>OOAU01000703.1_pt1 | contig 18892 bp, 10 predicted proteins | sample 1670931 | NCBI WGS metagenome assembly OOAU01 (sample SAMN06348105, study PRJEB24527) | human gut metagenome | biome: human gut; feature: ankylosing spondylitis patient; material: feces | host: Homo sapiens | place: China | collected 2015-10 | reverse complement strand
TCAAAGCCTGCTGATACCTGAAACTATTAACTTTGAAACTTATTATACGAGGAGGATACACCATGAGACATCAAAAAAAACGGTGGTTTGCCGCATTATTATCCTTATGTATGTTACTATCTATTCTTCCTTCAACTTCTCTAGCTTTTAGTGAAAGCGAAGAGACCTGGAGTGGGAACAGGAGGAATCAGACCATTGATGGCGGAACCCATACAATTACGCTTAGTAATCTTACTATTGACTCACCGGGCGTTGAGAAATCTGCTATTGATATAACTGGTAACGCAGATGTCACCTTTATATTGGAGGGCAACAACACTCTCAGAGGTTACCGGAATCATCCTGCCATCTGGGTGGAGTCCGGTTCCTCCGTTACCTTTGAAGGAAACGGATTACTCGAGGCCTCCGCCGGGGGGGCATCCATCGGTTTGGGGGCGGCCGGAATCGGCGGTGGATATGGCGCCAGCAGTAATTTTGGCAATATCACCATCAACGGTGGTACCATCATTGCCCGAGGCTCCGGAGGCGGCGCGGGCATCGGCGGCGGCTACGAGGTCGGCAGCGGGACTGTAACCGGCAATGTTACCATCAACGGCGGATACGTCACGGCCATCGGTGGGTCAAGCGGCAGTACCGGCGGCGCGGGCATCGGCTCCGGTGAGAACGCAAACTATAGCGGAACCGTCACCATCAACGGCGGTGTGGTATACGCCGAGGGCGGTGCGGACTCCACCAGCATCGGCAGCGGCAACCGTGCTATCGGTACAAGCGACAACGGAGCCTTCACCACCGGCACGGGCGGAAACGCCGTCATCGTGGCCCCGGACGGCATTGGGGACCCCTCCGGCTTCGCTGACTGGGACGGTATTTTTATCAGCTATGAGGGCAGTAATACGAGCGCGACGGTGGGTGAGGACGGTACGGTTCACCTGAATGACACAGAGGCCAATATCCAGGTCTGGGGCGAGCCGGTGATTGACTATCCGCTTGTGGTGGAAAGCGGCACCGAGCTGCTGGTCGTCCAGAATGACCGAAACTACGCCTACGCCACTCTGGAAATCGGCCAGGACGGCAAACTGACCAATAACGGCACCGTCACCGTAGACGAGGGAAGCACCCTGATTCTGCTGGAAGGTCTTGACCAGACAGATGGCAGCGGTACACTGGAATGCACCGGCACCGTCAAACTACCCCCGGAGGAAAAGCTGATTGCCCTGTCCGGCGCGGAGGACCTGACCTACAACGGCACGGAGCAGAGCCCCGAGGTAAGCGTTACATTAAATCTGTGGGGCTATTCCCATACCTATGGGAATCCGGCGGACTATACCGTAACTTACACAGATGCCACAAACGCCGGAGAGACCGCCAAGGCCGTTGTTACCTCCACTGGTGCCGGCGACCTGCTGGAGGGCAGCGCCTCCAGGACCTTTACCATTCAACCCGCCGATTATACCATTAACGTGTCCGACGGGAAGTGGACAGTGGCGCATGGTGAAACGCAGCTCCTGTCCAAGCTGCCCCCTGCCACCATTTCCATTGACCCGTCGATTCAAGATGACCTGACCGGCCTGAGGGCTGGGAACCTGACTTGGTATATGGATGAGCAACATTCGCAAGCGGTGACCGATACCTCCCTTCAGAATACATCCGCCGGCGAAGAGGTACCCCTCTATTGGGTTTTCAGCCACAGTGATTCCAATTTTGCGCCAGAGTCCAAGTCCGGGACACTGACCATCACGATTACCAATCTGCCCATTTATCCGGTTGTGATCCGGCAGGGAGATGAGGTTGTTACAAATGGTACCATCAACAAGACCTATGGGGATGAAAACTTCACTCTAACTGTCGAACTTCAAAAGGATGATAGTCCTATTTCTCCTGATAGTCTAGTTACCTTTACTAGCAACAATGAAGATGTGGTAACAGTAGCCCCGAGTGGTGAGGTTACCATCACCGGCAGCGGAACCGCTGTCATTACCGCCAGCGTGGCGGAACAAGGCGGAGACGGCGGCTATGCCGCCGCCAGCGGTACCGTCACCGTATCTGTGGCTCAAAAGCCGATTTCCGTGGATGACAGCACCGTGAAGCTGAACGGTCACTCCAGTCCGTATACGTGGCCCTATGATGGACATGCGTCGGTTACAGTCGATGCCGAACTGACCCAAGCTGACATTGTAGGCAGCGATGATGTGGATGTGACCGCCACCGGAACACTGAGCAATGCAAACGCCGGCAATCGGTCGGTCACCCTTTCTTACGAGCTGACCGGCGACCGGGCCATGCACTACGTTCTGCGTCCAGCCCAAGCAAGTAAGCCGGTGGTCGTTACCAAAGCTGATCCCGGCCAGAATCAGATTTCTGCCAATCCCGGCGCCTTGACCATCGCCAACCGGGCCGCCAGGACGTATACCTATCCCCTCTCCCAGTTGACTGCTGGACTGGATGGCTTGGGAAACATCTCCTATAAGTCGGGTAATATTACAATAGCCAAAGAGGGATACTTTACCACTGACGCTGTCAGGGTAAATGCCGGTGTCCTGCGCCTGCCCGTCAACGCCGTGGAGTCTGATGAAGAAACAAAGGTTGCAGACATAGCAATTACAATTTCCAGCACCAACTACGAAGACTTCACCGGCACCGTTACGGTCAACAGCAAAAATCTCCATGTTCTGACCTATGATCCCAACGGCGGCAGCGGCGGCCCCGGAACGGAGCTGCTGGACACCCAGACCGGCTACACCTTGAAGCAGTCCCCCGCCCCCACTCACGATCAGCAGGACGGCGTGGATGTGTTGTTTATTGGATGGACAGCGGACACCACTGGAAACAAGATCTACACCGCCAGCGATACAGCGCCCACCACTGTTGCCAACGTAGACATCAACGGCGACACGACGGTTTACGCCGCCTGGGGCGTGGATACCAATGGCGACGGCGTGCCGGACGTGAACGAGACCGGCAAGTACACGCTGACCTACGCCGAAAACGAGCTGGAGAGCGGCACCTTGCAGGGGGTTCTGCCCACCGACAGCGGCACTTATGTCAAGGGCAATACGGTTGCCCTGGCCGATGGAAGCGGCCTCAGCCTCACCGGAACTACAACCAGCGACAAGGGAACGGCCCGTTTCGTGGGCTGGTCCAAGACACAGATTGACCGCATTCTCTCGCAGGGTGACACCATGCCCGCCGGTGTTGTGGAGCAGGTGACCTTCACCAACTCTGATATCACTGTTTACGCCGTCTGGGGCTGGGATACCAATGACGACGGCAAGCCCGACATCACTCAGAATCCCTCCATCACCTCCTCCGCGGGTGAGAACGGCTCCATCGCCCCGGAGGGCAAGGTCTATGTCCCGGCCGGGAACAGCCAGAAGTTTGATTTTACTCCGGACACCGGCTATGCCGTGGACCGGGTCACCATCGACGGCAATGCCTATGTGAACAACGGGGTCAACCTGCTGCCCGGCATGGACACCTGGGAAAAGTGGGAATCCTACACCTTCGCCGATGTCCGGGAAGATCACACCATTTCCGTGACCTTCGGTGAGGATACCAACAATAACAACGTCCCCGACGCCAACGAGGGCACCGTCACCCTGACCTATAACGCCAACGGCGGCGAGGGCTCGGCCCCTGCCGACCAGAGCGCCGACAAGTGGAGCACCGTCACCGTGGCGGAAAACACCTTCACCCGCTCCGGTTACAGCTTTGCCGGGTGGAACACCCAGGCGGACGGCAGCGGTGAGGATTATGCCGCCGGCGACGCCTTCCAGCTCACCGGCCAGGATGCCGTCCTCTATGCGCAGTGGAGCTATAACGGCGGCGGCAGCACCGGCACGGCCCGGTACACCATTGAGGCCAGCGCGGGCCATGGCGGCGGGATCAGCCCGGACGGCAGGGTGCGGGTGAGCCGCGGCAGCGACAAGACCTTCCGCATCACCCCCGATGCCGGGTATGAGATTGCCGACGTGCTGGTGGACGGCGAAAGTGTGGGCGCGGTCAGCCGTTACACCTTTGAAACCGTGCGTAAGAACCACACCATTGAGGCGGAGTTCCGCGCCGTGGAGAAGGCCCCGGATACGGGCGTGGACCGCTGGCTCAACACCACCGACCATATGGCCTACCTCAATGGCTACGGAACCGGCCTCTTCGGCCCCGACGACCACATGACCCGGGCCCAGGCGGCCCAGATGTTCTACAACCTCCTGCTGGACCAGGAGGTGTCCGCCGCGGTCCGCTTCACCGACGTGCCCGCCGACGCCTGGTACGCCCGCGCGGTGGAGACCCTGGCCTCCCTGGGCATGGTGGAAGGCGTAGGCGGCGGGAAATTCGCCCCGGAGCGCACCATCACCCGGGCGGAGTTCACGGTGATGGCCATGCGCTTTGCCCGCCTGCCCGAGGGCGGGGAGAATCCCTTCTCCGATGTGACCTCCTCCGACTGGTTCTACGACCAGGTGGTGGGGGCGGTGCAGTACGGGTGGATCACCGGCTACACCGACGGCACCTTCCGTCCGGAGGCCACCATCACCCGGGCGGAGGTGACGGCCATCACCAACCGCCTGCTGGACCGGGCGGCGGACGAGGACTACGTGGACGACCACGCCGGCGAGCTGCGCCAGTTCCCCGATGTGAGCGCCTCCTACTGGGCCTACCACGACATTGTGGAGGCCACCAACGCCCACAGCTACCGTGTCTATGACGGCGAGGAGCACTGGATGTAAGTACCTCCTGATCTTCCTCTTCCATACAAAAGCGTCCCCCGGAACCGATTGGTTCCGGGGGACATCTTTTATTCCCGCTTGTCCAGGGGAAACAGGATTTTCAGAAACAGCTTTTCGGCCGGGCCGCCGCGGATCAGATCAAAGCTGCGCGCCGAACCGTCCGGCCCGGTGACGGTAAACCGGCCCGCCCCGTTGACCACCGCGAAGCCCAGGGCTTCCAGGGTGAGCTGGAGGGTGAGCTCCCACTCCAGCAGGGAGTCCACCGCCCCCTCCCGGTAGGCGTCCCACAGCCACTGGAATTCCATAGGCTGGGTCCCGTCCTGGAGGAAGCCGCGCCACAGCGCCTCCTTCTGCCGGGCCGAGAGGGCCTCCAACGCGTCCAGCACACCGGCGTCCTCCTCCCAGGCCAGGTAGGCGTAGCGGCTCCCCGTGGGGCGGCGGACCGGAAGGCCATCCCCCAGGGCGGCGGCCTGAGCGGGCTCCAGGGCGGCGCTGGACCGGGTACGGGCGCTCCCGGCGCACAGGGCGGCCCAGGCGGCGGCCCGGGCCGGATTGTCCATCTCCACCCGCAGGCACAGGCCGGTGAGCTGGTCAAAGGGCCGGCCGGACACCGAGCGCAGGCGGATGACTGCGGCGCCGTCCGCACGCACGGCGGCCCGCAGCTCGCCGGTCTCCCGCCGGGCGGTGGTGCCGTACACCGTCACGGGCCAGAACCCCTCCAGCCCCGCCAGCGCCCCGCCGCACACCTCCGCCAGATCCCGCCACGGGAACACCGTGTCCGGGTAGAACAGCAGCAGCGCCGGGCTGTCCGGCCGCTGGAGCACCACAGGCTCACAGTCAAAGAGCTGTCCCACATCCCGCATCAGGCCCAGCAGCGCCCCAGGGCCTGCCGCGCCCCCGGGCCGCAGTCCGGGGAGCCGGTGCTCCCCGGCGGGGCGGTAGGGATACAGCATGGCCTCTCCTCCCCCGCTCATGCCTCGCTCTCCGCCCCGGCCTCCTCGTCGGGCTGGCGGATCATCCGGTAGCCCACGCCGATGTGGGTCTGGATGTACCGGGGGTGGCTGGGATCGGGCTCGATCTTCTTGCGCAGCGTGGCCATAAACACCCGCAGGGAGGGGGTGTCGGAGGGCAGGGCGCTGCTCCAGATCTTGTTGAGAATGTAGTTGTGGGTGAGCACCTTGCCGGTGTTCTGGGCCAGCAGACACAGCAGCTTGTACTCGATGGGGGTCAGGTGGATCTCCTTCCCGTTCTGGTAGGTGCAGCCGGCGGCGTAGTCGATTTTCAGCCCGCCGTTCTGGTAGATGCTGGCCGCCTCGTCCACCTTCTCGCTGTCGTAGCGCACCCGGCGCAGGGACACCCGCAGCCGGGCCAGCAGCTCCTCCACCGAGAAGGGCTTGGTCAGATAGTCGTCCGCCCCGGCGTCCAGGGCCTCCACCTTGTCGTGATCCTCGCTGCGGGCAGAGATGACAATGATGGGGGTGTTGCTCCAGGTGCGCACCTTCTTGATGATGTCCACGCCGTCCATGTCGGGCAGGCCCAGATCCAGCAGGATCACGTCGGGCCGGCAGGAGGCCGCCTCCAGCACGCCGGAGGCGCCGTTTTTGGCCCGCCGGTACTGGTAGTGCTGGGTCTCCAGGGTGGTGGAAATCAGGTTGCCGATGGCGTTGTCGTCTTCAATGATCAAGATTTGAGGTTTGTTCATCGGTGTTCACCTCCGCAAGTGGTAGTGTAAAGCTGAAGATAGCGCCCTTGGGATAGTTGTCCTCCACGGTGATGGAGCCGCCGTGGGCCTGCACAATGGAGCGGCACAGGGACAGGCCCAGCCCCAGGCCCCGCCGCCCGTCGCCCCGGGCGTTGTTGGCTGTGTAAAACATGTCGAACAGCTTGGCCTTGGCCTCGTCCGAGATGCCGGGGCCGTCGTCGGCGATGCGCACCTCCACGCTCTCTCCCCGCTTCCGGGCGGACACCTGGACATGGGAGCCGGGGGGCGTGTATTTGATGGCGTTGTTGACGATGTTGATGACCACCTGCACGATCAGGCGGGCGTCCATTTTGGCCATGAGCATGTCGTCAGGCAGCTCCACGGTGATGGTGTGCTCCTTGGCCTTCCGGTCCAGGTGGGTCAGGGCCTCCTGGAACACCTCCTCCAGCAGCTCCGGCTCCATCTTCAGACGGATGGTGCCGTTCTCAATGCGGGAGACGGAGAGCAGGTTCTCCACCAGGTTGGCCAGCCACATGGAGTCGTCGTAGATGGAGGTGTAGAGCTGCCGCCGCTTGGCCGCGTCCAGCACGGAGGCGTTCTCCATGAGGATGCCCGCGTTGCCCGAAATGGCGGTCAGCGGGGTGCGCAGATCGTGGGAGATGGCCCGCAGCAGATTGGCCCGCAGGGCCTCCTGCTGGGCCTGCTCCTCCACCCGGTGCTTCTCCTGGCCCAGCAGCTCCTTCTCCAGCACCAGGCCGCACTCGTCCACGATGGCCAGCATCAGGTTTTTCTCAAAGGCGTCGGGCTCCCGGCCCTCCTCGATGGCAATGCCCGCCACCGCCAGGGCGCTGCCCTCCCCCCGCACCGCCAGATAGAGGCACTTGGCGTTGGGCAGGGTGTTGGTGGTGGCGCCGGCGTGCTTGTTGTTCTTCTGCACCCAGGAGGCCACTGCCGTCTCGTCGGGGGTCAGGTATGCCCTGGTGTCCACGGTGGGCTCCACGGGGAAGAACCGGGGCTGGCCCAGGGTGCCGTCGGGCAGCACCGGGTAGTACAGGGCCGTCCGCTCCAGCAGCTTGCGCAGTTGTACCGCCATGGCCTCCAGAATGGCCTCCTGCCCCTCCGCCTTCTGGAGGGTCTGGCTGGCCTCCAGAAGCACCTGGGTGCGGTAGGCCTGCCGGGAGGCCAGCCGCGCCTGCCGCTTGATGCGGGTGGTCAGCGAGCTGCTCAGGAAGGCCACCAGGAACATCACCAGGAAGGTGGCCAGATAGCTCTTGTCGTTGAAGTGGAGCGTGAACAGCGGGACGGTAAAGAAGAAATTGAAGATAAGAATGGACAGGATGGAGGCCGCCAGGCTATAGAGCCGCCCGCTGGTGACCATGGCCACCACCAGCACGCCCAACTGGTAGATCATGATGATGTTGGCCTCGCTGAAGTCCAGATAGGCGAAGGCCAGGCCCACCATCGTGCACACCGCCAGGATCACCAGGGTGCGCAGCGCGTCCTTGACGGTGAACCGCTCGCTGAGGTTCCAGCTCTTCCGCGGCGCCCGGTAGGCGGGGTAGGTGTCCGGGATGATGTGGATGTCCAGATCGGGGGCCAGGGCGTTGAGCCGATCCACCAGGTTTTTGCTCCGCTCCCAAAAGAAGCGCTTGTTATTGCTCCGGCCCAGGACGATTTTAGTCACGCCGCTGGCCCGGGCGTACTCGGCGATCTGGAGGGGGGTGTCGTCGCCGTACACCGTGGCGATGCGGGCCCCCAGCTCCTCCGCCAGGCGCAGGTTGGCCCGCAGGCGGCTGCGGTTGTCGTCGCTCATGTCCTTGAAGTCGGAGGTCTCCACGAACAGGGCGGTGAAGCTGCTGCGGAAGGCCTCCGCCATGCGGGCCGCCGTGCGGATGACATTGGCGTTGGACGGCGCGCCGGACAGGCAGACCAGGATGTGCTCGCTGCTCTTGGCCTTGGTGCCCACCCCGGTGTCCGCCGCCCGGTTGAGCCGGTCTGCGGTGCGCCGCAGGGCGATCTCGCGCAGGGCGGCCAGATTCTTCAGGGTGAAGAAGTGGTCCATGGCCCGGGCCGCCTGGTTGGGCCGGTAGATCTTGCCCTCCTTGAGCCGCTCCAGCAGATCCGCCGGCTCGATGTCCACTACCTCAACCTGGTCGGCGCGGTCAAAGATCCGGTCGGGCAGCCGCTCCGCCACCGCAATGCCGGTGATGGAGGCCACCACGTCATTGAGGCTCTCCAGGTGCTGCACGTTGACGGTGGTGTAGACGCTGATGCCTGCCCGCAGCAGCTCCTCGATATCCTGGTAGCGCTTGCGGTGCCGGCTCCCAGCGGCGTTGGTGTGGGCCAGCTCATCCACCAGGATGAGCTGGGGCTTCCGCGCCAGGGCCCCGTCCAGATCAAACTCCCGCAGCGTGATATTCTTATAGGGGATCTCCTTGTTGGGGAGCTGCTCCAGCCCGTCCAGCAGAGCCAGGGTTTCCGGCCGGACGTGCGGCTCGATGTACCCGGCCACCACGTCCACGCCCATCTCCTTGGCGTGGTGGGCGGCCTCCAGCATGGCGTAGGTCTTGCCCACACCCGCCGCATAACCGAAGAATATCTTCAGCTTTCCCGTTCTGGTCTCCTCTTTCAGCTTGAGCTCCCGCAGCAGTGCGTCCGGATCCGGCCGCTGGTCCGTCATGGTTCCCGCCTCCCCTGCATAAAATTTTACATTATATTATATCACAGCTTTTGTTGGAATTTCGCTGCCTTTTTCACTTTCATATAAAGATTGCATTAAGATTTCGCCAGGGCATGCGCTCACGCTCCTTTACATATAAATGAAAAAACGGCCTATTTGAGAAGGGAGCGGATTTTTGTATGAAGTGTTTGATCCTGCGGCGCCGGACCCTGACCGTGCTGGCGTGTGCCCTGCTGGCGGCGGCCATGTTTGCCCTGGTCAACGCCCCGGCAGTGGCGGAGGCCTCCGCCACCGACCGGCAGCTTCCCATCTACTGCGTTCAGCGGGACCAGAAGATGCTGGCCATCTCCTTTGACGCCGCCTGGGGCAACGAGGACACCCAGCAGCTCATCGACATCCTGGGAAAATACAACGTAAAGGCCACCTTCTTCGTGGTGGGGGACTGGGTGGACAAATACCCGGAGTCCGTCAAGGCCCTCCACGACGCCGGCCACGAGGTGATGAACCACTCCAACTCCCACGCCCACATGTCTCAGCTCTCCAGCGAGGCGATCGTCGCCGATGTGGAGGCCTGCAACGACAAAATCGAGGCCGTCACCGGCGTGCGCCCCACCCTGATCCGCCCGCCCTACGGAGAATACGACAACAATGTAATTACGTCCATCCGCTCCATCGGGATGGAGCCCATCCAGTGGGACGTGGACAGTCTGGACTGGAAGGATCTCCCCGCCGGGGAGATCACGGAGCGGGTGGTGAGCCGGGTCCAGCCCGGGTCCATCGTTCTCTTCCACAACGCCGCCCTCCATACCCCCGAGGCCCTGCCCGCCATCCTCGAAACCCTGCTACAGGAGGGCTACACCTTCGTCCCCATCTCCGAGTTGATTCTCCCCGGGGAATACAACGTGGACTACACCATCGACCACACCGGCCGCCAGCTTCCGGCGCAGCCATCGTCATCCCCCCGATAAGGGTCCGCTGCCCGGACCTTCACCTGTGCAGCCCCAGCAGAGCCTGGTGCCGCAGATGAGCTATTGATTGCTTCGGGAGCAATGATGCCGTCTTACTCATCGGCCCCAGGATTCCCCGCTGAATGTATGGCGCGCTTTCAGGCGAAAATCGGCCGGCGGGAACGGGCGGGCCCTTTTATACTGCTGATAAACATACGGTTTTTTACATCTCTCAAACCAGGCCCCCGGAGCGTTTTGCTCCGGGGGCCTGGCTTTCGCTCGGGCATACGCCGGAGCGAAAGCCCTCCATAACTTTTCTGAAGGTAACCCTTTTGTTTTGGAATTTCTCTCACATGATAAGCTTTGGTATAATGAAATTGCACAAAACAAATCGTATATATTCTTATAAAGATTGGGAGTGTGCCTGCCATGGAAAAGAGAATTGCCGTTTTGCGCGGGGATGGAATTGGTCCGGAAGTCGTCAACGAAAGTATCAAGGTATTGGAGCGGGTCGCACAGAAATTTGGGCACACGTTCCATTATTATGATATAATCGGCGGTGTCGCCGGTCTGGAGGCCTACGGCGATGCCCTGCGTCCGCAGGATTATGAGCTGGGGCGTTCCTGCGACAGCATCCTGTTCGGCTCGGTGGGTGATCCCCGCAAATACACCTTCACCGGCGCCAACGGCACCAAAAAATACCCAAGCCGTAAGGAGGCCGCAGTGAAGGCCCTGGCTTCGTTCCGGCGCGGCATGGAGCTCTTTGCCAATATCCGTCCGGCCAAGGTCTATCCCCAACTGATCCAGGCCTCTCCGCTCAAGGATACGGTGGCCCGGGAACTGGATCTCATTGTTCTGCGGGAGAATACCGCGGGTATCTTCTATGCGGGCAAGTATAGGAAGGAGATCGGCGGCGAACTGACCGCCTGCGATGAGTGCGTCTACACCTGGTCACAGATCGAGCGGCACGCCCGCTGCGCGTTTGACCTGGCCATGGGCCGCAAAAAGCACGTCACGATGGTAAACAAGCCCAACGCCATGGAGACCGGCGTGCTGTGGCAGACGGTATATGAAAAGGTGGCCGAGGAATACCCTGAGGTTCACTATGAGACCATGCTGATTGACGGCTGCGCCGCCCGCCTGGTGAGCAGGCCGGGGTATTTTGACGTAATCGCGGCAGAAAATATGTTCGGCGATATCCTGTCCGACCTGGCCAACAGTGCCGCCGGCTCCATGGGTATTGCCGGCTCCGGCGACATTGGGAGCGAGGGCAAGGGATTATACGAGTGCGCCGGCGGCTCAGCGCCGGACATTGCCGGCCAGAACATTGCCAATCCCATTGCCGAGATCCTCTCTGCGGCACTGATGCTCCGCCTCTCCTTCCATATGACCGTTGAGGCCGACGCGATTGAGGCGGCCATTGTCAAGGTTTTGGACGACGGATACCGCACCGGCGACATTATGACTCCGGGAGGCAAGCGGCTCTCCTGCAGCGACATGGGGGATGCCATATCCGAGGCGATCTGACTGTGGGCCCCGGTGCGGCCTGAAAAAGGGAGGTTCCGCTATGCGCATCGAACAGCTTATCGCATTCGATAAAGTAGTGCAGCACAGCTCCTTCACAAAAGCGGCTAACGAGCTCTACACCACCCAGCCCTCTGTCAGTAAGATGATCGACGCCCTGGAGGACGAGCTGGGGCACCAGCTGCTGCGGCGGACGAGCCGCGGCATCGAGCTCACCGCCTATGGCAAGTGGGTTTACGGGGACGTAAAGATCATTCTTCAAATGGTGAACGGCTGGCAGGAATCCACCCCTCTGGAGGAGGTTCCCCGGGAGGTACACATACAGAGCACCACCACCATGTGCAATTTTCTCTCCGCGGGGTTTATCCCCTGCCTGAAGGACCGGCACCCCGACATCAATCTGCTGCTCCACGAATGTCGGCGCAGCGAGATCATTCACAAAATGGAGGAGAACGGGGTCCACATCGGCCTGCTCCCGATCCGCAAGGAAAATCAGGCGGACTCGACCGCCACCCTGGAGCGGATCCGCAAAAACGGCTGGGACTGCTGCGAGGTGATTGAAGACCCGGAATACCTGTTTCTCGGCTCCGGCCATCCCCTGGCTCTGACAGGGGAAATCACGCCTCAGATGCTTGCGCAGGTGCCCCTTGGCACCTATTCCCACGTAAACGACGACAACTGGCTTCTGTTCGGACACTATTTCAGTGGAGAGGCCGGATTCCGCTGCCACAGCAAGGACGCCATCTTGCAGTATGTGGCGCAGAACAGGTGCGCCGCTATCTTTCCCAGGTTTACCTCCCAGTACGAGTATTTTGTCAGCCAGGGAGCGGTGCAGCCCGTCATGGTTCATGGACTGGATTTCGGACATGCCACCTTCCTGCTGGTCCACCAATCAGGAAAGTCCCTGCTTCGGGAGGAACAGTCAGTGGTGTGTGCGCTGAAGCGATACTTCAAGGATTGCACCTGCAAATAAAAAGGTTGAAAAGCCCCGCCGGTATCCTGTTGGGATACCGGCGGGGCTTTTCACGTATGCTCCAGACCCTGCTGCATCAGAACATGACGTTTGCCATGGGGAAGATCACGGCCAGAATAAGAACCAGGGTGATGCTGCAGCAGACAAGGCCGTATTTCACGGCGTCACTTCCGGGAATCCACTCCTTTTCGCCGTGGACAATGGCCGCAGGAGCACTGGCGGGCGGGGTTGCCATACCCATATTGGTGGCCTGCAGCACACAGACCGCCAGTGCCGCCGGATTGGCGCCGCAGGCGATGCCCACACTGTAGGCGATGGGCGTCAGCATGGCTGCGGTGGCGATGTTATTAGCCACGTTGGTGAGGGCCATACCGACGACACACATTACTGCGGTGAGGACGAGAGGGCTCTTGCCCTGGACCACCGGCGTGATCAGCTCCACCAGCCAGGCCGAGATTCCGGTGGACTCGGCGGCCATGGCATCGGCGATACTCAGAGCGGCGGCCAGGATGAAGATGATGGACCAGCCAATATTCTTGGAGAACAGTTGGACGGCAGGCATGCCCTCCTTCAGACTGACCATAATATAGACGCCGACAGCGCCCAGCAGGATGCCGGTGGCGCCCACATTGTTCAGCACCGTACTGACAATAAAGGTCTTGGGCACGAAGGAGGGGAACAGCAGCAGGACGATCACGGTCACAAAGAAGACCATGATAAATTTCTGATACCGGCTCAGCTTGGGCAGCTCTTCCATGGATTTGTTGCTGGAGGCAATTACGCTGACATCGCACCGGAGGACAAATTTCATCAGCACCAGCAGCAGGGCCATGGTAATAGCGGTGATGACGACCACGATCGCCAGATAGGGGACAAGCGCGATGGAGTCGCCGCCGGACATCTGGGTATAGCTGGAGAACACCACAGCGGGCAGAGACTTGAACGGCAGCAGCATGTAGAAGGAGCAGCCCACACAGATTGTGCCCACCAGGGTGATAGAGGCCCACTTGCTGCCGGGCTTAACGCCGTAGAGGCGGCAGATCTCCTTGATCAGGGGGAAAATTACCATGGTGGCCGCAGCGCAGGAAACCATGATGACCAGCGCGCACATGGCCAGGAAGATCATCAGGGTCAGCAGATATGGCCTGCCCTGCACAACCTTGCGGCTGACGATCCAGCGCGCGATATACTCGGTGATACCGGCGGCGCTGATGATGTTGGTAAAGGCGAAGAAGAAGAACAGCAGCAGGACGGTGGAATTGCCGAAGCCATCCCTCAGGACGGCGGGTACGGTGGAGTAGCTGCTCAGGCCCAGGAAAAGCAGGCCGAAAATGCTGGGCCAGAAGGAGTCGTTGGCGATCAGCCAGCCATAGAGCATCCCCAGGAAGATACCGATCACCTCCACCCCGAGAGGGGTCAGCGGCTCCGCGGCGGGGACAAACTTGAAACAGACCATGATTGCCAGGGATATCAGGATGTGGATCACCTTGATCGGAGTGAGATTGGTCAATCCTTGCTGTGCTTTCAGTTGCGTACTCACATTTGAGACCTCCCTTGAAAGTTGTATTTATCTCAGGCTGGACTCACACACGCTCCAGCTCCAAGATTCTGCGGGCGTTGCCGGCCAGGAAAGCGGGCTGGGCCTCGGGTCTCAGGCGCCCCTCCAGGAAGTAGTCCACCGCCTCCCGCAGGGAGACATAGGGGTAGGCGGAACCAAAGAGCATCTGATCCCGCAGGATATAGTTCGCCGCAGCCAGGTACTCTCCGCTTCCCGGGCCGTTGAACTGGTACAAATCCGGCAGCAGATAGACATTTTTATAGCGATACGCCACGTGAATGGCCTCCGTCACCCAGGGCCAGCCTCCGTGGGAGAGGATGATGTTCAATTTGGGAAACGCCTTGGCCACCCGCTCGGCGTGCTCCGGCTTGGAGTACTCGATGTCCGGGCCGCAGTTGGAGCCCACCATGAGCATGACGGGGACACCCAGCGCCTGGCAGCGCTCATAGAGCGGGAAAATCCGTTCATCCTCCACGAACATGGGGGTCTTGGTCAGTCCCGGTTCCATGACGATGCCCCGCAGGCCCTCGCCCACGACGTACCGCTCCAGTTCCTCCATGGCCTCCGGCCCGTCGCTGGGGTCCACCCCCGCCATGCCGGTAAACCGCCCGGGGTAGGCGTGGATCAGGTCCACGATATCCTGATTGTCCACAATGCCGATGTGAGGGAGTACCTTGCGCCCGGCCAGCACCGCCATGCCGATGCCCGCCCGGTCCATTTCCGTTAAAGATGCCTCCATATCCCTGGCAGCCACAGCCGGGGACTGGGTCATGCCGAACGCCTCGGAACAGCGCCTTGCCCGCTCCAGATCCCGGTACATGATGGTCTCCCGGTAGCTGCCATAGGGCGGACGGTAACGAAAATCAATGATATCCATGAAAATCACTCCTGTCCCGGCCGCAGGCCCAACTCAGCCCGCAGCTCGTCGTTGAGGCGCCTTACCGCCCCCCTGTCCGGCGGCTCCAGTCCGGCCAGTGGATAGCTCCGGCCCAGTTGGCGGTACTTTCCCTCCCCCCAGTTGTGATAGGGGAGCAGCTCGTAGTCGGCCAGCGATGGGAGCCTCCGCAGGAACTGCACGATTTCGGACAACTGTTCCCGGCCGTCGTTGACGCCGGGGATCAGAGGGGTGCGCACCTGGAGGGGCAAATCAGGGAATTCCCGGGAGAGCGCCATCAGGTTGTCCAGAATCCGCCGGTTGTCCACCCCGGTGTACCGCCTGTGTACCTCCGAAGCCATACATTTGAGATCAAAAAAGATAAGCTGGCAAAAGGGCGCGGCCTTCTGGAACGCCTCAAAGGGCACGTATCCACAGGTCTCCAGGGCCGTCCCCACCCCCTCCTCCCGGAACCGTTGCAGCAGCTCGGCAGCAAAATCGGGTTGGGCCAGAGGCTCACCCCCGCTAAGCGTCACGCCGCCTTCGGCGCGCCAGCTCATGTGCTGGGCCATCACCCGCTCCACCAGGGTCCTGGCGTCAAGCTCTTCACCGATCCGGCTCAGCGCGCCGGAGCAGCAGGCCCGGACACAGGCAAAGCAGCTCCGGCAGGCGGCGCGGTCCACCTGAATCCGGCCGCCGGCCGCCACGGCGGCGGCCCCGGTGGGGCACGCAGCCGTGCAGGCCCGGCAGCCGATGCATTTAGCCGGGCGGCAGCTCAACTCAGGCTCCCCATGCTGTGACTCCGGGTTGGCGCACCACTCACACCGGAGCGGGCAGCCCTTTAGAAAAATCAGGTCCCGCATGCCGGGGCCGTCGTGAAGGCTGAAGCGCTGCACATTGAAGATGGTTCCCACTGCGGATTGGCTCATGCCGCCCCACCTCCCTCCTGCGGATGGTTTATTCGGTGCACATGCTGGTGTGCTCGGTACGGTTGATAATCTCCGTCTGCAGCTTCTCACTCAGGTCGGTGAAGTAGGCGCAGTAACCTGCCACACGCACCACCAGGTTGCGGTATTTGTCCGGGTCCTTCTGCGCGGCCAGCAGGGTCTCCCGGTTGACGACATTAAACTGAATGTGCCACAGTTTCAGATCCACAAAGGTGCGGATGATCTGGATAAAGTTCTGAATACCGCTCTCCCCCTCCAGGAATGCGGGAGACAGCTTGATGTTCAGCAGGCGCTGCATCGTCAGGTCGTGGGCATGGCTGTTGATGGCCGCCACAGCGTTAAGCGTGGTGATGGGGCCGTTCTCATCGGTGCCCTGGGTGGGGGAGATTCCCTCGGACAGGGCGACGCCCGCCCTGCGTCCGTTGGGTGTGGCAATGGTCTTGCCGCCCAGGGCCACGTGGGAGGCCACCGGCACAAACTTCAGGTGCTTCTGTCCGCCGTGCATGGTGCGGTGGCGGACAATGACGTTCTGCATCATGGCGTCAAACCGGCGGGCCAGCTCCAGGGCGTGCTGGTCGCCGTTGGCAAACTTGGGTGCGCTGAGCAGCTTCTGGCGCATGGGCTCATAGCCCTCAAAGTTGGCGTTTACCGCCTGGCGGACCTGCTCCAGGGTGAATTCCCTGCCCCGGAATACGAACTCATCCAGGGCGGAGAGCGATTCGATCAGGGTGCCGATGCCAATGACATTCACCGCACCGTTGTCGATATACAGGCCGTAGTCCCTGTCACAGGGCTGGTGCAGATCCTTCATGTTGATCCGCCCCGCCTCGCTGAGGGCGGAGGTAAACGGGCAGGCCAGCTTCAGGGCGTTGCTCTGCTCCAGGGTGCCGGTGCGCTTCATGATGTGGCGCACAAAGAAGGTAAACGCCGCCTCCAGGTTGACCATCAGATCGTCCATGTTCTGAATCTGTCCGGCGGGGATGGGCGTATCCAGGAATTTCTCGTACTTCCCGTCCCCGAAGTGAACCCAGCCGTCGCTCATGGCCATCTCCAGGACGGCGGTGATGTTCAGGTTGCACACCGCGGCCAGGTAAGTCTCATAGTCGGGCAGGCGGCCCCCGCAGCAGCCACAGGCGGCATAGTCGCGGGCAATGTGCAGCGGCACGCCGGCGGCGATGTAGTGGGTGATAAACTCCTCGTCGTTGAAGAACTTGGGGCAGCCGTATCCCACCTTCACCACCTCGGCGGCGGCCCGGAGCAGCTTATCCGGGGTATTGGCGTGAACCCGCAGGCTGACATCGGGATACTGGAAGGGGAACTCCTTCTTGGAGCGGAGGATGAGGTAGGTCAGTGGATTGGTGGCGTCCCGGCCGTCGGGGGTCAGGCCGCCCAGGGAAAGGGCCTCAAAGTGGGTGTAGCCCTCGTGGCCGCCCGCCGTGCTCTTGCCCTGGTAGGGAACCACCTCGCCCACCTTGATGAACATGCATTCCAGAATCTCCATGGCCCGCTCCTCCGTGAGGGTGCCGTCCTCCAGGCCCGCCTTGTAGAGGGGATAGAGATACTGGTCCAGTCGGCCCAGACCCACGCCGCCGCCGTTCATGTTCTCCAGCCGGTAGCCCACCTGAAGGAACCACTGGGCCTGCACCGCCTCATAGAAGTTCCGGGCGGGGTGCTCGGGCACATGGCGGCAGATCTCCGCGATGGTCTCCAGCTCGGCCCGGCGTACCGGGTCGCTCTCCTCCGCGGCCATCGCCTCGGCCCTGTCCGCATAGCGGTGGGCATATGTAATCATGGCCTTGCAGGAGAGAATTGCGGCGTCCAGATAGTAGATCTTGTCCATCTGGTTGTGCAGCAGGTTGCCCTCGATGCCCGCCTTCTTCTCCTCCAGCTCGCGGATGATGCTCTCCAGGCCCTCCCTGATTACCTTTTCATAGGAGCCGGTCCAGCTCAGTGTATGGGCGTTGTTGGCCTCGTCGAAGATGAGGCCCTGGGTGGCATACTCCTCGTCGCCGTAGATCACCCTGCGGGTCTCCCTGGGGAGCATGTTCAGATAGAGCTCATGGGAGGTCTTGCCCTTCCAGTACGGAACCACCTCGTTGAGAACGGTATCCACCTCCGCCTGGGTCATGGCGTAGCCCGCCTTGCCCTCCGCCTTGAGGATCTTGGGCAGATCACGCGGGAACTGGCCGCCCCGGGTCTCAGGATATAGCACACAGTAGCGGCCCGGACCGCCGGCCGTGCCGACAATGAGCTCATGGGGCTGGATCACCACTTCTATGTGCTCCATCATGTACTGGATGGCCAGCGCGGTGCGGAGCACCTGGGGATAGGCCTCCGTCTGCATCATGGACTGCGTAAAGAGCACCGCTCGCTGGATATCCACCCGGGGCTTCCGGCCGTAAAAGCGGTCCTCCATGATCCTGTTGATGCGCGGCCGCGGAGCGGAGAGCTGCCGGCCATCCTGAATCCGCTGCTCCAAGTCGGTCATTACGGCGGTGTGTGCGTTTGCACTCATAGAACGTCCCTCCTATGTGGCTGCCATACTGTCTAAATTCTCCAGTTTTACAGCGCTGAGCAGCCCTATTTCTGTACTTATCATAAACGACATGGCTCTCAGAAACAAATTCACAGTTTTCACCGCCCCATTCCAGAAGGTTATCCTTTATTTGCGTACCTTTTGCATGGAAACCGTTGGACGCATATCAGTTCTCCAGAATGCAAAAAGGGCGTGTGCCGCAGCTAAGCTGCGGCACACGCCCAGTTGGCCGGAGCCGTTCCGCCAGGAACTCTCAACAGGAATTTGCCAGCGATAAAGGCCCCTCTGGAGCCCGGCCGCTGTCCGGTCTCCAGAGGGGCTTCTGTTCGTCTTCTCTCCGCTCAAACGCCCCTCAGGTCGCCGTCCTTCATGCACAGGTGGACGGCGGCGGTGGTGAAGGTGCGGGGCAGGGCCAGGATGTTGGGGTTGG
>OOAU01000701.1_pt1 | contig 18912 bp, 14 predicted proteins | sample 1670931 | NCBI WGS metagenome assembly OOAU01 (sample SAMN06348105, study PRJEB24527) | human gut metagenome | biome: human gut; feature: ankylosing spondylitis patient; material: feces | host: Homo sapiens | place: China | collected 2015-10 | reverse complement strand
TTTCTCTGGTACTGGCTCTGGTGATGACCATGTCTCTGGTCACCGTCAGCGCCGGCGCCAAGGACTTCAGTGATGACGGCAGCATCACCTACAAGGAAGCTGTCGACGTCATCAGCGGCATCGGCGTTGTCGACGGTTATTCCGGCGGCGACTTCAAGCCCACTGAAGTCCTGACCCGCGGTGCCGCCGCCAAGATCATCTGCAACCTGATCCTGGGGCCCACCACCGCTTCCTACCTGAGCGCTGACACCGCTCCCTTCAAGGATGTGCCCGTGACCAACGTGTTCGCAGGCTACATCACCTACTGCTCTCAGCAGGGCATCATCAACGGCTACGCCGACGGCACCTTCCGTCCCACCGCCACCCTGAGCGGCAATGCGTTCATGAAGATGCTGCTGGGCGCTCTGGGCTATGACAGCGCCATTGAGGGCTACACCGGTGCCAACTGGACCGTGGCCGTCATCAAGCAGGCTGCCGGTATCGGCCTGGACGACGGCAACGACGAGTTCGTCGGCTCCAAGGCCGTGACCCGTGAGGAGGCTGCCCTGTACGCCTTCAACATGCTGCAGGCCACCATGGTCGAGTACGACGCCAAGACCTCTGTCGACATCAACGGCGCTACCGTGACCATCGCCGGCGACAAGGCCAAGGAAGTTGCGCAGGGCTCCTACGACAACAACATGCACAAGCCCAACCTGCAGTTTGCCGAGCGCTACTTCGACAAGCTGGACAAGACCGAGACCACCGACGACTTCGCCCGTCCCGCCACCAAGTGGACTTTCAAGGGCGACAAGATCGGCACCTATGCGGACGCCGCTGATGTGACTTACACCAGCAACGTGAAGCTGGGTGATATCTACAGCGATCTCGACATGAGCGAGAAGGACAAGAACGCCGAGGTCTATTACAACGGCGTCGAGGCCGATGATGTTGCCGTGTCCAAGGGCAACACCGTCAAGGTCTCCAGCTCCAGCGCCAACAACAAGCTGGTGGCTGACGGCAGCACCGTTGAGGTCTTCTACGATGAGGACAACAACGATGTCACCATCTGCATCATCGACACCTATGTGGGCACCATCTCCTCCAAGGAAGAGAAGGTCTCCGATCCCTATGTTGTCGTGAACTCCGAGAGCCTCGTGACCAAGAAGGACGCTTCTACTCCTGTGTCCATCTCCGGCAGCAAGGCCCGCTTTGAGACCAATACCGACAACTTCGAGGAAGACGATGTGGTCCTGTTCACCTACTCCCAGAGCGCGGACGAGATCAAGTCCGTTGTGAAGGCCGAGTCCGTGGAGGGCACCCTCGACAAGTACACCCTGGGCAAGAACCTGACTCTGGCCGATACCGAGTACAAGTACTCCAAGAACATTGCGTTCTCCTTCGGCTCTGAGACCAGCATGACCACCAAGAGCGACTATGTCATCTATCTGGATACCAACGGCATGGTCATCTATGTGGATGAGCAGGAGTTCGACGCCTCTCAGTACGCGTATGTGCTCTACACCCAGAGCAGCAACAGCCGCTTCGGCAAGGATCAGGTTCAGCTGGTCATGTCCGACGGCTCCGTGAAGACGGTGGATACTGACGACGATTACACCTCTCTGGAGGGCACCATCGTCTACTACCGCGCTGACGACAAGGGCGAGTACGCTCTGCGTCAGGCCGCCAATGTTCATAAGAATGGCAACCCCACCATCACCACCACTGCCGATGCCAGCATTGCTACAAATGGCGTTCTGTCCGGCGGCGCTAACACCTTCGAGATGAAGAACACCCGCGCGGCTATCACCACCAAAACCGGCACTACGGTGTATGGCAACAGTGAGACCGTGTTCGTGGTGGCTGAGAGCGATGCCCGCGGCAAGACTGACTATTCCGTCTACAAGGGCATCAAGAACGCTCCCACCATCATGTCTGATGATCCGACCACCTCTCCCACTGTGGAGACCAAGGCTGTTGAGATGGTCTACACCACCAGCGGCTCCAGCGATGTGGTGACCTTCGCCTTCATCGACGCCACCGGCGCCTATGTCACCAACGGCAAGCGCGATGTGGTGTTCCTGGCTGCTGAGTCCGCCACCAAGAAGATCACCGATGGCGACAACAACCAGTACTACCTGTACAACGCGGTTGTGGACGACGAGATCACCACCGTGAAGGTCAAGGCCGCTCAGGATGCTGGCTCTGTGGTCGTGGCTGGCAACGACACGGTCAACCAGGTTGTGACCAATGCTGACTACAACAACAAGGGTCTGCTGACCTCCGCTGATGCGATCTCCACATCTGATTACACCACCCTCACCGGCACCGGCGTGTGGAAGCTCTCCGGCTCCTACAGCATCGGCCTGGGCGGCACGACGGCTTCCGCCAGCGTCCGCTACACGGTTGCCTCTGACGCCAAGATGTACTACATCGATACCGATGGTGTTATCACCAAGATCGACGATGTGAAGAACATCAGCTCCGACTCCACTGCTACCTACATCGGCCTCCTCGATGTGACTGACGGCGACATCGCCTACCTGTTCATCCAGGAAGTTGACAACGGCAAGCAGGAGGGCGCCGGTAGCAGCGGCGTGGTCCTGAGCGGGATCAGCGCAAGCTACAGCAGCGGCACCGTCACTGTCACTCTGACCGGCACGAACGCCGGACAGGTCTACCCCGTGACCATCTCCCTGGTCAACGGCGGCACCCTGGTGAAGCTGACGACCGCCAACGTGACTGGCGCCGCGACAACGACGACCGCCACCATCTCTGCCGCTCTGTCTGCGGGCTCCACCTACATGGTGACCTGCGGCGACCAGAGCTTTGTGTTGGGTGTCTGATTACCCGCCAGAAGGGTGATTGTACCCGCGGTTGAAAATTCCCCCGGACTTCGGTCCGGGGGAATTTTTTGTTGCACGAAATTCTGCAATTTCTTCCGGTCAGGGGGGATTGGATAGCGGGAGTTTTCCCGCCACGATTTTCGGGAAAGGGTGAAGAATTTGCAGCAGACCAGTCAATTTCATCTCAACCAGTGGGAGCTGACGGACCGCATCCGGATGGAGGATTTCAACGGGGACAATCAGAAGCTGGAGACAGCCCTGGCCTCCCTGGCAGCCGCGGACGCGGCGGAGCAGCAGGCGAGAACGGCTCAGGATGCCGCCATCCGCCGGGAGGCAGCCGCAGCCGCCGAGGCCGTCCCACTGGTAAAACTTCTGGAAGTGCCTGTCACGCAGGAAGCGGCGCAGGTGGATGTGGATGTATCACAGATCGACTTCACGCAGTATACGGAGGTGTGGATCGTCCCCATCCTCTCCACAGCCTATCACTATATCTATCTGCGCTGCAACAATATTGCGACAGACAGCTATTTCCATCCGGGCACGCACCAAAACTATCTGTGCCGCCTGGAGGCGAACGGCCGTCTGGGTCAAAGCAAAGCAAAAATCCGTCTGGCGGCTTATCTCTCCCCCGTTGCCTGCATCTGCGAGAATATCTACAATACATCCGACCCGCCCCGTTACAGCACCATCCCCTCCATCGCGCCGAAGGACCTGAAGACGCTGAACTTTATGACGGACGCCGGAACCATCAACGGGGAAGGGAAAATCATCCTCTGGGGCTGGAAACTGTAACCCAAAGGAACGCCCCCGGACAAAAGTCCGGGGGACCTTCGACTCTTCCGGTGCTGGCGGCGAAGGAACGGCTCATTCACCAGTTCGTTTCCTCTGCCAACTGGGCCAAAGCCTGTGCAAATCCTCGCAAGCCGTGTATCCGTTCAGGGAGAAGCTATCAGAGGGCGTGCCGACCGGCTTTGACTATGCCTGACACATAAAAAGGATTCCCGGACAGAAGTCCGGGAATCCTTTTTGTCTTAGTGCATCAGCACGTTGACACAGTTCCTTAGGCAGTGAACGTTGCGTTCTGACCGCCGCAGGAGACCATGTAGATACCGCCGCTGGCAGCGATGCTGGCCAGAGTGCCCACGGACAGGACAGCGGTGGTGCTGGTAGCGCCGGTGGCGCCGGTGACCGTGTAGGTGCCCAGCTCAGTGGTCACACCGGCAACGATCATCTTCAGGGTGACCTTGTAGTTCTGGCCGGCGTTGGTGCCGTTCAGAGTCAGGGTCAGGTCGGGAGCACGATAGCTCACGCCAGTGATGCTGGTCAGCTCCTGTCTGCCGCCGGAAGAGGACTGGTCGTTATCCTCGAAGTACTGCTGGACGAACAGATAGCTGATCTGGCCATCCTCCAGGACGTAGGTCACGACATCCTCGTCGGAGCGGCGGATGTTGCTCACCGCACCCTCGGTAATGGTGCCGTCATCGTCGATGAAGAAGATCTTCGCATCGTCGGCGACCACATAGGTGGACTCAGAGCCGTTGCCGTAGCCGAGCACGACGTTCTCATTGTTCACCTTGTTGATGCCGGTGACGGTGCCGGAGTTGCTCAGAGAATCCAGGCCGGTGATCACACCGTCGTCATAATCGGCGCCAGTGAAGACCACGTTGCTGCTGAAGGAGCCGTTGGAAGTTCTGTTGTTGATCTTCACGCTGGCATCGACCTTGACGCCCTCAACGATCTTGCCATCCACAACTGCGTTGTAGGTGTAGTACTCGTTGTCGGAGTCCTCGATCTTCTTGCTGCCGGACTCGAAGGCGAAGAAGATCACGTCGTTGTTGCCGCCGGTGACCTTGTAGTCAGCCTCGTCCACGCTCAGGTACACGATGGTGGCAACGCCGTTGTTGCGGCAGTAGTAGCTCATGCCGATGGCATTGGTAGCCGGGCTGCTGTCGTTGTCGTCCACGATGGTGGGAGCGTTGTTGATGCCGGTGTAGGCGCGATAGGTAGCATTCTTCCAATTCTCGCGAGCACCGCTGTCATAGGTGCCCACCACGAACACCGTCTTGCTGTCGGCATAGATGTAGTCGGTGCCCTGCTTGGCATCGGAGGCGTTGGTCACGCCCTTGTTAGTCAGGTTGATCCGGGCCACGCCGTTCCGCAGCTCGAAGGAGTCCTCGGCCTTAGCAATGCTGGGATTCTTGGTGTCGAGATCCTTCAGGCGATACTCGCCTTTGGAGGTCTCCTTCACCAGGACAATCTCAGATTTGGGATCACCAATCTGCAGCTCAGAACCATAGCCAGCGAAGTCGTTGGTGTAGTCCTCCTTGGTGTCGACGGTCTTCATCTTGCCGTCATAGGTGATCAGAGCAGCCTTGTCAGAGGCGAAAGCAACGCTGGAACCCTGCAGAGCGCGCAGATAGGCGTAGTCAGCGATGTTGTACTCAGTCTCCTCGACGTAGATGGCATAGCCGTTGGCATCCAGGTACACGACATACTCGCTGTCGATGCCCAGGCTGCTCTCGCCGCCGTCCACAGAATACATCTTGGAGAAGTCATACTTGGTCTCACCCAGGTTGATGGACTTGCCGGAAACCTTTCTGGTCAGAGTGCCCTCAGCGGACTCAGCAGCCTTGACAGACTGGATCTCGTTGTTGGCATAGGTGAAGAGGACGATCTGGTCGTTCTCGAAACCAGTGGTCTCGAACTCGTCGTTGGCACGCAGGCCGGAGGTGGCGCCGTTCTCAGCAGCCAGCTCGGACAGGGTGATGTAAGCATCCTTGGAGTTGGTCTTGGCCACAACCTTGTTGACCTCAGCCACGTAGGTGTTGATAGCCACGATGGTGACATCGTTGGTATCCTCATCCAGATAGGCCTCGACCAGAGTGCCGTTGCCGACGTTGCACTTCGCAACGGGAGAGTTGGTGAACTTCAGCTCGCTGACCTTCAGGTCGTTGCCCTTGGAGACCTTGGCGGACTCGCTGGCCTCAACGCCGTCCACGAAGACGGGAGCAGCCTCATCCTTGTCGGACATGCCCAGGTCAGAGTAGATCTGGCCCAGCTTCACGTCGGCGGTGTAGGTGGCGTCAGCGGTCTTGGCGAAGGTGCCAACCTCAACGCCCTTGAAGCGCCAGGTGTTGGCGGGACGGCCGAAGTCATCGGTGGTGTCGGTGGTCAGGCGCAGGTCGGTGAAGTATCTCTCAGCGAACTGCATCTTGTTGTCGTCGTCGATGTAGCCGTCGGTACGAGAGGTGTTCTCGACTTCCTTGGCCTTGTCGCCGGCGATGGTCACGGTAGCGCCGTTGATGTCGACAGAGGTCTTGGCGTCGTACTCGACCATGGTGGCCTGCAGCATGTTGAAGGCGTACAGGGCAGCCTCCTCACGGGTCACGGCCTTGGAGCCGACGAACTCGTCGTTGCCGTCGTCCAGGCCGATACCGGCGGCCTGCTTGATGACGGCCACGGACCAGTTGGGACCAGTGTAGCCCTCGACAGCGCTGTCATAGCCCAGGGCGCCCAGCAGCATCTTCATGAACGCGTTGCCGCTCAGGGTAGCGGTGGGACGGAAGGTGCCGTCGGAGTAGCCGTTGATGATCTTCTCCTGGGCGCAGTAGGTGATGTAGCCTGCGAAGGTGTTGCTCACGGGCACATCCTTAAAGGGAGCGCTGCTGGCGCTCAGAGCGGAAGCGGTGGTGGGCCCCAGGATCAGGTTGCAGATGATCTTGGCGGCGGCACCGCGGGTCAGGACATCAGTGGGCTTGAAGTCGCCGCCGGTGTAACCGTCGACAACACCAATCTCGGAGATGACGTCAACAGCTTCCTGATAGGTGATGCTGTCGTCATCACTGAAGTCCTTAGCACCGGCGCTGACGGTGACCAGAGACATGGTCATCACCAGAGCCAGTACCAGAGAAAGGAACTTCTTCATTGGGTGTTTACCTCCTTTAAATTTCCGCCGTTCCCTCATTTTGGCAAATTGGAGAGATACACTCCGCAAACGCGGCCCCCCAACTACCTCGGTGAGCGTTCGGCTTTAGAAGTTCAGAACGCCTGAGTGAAGCCTCTTTTTTACACGGTACACATACCGTGGCTAGCCATTCCTGTATCTGTACCGGGCAGCCAAGAGCGATTCCTCATTTGTTCTAGACGCATCATATCAGATCAATTTTCTGTTTGCAATAGATTTGCAGCTCTTGTAATATAACCGTAACATTCCGGCAGATCGTCTGCGATCCATACACTTTGATACGCTCTGTCCCAATATATATAATGTATGGCTTGCCAGATGTTCCTCCCGACCCCCCTCCCGGTTTGGGCCGTTCTTCTTTTAGGGTAAGGCTGTACCGTCTGCCCTCTATTGCTTACCGCCCAAATACATGTTTCGATTTTGTACAGATAAAAATAAACATTGCTGCATCCGTCGCTCTATGGTAGAATGCAATCGTTACATTTATCATACAAAAAGGTGTATTCTATGGATTTATTCGATACTTTTTTCGGTGAGCTCCTCATGACATTCCTCATTGCCATGGTGCCTGTGCTGGAGCTGCGCGGTGCAATTCCGGCCGGTATAGCCGCCGGCCTGCCGCCAGCCGCAGCGGCGGCTGCCGCCATCCTCGGCAATCTCCTTCCAATCCCCTTTCTCATTCTTTTGCTCCGCCGTATTTTTGACTGGCTGCGCAAATCCAGCTGGGTTGGACCGAAAATCGACTGGCTGGAGCGCCGGGCACACCTCAAGGGCCGAATCGTGAAAAAGTATCGCACCATCGGCCTGATCATCCTCGTGGCAATCCCGCTGCCGGGGACCGGGGCCTGGACCGGCGCCCTGGTGGCCGATGTGCTGGACCTCCGGCTCCGGACAGCCCTCCCCGCCATCGCGCTTGGCGTCCTCATCGCCGGAATCATTACCACCACCGTGACCTGCGGCGTCATTCGAGTCTTTTGGTGAGTTTCGCTGTACGTGTGTAATCAGCCGCCTGCGGCGGCTGATACTCCTTTCTATACAGGAACTTCCCCATGTGCGATGGGGCAGTGAGAGGAATGACCCTGCGCCGCATTCGCCCGGAAATGTACAACTGGTGGAATGGCCTCCGGCAGGTATTCATGCAGCAGGAGAATAAGGTCCTGCCGTTTTTCAGGAGATGCGCAGAACTATCCTCTATTTGAAAAGCAGTCGTAACTTCAAACAGCCTGCCAGCGTCGGTTTTCTGCCGCTTTAAGAGGAAGGTCCCGGCAGATCAAACATTTTTTAAAAGAGTGGGCCGGAGCTGGCCTGTACTCCATGGCTGATGCGTTGCTGCGAAGGATGTCCGGTGCGAGGGAGCGACAGTCCGGCCGCCGCATCCGTTTCATATTTTGCGCTTTCATTTTGCTCCGTTTGTATTTAGCAGGCAACATAGGACTCCTATTCAGAAAAGTCCAAAGCCATTGCGCAGAAATGGCTTCGGACACAAAACGCCCCTGCCGATCAGAACAACGACAACTCTCTGTTCTAATCAGGCAGGGGCATTCAGACGGACCGGATGAAGCTGAAGCTGTAAGTACCCTGTCCCGCTCCCTTGCACCCACGCCGTTGACAGTGACTCCCCAAATTTTCTGATTTGTTCCGGCTAAGGGAAGGCGCCGCCTGTTTTCATCAATTCGGATCGGCTTTAACAGTCCCAATGGCCGGAACTGTTTACAGTTTTTTTACAAAGGCTACGTTCTTGATTTCCCCGCCGGATATGATAGGATTATGCTCTGAGAAAGGAAGGTCCAGATGAACTTTTATCAGGCGATGCAATTAGATGTCTCTGTATGTAAGGGGAAAATCAGAAACGCAGCGAATCCGTCTGAACGGCACAAATTGATTGCGGCCTTGATTGTGAAGGATATCCTCTGTGTTCTCTTTGCAGTCGTTTTTATTTCTATTCTAAACTTTCTGTTTGGAGATGAAAACAGCTCTGCCGCCGTGGTAATCTTCTGCATTCTGCTGACGGTCCGGTTTGTTGACTTCGGCTACTGCCTCAGAAGCTCCCTGATAAACTTCTTTATTGTCTTTGTGCTGCTGACCTTCAGCCCTTGCATTGCGCAGTCCGTAAATCCGGCGTGGGGGTTTCTGATCAACTTCTTGAGCATCGGCTTTATCGTGATCTCCGCCTGCCACGAGCCGTTATATGGAGGGGCGGGCCTGTACCTGTTTGCCTATATGTTCCTATACGGGAATCCGGTTGGCGGACATCTGCTCGTGCTCCGGGTATTCGAAATGCTGCTGGGATGCCTGCTGTGCGGAATCATTTTCTACATCAATCACAGGAAGAAAGATTACGGCAAAACGTTCTCGCAGATCGTGAAAGACTTTTCCCTCTTTGATCCCCTCGGAAAATGGCAGTTTCAGGTGACGCTTGGATTATCGCTTGGAATCCTTGTCGGAGAACTACTTCAGGTAGACCGGATCATGTGGGTGGGCTGTGCCTGCCTGACGGTCCTATCGCAATATGGCGAGCGCCCAAACAAACGGGCATTTCAACGCCTGGGCGGCGTCGTGGCTGGGAGTGTTTTATTTGGGATCGTATACCAACTGCTTCCGGCTTCCGCCCACTCGTATCTGGGAATCTATTCAGGATTGCTGCTCGGCCTCTGCGCCGCCTATCATTGGAAAACCCTTCTGAACTGTTTTGGCGCGCTTCTTATGGCTACAAATATCTTTGGGGTAAAATCAGCAATTATCCTCCGTATTATAAACAACATCATCGGGTGTTGTTTCGGCGTCCTTTTCTATTATGTATATAACTTTATAGTCGACCGGTTTGCCAATGCCAGAACGGGACGGAGTTGACAATCATAACGAACAGCCGCTGTGGGAACCTCCACAGCAGCTGTCTTGAATTGTTGACCAGAGGATGAAAATATATAGAAACCTGCCCTGTCCCATACTTAGTTACTCAAGTTTTCCCTGCTCCTCTCCAACAAAAGCGGATGCCGGGCCATCCGCACCGCCGATAAACCCGATCCCTGCTACATACGAAGTAGTCTTCGGCTGATCCGGGGCGCAGGGCGCCTGTCTGGGGCGATCCCCGTCGCCGCAGTCCGCAAGGGTCATAGCGCCGTCCGGCAGTTCCAGCGTAACGGTATAACTCATGGCGGCACAGTGCTCCGGATACTCCGTCCCTGCCTATGATCCCGGCTTTTCTGGGTGTGCAGAAATAGGCACGGTCATCCGCCCATTTCTCGATCCCCAGCAGCACAAGGTCAATTTCCTTTTTGAAAAAGCTTGGTATGCAATATGCCGCAACCGTACAACCTCCTGCCGGTGGATTTTCGAGGCATTGTATCCTGGCACAATACCGAAAATCAGCCTGCGGACGGTCACTCCAGTCCGTCAACTCCCTGCGCCTGCCGGTGTGTATAACGGCGCAGGATCACCACAAACCAGGTGAACACGACGATGCCTTTTGCAATGCTGGAGATGCTGATGCTCCACCAGACCCCATCCAGCCCCAGTACCGTGGCGCTGAGGAATACAGCCAGAGGGATGCGGGCGGCGTTCCCGATGATACCGGCCAGCGTGGGCGGCATTGGGCGGCCCAGTCCCTGGAACGCGCCGGAGGAGGTGATCTCCAGGCACATCAAGATCTGGGAGTAACCCATGATCCGCAGATAGCTCACGCCGGTCTGCAGCACGTGGTCATCCGGAATGAATATCCGGAACAGCGGAACAGGAAAGACCACCAGCATAAGTGTGGTGAAGCCGCTCCAGACAACGATCATACCGATGGCTGTCCAATACCCCTTACGGATGCGCTCCATCCGGCCCGCGCCGAAGTTTTGTGCGATAAATGCGTTGACCGCCGTGGCAAATCCCTCCGCCGTGGTATAGGAGATGGACTCGATCTGCGAACCGACCTTCTGAGCCGCGATAGCGGCGTCCCCCCAGCCCGCGACGAGCCTGGCGAGGATCATGGAGAGGCCGGAGAAAAACATGCTCTGGATGGAGACAGGCAAACCGATTTTCAAAATCTCCGCCCAGGCCCTCCACTGACTGGCCTGGAATATATGGATTTGCGGAAAAACGGTCATCTCGCGGCGGGCTGCCAGAAGGAACATGGCTGTTACGATGGCCTGGGCCAGAACGGTGGCTGTGGCGGCTCCGGCCACGCCCATCTGCGGGAATGGGCCGATCCCAAAGATCATAAGCGGGTCCAGAATGATGTTCCCCACCAGCCCGATGGCCGTGGAGCGCAGAACCACCACGCTTCCCCCCATAGCGGTGAACATCCCCGTAAAAATCTGATTGAAGAATGAGAAGAAAAATCCGGCCGCCACAATTACCAGATAGGTGCGTGCGTCCGCGATCACAGAGGGCGTGTTCAGCCTGAAAAATGCGATCAGCGGCCCGTTGAGTGTGATACAAAGCGTTGTAAACAGAACCACCAGCAAGGCCCCGAGATGGAATGCCGCCTGCCCATAAGAGGCCGCACGTTCTATATTTTGCGCGCCCAGCTCATGCGCCACTTTGACCTGCCCGCCCAGGCGCGGGATCATGGCAAGGCCGTTGGCGAGCCACAGATACATTCCCGCGGCGCCCACCGCCGCCACCGCATTGGCTGATACGCGGCCGATCCATATCATGTCCGTCATATTGTAGGCCATCTGGATCAAAGACGTGGCCATGATGGGCAGGGCTAAACTGGTCAGGCTCCGAACAATGGAGCCCTCCAGCAAATCAACTTTCTGCATAGCGGGGGGATCACCTGCCTTTGTGGAAGTAGTCTGAAAAAATGATATTCCGGCCCTTAGAAATAGTCGGATATATAGGGTGGCTGCTGCTCAATCGCGTCCTCCAGCATGTCAATCGTCTCCCCGCCGGCGTGGATTCTCCCGATTTTGGCGAGGTAGTCCGGGCGCTTATAGCCCATCAGCATGGTCGTCATGGTCTGGATGCTGATGCTGTCGGCGCACGGCTCGGAGATCTTCACCGCCGTCCCCCTGCCGTCCTTTGATATCTTCAGCAGGAACGAGCCCTGGTTGCACTCCATGATCGGGTCCGTCATGGAGAAGCGCCACTCCCGCTCCGTACCGTCCGCCTTGAAGGGATAGTCCGCGACGAACGCGGGGAAATCCACAATCCTCGCCATATAGTAGGGGGAGATGGACTCCTTGATGCTGGCGTCCTCCAGCAGGAAGGCCAGCGGCTCGTCCGTATAGGTGCTGCCCTCCACCCGGTCGATCATGGAGAAGTGGGCGGAAACAAAGTTCCACAGCCCCGTGCGGGCCTCCTCATGATTGAAAATCATGTCCTTGATATAGAACACTTCATTTTCGATCCAGTAGATGATATACCCGTCCGGCTCCTCATTCTCGTTATAGTAGATTGCCGCCATGATATCGTCCCGGTCCCAGAGCCAGTATTCGTTCCAGGCCAGCTCATCCCGGAGGATGGCTCCGTGGGTATGCTCGGCAAAGCGGGCGTAGGTCTCCTTCAGTTCCTCGCCGTCCGCCTTCACCCGGCGCACGCTGCCGGCGACCTGGTGGTTTTTCGGAAGCTGATAGTCCTTGATCTCATACGAGATCTTGTCCGAGATCAGTTCCCAGCCCTTTCGCCGGTAATAGGGGATCGAATAGGGGTAGAGATAGCAGATATACTGCTTTTTCTCCCTCATGTTTTTCAGGGCCTGCTCCAGCAGCTTGTGCATCAGGCCCATATTGGAGTATTCCGGGTAGGTCCCCACTCCCGTCAGGCCGCCCATGGAATAGGTCTTCCCAAAAACCTTGACGCGCATCGGATAGACCGCCACCTGGGAAACCAGGGTGTCGCCGTCAAACCAGCCGATCACGTCCGCTTTCTGCATGGTTGGAAATTTCGCCCGGATGATCTCCTTCTCCTGCCAGCCCACGGAACTGAGTTCCTGATCCGTCACCTGGAATACATAGCGCAGCAGGGCGTTATATTGTTCCAGATACTCATTGCCTACCGGCCGCATTTTCAAATCTTTTTTATTCATCAAGAATCACCAAATTCTCCGTTTCATACAAAATATATCCATCGTTATAGTATAGGGGAAGTTCAAATAAAAGGCAAGCCGCCCCGCGACCCAACACAATCCCAGTTGTCTCAAAGCAGGATTACGCCCCAACAAGACAGCGCCGCCAGAAATCCGGAAGCGGCCGCCTTGTTGGGGCTGTCCACAGTCGCTATTCTCATTGAGCCAAAGGGACCGGACCCTCTGCCACAATCAGCAGGCCGCCGGGATAGGCGCTTCAGGATGGCCGCTTCGATCTGATCCCCATATTTCATCCCCAGAAGAAACAGGACTAACCCCGCTACACCGATCAAAACCATCGCCCACGGAGAGACATGAAAGGCGGCGCCGCCCAGAGCGCTGGCAAAGAGCAGTCCCCAGGGGCGGGCAAGCAGGACGATCACCGCAAAGCGGCGGAATGAGAGCGAGGACAGGCCGGCCAGGATGCACAGAAGATCGTCTGGGAAAAAGGGGAAAAGGAACGCCAGAGTGAGGAACACCGGAGCCTTGGTCTGGAGAATCTGCTGATATTTTTCAGACAGCCTCCGGCTGACAAAACGCCCGGCAAAGTCCCGGCCCAGCACCCGGGCCAGCCAGAACAGCAGCAGGGAACCGGCGACTACTGCGGCGAAGGTGAGGAAAAAGGAAGGCCATGTTCCAAAGAGAACACCGCCCGCGGCAGCGGTAATAATGCTCGGGATCGGAGCCAGCACGACAGAGAGAAATTGGAGCAGGAAAAAACACAGGTGGGAGTATGGCGCAAAGTCGTCAATGTAGGCCCGCAGGGATTCCTGAGAGGACGCCGCCTGGAAAAAGCCGGTGGAGTATAGGAACCATCCACCTCCGACAATCAGAAGCCCCGCTGCGGTCAGGAAGAGAATACGCTGTCTGGATTTCGTAAAAGACACCTCTTTATCGTTGAGCCGTGAAAGGCATTTTATCACACGTGAAGGGGAAAACGACAGAAACTGTCTTAACATTCTATGAAGGAATCGTAAATAAACATGGTCAGGGTCCCGGATTTTCCCTTTGCCGCAAAGGTGTGGACGCGCTCCCCGCGGCGCTCCATGCCCCGGCGCTCATAAAACGGGTAATTGCAGGTGGTGTCTGTGAACAGGAAGAAATTGCTGATCCGCCGGTTCCTCATGTAATCCCGCGCGGCATCAAACAGCTTCTTCCCCAGGCCGATGCCCCGGTATCTGGAATTGACCGCAAAGAAGGCAATCTCTCCCTGGTACTCGGTCTGGGTGTCCTGGAGGAGCTGCCGGTCGATCTCTTCCACGCCGGAAAAGAACCTGGTGACCATACGCCCCTCTTTGGACAGGAACAGCGACGCCACGGAGAGGAGCATCCGCAGTCTGAGGCGGAACGGGCATCTCTTCTCCCTGCGGTCTTTGACCATGATAATCCCCACCGGGACTTCATCCACCAGCGCGACCTGGGTAAAGGTCTGATTGGTGAGGCAGCTGTCCAGATAGGCCCGCGCCAGCTTCTGCGCCGTCTTGGGGGAGGCAAACTTGTCATACTGCCACGTCTCCCGGATGATCCCGATCAAAGCCGGGCGGTCTGATGTCTGGTATTCTCTCAATACGATCTGTCCATCCATTTTGTTTTCTCCATTTCTTCTTTCCAAAATCGTCTGCGGGATCTCCTGATACCGCTTCAGCACATAGTCCCGCTTTTTTGTGAACCACCGGTACTCTGTAATCAAGGCTCCGACCACAAACAGCGCACCTGCGATCAAAAGACTGTGCTGGAAGCCCGCCCATTTCAGGACACAATAGCTGATGCCGGACGAGAGCAGCGCGGCGGCCAGATAAATACCAATCGCATACTGCTCCACCTTTTGCGGCGGCAGCGCAAGAAAGAAATCGTCCCATTTTTCGCTATTACCCCTGAACTGCTTCCCTTTCAGCCAAAAGAGCAGAAAAACCAGGCCCAGGCCGCTCCACAGGCACAGAAGCCATTTTCCCGCGATTACGGCCAGCAGAATCACCAACTTCAAAATACTCCCCCCTGGAATCAATAGCAGTAGCGCCGCCGGTATTTCAGGAGCATGACGGCGGACAGGACGACTGCCGCCAGCTCCGCGGCCGGTGTCGCCAGCCAGATCCCGGTGACACCCAGAATGACCGGGAGGACCAGCATGGCGATCAGTGTAAAGACAAAGGTGCGGGAAAACGCCAGCACTGCCGAAATGAGCCCATTGGAAAGCGCGGTGAACATCCCGCTTGCAAAAATGTTGAAGCCCACAAAGAGCAGGGCCAGGGAACAGATCCGGTTTCCGGCCACAGCCAGGTCATAGACAGGTGTTCCGGGCCGGGCGAAGATGGACACCAGCGGCTCTGTGACAGCCAGAGAGACGAGCACGGTGGCCGCCGCAATCGCGCCGATGATTTTCAGGCTGGTGCGGACCAGCTTCCTGAGCTTCTCATGGTTCTGTTCCCCGTAATAAAAGCTGAGCATGGGGGCCACCCCGTAGGCATAACCGGCATACAGGGACCCGGCAAAGGCCAGCACATAGGAGATGATGGTGATTGCGGCAACGCCGTCCTCCCCTACATATTTGAGCATCGTCCAGTTGAACATCAGCGTGATGATGCCGTTGACCAGCGCGGTGGCCATTTCAGAGCAGCCGTTTGTGACGGCTCTCCCGAGCGTTTGGGGCCGGCAGACCGGCCTGACAAAATGGCGCAGACTGTTCCGGTTGGAGAACACCAGCAGGCCCACGATGGCTGTGATGGAGTACCCCAGGCCGGTGGCAACCGCCGCCCCGCCGATCCCCCAGCGGAAAACGGCGATAAACAGGTAGTCCAGCACGATATTGGTCAAGCCGCCGGCGATGGAGCAGAACAGGGAAAGGGACGCCTTGCCTGCTGCGATCATATAGAGGGTGAAGTTATTCATCAGAAGAATAGGGACGGTGAACAGCAGGTAACGGCTCAGATATTCCCAGCAATAGGCGGAGACCTCCGGGGACAGGGACATGGAGCCGAAGATCTTCCCCATGAACAGATAGCCCAGCCCGCACATCACAAGGCCGGTCAGGACATTGACCAGGATCAGAAACGTAAAGTCCTGCTTTGCTTCATCGGGCTTTCCCTCTCCCATCTTTCTCATGATAGCCGCGCTGCCGCCGGTTGCGAGCATGGTGGAGATGGCCGTCACCAGCGCGATGACGGGATAGACCAGATTGAGGGCAGACAGGGCGCTGGTCCCGATCAGGTTTGAGACGAACAGCCCGTCCACCATCGTATAGAAGGACATGAATACGCTCATGGCGATGGTGGGGACTGCAAATCTAAGAATGTTTGTCAGGGTGACGGGTCTGCTGTATGCAATTTCATTCTGCACGGAAATTCCTCCTGCTTCTTGTGGTAGTTACCGGCATGGAGTATCATAATCCCTACAGTTACTGTACGGTCAAGAGGGTTTTTGAAAATGCTGCGGGAAAAACCGAAGCTGTTTACCATCGGCCAGTTTGCCGCTCTGCATGGGATCAACAAAAAGACACTCATGTGGTATGATGAGATCGGGCTGTTCAAGCCTGCGTTTATCCACGAAGAAAATGGGTACCGGCTATACAGCTATTACCAGAGTACGGAGCTGGAGGTGATCCTGCTGCTCCGGGACATGAACGTGCCCATCCGGGATATTCAGGAATTTATGAAAAACAGGTCCGCTGGGAGCATGGCGGACCTGCTTCGGGATAAAATCTCAGAACTGGACCGGACGATCCAGGGGCTGAAGGCCGTCCGGTCAAAACTGTGCAGCCGCCGCCAGGAGATGACCGAACTTTTGGACCTGGACCTTTCCGAGATCTCCCTCATTGAGCGGGAACCGCAGTATCTGGCGACGGTGCAAACATCACCGGAAAAGTCCCTGGAGGAGGAGATCGAGCTGATTCTTGAGCAGACCAAGAAATATCAGCTTCCGCGTATGTACCAGACTCCCTACGGCTCCATGCTCCCGGTGGAAAACCTCCTGGCCCGGAGGTTTGAGGACTACTCCAGGCTGTTTATCGAACTGCCGGACACGCAGAACAGGATGGGACTCCACAGGCGCCCCGGCGGGGTCTATTTGCGGGCATTCTGCATTGGGAATTGGGACAGGCTGCCTGCCCGCTATGAAGCGATCCTCCGCTACGCAGAGCAGCACCATTTACAGTTCTCCGGCTATGCCTATGAGATTGGGATCAATGAACTGGTGATCGACAGAATCGAGGACTATATTACAAAAATTGAAATCCCGGTTTTGAATTTCAATTGACAACAAAAAGCCAGGGTGCAGCAATCTGAAAAGATCACTGTTCCCTGGCTTCTTCATACTCTATTCGCCGGACTATGCGTTTTAATGCCGCAATTTCATACCTGGTTTTAAACAGAATGAGGCCGCAAGCACTCTGCGGCCCATAGGGTTCAATCGTAAACCAGGATTTGATTGAGGGCTACGCTACGTCGTCAGTAACATGAAATCTAACTTTACATGCCGTCGCATCAATCTCGCAAATCATCGCATAATAAGTTCTTTCTGTGCAAATATTCCCGTCAGGAGTAAGACTGACAAGCACCAGAGCGGTTCGCTCATCATCAATGTCAACAGCTGTAACGGCATCCTGAACAATTCCTGTATTTTTTCGTAAATTCCGATCTCCACGGACCAAGGTTATAGGAAAGCAAAGGCGCTGTCTTCACAAATTCTGTTCTATCTTGCGCGTATATATGCAGCCCCTTTATCACTGCGTCTTAAAAATTATTTTATCGCAAACGCTGAACTGCCCAGCGGCGGCAATGTCCCTTACTAAAACAGAGCAACGGCAGCGGATAACCTGATCTTCCAGCTGTTCCTGGGCGTGTTCGATCGTCTCCCGCGCAGTCACCCCCTGACCCGTCAAATGACAGCAAATAGAATGGGCCACTGTTTTGACGGAATCCACATACAATATCTCAGAAACCGGCAGCCGTACCGTTTCATCGATCCCGATGGGCAGTTCGGCGGTGTCCCCGTCCGCGCTGTTTTGCTGCTCCGGCACCGCCATTTTCAAATATCGAATATACTCCACTCCCGAACCATCTCATTCTGATCCACACATTTTCAATAAACCCAAAGGGCCGCACGCCGCTGCGCAGAATATCCATGCCCTTCTCCCCATGGCCGGTAACAAAGACGATTTTCCCGCCGGGGTCCGTGTGGTAGATCTGCCGGACAAGGTCCACGCCGTTGGGGGGAATCCCTTCCCAGGTCATAATCGAGAAAATAGAGATAGCTTCCACCGCTGCGGATAAACTGGAGCGGCTCCTGACCAGCAGAGGCCAGACAGACAAGTTGGCCTCTGCTTTGCTTTGCCGGATTGCCCGTTCCAGCAGCTCGGACAGAAGCTGCAATGTGAAGGGATCGTCATCGCAAAGAACGATCGCTACCATAGGCGGAATCCTTTCTTGTCCATCTTTTCCCGCAGTATATCAGATTGAAAGGTTTTGTCCTGAATAAATGCAATTTGTCCTGAACGCATAGGACTAACTCGCATTTAAAGCCGAGGACGCACATCTGGGGCCAAAATCCAGCCTATCGCTCTTCATTCATGCTACAATGCCGCCGATAACAAGAGGGGATAAAAACCAAGGATGTCCCCATGAATCAAAAGGCAACACGAAAAATTACCCCCGCGGCTGTCAGGCTGCTGGCATTGGATGCCGTCCGGGGGGCCGTGATTGGAATGCTGATCGGGACAGGCGGGAGCAAGGTTCTGCTGGCGGCGGCGCTGCCGGAAAGGAAGCTGAACTTGTTGCATCGTCCTTTTGCAAAGGTCGGAAAAGCTGCGCTGATGCTATACAGCGCTCCATTTGTATTGGCATGGATTTTGATGCTGTTTGGACTGACACCTTCTTCCCTCGCACAATTTCCCGGCGGGGATGTTGTGGTCATCCTCATCACACTGGCTGCTGGCTGGACAGGATATTTGATAAGGCCTATCTAATGTGAAGCGAGATGGTAGATATAAGAATCAGAAACAAACACATATAGCATCTTGTTGGCATTTTTAACAATAATTTCTTGTAACCCCTTGTGAATTTATCATGAATTTTCGC
>OOAU01000672.1_pt1 | contig 19694 bp, 19 predicted proteins | sample 1670931 | NCBI WGS metagenome assembly OOAU01 (sample SAMN06348105, study PRJEB24527) | human gut metagenome | biome: human gut; feature: ankylosing spondylitis patient; material: feces | host: Homo sapiens | place: China | collected 2015-10 | reverse complement strand
TCTGGACGTCCGGATACGTCTTGTCCCGCTCCCAGTTGCTGATCGTCTGACGCGATACATAGAGCTTCTCGGCAAGTTGCTCTTGCGAGAGCCCCATCGCCTCGCGCCTCGTCTTTGCTCACCGGCACGTCGAGCGTCTCACCGAGGGCGACGAGTATCTCCGCGTCGGGCACCGAGAGCCCGCGTTCCCATTTGGAAACCGTCTGCCTCACCACGTTCAGCTTGAGCGCGAGCTCCTCCTGCGATAGCCCTTTCGATTTCCTGAGGACCTGGATGTTCTCGTTCAGCATGGCGGATCCTTTCTCTCGCCCGGTTCCTACGTTACCGCAATGCTGCCCGCAGATGGCCCGTTGCCGCAAGCAACGGGTCGTAACATCGGCGGGGACCGTTTGAGTTCACAGGTGATGCAAGCTCCTAATAATTTGACGTCCATTCAATCTACCTGCGGTTTGCAACCATAGGGTGCCTGCAGGTTGCGTAAAATGAAGCCTCAAGTTGGTGGTTTCCGCCATGTGGCTACCGTAGTGTGTAAGTCGCCGGCAGGAAAGCACCGAACGCTGGGATGCCGCGCCCGCGCCGTCGCCGTGAGCCAAGATCACGACGCCCGCGTGCCCGCTTCCAGCCAACGAGAGGACCTACTATGAGCTTCCGTACCAACCTTCAGTATCTGCGCGCCGAGCGCCACATGACCCAGGAGCAGCTCGCCATGCTGCTTGGGGTATCCCGCCAGTCCGTCACCAAGTGGGAGGCCGAGAAGTCCTACCTGGAGATGGATAAGCTCATCAAAATGTGCCAGATCTTCGAGTGCTCGCTCGATGACCTGGTGCAGGGTGACGTGTCGCGCCGCGCGGCCGTGAGCCAGAGCGCCGCGGATGGCGTGCAAAACGATGGGAACGCCGTCGTCCGCGTCGAGGCTCCGCACGGGCGGAACTCGTTGTCCGACATCGGATCCGCCTTTGTGCCCGCGATCCCCGTCGGTCCCAACACGGATGTATGCGGCTATGACGAGCACATGGTCGCATTTGCCCGCAAGGTCGCACTCGGTGTGGCGCTCATCATCCTGGGGGTCGCCGCCGCGGTCTTCACCGATGAGGTCCTGCACTCAGACGGAATCGTCCTCATGGCGTTGTTCGCGCTCGTTGCCGCTGGCTTGGGATTCCTTATTCCATCCGGCATGGAGCACGCGGCTTTTGTGGAAGCCCATCCGTATGTTGCGGACTTTTACACCGCAGAGCAAAAGGCGGCAGAGCGTCGTCGTGCTTCGATCGCGATCGTTTCGGGTATCGCGATCATCCTTCTTGGCATCGCCGTATCGGCGCTGTTTGAGGTGGAGGCGAACGTCCAGGTATATGGCGACACGCTGATGATGGTCCTGGTCGCCGTCGGTGTTGGGGTGATTGTCCACTGGGGCATGCTGTGGGGCCGCATGGATGTCGCGGAGTACAACAAGGAGTGGCTCGAGACGGTCGAATTGAGTGCGGAGGAGCTGTCGCAGCTGGATCCCCAGAGCCGCGAGGCGTATCTGCGCGCGTGCAATCCCAAGTATCGCCGTACAGCGGCGCGCAAGAAGAGGGCTTGCGTCGTGATCATGCTCGCCTCCACCATCATCGCGCTCATCTGGCTGTTCGTCGGTGCTGCCATGGATGCGTCCGAGGGGATCGGCGGCCTGTTCTGGCTCCCGTGGGTCGTCGGTAGCTTGGGCTCCGCTATCGCCCTTATCGTTATCGACGATGACGATGAGAATGATGCGGCTGCATGCGGCGATAGGGAGTAGAGGCGTTCGAAGACATCCGTCTGAATGAAGCGGGCGGCCTCGGGTGTGCCGGGGCCGCCCGCATTTTGCTGGGTGGTGCTGTATTGCCGGCGTGGAGCGGGCCTCAAGCTAGTGCTTGCCGTCAATTTGAAGTCTTCGGCTGCGGGCACCTTCGAGTCCGCATCACGAGCGCAACGCTGGCGCCCAAAAGCGCCGATTCTTGACGCGCGTGATGCGGACTTCGGCAGATGCTGCCTCTAGTTCAGCAGCCCCCACACGGCAAAGCCGAGTGCTCCGCCGATGGCGGCCGCGGCGAAGAAGGTCAGCAAGTCGTACGCCAGTCGATGCTTCGTCGGCCACGCGCGGCGGGGGAGTACCCGCGGATCGCGCTCGATGTTCGCCTCGCCGTTCATGAAGGCGAGGATCTCGCGGTATGTCACCAGGTCGTTCTCGCGCTTGATGCGCTCGAGGACGGTTGCGACAACAAGCGCCGCTATCGCCGGCAGGAACATCGCAGCCGCGGCGACGCCGGCGCCCCAGGTGTCCTCCATCCAGTTAAACGCCGGCGACAGTATCAGCGCGAACGCCACCGCCAGCAACGCGAGCATCAGCACGGCCAGCCATAGCATCCGCGTTCCCATGCGCTTGCGATCTCTTTCGACTGCCTCTTCCATAACGGTCACGTCTCCCTTCACGAGCGTGTCTATGGAGGTGTCGAATAGGATGCTCAGCATGAGCAGACTCTGGACGTCCGGATACGTCTTGTCCCGCTCCCAGTTGCTGATCGTCTGACGCGACACGTAGAGTTTCTCGGCGAGCTGTTCTTGGGAGAGCCCCATCGCCTCGCGCCTCGTCTTGATCTGGTTGCTGATGTCCATCGTCACCTCCCGGTCGTGAAGGAGCGTCCCGCGAACACGCCGGGTGCGCTATCGAATCTGTTGTACATCATATGCGGCAAGGCTTGCCGGGCGCTGCAAAAACTGTTTTGCACGGGGTTTACCTGCATGATTGTTGCTGCGATGGCTTAGCGATGTTGTCGAGCAGTCATCCAAGTGTACAGGCCCATGGCGGCGTAGCCGATTGCGGTATAGGCAACCCCATGGAACGCAAGGTCCTGGCTGCCCTCGACCTTGAGGGGAAACAGGACCGCGGGTCCGATTCCGAGCGCCGCGGGTACCCAGAAGAGCGTCCTCGCGGAGTTTGCGGCGAGCAGGCCGAGGGCGATCGCAGTTACGGGGAGCACGAGGTAGATCAGCGCCATCATGGCGATCATACCGGCATCGGATGGGACGAAGCTCACCAGGAGGCGGGGATTGCCCAGCAGGCGCCAACGATTGCGATCAATGCGATGAGGGATGCGCGTGCGGTGACGTTCATGGGGCCTCCTCAATGAGAATCGCCCCCATTCTGCCACGAGGGGCGGGAATGGGGGCGATCGTACCGGCGAAAGGTTATCCGGTCTGCAGGTCTACCTAGCTCAGCATCTTGGCGAGCATGCCGATGCCAACACCCACGAGGCCGCCGGCGATGGCGCCGATGATGATCTGCACGCCGTTGCGGGCGCCCTTGACCCAAGGGTTCATCTCGCGTTCGCGACGTCCCTCGAGCGTGTCGCGCTCGACCTGCTCACCCCGGCTAAACGCCAACACCTCGCGGTAGGTGACGAGGTCGTGCTGCTTCTTCATACGCTCCAGATACACGAACGCCACGAGCATCACGACAAGCGCCACGGCGGCGAACGCCGCGGTGGGCGCGATGTGGGCGCCCCAGCCCCATTCGAACTGGAAAGCCGCCCACGCGCTCAGCGCCAAAAACACGACCGCGCTCACGACCGTGATCGTGGAGAGGGTGTTGTACTTCTTGACCGCTTCGTTCATTACCTGTGCCATGGTTTCCACATCTCCTTTGATGAGGGAGTCCACGGTCACCCCGAACACGTTGGAGAGCAAGAGTAGGCTCTGGACGTCAGGATACGTGCGGCCGCACTCCCAGTTGCTGATGGTCTGGCGCGACACGTAGATGCGCTCCGCCAGGTCGTCCTGGGACAGTCCGAGTTCCGTGCGATGCTCCTTGATGTGAGAGCCCAGCTCCATGCGCTTGCTCCTTGCGGATCGGGGTGACCCTTGTCGAGAGTCACCATGGCATTGACGGGCAAATCGTACCATCAAAGGTCTTTATACCGCGTCCCCGAGGGGTCAGATCGCGCTGCCAAAAGGCTTTATACACGCTTCTGATCTGCAGGTTTTACAGTCCACATTGTTCATCGGCTTTGGTGGCTTCGGAGCTCGATGGTGAGGCGGCCGCCATCCGCCTTCGCCTCGAGGGACATCCCCATGGCCTCGGCCAACTTCGCCGACGTCGCCAGGCCGAGCCCCGACCCCCCGCCGCGCCGTGCGGAGTCTGCCCTGTAGAACCGATCGAAGAGATGCTCCACATCCAGCTCATCGGGACGTTCGATGGGGTTCGAGATGGAGAGGATGGTCTGTTCGGGCGCCGCCGCGATGCGGAGCTCGGGTGCGCCGCTTCCATGTCTCAGCGCGTTCGCGACGAGGTTCTCCACGATGCGCCCCAGCGCCTGCCGGTCGGCCTCTGTGATGCGCGGAGCTCCGGTCCCCGTTACGACCGGCTCCCATCCGAGCCGTTCGAAATCCGGATAGTGGCCGAGCAGGCATTGCTCGACGATTTCGCGCACGTCGATGGGCTCGGCACTGAGAACGAGGTCGGGGTCGCTCGCCTTGGTGTAGGAGAAGAGCGCGTCAAGAAGCTCGGAGGTCCGGTCGATGCGCTCGACCGCGGCGTCGATGCGCTGCCGCTTGAGCGCGGGGTCCGCCTCGTTTGCGGCGAGCTGCAGGTAGCCCTTTGCCCCGGTGAGCGGGGTCCGTATGTCGTGCGAGAGCGCGGAGAGGTCGCGTTGGAAGTCCCGCTGGGCTCTCATGCCATCTATATGCGAGCGCATGGCGCAATCAAGCTCTCGGTTGATCGCCTCGGCGAGCTCGGCGACTCCTGGGGCGCGCGAGCCGATGGTGACGCGCGCGTTGGCGGACGCGCTGCCGTCCCGACGCGCGTCGAGCAGCCGCGAGATTCGGCGGAGCTCGGGTGCATATGCCGCAGTCGTGATGAGCGCGCCCGCGAGAACGCCGATGATGAGCATGAGTACGGCGAGTGCGCCTGGGGACACGGTGCCTCCTTGATGTCGTGCCGCCCCCCTGACGAGCAGGTGGGCGGCGGGGAGCTTAAAGATAGGATAGTCGGGTTTCGTCGCCGTCTCGGTGCGGACTCGAGGGCGGGCCTGAGCGGCGACTCATCGAGCACCCGCGGATCACAGGTCTCGCCTGCTTGCGGTGAGGAGAAGCGCGCCGCCGCCGATGGCGGTCCACATGAGGCCCGCCAACGTACCCCACAGCCACGTGGGGACGGCGCCGATGAGCGGCAAGGTCTGCGCTGGATCGAACATGGCTCCCGCCCCGAGCTTGAAGGCGGCGATGACCATGCTTGGCATCCAGTTCGCGATGCCGGTGAGGGCGGAGAACAGCGGCTCAAACACGGGAGCGGCCTGCACCCCCATATTGGCCGCGAACATGAGCGCGACGGGGACGACGCCCATGATCAGGATGAACGTGAGGGTGTAGGCGGGCAGCTTCTTGCGGAAGAGCAGGACGACGGAAAGCGGGATCACCGTGAGCGCCCACACGGCGAGCCAGCCTCCGAGCAGCCACAGCGCGAACTCGGCCGTCCCGTCGAACGAGGTGAAGGAGAGGCCCAGGGGAAGGGTGAGGAGCAGCTGCATGCAGATGAGGTGGCACACGATGCCCGCGATGAGCATCATGACCGCCCAGATGCCCGAGAACACGACCTTCTCCGTGAAATATGACAGGCGCCCGGCGAGCGATGAGACGAGCGATTTGACATAGCCGTCATTCAGATCGGCGAATATCCACTCGACCATGCCGTAGGCGCTCGCCAAGGCCACGACGGAGACGGAGCCGAACATGGACCAGCCCAAAAACACTGAGGGCGTGGCGAGGGATTCGTGTACGCTGATCGCTTCGAGTTCACCGAGTCCCTGAGAGATGGTGAGGGCGTTAAGCCCGACCTCGAGGATCGCGACGCCGAGGACGACGGAGAGATACTGCCACAGGGGTCCGCGTAACCCACGGAAGCGCGTGCAGCGATAGAGGTCCGAGCGAAGGAGATTCAACATGGTTTACCTGCCTTTCCGGGCGGCGACGAGGATGTAGACGAGGAACGCGACGAGCGCGATGTCGATGAGGAGGTTGATGGCTGGTGCGAGCCGACCAAGTGTCGGCGGCCATGCGGGCATGAGCGTGGACGGCGCAAAGGCGCTCGGGAGGGGCGTTGGACTAAGCATCCGGCCCGCCCATCAGCTCGACGAAGTACTCCTCGATGTCGCGTTCGACGTGACTGAGCTCGAGGATGAGCAGGCCATGCTCACTGAGGGCCCTTGCCACGTCCTCCGCGGAGGGCGCCATGGGGGCGACAGCGGCGCCCCCGAAGCTCATGGCGGCGTGGCGTACGGCTGCGCTCGCGAGAATCGACCCGTCCGGCTCCGCGCGCAGTGCCGTCCCCGGCAGCGCCTCCTCCAGTATCGCGAGCGTTCGTGCGGGGTCATTCGTCCTAATGCGGATGGAGTTGCCGCACTCCCGATGCAGGTCGTCCATGGAGAGCTCGCGCACCATGCGGCCCGACCTGATCACACCGAAACTCGTCGCCATGCGGTCGAGTTGGTCGAGGACGTGGCTTGAGATAACGATGGTCACGCCCCGTTCCCGGTTGAGACGTACAAGGGCGCCGCGCATGGCCCTCGTCGATTCGGGGTCCAGCCCGTTGAATGGCTCGTCGAGCAGGAGCAGGTCCGGTCCGCCCACGAGCGCGAGTGCGAGTCCCAGGCGCTGCTTCATGCCCAGGGAGAATTTCTTGACGCGCAGGCTTCCCGTGTCGGCAAGGCCGACAAGCTCCAGTAGTTCGCGACAGTGCGCATTGGGGCGGACGACGCCGAGGGCGAGCGCCTTGCACATGAGGTTCTCGAGTGCGGAGAACGTCGGCAGGATGCCGGGGTCCTCGATGAGTGCGCCGACGCGGGAGAACCCCTCGCGCGCTCGTCTCTGCGCTCCGAAGAGTTCTACGGAGCCCGAGGTCGGGCGCACGAGCCCCGCGATCATCTTCATCGCGGTCGACTTGCCTGCGCCGTTCTTGCCCACGAATCCGTATATTTCGCCGGCAGCGACGCACATGTCGAGGCTGTCGACGGCGCGCCTCTTGCCGTAGACGCGCGAGAGCGCATGGGTTTCGATGATGTTCATGGTGCCTCCTTGCAGTTCAGCATCAACTTGATTACAAGGATGCGGTCCATCTCTTGATAAAGTCCGAAGCAACTCTAAAGAAAGGGTAAAGTTCAGCGTGGTGGGTTAGCGCTCATCCTCGTCGAGCCTGAAGCCGATGCCCCAGACGGTTTTTATGTACGCGTCGGTGCCCGACGGCTTGAGCTTGGCGCGGATGTTGGATATATGGACCGTGACCGTGCTGTCATCGCCGGCATAGGGTTCACCCCAGGCCGCCTCAAAGAGATTCTGCTTCGAGAAGGCGCGCCTGGGCTGGCGCATCATGGCCTCGAGGAGGTTGAACTCGATGCGGGTGAGCTGAAGCGGGGAGCCCGCCACCAAGAAGGTACGTGAAGAGGGTTCGAGCATCCAGTCGCGAAAGACGAGCGTGCCGCTGGCTTTCTCGTGCGGCATTCTGCTCTCGTTCGTGCGTGGTCCGCGTTGCTTCGACCTATGCCGGAGTTGCACCTCGACGCGTGCTGCGAGCTCATCAAGGTCGAATGGCTTGGTGAGGTAGTCGTCTGCACCGAGCTTGAGCAGCTCCACCCGGTCGGCGGTCGAGGTCCTCGCCGAGATGACGATCACGGGCAGCGCGGAATCAGCCCCCCGCACGCTGTCGATGATCTGCTCGCCCGTGGCCCCGGGGAGCATGAGGTCGCATATGACGAGGTCGTAGGGGAGCAGGCCGCCATTGGGGTCGAGTCGCATGAGCGCCTCGGTCCCGGAGAACGCCTGCGTGCAGGTGTGCCCATTTCGTGAGAGCTGGGTGGAGATGATCTCGTTGATGTCGGCGTCGTCTTCGACGACCAGGATGTTCGCGGTCATGTTGGTCTCCTCGTCCGCGTCTGCCTTGGGTGCGTCCATTATTGTTCAGAGACGTAAATAATCCCCCTTGAAAGCGATGTGCTTTCGAGGGGGGTGTACATCGATTGGCGGGTTGCGGCTACAGGCTGTCTACCTGCCCATCGGATGCATTGTGTGGTTTCTCCTTCTTTGGCAGTCTTCCCGCACGCTTGAGAGCGTCGCGTAAGATCCACTCCACCTGGCCGTTGGCGCTGCGCATCTCATCGTCCGCCCAGCGTTGGACGGCCTCCCATATGGCGGGGTCTATGCGAAGGGGGTATTGCTTGCGTGCCATGACGTGCTTTCTTATCGAGCTGAGATGCGTGTAACTGGAACGATTCCAAGCGTATCAAAACCTCAGTTTAGGGACTGTCCCTAAACTGAGGTTGGGTGGTTAGTACAGAGAACCTGCGTTCAGGACCGGGTGCGCCTCGGATTCACCGCAGAGCACCACCATGAGGTTGCTGGCCATCTGCGCCTTGCGCTCGTCGTCCAGCTCGATGGTGCCACCCGCGGCCATCTCCTTAACGGCCATGTCGACCATGGAGACGGCGCCCTCGACGATCTTCTTGCGCGCGGCGATGACGGCCTCGGCCTGCTGGCGGCGCAGCATCGCCTGGGCGATCTCGGGGGAGTAGGCGAGGTGCGTGAGGCGTGCGTCGTCGACCTCGACGCCGGCGGGCGCCAGGCGCATCGTCAGCTCGCGGCGCAGGGCCTCGGAGACCTCCTCGACGTTGGCGCGCAGGGTGATGGCGCCGGATGCGTCGGATTCGTCCTCAAGATGGTCGTAGGCGTACACGCTCGCCACATGGCGCAGCGCGGTTTCGGCCTGCATGGAGACGTAGCTCTGGTAGTCGTCCACGTCGAAGAGCGCCTTGGCGGTATCGGCGACGTGCCACACCACGACGGTTGCGATCTCGATGGGGTTGCCCATCTTGTCGTTGACCTTCAGGCGCTCGCCGTTCAGGGTGCGCACGCGGGTGGAGATGGTGGTGGGGTTGCCCTTGGCGGCCTTCTGCGCCGCGGCCTTGGCGGCCTTGGAATCGCTCATCTCGAGCTCGATCATATCGCCGATCCCGGCCGATCCGCCCATGCTCTTGCTAAAGAACGGGTTGGCCCAGAAGAAGCCCTCGTCGCGGACGGTGCCCACGTACTTGCCGAACAGGATGCACACGCGCGCCTGGCCGGGCTGCAGCGAGAAGAATCCGTTGAGCGGGATGAACCACAGGCAAAACGCGAGGATGCTGAGGCCGAGCCCCCATCCGTAGGCTGCGGGCGCGTCGACGCCGTCGGGTGTGCTCGCGAGCCCGATGGTGCTCCAGATAAAGAGGCCGATGATGGCGATGAGCGCCACCGCCACGGCGACGAGCATGCCGTAGCCCGACTTGGCCTTGAGTTGCTTTTCCACGCTCATTGTGAGTTCCTTTCATGACTGCGCCGGCGTTTGCGTGACGGCCCCGGCGCCGCCTCCAGATTGCGATGGGGAGGAGGCGAATCCCCGAGCAGTCCGTGCGGCTGCTGATTGCATTGTGATATCACATTGAGACCAAGTCAAGGAGAATCGGATGCCGTCTCTCATGGCATAAGTGGTTCGGGGCGCCCGGCATCTACGCTCCGTAGAGGTCTTCCTGTTGCATCTTGGCTCGCAAGTCCCTATAATAGCCCCACTCACGGCTGAAGGTTTACCTCGAGATTTGGAAAGGGGAGCTGCACCATGCTTGCTTCCATGAGGATTTGGCTCTAGCCACGGTCGCGTGAGCGACCGGTACTTCGCTGCATACCACCGATCGCATCAAAGGATTATTCCATGACACAACCGAATCCCTGCGCTTCTTGGAAGCGCTCGCTCGCCATCGTCTGGATCGGCGAGTTCTTCTCCGTGCTCACGAGCTCCATTCTGCAGATGGGTCTCATCTGGCACGTCACCCTCACCACCGGCTCCGCGAGCGCCCTGTCGTTCGTGAGCCTGGCGGCCTTCTTGCCCATGGCGCTCCTCGGCGCCTTCGCGGGCACCATCGTGGACCGCACGTCCATCAAGCGTCTCATGATCGGCGCCGATCTCTTCATCGCGGCCGTGAGCCTCACGCTTGTCTCCGGCTCGCTTCGGGGCGACCTTTCTGTCGCCGTTGTGGCGGCGGTGCTGTTCGTCCGTGCGCTGGGCAGCACGCTCCATACGCCCGCCTTCAACGCGCTCACACCGCTCATCGCCCCGCCCGAGGTGCTCGGCAAGCTGGCGGGCATGCTGCAGTTCATGCAGTCGGGTAGCTATATCATCGGCAACGCCATCGCCGCGGCGGTCTACCCGGCGTTTGGTCTGACTTTCATGATCGCGCTCGATGTCGCCGGGGCGGTGCTCGCGAGCATCGCGGTGGCGACCTCCGGCATCAAGACGCCGGCGCCCGAGCGCCATACGCCCGAGGAGAACGCCGAGGCGTCGCACCGCGCGGTGCGGGCCTTCCTATTGGAGACGGCCAACGGGTACCGCGAGCTCAAACGCCATCACGGTCTGTTCGCCATGCTCTGGATCGGCTTCGCCTTCTCGGTCCTGTTCTCGCCCATATCCGCGCTGTTCCCGCTCATGGTGTTCGACCATTTTGGGGGCACCACTACGCAGTCGGCTATCGCGGAGATCGCGTTCTCGGTCGGCATGATCGCGGCGAGCGGCTGGATCGGGGCGACGGGTGGCCTTAAGAACCGCGCTCTTTCGTGCACGCTGGCCATCGGCCTCTTCGGAGCGGGCACGCTCGCGGGCGGCCTCGTGCCCCCTTCCGCGCTCGTTGTGTTTCTGGGGCTTACGTTCGCGATGGGGGTCTCGAGTCCGCTGTACAGCGCGCCGCAGATGGCGCTCATGCAGGAGCGCGTCGATCCCGAGTGCATGGGCCGCGTCTTCGGCCTGTACGGAGCGGTCTGCAGCTGGGCCATGCCCGTGGGGCTCGTCGCATCGACCTTGTTCGCGGACGCCATCGGCGTAAGCGCGTGTTTCGTGCTCATCGGTGCTGCAATGGTGATCCTAGCAGGCATCACCTGGGCGATCCCGAGCATCCGCAAGATTGGGTAGCGCTCTGGCGGAGTGCGTTTCGTTTCGGACGGCTCGTAGGGTCGCTGCGACGTGAAGGGTGGTCGACGGTGCGCCTGCGAGGGCGCCGTCGACCACCCTTTTGTTTAATTCGTCTGGTCCGGCGCCGATCATCATCTGTTCGCCGGGCGATTGCGATGCCGCCGCTTGCCGATACGCGGCTCCTTACGTTGTGCGCATCCCATCGTTCTGGCAGCGTTTCCTGCAGTTAATCTCCAGAGCCCGAGGCGGTGGCCCCTATGAGTAATCTGCTCGAATCCATTCTGCGCGTCGGTATGACCGTGTTCATCGTCGGCCCGCTCACTGCATGGGTCGCCCGCCGCGGCGCGCGCGAGCGCAGCGAGGCAACGGACAGCCTCGATTGCTTCACGGTGCGCATGCCCGCAGCCATCCGCACGATCATCGCCTGCTGCGCCGTCGCGTTCGAACTGCTCATGCTGGGTGTCTACGTCTGGCAGGGCGTCTCGCTGGGCGAGTGGGACCACGGACTTGTGTGGTTCGGTCATGCCATGGCGCTCGCGGGTATGGCTATCTGGGCCTTGCTGAGCATCCCGCGTATCGACGTGGACGGTGGGCGCATTCTCTCGCGTAACGCCTTCGGCATCCGCAAGGAGACGACGTTTGGCAACATCACCCGTGCAACGCTTCACGCGCAGATGATGAGGATCGACCTGTTCGAGGGCGACCGGAAGTTCTGCTCGATAAGCCTCGAGGGGGTGTGCTCGCTCAACCTCCTCGCCCGTCTGGAGGAAGAGGGCATCGAAGTCTCGGACGCCGTCGACGGTCCCATGACCAAGGCGGGCCTGTGTTGGTCTGCCATCAAGCCGTTGACGATTGTTTTCAACGGCATGGCCCTCGTCTTCTCGCTCGTCCTCGCCTTCATGGCGGTCTTCACCGACGAGGGTGCGCGCCTGCTCGTGCTCATCCCGTTCCTGTTCCTGTTCATAGGGGGGTTCCTGCCCCTGCTCATGCTCGGCATGCCGGCCCGCGGCATCCTCGAGATCGGCAGGCAGGAGCGCGCGCTCGGTTTCTCCTTCTCCGAGGAGATGGCAAGCCGAGGTGCCACGGGTACTTCGCTTGTCGATGACGATTGGTTCATCGAGATCAGCAACGCCCGCGTCGTGGCGTTTCGCCGCGATTACCTCAAGAAGATCACGGCGCACGAGAACAGCGAGAGCGGCGACCGCTGCACGGTGACCACGAAAGGCGGTCGCAAAATCAAGGTGTATGCAGCGGGCAGCACGCTCGAGGACCTGCGCTCGTGGTTCAAACAGGGTGCCAAGGCCAGAAGCACGCTCGACCGTGCAGAGGACGCGCTCGAGACGACGTCTGATTGGGTTGCCTGCCAAGGATCCAAAACGGGAAGGGGCGCTGTCGGCGCCCCTTGTCATACCAGGCCCGCTGGCCAGCGAGAGGCCTGCAGGTCGACATGTCCGTTGGCGAGGAAGGCAACGCCTTCGTCCTCGAGCAGTGTGCGCTGCGCCTCGGGCCCACCGAAGGCGAACCCCTCCGCGAGGCGTCCGTCGGCGAATACGATGCGATGACAGGGGATGGTGCCGGGTTCCGGATTGACGTGCAGGGCGTATCCCACGTATCGGGCTCGACGGGGCTCACCAACGAGCTTGGCGATCTGACCATATGTGGCAACCATGCCGCAGGGCACCTGGCGTACCATGTCGTATACGCGGTTGAAGAATCCGTCGGTGTCCCGGTCTGCCATGCCGCCCTCACTTTCAATCGATATCGCCATTGTAGTCAAGAATGGCGCCCCACATGCGCGGGGCGCCATTCCAAAGAGGTGTTGCGCGAGGGGAGGGAAGGCGCAACGTTCGTGTCGAAGGTCTTTAATTCGTCTGTGCCTTCATTAAGTTAACTATAGCTAATTCTCTGAGACCCAAGTCGTAGACCGACGAGCACACAGCCTCTCCATAAGTTAATCAAGGGTTACAAATAGAAAGACACAGTGACATGTGGTCGTTGGGGTTCAAGGAATCGCTCGATGAGTTCGGAGAACGCACCCTCAGTCCCAGCCGTTTCAAGGACGACATCGCAATACGGCCGCACGTCGTCGGTGACATTCGCCACGCCGACGCCCAGTCCCGCCGCCTTGATCATGGAGAGGTCGTTTGCGGAATCACCAACGGCGATGACCTCGGACATCGGAATTCCCAGCATATCGGCAAGGCGCGTGAGCCCCGTCCCTTTGTCAACGCCTGCGGGCATGAGTTCGAGGTAGCGCTTGGAGGAGAAGGTGATGTCAACGCCGAGTCGCTCGGCCATCGGCGCGAGCTTGCGGCCCAATTCCTGCAGCTCATCGAAGTCCCAGTCGACGTACAGGATCTTCACGATGCCACGGCCTTCAAGGAATGAGAGGTCGGGATGGTCAGATCCGCGAAAATGAGTGACCCCGGTGATCGATTCCAGATAGTCGCGCTCCCGTGTGGGTGCGTCATTCACGAACACGTGGCCGTCGGCGACGTTGACGTGCATGCAGAGTCCGAGTTCGAGCCCCTTTGCATAGATCGCGTTCGCGCATTCGTTGGAAAGGCCGCAGGTGGTGAGCGGGGTGGGGTCTCCCACGCGGTTGATGAAGCCGCCGTTATAGGAGAGCACATAGCCGTCTTCGATCAGCTCGCGGGCCTCCCCCGAGAAGTTGTCCATGATAGAGGAATACCATCGCCCGCTCGAAGGGACGAACAGCACACCGAGCTCCCTCATGCGTTTGAGTGCTCGGAGATTGGACGCCGGGATGGCGTGGTCGGCATCGAGAAACGTCTCATCCATATCGCTGGCAACAAGTCGGTACATGCAATCCCCCATACAACGTAAAAAACGAGGCGGGCTTATTATCGCCCACCTCGTAAGACCTTGGCTATGTCGAAGGCGTGGACACGTGAAGATGGCCCATTCGCGTGTCGCGGCGCGTTTCCGCGAGCCGGATGGCTTAGTACACCATGCCCATGGCCTCGCGCACCTCGGCGAGCGTGGCCTCGGCGACCTCGTTAGCGCGGCGGTTGCCCTCGTGCAGGACGTCCTTGACGTAGTCCATATCCTGCACGAGCTCCTCGCGGCGCGCGCGGATGGGGGCGAAGTGCTCGTTCACGCTCTCGGTGACGTACTTCTTGAGCGCGCCTGCGCCGCCCATGCCGATCTCCTCGGCGATCTCGACCTCGGAGCGGCCGGTGCAGATGGCGGCGGTGGAGAGCAGGCCGGACACACCGGGACGGGCTTCGGGGTCGAACGTGATCATGCGCTCGCCGTCGGTCTGGCTCTTCTTGATGCGCTTGGCCGTCTCCTCGGCGGTCATGGAGATGTTGATGGCGTTGCCGTAGGACTTGCTCATCTTGCGCCCGTCAAGGCCGGGCAGCAGCGGCGTATCGGACAGCAGCGCGTCGACCTCGGGGAACACCTTGCCGTAGCGGTTGTTGAACTTGCGTGCGATGGTGCGGGTGAGCTCGATGTGCGGCAGCTGGTCGCGCCCGACCGGCACCACGTTGCCCTTGCAGAACAGGATGTCGCACGCCTGGTGCACGGGGTAGGTGAGCAAAAGGCCGGTGAGCTCATGACCGCTGGCCTCCATCTCGGCCTTGACGGTGGGGTTGCGCTGCAGCAGGGCCTCGGAGACGAGCGACAAGAACGGCAGCATGAGCTGGTTTGCCGCGGGCACGGCGGAGTGCGTGTAGATCATCGTCTTGTCGGGGTCCAGGCCGCAGGCCAGGTAGTCGATGACCATGTTGTAGACGTTGTCCTGGATGTTATCGGTGCTGTCGCGGTCGGTGATGACCTGGTAGTCGGCGATGAGCACGTTGGTGTGCACGCCCATGTCCTGCAGCTCGACACGGCTCTTGAGCGTGCCGAAGTAGTGGCCGAGGTGCAGGCGGCCGGTGGGGCGGTCGCCGGTGAGCATGGTGTACTTCTCGGGGTGCTGCGGCAGGTCGGCGCGGATCTGGTTGCTGCGCTCGAGGCTGACCTCATAGCTGAGCTCGTTGGGCATGCTGTCTCCTTTTGGGTTAAGTGCCTGGCCGGCATTGTCGGTCTGGGTTGAAGATGAAGGTACCAGAGAAACGGCGTCTCTTGCCGGAATCAACGATGGTTTTCGCCGTGTCGTCCCGCAGGGTCGTTTCCCTTCTTGGGAAGGAGCCCCTCGATATGCTCGAGCCGCTCCTCATGGGCCACGTGCGCCGCGCGTTCCTCGGCGGCGAAAGCGGGGTCTTCGGGCGTGACGGTCTCATCTCGCTGTCGACTCCGGTACCACCGCGACGGCGCTCCTGAGCCTGCTCGTCGACAAGCCGGTGACTATCTACACCACCAACGGCTATGCATGTCGGTTTACGGGCGAGCTTGCTGCTAAGGTGGTGGTAATTGGCGGCGACTTCAACCCCGTTACCTGCTTGCTCACCGGTCCTATGGTTGAGAGCGCGCTGCGCGAGCTGTACTTTGACCGGGCGTTTATAGGTGTCAACGCGGTGGACGAGGACCGCGGCATCATGACGCCAGGTTATCCCGAGGCTATCAAAAAACGTATCGTGATGCAGAATTCCCAAGCGAGTTACGTACTCGCCGATAGCTCCAAGTTCCACGTGTTTTCAAATGTAAAGGTGTTCGACCTGGAGGGCTTTACTGTTATTTCCGACAAGCGCGACGCCAAAATCGGCGAACGCGTCAAAATGATCACGGCCTAGGACACTGGGGCATCGCATCTTGCCCTCAAGCCGTTGCCCACGTAACGAAGCGTGGGGCAAATGTGCGCCCCATTCCTGATTTGGGGACTAGCTTAGTTCGTCGGCTATTTGGTGCTCGTAGAAGGCTTCTACTACGGCGTTAAAGTCGCGGGCGAAGTCTTCCATGGTTCCACGCCAGGTGGCTCGGCCGGGCTTTCCTTGGCCCACATAGGCGGTTTGAATGCCGCAGTCGGGGCTGGGGAAATCGCGCTTGGGGTCGTTGCCCACCATGAGGACCTCATGTGGCTCGAGCCCCATGACCTGCAGCTGCTCTAGATAATATGTGGCATCGGGCTTGCAGCGCGTGGCGTTGCCCATGTGCGTTACGAGCTCGAAGGGCGCGTCTGTCAGCTCGCCCCAGCCCATGCGGCACTCGATGGCCCCTTGGGGAAAGCTGGGGTTGGTGAAGAGCGCACAGCGCAGCCCCGCGTCCTGTACGGCCTGGAGTGCGTCGTGTGCGCCCGGCATGGCATGGGCGTTGATGGCGTCGTCATTCTTATATGGAAGAACTTCGCGGTCGTAGTAGGTAAACGCCTCGTAGATGAGGGGGTCGGAGAGGCAGATGCCACACCGGCGCCCAACCTCTTCCTGGTAGAACTCAAGATTGGTGCGATTGTCCGTGCTGCTGCGGCGATTGGCGTTGAGGTCGACCAGGATGGTGCCGAGGCGTGCCATCGTGCCCCCGCGGCTGCGACGTCCGATATCCGCGAGCATCGACGAGACATCCTTAAAATAGCGAAGGATGAACGCGTTGAGGTTGATGCTAAGAAGCGTCTCGTCCATATCGAAAACGACTGCTTTGAGCACGCGGGCACCTTTCTCGAAAAATCGTTCCAGAATCGTATGTCTGGGATACTTTACCCCAAAGCAGTGTGCCTAGCTGCTCATCGTCAACTTGTGGAGACAGTCGTTCACAAGATTGCGAAAAAGTCTCCATACGAGTAAAAAATCGCAGTTCACGCTTGAAATCGAAGCGATTTCCCCGTAATCTATACGGACGTGATTGCATAAGCGTCACATCAGTATCTGTCGGCTCCCGAGTGTTCCTAAACGTTGTGTGCTTGTCGCACCCATCTGTAGGTCCTAGCAATCGGGGCCCCGTAGTTCGAAAGGGGTCCACCTTTGAGTGAGATTCAGAACTCGTCCATTTTCTCTCTTGACGATGTCAACGAGGAGGAGATGAACAACCTCATCGACGGTACGATTACCGACTTTGATGAGGGCGATCTCGTTAACGGCACTGTCGTTAAGATCGAGCATGACGAGGTGCTCGTTGACATCGGATTCAAGTCCGAGGGCGTTATCCCGGTCCGCGAGCTGTCCATCCGCAAGGACGCTAACCCTGCAGACATCGTTGCACTCGGTGATCCCATCGAGGCCCTGGTTCTCCAGAAGGAGGACAAGGACGGTCGTCTGGTCCTGTCCAAGAAGCGTGCCGAGTACGAGCGTGCTTGGAACCGCATCGAGGAGAAGTTCAACTCCGGCGAGAACGTCGAGGGCGAGGTTATCGAGGTTGTCAAGGGCGGCCTGATCCTCGACATCGGCCTGCGCGGCTTCCTGCCCGCTTCCCTCGTCGACCTCCGTCGCGTCAAGGACCTCACCTCCTACATGGGCACCCGCATCGAGGCCCGCGTCATCGAGATGGACCGCAACCGCAACAACGTTGTCCTCTCCCGTCGTGTCGTGCTTGAGGAGTCCCGTAAGGCCGAGCGCTCCGAGATCCTGTCTAAGCTCAAGTCTGGCATGCGTCTCCAGGGCACCGTTTCCTCCATCGTCGACTTCGGCGCCTTCGTCGACCTCGGCGGTATCGACGGCCTCATCCACATCTCCGAGCTCTCCTGGAACCACGTCAACCATCCTTCCGAGGTTGTCAAGGTCGGCCAGGAGGTCGAGGTCGAGGTTCTCGACGTCGATCTCAACCGCGAGCGCATCTCCCTGGGTCTCAAGCAGACCACCGAGGATCCGTGGCGCGCACTGGTCAAGAAGTACCCCGTCGGCGCTATCGTCGAGGGCACGGTGACCAAGCTTGTTCCGTTTGGCGCTTTCGTCGACCTGGGCGAGGGCATCGAGGGCCTGGTGCACATCTCCGAGATGGCCAACATGCACGTCGATCAGCCTTCTCAGGTCACCCACGTGGGCGACAAGGTTCAGGTCAAGGTCATGGAGATCGACCTCGACCGTCGTCGTATCTCCCTGTCCATGAAGTCCGCTGCTGAGACTCTGGGCGTCGAGATCGAGGTTACCCCGCTGCCTTCCGAGAAGAAGGACGAGGAGACCGACGCCGAGTAAATCGGTTGACGATCACTTGTTTAAGGGATCCGTCCGTAATGGACGGGTCCCTTTTTACATTTGGCGGTGAAATGCACGATGCTACCCGGGCGCAATTTTGTCCGGGCTATCCGTTTGCTATTGGCTTGTCGGTGCATAAAATATGCCGACATCCCGCCTCGGGGAGGAGGCGGGAACGCACCGAGTAGACGGAGGGGTGCGGAGCGCGGTCGCGTCTCGACTGACGACGTTGCCCATCGGCGTTCCTATTGTACTGCATGACATGGTTCTTGGTTTATCGTGTCGAGCGCTTGTGTTGTGCCGCTGCCTATGCTGACGGTGTGCTACACTCTTGCACTGCTGAGTGGGCCAGACGGTCGCGCGATGTGCTGCTTGCAGCACGCGTGAGGAAAGTCCGGGCTCCAGAGGGCGGGATGCCGGCTAACGGCCGGGCGGAGTGATCCGACGGAAAGCGCCGCAGAAAAGAAGACTCCCACCTGCGCCGCAAGGCGTAAAGGGAAAAGCTGAAACGGTGGTGTAAGAGACCACCAGCGTCGTGGCAACACGGCGGCTTGGCAAGCCCCATCCGGAGCAAGCGCGAATAGGAACGCTATGGGCCGGCCCGGTCCGCGTTCGGGTAGCGTGCGTGGAGCTGCACGGTAACGTGCAGACAAGATAAATGACCGTTCACGACAGAACCCGGCTTATAGGCCCACTCAGCACTTTGTTGACGCTGCGAACCCGTCAGCGCGGCAATCTGCCTTTCAAGCCTTCGGGCATGACCATAAGGTCAATGCCCTCAGCTTTCAAGGCACCTTGCTCGCGCTGACGGGTTCTCGCCTTCGACGGCGTCAGCTGGCCGATTTGGCGCTCATTCGTCGGTCGCCGTCATAAGGCGTGCTCCCTCCTCTTTCGGGCCAAATCGACTCAGCTGACGCCGTCTCGCTGTTTTTGCCTGGTCATCGGTGTCGCCGTTCTATTTACCGGGGTAAACGGTACGGCCTTTGCCGTATTATTGAGGCTGTTTGTTGCTTTGCTTGTTGTTGAGGGGCTTTGTTGGACAGCTATTTTACTCTGCAATCGAATATTGAGGCTTCGGGCGAGTTTGTGGACCGTAAGAGCCGGTTTATTGCCCAGCTGGTCCATATTGAGTCTGAGGATGAGGCGAATACCTTTATCGAGATGGTCCGCAAGCGTCATTACGATGCTCGACACAATGTTCCCGCTTGGATTTTGGTCGATGGACGCGAGCGTCAGAGCGACGACGGTGAACCGAGTCGAACCAGCGGCATGCCGACGCTCGAGGTGCTTCGCAGTGCTGGGCTCAAAAATGTTTGCTGCGTGGTAACGCGCTATTTTGGTGGCACGCTGCTGGGGCCTGGTGGCTTGGTGCGCGCCTATACCGCGGCGACGCAGGCGGCGGTGGCAGCGGCTCAGGAGTCCGGGCAGATCGTCGAGATGACGAGTGTCGTGCCTGTTGACGTGCGTGTGGCCTATCCGCAGTATGAGCAGGTGCTTCGCTTGGCGCAGGATTGTGGTGCCAAGGTTTCGGATACCGATTACGCGGATGCCGTGACGATTTATTTGATGTTTAAGGCGGGGGAGCAGGAGTCGTTTTGCGCCAAGATGCGCGAGCTTATGGCCGGTCGCGAGGAGATCGAGGTCGGCGCTCCCGAATTTGCTGAGTTCTAACG
>OOAU01000651.1_pt1 | contig 20252 bp, 18 predicted proteins | sample 1670931 | NCBI WGS metagenome assembly OOAU01 (sample SAMN06348105, study PRJEB24527) | human gut metagenome | biome: human gut; feature: ankylosing spondylitis patient; material: feces | host: Homo sapiens | place: China | collected 2015-10 | reverse complement strand
GCTCTCGGTCTGGGCGCTGTTGGGGCTGGCGTGGCGGCGGCGGTCCCGCCGCCAGATGCGCCACGCCCCGCGGGCGCTGCTGCCCGTCAGCGCCGCCGCAGCCACCCAGAGCAGCGCGGCCAGGCGGCTGGGCAGCCAGTTGGCGGCATCGTCCAATTTGGCGGCACAGCGCCCGAAATAAAGATATTTTTCGTTTTTGTAGCCGAGCATGCTGTCCATCGTGTTGATGGCCTTGTAGGTCAGCGCCAGCGGTGCCCCGCCAAGGAGCATATACAAAAGCGGCGCAATGACGCCGTCGCTGGCGTTCTCGGCCACGGTCTCCACGGCGGCCCTGGTCACGCCCGCGGCGGTCAGGTTTTGCGTGTCACGGCCCACGATGCGGGCCACGGCCCTGCGGGCTGCGGGCAGGTCGCCCTTTGCCAGTTCCTTGTACACATTGCGGCTCTCCTGTGCAAGACCCTTGGCAGCCAGCGCCTGGCCGCACCAGAGCATTTGCAGCGCCAGCCCCAGCGCCGGATGGAGCCTTGCCGCGCCCCAGCAGGCAAGCCCGGTAACGGCCAGCGTGCCCAGCGGCAGCACCGCGGCCACCGCGGCCCCGCCGGCCAGCTCGCCCCGCGGCGTTTTGGGCAGTGCGGTGCGCAGGTGCTTTTCCAGCGCCGAGATGCACCGGCCCATGAGCACCACCGGATGCGGCAGCCACGCCGGGTCGCCAAACAGAGCGTCCAGCAAAAAACCGCTCAGCACCGCCCAAAAAATCAGCATGTGCTCTCCTTCGTGTACTGCACGGTCTTGACCAAACGCAGCTCATGCCGCGACGCCCAGTCGCGGGCGTCCAGTACATAGCCGCCCGCGTTGGGGCCGCACCACCGGTAATAGCTGCGGCGCGGCACGCCGTAGCGCTCCAGCGCGGCCATCTGGGTGCCGCCGTGGGCCAGGATCACCAGCATTTCCTCGCCGTCGGCCAGCGCCTTGTCCACCAGCGCCGCAAACGTGCGGCATACGCGGTCACTGAAATCGTCCTTGCGCTCACCGTCGGGGCAGCTGCTCTCGCAGTTGGCGGCGACCCACGCCTGATAGTCTGGGTCGTGCTCCATCTCAATATAATTGCGGCCTTCAAAGCTGCCGAAGCACATCTCCTTCAGCCCGTCCACGGGCACGAGCTCCGCGTCCGGGAACAGCACCTCCGCCGTCTGCCTTGTACGCTGCAGCGTGGAAATATAGACAACCTTCGGGTCAATATCAGCCCGGCACAGCTGGGCCAGCCCCTCGGGCGAGAGCGGGATGTCCCGCTGACCCTGATAGCGCTTCTGGGCGTTGTACTCGGTCAGGCCGTGGCGCAGTAAATAAATCAGCATTTCGGAAGTTCTCCTTTCAAAATCGTCGGCAGACCGCAAAACATCTGCACAACGCAGTCCGCCCGCGCGGCCAGCAGACAGGCCAGACGGCCCGCCGCCTCCCGCGCGGCACGCGCGGCGGGGTCAATCGGCACAACGCCGCCGCCGACCTCCGCCGCGGTCACAACATCATAATCTGCCAGCTCGTCGGCCAGCCGGTTCAAATCGGCGGCGTCGGCGGCCAAATCCTGCACGTCGTACACCTGCCGCCCGCCGAGCTTTTGCGCAAAGGTGCGCTTGCCGCTGCAGAGCGGCCCTGTCACAAACACCATTTACAGCACCCCCAGCCATTGGCAGGCGGCCAGCGCCGCCAACATCCAGATCTCGCATTTTTGCAGGAACCACCCGGCCAGATCACCGGTCACACCGCCAAACTGTTTTTTGGCAACAACGTAGTACCGCGCAAAAACGCAGCCTGCGGCAAGCACCAGCGCCCAGCCGCCCAGTGCAGTCAGCCCCACGGCCAGCATGGCGCAGAGCACGGCCAGCACCTGCCGCACGCGGACGCGGTCCGCCGCCGTGGCAAAGGTGTGGGCAAGGCCGGTGTTTTTCGCCAGCGGGAACGCCGCCACGGCCAGCCCGGACAGCGCCCGCTCCCCCACCAGCGCCAGCGTCCAGAGCACGCCGACCCGCGGGGTGAACGCCACACAGCCGCACAGCGCAAAATACGCCGCAAAGTAGCTGCACAGCCGGATGACCGCGAACGCGCCGCAGTGGGGGTCCTTTAAAATTTCCAGCTTCTTCGCGGTATCGCCGTAGCTTGAAAGTGCGTCGCAGGTGTCGGCGTAGCCGTCCAGATGGATGCCGCCGGTGATCCAAACCGGCACAAGGCAGAACCCCGCCGCGCGGGCCGCCGCAGGCAGCGGCAGCACGCCGCAGACGCACCACAGTGCGCCGCACACCACCCCCACCAGCGGGAAGGCGCAGAGCGCGTACCGCATATTTTTTTCGTTCCAGTCGAACTGCGGCATCGGCAGGGCCGAGAACATGGCGAACGCCACCGCAATCGTCTGTAAAGCTGTCACGGACCTTCACTTCCTTTGTAATAGACGGGGATGCCGCAGACAACGCGCACCACGCGGTCCGCCCGCGCCGCCGCAGCGTTGTTGACGGCGGCCAGTGCGCGCAGATAGCGGTCCGTATCGCCCGCATAGTCTGCCCCACCGCTGAACACCTCATTGGAAACCACAATCAGATTATCACATTGCAGCAGCATCTTGTCAATGCCCCGCAGGATCGCCGCCGCGGTTTCCGTCCCTGCACCGTCGGGGTCATACAGCTCATTGGCGGCCAGGTTGCCCAGGTCCTCCAGCAGCACGGTGCCGCGCCGGGGCAGGGCCACGCGGTCCAGGTGCAGCGGGCACTCTACCGTGGTGAACTGCTTTTCGGCCCGCATGGTGCGGTGCTTTGCCACGCGGGCGGCGCACTCGGCGTCCCATACCTGCATCGTCGCCAGATAGGTGCGCGGCAGCGGTGCACGCAGGCAGAGCGACTCCGCATAGGCGCTTTTGCCGCTGGCCGCGCCGCCGATGACCAGCGTCAGCACTGCGGGGTGTACGGCGTGATGCCGCCCTCCGCAAACGAGTAGCAGCCGTTGTAGACGGCCAGCGCCATATCCCACAGCGGCAGGCTGGCCACCGCGCCCGTGCCCTCGCCCAGATGCAGCTCTGCGGTGATAAGCGGTTTTTTGCACAGCGCATCCAGCACAATATGTGCGGCTGGCTCACTGGACACATGGCTGGCGAAAACGGCCTTTTCCGCAGCGGGGCAGAGCCGCACCGCGCACAGCGCCGCCACGCCGCTGATGAATCCGTCCATCACGATGGGCAGCCTTTCGAGCGCGCCGCCCAGAAACACGCCGCACAGCCCGGCAATATCAAAGCCGCCCAGCGCCGCCAGCACCCCCAGCGGGTCCGCGGCGTCTGGGTGGTTGCGGGCAATGCCGCGTTCAATCGCATCTATTTTGCGCTGTAGTCCTGCGTCGGAAAGTCCCGCACCGCGCCCGGTCATCTCGGCCACAGGGCGGCCCAGCAGCACGCTGGCCACGGCGCTGGACGTCGTTGTGTTGCCGATGCCCATTTCCCCCGTCGCCAGCAGCTGTGCGCCGTTCTGCTTCTGCGCGCGCACCAGCGCGATGCCCGCGGCGATGGCCTGCACGGCCTGTGCGCGGGTCATAGCCGGGCCGGTGGTAAAGTCAGCCGTGCCCGCAGCAATTCGGCAGTCAGCCGCGCCGGGCACGGGTGCGCCCGCAATGCCCATATCGACGGGCACGACGTCGCAGTGGGCCGCAGCGGCCATGCGGCAGACGCTGGTGCGGCGGGCGGTCAGGTTTTCGAGCACGGCGCGGGTCACGGAGGCATCGGTCTGGCTGACGCCCTGCGCCACAACGCCGTTGTCCGCGCAGAGCACCAGCACCGCGCGGCGGCTGACATCCGGCACGGGGTCGCCGGTCAGCGCGGCGGCGTCCTCGACCATGGCTTCCAACCGGCCCAGTCCGCCCAAAGGCTTTGCCAGCGCAGCCCAGTGGGCGTGGGCTGCGGCGCGGGCGGCCTCGTCCGGCGGGGTAACGGCTGCAAGCAGGTTTTTCAGTTCGTTTTCGGTCATGACGTTTCCTTTATATAATGTTCGGCTGCAGCCGCAAAGCGCTTCGGCAGCGGCGTACCCGCCCAGTAGAGATGCGGAAAACCAGCGTAGAGACGTGCATTGGCAAAGCCGCACGCCCACTGCCGCCCGTTTGCCTTGGCAGCGGTGAACGCATCGCCGTTTTCGGTGGAGTCCCAGTGATGGAACTCGTGGACGGGCAGGGTCTCCCCCGCGCGGAACAGCATACTGTCGGCGCGGGCGGTCAGGCGGGCGTAGCCGAACCGCACAAGCCGCCCGACCTTGAAGCCCTGCCCGGGCAGCACGCCCGCCATCGGGTGGGGCGTGCCGTCGGCGTCCTGTAATGTCCGGCCCAGGTACAAAAAGCCGCCGCACTCGGCCACGGTGGGCAGGCCGCCCTGCACGGCGCTTTTTACGGCGGCGCGCAGGGGGGCGTTCGCGGCCAGCCGGGCGGCGTACAGCTCGGGGTAGCCGCCCGGCAGGTAAAGCCCGCCGATGTTATCCGGCAGAGCCGTGTCGGCCAGCGGGCTGAAAAAGCACAGCTCCGCGCCGTTTTCCCGCAGTGCCTCCAGCGTTTCGGCGTAGGTAAAGCAGAACGCGGCGTCCCTTGCCACAGCAAGGCGCACCCGCGGCGGGGGCACCGTGCACGGCACAGCGGCGGGCGCGGGGCGGTCAAACAGGGTGTGCAGCAGCGGCCAGTCGATGGTTTGCTGCGCGGCATCGGATAAGAGCTGTATCTTGCGCTGCAGATCGTCGATCTCGGCGGCGGTTTTCAGACCGAGGTGGCGGCTTTCTATCGCGGCCTCGGGCAGCGGCGGCAGGCAGCCGACCACGGGCAGACCGGTCTCTTTTTCGAGCATTGGCTTCAGCAGAGCGCACAATCCTTGCGTACAATCATTGAGCAAAATTCCCGCGATATGGTGCGGTGTGCGGAACGCCGTCAGCCCGCGCAGCTCCGCCGCCAGCGTCAGGCTTGCCCCCTTGGGCCGCACAACGAGTAGTGCGGGCAGGTCCAGCGTATCGGCCAGCTGCCACGCGCTGGCCGTGTCGGTCACGCCGCCAAGGCCGTCGTAGTAGCCCATGGCCCCCTCGACGACTGCCGCGCCGTGCCCCGCCGCGTGCCGGGCGTAGAGTGCGCGGGCGGTCTGCGGTGCAGAGAAAAACAGGTCGAGATTGTGGCTTTCGACGCCCAGCACCGCGCGGTGGAACATCGGGTCGATGTAGTCCGGCCCCGACTTGAACGCGCAGGGGGTCAGCCCGCGGGCAGTCAGCGCCGCCAATAAAGCGCAGGCTGCCGTTGTTTTTCCGCTGCCGGAGCGGGGTGCAGCCAGAACCAATTGCAGCATTTTTACTCCCTCGCGATCAAGAAAACCGGGTTGTTCGCCATGAGCAGGTGCAGGCTGCCCGCCGCCCGGCTGCGGCTGACTGCGATTTGTGTGACCTGGGCGGTCAGGCCGTGGGCCGTCAGGGCCGCAACGGCCTCCTGTAAGGTTTCCAGCGCAATGGCGCTGATACAGAGCCGTGCATCAGGGTTTGCGGCCAGCGCGGCATCGACGACAGCCCGCAGACTGCCCTTGCTGCCGCCGATAAAAACAGCGTCCGGCGCAGGCCAGTCTGCCAGTGCGGCGGGGGCAAAGCCCTCGGTAAGGTGCAGATTTTGCACCGCAAATTTTGCGCGGTTCTGACGGATAAGGTCACAGGCTTCCGCGTCACACTCCACGGCGCAGACCCGGCCCGCAGGGGCGGCCAGCGCCAGCTCCACACTGACGCTGCCGGTGCCCGCGCCCACATCCCAGAGGGTATCTGTGGGGCGCACAGCCAGCTTGGCCAGCGCGGCAGCGCGGACCTCCTGCTTGGTCATCGGCGTTTTGCCGCGGATGAACGCTGCATCGGGCAGGCCGGGCGTGCGGCGCAGGGGCGCGGGCACATTTTCCACAAGCAGGACACTGAGCGGTGCAAAGCGCTGTGCGGCCAGCTCCTGCGCCGTGCCGGTCACAAGCCGCTGGGACGCCGTGCCGAGGTTCTCCCCCACCGTGGCCGCAGCGTCGCCCAGCCCGGCAGCCGCCAGCTGTTGGCAGAGCGTCGCGGGGGTCTCGCTGCCGCCGGTCAGGAAAAAAGTTGTCCCGCCTGCGCGGCAGGCGGTCACCGGGTCACAGGCACAGCCGTGGGCGGAAACGAGCCGCCAGCCCTGCCACGGGCGGCCGCCCAGCGCCGCGGCCAATAATTGCACGCTGGAAACACCGGGCAGCACCGTGTACGGCAGACCCGCGTTGTCCAATGCGCGGCAGAGCGCCGCCGCGCCGGAGTAGAAGCCCGTGTCGCCGCTGAAAGCCACCGCGGCCTCCGCGCAATCTGTTTGCCGCAGCAATGCGCAAATTTCGTCCGTTTTATAGAGGGCTGCGCGGTTTGCCGTGCAGCCCTCGGGCAGGTTTTCCAGCAGGCGGCGCGCGCCGATGATCAGCTCCGCTCCGCGCAGCGTCTCCAGCCCTGCCGCTGTCAGGCTGCCGGGCGCTCCGCTGCCCATGCCCACCAATGTGATCTTCATAAAAGCTCCCTGCATCGCTGTAAAATTGTGTCAGCGGTCTCGCCCTCGTCGTCCGGGCGGCGCAGCACAATGAGCTGCACGCCGCACCGGGCGGCGGCCTCGGCCTTTTCGGCAAAGCCGCCCGCCGCGCCGCCGTCCTTCGTGACCATATACTCGATATGGAACTGGTGCAGCAGCGCCGCATTTAATTCTTTCGTAAAAGGCCCCTGCATCGCAAGGATATTGCGGTGCGGAATGCCCGCTGCCTCGCATGCTGCGATACCTGCCAGCGTCGGCAGAACGCGCGGGTAGAGCCGCGCCGGGTCGAGCGCTGCGAAGGCGGGCAGCTCCTTGGCACCCGTCGCCAACAGGACGCGCCCCGGCCTGTCTGCCAGATACGCGGCGGCCCGGGCGGCATCGGCCAGCACCACACTGCCCGCGGGCAGGGGGCTGGCGGGGCGCAGCAGACGGTGATATTCAACTCCCGCCGCCGCTGCCGCCGCACGGATATTGCGTGTTGCCTCGGCGGCATACGGGTGGGTCGCGTCAACGCAGAGTGCCGCACTGCGCAGCAGCGCCGTCATTCCTTCGGCGTCCAGCCGCCCGGTGCGCACCGTGATGCCGTCGGCGCAGCCCTGTTCCTCGGCCCCCAGCTCTGTCGCCACACAGACCGTGACCGCCGCGCCGAGCGCCGCCAGCGCGCGGGAGAAGCTGCGCCCCTCCGTTGTACCGCTGAAAACCACCACATTCATACGCCGCGATACCCCCTTGGCGTAACCATTCTGCCATGTAAAATCTGCGTTGCAGCGTTGCCGACAAAGACCGTTGTGAACATATCCACGGCGGTGTCCTCCAGCTCGGCCAGCGTCAGCAGCCGTGCGGTCTGGCCGTCACGGCCAATGCAACGCACCAGCCCGCAGACCGTGTCCGGGCCCTTGCCGTTGTCCCGCAGAATGCGAACGGCCTTTTGCAGGTAGTCGGCGCGGCCTTTGGACGACGGGTTGTAGAGCGCCAGGCAGAAATCCCCCGCCGCGGCGCAGGCCAGCCGCTTTTCAATGACGGCCCACGGCGTCAGCCGGTCCGACAGCGAAATCACGCAAAAATCGTGTGCCAACGGCGCACCCAGCACCGCAGCCCCGCTCAAAGCGGCGGTCAGGCCGGGCACGATCTCGACCTCTACCTCCGGGCAGTGCTCCGCCAGCTCCAACAGCGGGCTGGCCATGCCGTAGACCCCGGCGTCGCCGGAGCAGACGAGCGCCACAATCTTGCCGCCCTTTGCCGTTTCCAGCGCCCAACGGCAGCGGTCAAGCTCTCGCGTCATGCCGGTAGCGTAGACCTCTTTATCCGGGTAAAGCGGGCGTACAAGGTCGATGTAAACCGTGTAGCCGCACAGCACGTCGGCGGCCTGCAGGGCGGTCTGCGCCTGGGCGGTCAAATACTGCGCACCGCCCGGGCCGAGGCCCACCACATACACAAGACTACGGTTCATCATTTTTCCATCTCCAATCCGGGGCAAAGGGGGCCAGCGCCACGGCAAGGGTCACGCCGTCCCGCGCCCACTTCGGGATGAACAGCACCCCGTCTGCAGCCAGCACCGCCGCGCGTTCACAGACATTGTCCACGCCCGTGATGCTCTGCACAAAGCCGGAGGACGTAAAGTGGCCTTTAGCCGTGCGCAGGGCAGCGGCGGTATAAAAGTCCATCTTCCAGTCGTGCGCCTGGCAGAACGCCGCCAGACCCGGCTCATCCTTTTTCAAGTCAATGCTGGCTGCGCGGACAATACTCTGCGGGGCAAAATGATGCTCCGCGCAGAAGGCCGCAAAGGCTGTTTCCAACTTTTCCGCCGTCGTGCCGCGCTTGCAGCCGACACCCAACACCGCAATGCGGGGGATCAGGTGCAGCGCCTCACCCGTCGGGGTCAGCGTCAGCGCAAAATCTGCGCGGTCAGCGGCGGCGGCAGGCTCCACACCCGCGGGCGGCGTGCCGGAGACAGCCCAGTCGGCGGCATAGCAAACGCTCTGCCCGGCCAGCAGGGCCCCGCTCACGTAGCGGATGCGCTCCGGCTCGGCCACGGCACAGTTCTGGCGCTTGGCCCACTCGTCCACGGCAAAAACGCCGCGTCCGTCGGTGGCCGTCGTGATGACCGGCACGGCATGGCAGACCGCCGCCAGCCGCTGCGCCAGCTCGTTTGCGCCGCCCAGATGCCCCGACAGCAGCGGAATGGCGAACTGCCCACCCTCATCCAGCACAACGACGGCGGGGTCTGCAGCCTTGCTGCGGCAGTGTGGCGCGATGGCCCGCACCGCGATCCCGGCAGCTCCTACAAAAATCAGTGCGTCGTTTTGTGCAAACTGCGCAGCGGTCCAATCGGTCAGGCGGACGCCGTCCGCACCGCCGCGGGCCACGCTGCCGGGGCAGGCTGCCGCCAGCTGCTGCGCCAGCGCCAGTCCCCGCGCCGTGAACGCAATGTACGCGCAGGTCATCGGTTCGTCCCCCTGCGGAACTCCGTTGTGAACGCCGGGTCGTACAGCTTGCTGCGGTCATACTGTGCGGCCAAAAAGTCCCCGACAACAATGAGCGCCGTCTTGGTGATGCCCGCCGCACGGGTGCTCTCGGCCAGCGTTCCGACGGTGCAATGTACAATTTTTTGTTCCGGCCACGTTGCCTTGTAGACAACGGCGGCAGGGGTCGCGGCGGTGTACGCGCCCTGCAGAAGCGCATCCTGCACCCTGTCGATCAGGCCGATGGAGAGGAAAATGACCATCGTCGCCCCGTGGGCGGCCAGCGCGGCCAGCCGCTCACCTTCGGGCACAGGGGTACGGCCCTCCATGCGGGTGATGATGACGGTCTGGCTGACGCCGGGCAGCGTGTACTCGGCGTTCAGCGCCGCCGCCGCACCGCAGAAGCTCGACACGCCGGGCGTATCGTCGTAGGCGATGCCCATGGCGTCCAGCGCGTCCATCTGTTCCCGGATCGCGCCGTACAGGCAGGGGTCGCCCGTGTGCAGGCGCACGGTGGTTTTGTGCGCTGCTTCGTTTTCTTTCATGACGGCAAGCACCTGCTCCAGCGTCATCTCGGCGCTGTTACGGATGGCGCAGTCCGTCCCCGCCAGCCCCAGCAGCGCCGGGTTGACCAGGCTGCCCGCGTAGATGATGCAGTCCGCCGTTTGCAGCAGGGCCGCGCCGCGCCGGGTAATCAGGTCCGGTGCGCCGGGACCGGCCCCCACAAAATGTACCATGTCAGGCTTCCTTCCACAATTTCAACAGTGTATCGGCAGTTTTTGTCTGTCCCAGCGGGCCGTTCCGGTTTGAGAACAGCACCGCACCGACCTTGAACGCCCCCGCCGCGCGGCGGTCCAGATGCGTCTGGATCGCGGTGAGCAGGCTGGCCATGACCGGCTCCCGCAGCTGCGCGGCGTCCAGAATGTCCAGACAGGCGTCTGTCGTGGCGGCGTCCATCAGGGCGCGGCAGGTCGCCGCGTCCGCGCCGCAGAGCGCCGCATGGGCGCAGAACAGCTCAGTGCGGCAGTCGGCACAGCGGGAGTGGGTGTTCATGATGCCGCCCGCCAGCTTGACGAGCTTGCCCACATGCCCGACGAGCAGCACCTCCGCGAAGTGCTCCGCCGCTGCCATATCCAGCGCCTCGCCGATGAAATTTGAGATTTTTACGACAGGGATCTCGTGCAGCGCGGGGTAGTTGGCGGCCAGATAGTCCAGCCCGTAGTTGCCGGGGGCTAAAATCAGGCGGCGGCTTTTCAACGCTGCCTGGTGGATTTCGATTTGCAGCGTATCCAGAAGTGCCTGCTGGCTCATCGGCTCCACAATGCCGCTGGTGCCCAGCACCGACAGGCCGCCCTCGACCCCCAGATGCGGGTTGAAGGTGCGCTTGGCCGCAGCCTCGCCGCCTTCGATGGAGATGATCACCGCGAACCCGCCGCCGTAGCCGACGGCGTCCGCCTCCCGCAAAAGTGCCTCGGTTATCATCTGCCGCGGCACACGGTTGATGGCTGCCGCGCCGACGGGCTGGTCGAGGCCGGGCTTTGTCACACGGCCCACCCCCGCCCCGCCGTCAATCGTAACGGTGCGCGGCGCGTCGGGCAGCAGTGTGACCGCGGCAATGACCGGCAGACCCGTCGTGGCGTCGATGTCGTCGCCGCCGTCCTTGACGATGGCGCACGCGGCCCCGTCTGCCGTCAGGCGGCAGAACTGCGGTGCGACCTCCACGACGATGCCCTTGGGCGTGCGCAGACCAACGCTTTCCGGCGCGTGGCCGGTCAGCAGCAGCCGCGCCGCGCCCGCCGCCCCCAGCGCCGCGCAGGTGCCGGTGGTGTAGCCGCAGCGCAGTAAACGCTGCCCGCTGCGGATGTAGTGCTCAAATTGGGGCTTCGGCTTTGCGCCGCTCCCAGCAAACAGCACCGCGTATTGGTCGGTGCTCAGTCCAAACAGCGCACAGATATTGTCCTGTGCAAAGGCGTCCTGCGGTGCCAGCACAGCGGACACGCCTGACGGCGCAACGCAGACAACGGCGTCGGCCAGCCTTTGGGCCAGCTCCAGCTCATGCAGCGTCACGATGACGGCCACATTCTTCTCATGTGCCAGCACTTGGAGGATGTCCATGAGCTCCGCCTTGCCCTTTACGTCTAAAAACGACGTTGGCTCGTCCAGAAGCAAAATCTCCGGCTGCTGGCAGACCGCGCGGGCCAGCAGCACGCGCTGGCGCTGGCCGTCGCTGATCCTGGCAAAATCGCGGTTCTCCAGCTCCTCCGCACGGACAAGGCGCAGGGCGTCATGCACCTGCTGCCTGTCGGCATCGGACAAAATGCCCAGCCGCCCGGTGTAGGGGTAGCGCCCGGCGGCGGCGACCTCAAAGCAGGACGTCAGCTCGGTGCGGGCCGTGTGGGGCAGCATCAGCGCCAGCTTGCGCGCCCGGGCGTTGGGGGTGTAGGCCGTCAGGTCTTGCCCGTCCAGCAGCACCGCGCCGCCCTGCGCCGCCAGCTGCCCGGCCAGCGTTTTTAAAAGAGTGGATTTGCCCGCGCCGTTCGGACCGATGAGCGCCAGAATTTTGCCGCGCTCGGCGTGCAGGGCAATGTCCCGCAGCAGCGGCGCACCGTAGCCGACGGCGAGATTTTGCGTTTCACAACAGCTCATACCGTGCCCTCCCCGCTGTGGCGGCGCACAAGCAGCCAGATGACCACCGGCGCACCGAACACCGCTGTGACCGAGCTGATGGACAGCTCGGTGGGTGCAAACAGGCTGCGGGCGATCAGGTCGCACAGCAGGCAGAATGCCGCGCCGCCCAGTGCGCAGCCCGGCAGCACCCGCAGCGGTTTTGCACTGCCCAGCGTATGTTTTACCAGATGCGGCACCGCAATGCCGACGAAGGAGATCGGTCCGGCAAACGCCGTGACGCAGGCCGCCAGCAGGCTTGACAGCAGCACAAGCACCACGGAAAACGCCCGCACCGGCACGCCGACGCTGGCGGCGTAGCTTTCGCCCAGCTGGTAGGCGGCCATCGGCTTGGAGAGCAAAAACGCGGCGGCCAGGCAGGGCAGAACGATGGCCGCCGCCGTGGCGACATTGCCCCAGGTCATGCCGGAGAAGCTGCCCATCGACCAGTTGTGCAGGTTGACGATGTTGGAATCCTGCGCGAAGGCGACGACAATATCGGTGACGGCCGAGCAGATGTAGCCGATCATGACGCCGCAGATAACCAAAATGCTCATCTGCTGCACGCGGCGCGCCACGGCCAGCACAAACAGCATGGCCGCCATGGCCCCGGCAAACGCCGCCAGAATCAGCGTCAGTGAGCCGGTGAGCAGACCGCGGTTCAAAAAGACGACCATCGTCAGCGCCACAGCCAGCTTGGCCCCGCTGGAAATGCCCATGACGAACGGTCCGGCAATCGGGTTGGCAAAAAACGTTTGCAGCAGATACCCGGCCACCGAGAGCGCCGCCCCCAGCAGCACGACCATGACGGCGCGCGGCAGGCGCAGCTGCAGCAGGATGTCAGCCGCCAGCGCGTTTGTGCGGCGGCCCAGCAGGGCTGCCGCGATGTCCGCCGGGGAGAGCGCAACGCTGCCCCAGAACAGGTTGAGCGCAAACAGCGCCAGCAGGGCCGCCGCCATGGCGAGATATGCAATTGTCATGCGTTTGGAGGTGTGCATGCGTGGTTCCCTTTGCGGCGGGCGGCAATGGTGCGGGCGAATAGGGAATCCGCCCCTACGGATGCGCCACGGTTTTGTGCGCCCGTTTTTGCCGCCGCGTTAAATTTTCAGTGCAGCTTCGTCAAAAATGTCAATTCACTGTCGTCAGGGTCATCCTCGGTGAACACCCTGTTCATATCCAGGATCAGCTCCGGCAGCTCCATGCTCTGCTGGAAAAGGCTCTGCGACGTACACCAGACGCTGCCGCTTTGCACGGCCTTGAAGTCCGCCAGCATCGGACATTTGGCGAGCAGCTCATCCATTGTGCGCAGCTCACCCTCAATCGTGCTGTTGTAGAGCAGCACATCGGCGTCACGCGCCCCGGCGTAGAAATCCTCGAGCGAGATATTGACAGTCGCCAGATTGTTGCCGCTGTCCGTCAGGTCGGCAAAAACGTAGCTGCCGCCCGCCAGCCCGATCATCTTGGCGACGTAATCGCCGCCCTTGCGCACCGTGGCGAGATTGTTTGAGGTGATGGAGAAGAACGCCGCAGTCTTGCCGGTGGGTTCCTCGTCCAGCAGCGGTGCAATGCGCTGCACAGCGTCGTCAAAAACGCGCTCGGCCTCCTTGGTTCTGCCCAGCAGGATGCCGTACAGCTTGACCCATTCCATCCGGGCCAGCGGGTCGCTCTCGTAGCTCGAGCGCTCGACGAGGACCGGCACGCCGAATTTTTCGAGCTGCTCCTTCACCTCGGGCGTGTGGTAGATCATTGTGTTCTCGATGGCAAGGCCGCAGTCGGCAGACAGGATCGTCTCGTAATCGGGTGCGCTGTATTTGCCCGCGTAGGCGATCTCGCCCTGCTCCATGGCGGTGCGGGCCGCGTCGAGATACCAGTTTTCGGCTTGCGTGCCGGACAGCGCCACAGCCCCCAGCCCGCCAATGCTGATGATGGGATCCATCGCGGACGACGACACAAGGTAGATATTTTGGATAGGCTGCTGCAAAACGGTGATGTCTGCGTCCAGATTGGCGGGCGCAGCGGCCCCCTCCGGCACGACGAGATAGCGGCTGCCGTCAATCGTGATGAGGTCATAGCCGCCCGCACACACATCCACCGTGAACTGCTTCGCATATTCCAGCGGATAGCGGTTTTCTATCGTCAGGGCGTCCGTTTGCGCGGGAGCCTGGGATGCAGCCGCGCACCCTGCCAGCAGCAGGGCGGGCAGGGCAAAAGCTGCCGCGCGCCTCATTCGGCGGCCAGCGTCGCGCTGTCAAAGGTCAGGGTATAGTCGATCTCGTGCGGGGTGCTCATGGCGACGGTGTCCGCCGTGACAGCCAGCGCGGTATCCAGCGCGGCAACGGGGATCTCAAACGTCGAGTTGCCGTCGGTGTTGACGGGCAGGTACTTTTCGCCGTCAACGAGCATATAGTCATAGTTCGGGCTGCTCCAGACGATGGTCGCGGTCATAATGCCGTCGGCCACAGTAAGCGCAGCGGGGCTTTCGACGGTGGCGCGTCCGCTGCCGCCCTCCAGCGTCACAGCGCAGGTATAGCTGCCGTCGGCGGGGATCTCGACGGTTGCCGCAGCCGCATCCTCTGCCGCAGGCTCGGCATCGGAGACGCTGACCGTATGGTCATACCAGGTGCCCTTGGTGCCGAGGATGGCCAGCTGGAAATCGGCATCGACAGCCGCAACGGGGATGTCAAAGCCGTATACTTCGTCGCTGGTGCCGTCGGAGTAGGTCACCGTGTCAACGGTAGGCTGCAGCCAGTCGCTCTCGTGGGCGGGGGCGTCGGCGGCCATGCCCGGATACAGGTTGACGATCTTCTGGGACTGCAGACTGACGTGGAAGGTCATCGTGCCGTTTTCCACCGTCAGCGTGCCCATGCCGTCCACGGCTTCGTTGGCGTGGAACATGCTGCTGTCGGTGTTGAACTTAGCGGTGTATACGCCGTCCGGCAGCGCGGCAGCGGGGGCCTGGGCTTTCGTGACGGCAGGGGCCGGGGCCGCGGTGGCGGCAGGGGCGGTTTCTTCCGTGGAGACCGCCTCGGACGTGCTCTCGGCGGTGGACGCTGCGGACGCACCGCAGCCCGCCAGCAGCAGGGCAGCGAGAGTCAGGGATGCGAGTTGGAGCTTTTTCATGCTTTCCTTACCTCATTCTATACATATTTATCAGACAATAGCGGGAGGCAGCGCGGGCGGATATAGAATCCGCCCCTACGGCGTGGCAGGGCATCACATCGGACGCAGGCCGGACATGCCCGGCCCCTGCCGTGCTTTCCCAAAAACCAAAAAACTGCCCGGAGCTTACCCTCCGGGCAGAATGGGTCTTTCTCAGCCGTTCAGGGAATCGATGGCGGCCCCGGCATGGTCAACGTAGAGCTGCTGGATGTCGCCGATCTCGCCCAGACCTGCGATCTGGGTGTCGACGCTCTCAAAGCAGTCGGCGGCGTTGAACTGGCTCAGCCAGGAATCGTCCTCGGCACCGGCCATGTCGTTGTTGGCGTGGTCACCGGCGACGACCATCAGCGGGCGCAGGATGACCTTGGTGTAACCGGCCTCCTTGACCTTCTCGATAACGGCATCGCAGGCGGTGTCCTCGGGCTCACCCTCGACGGTGCCGATAAAGACATTGTCATAGCCCAGCGTCTGCATCGCGGTCTGCATCTGGCTGTAGCTGATCTTGGCGGTGTGGGACGTGCCGTGGCCCATAAAGACAAAGGCGGTACCGTCCGCAGCAGCGGCAGCGGCGTCGTCATACCCGGCGGTCTTGACGGCCTCGGCGGTGATGGCGGTGGCTACGGCCTCCTTGTCGGCGTTGATGACGGCGGCATCTTCGCCGACCTCGCCCAGCAGGGGTTCGGCAATGGCAACGCTGTCGAACTTGTCCCTGTACTGCTCAACCGCCTCGCACATCTCGTCGTACTCGGCGCCGTGCATCAGGTGCGTAGGCTGGACAACCAGATTCTTGACGCCGTTGGCAACGGCACGGTCAAGTGCCTGGTCCATGTTGTCGATCTTCTCGCCGTCGCGGGCCTGAACGTGGTTGATGATGATCTGCGCGGTGAAGGCGCGGCGGACGCTCCAATCCGGGTAGGCGGCCTGCAGGGCGTCCTCGATGCCCTTGATGTCAGCGGCGCGGCTGCCGTTGAAGGAGGTGCCGAAGCTGACGACCAGCAGCTCATTTTCGCCGATGTCGTCGGCATTGCGCGGGTCATCCTTGCCGGCGTCGCCGGTGTTGCGGCCAAAGTAGTCGGGGTCTGCGTTCTCGCCCTCGACCAGCTCCTTCTGGGTGTCGGTCAGGGCATCCCAGGCAGCCTTGGCGGCCTCGCACTGGGCATCGGTGTCGGCGCTGCGCTCCTGCACGTAGATGGCGTCGATCAAATCGGCGCAGTTCTTGGCGGCCACTTCGTCTGCATCTCCCTCGTCTGCGGTCTTTTCTGCATCTTCTGCGGTGCTTTCGCCGGCGACGGTGCTCGCGGCAGCGCTGTCAGTGCTCGCGGCGGTGCTTCCGCAGCCGACCAGCAGGGCGGCGGACAGTGCTGCGGCCATGGCGACGGCGGCAGCTTTTCTGTAGGTGATCCTTCTCATGTGTTTTTGCTTCCTTTCCTTGTTTAAAACCGGGAGACAGTACGGGAGAGAACAGCAGGGCACACGGAAATTGACCCCGTAAAAAACGAGGTCTTTTGCGTGCAGAATGGCAACACAAAAGACCCCGTATTTTAAGCAGGTGCTTTGCGGTACAACCAATTCCTCGTGATCTGGGGCGGTACGCCCCCGTACCCGGCAGCAGGCAGGTTTCCTGGCTGAAAGCTCAACGCCTGCCGCCGCCTTCCCGGGTCAAAACCCAGTGACCGGTGCAAATGCACCCTGGCGGCAGGCTCCCTTATCACAGTGACGAGATCGTGCGGGATTTGCACCCGCTTCCCTTTTACCCTTTCCCATGCGCCGAACGGCGGCATAAAAAGGCACCTGCTGTCGTATTCAGTTTTACGGTGTAAAGTATAACACAATGCGGTGAGAAACGCAAGAGTGCGTCGGTTTCAATTTTGCCTTTATACGCTTTATACGATTGTGAACTGGCACGCCCGCATGGCGTCCAGCGCCGTTTGGTGGGACTGGGGCGTGACCCCGGCGCAGCAGTCGGACAGGATTTCGATTTCCGTCTCCGGGAAGGCCGCGCGCAGCACCATGGCGTTGCTGATGACGCAGATGTCGGTGCAGTAGCCGTAGATGACGATCTTTTCAATGTCGTCCACGGCCTTGTTGTGGGCCATCAGCTCGTCGAGGATCTCGCTCGGCAGCATATAGCTGCCGAAGGAGGGCTTGTTGACGATGTGGCAGACCTCGGGCTCGGTACCGTCCAGCGCGTTCTCCAGCTCGGGCGCAAAGTTCCAGCCGTCCTCGCCCTCGATGCAGTGCTCCACAGGCAGGTGGCGTCCCTCCCGCGTGGCAAGGTAGTTGTCGGAGTGGGTGTCCCGCGTCAGGAACAGCCAGTGCCCGGCCCGGGCATGGGCCTTAACGGTCTCGGCCAGGTGGGCCACGTTGGCCTGTGCCTGGGGGTTCGCCAGCGCACCCGTGATAAAGTCCTTTTGTACGTCCACAACAATATCCAGAATCATAGCGACAGCTCCTGTTTTTATGGTTTGCTATAGTTTGCTACCAGTATACCGCAGACGGTGCGCGGTGTAAAGTGCGCGTTTCGCTGGCCGCAGGGGTGCGGATGTGGTATAATGGAAGAAAAAGTTCAGGAGGCCCTTCATGACTCCGCGTGAAGCGTTAAAACGATATTTCGGCTACGACTCCTTCCGCCCCGGGCAGGAGGAGATCGTCAGCGCCCTTCTGGCCGGACGGGACGCACTGGCCATCATGCCAACCGGCGCGGGCAAGTCGCTCTGCTATCAGGTCCCTGCCCTGCTGCTGCCGGGGCTGACGCTCGTCATCTCGCCGCTGATCTCGCTGATGCAGGACCAGGTCAAGGGGCTGAACGCAGCGGGCATCCATGCGGCGTTTATCAACTCGTCGCTGACCGAGACACAGATCGCCCGTGCGCTGGACCTGGCCGCCGAGGGCAGCTACAAGCTCGTCTACGTCGCGCCCGAACGCCTGGAAAGCCCGGTGTTCCGCAGCTTTGCCGCGGGGGCGGACATCTCGATGGTCACGGTGGATGAGGCGCACTGCATCAGCCAGTGGGGACAGGATTTCCGCCCGAGCTACTTAAAGATCCTCGATTTCATCGACAGTCTGCCCCGCCGCCCCATCGTGTCGGCGTTCACGGCCACGGCCACGCGGGAGGTCAAGGACGACATTGTCTGCACGCTGCGGCTCCACGACCCGAAGGTGCTTGTGACCGGCTTTGACCGGCCCAACCTCTACTTTCAGGTCGAACGCACCCGCCGCAAGGACGATTTTGTCATCCAATATCTGCGCGACCACCCCGGCGAGAGCGGCATCATCTACTGCGCTACCCGCAAGAATGTGGACAAGCTGCAGGAGCTTCTGACCGAATACGGCTTTGCGGCCACAAAGTACCACGCGGGCCTGTCCGCCGAAGCACGCCGCAAAAATCAGAATGACTTCATCTACGACACCGCGCCGGTCATTGTGGCGACGAACGCCTTTGGCATGGGCATTGACAAGTCCAACGTGCGGTTCGTGCTGCACTACAACATGCCCCAGAGCATGGAGAATTATTACCAGGAGGCAGGCCGTGCCGGGCGTGACGGGCTGCCGTCGCAGTGCGTGCTGCTTTTTTCGGCGCAGGATGTCATCATCAACAAATTCCTGCTGGACAAAAAGGATTTTGCCGAGATGGACGACGAGGAGGCCGACCTTTTGCGCCAGCGCGACCTGCAGCGCCTGCAGACGATGGAGCGCTACTGCCAGACGACGGAGTGCCTGCGCAACTACATTCTGGCCTATTTCGGCGAGCATCCCACCGCGCCGTGCGGCAACTGCGGCAGCTGCAACAACGATTTTGACGAGGTCGATATGACCGACGCCGCCAAGTGGATGATCAACTGCGTGGCCGAGCTGCGCGGGCGGTACGGCAAAGCGATTTTGTTCGGCACTTTACAAGGCGCGAACCGTGCGCGTCTGCGGGAGCTGGGAGCCGAGCGCTTCAAGAGCTATGGCCGGATGAAGGACACCCCGCGCGAGACGCTGGAACGCCTGCTGGCCCAGCTGCTGGAGGATGGATATTTGGTGCAGAGCGACGACCAGTACGCCGTGCTGCACATCGGGGATATTGCCCCGCTGAAGGCCGGCGGGCAGGTGTTGGTCAAGCTGCCGCCGCAGCGTGAGCCGGAGCAGGCCCGCGCACCGAAGCCGAAGCGCCGCAGCCCGATGGACGCGCTGACGAGCGCCGGACTGGAGCTGTTCAATCAGCTGCGCCAACTGCGGTTCGACACCGCCCAGCGCGAGGGACTGCCGCCCTACGTCGTGTTCGGCGACAAGTCGCTGGTGGATATGTGTCTGCGCGCGCCGCGCCGCGCGGAGGATATGCTGGGCATCTACGGCATGGGTGAGCGCAAGTATGAAAAGTACGGTGCCGCGTTCTTTGCGGTCATTGACGCCTACCGCGCCGACCACCCCGACGCCGTTTTGAGCCTGGACCCGCCCGCACCGGAGCCGGAAAAGCCGCTGCCGTCCGAGAAGAAGAAAAAGCCGCAGAAGGCCGAGCGCCCCGCGTTTTACCTGACGGCGGAGGACGCGCGCAGCTTCAACTATCAGGACAGCTATACCGGCGCGGAGCTGAAGGCCGCGCTGATCGAGGCCGCCGGTGACCCGGATGTGAAGGCACCGACCATCAAGGAGATCGACGAGTGGCTGCTGGCGCAGCGGCTCATCGGCATGGAGCGTCTGCCGACGAAGGGCTTTTACTACGTGCCGACCCCTGCCGGTGTGGACGCCGGTCTGCGCAGCGAGGACAAGGTCAGTGCCCGCGGCACGCCGTATTCAGTGCTGCTGTTTACGCCGGAGGCGCAGCGGATGGTGGTGGAGCATTTTATAAAACCGGACTAACCGCAAACCGGCAGGTCCCTGCTTTCGCACACGGCCACGGCGGCATGTGGGCATGCCGCCCTACGTTCCACTTTCCCCGTTATACGTAGGGCGGGGTGCCCACACCCCGCCGCCAGTTCGCGGCATCTGCCGCTAATGAGTTTACACGCTCTTTTCGTCAACCTGCCCGTTCTTTCGTCAATTCTTTGTCATATTCGTCGATTGCGGATTTTTTGACACGGTGTTAAAATGTTAGCAGAGGCCGTATACCAATTTATAAGGAGCACCCCATGGACAACGTGAAAATTCTCGAGGTCAAGCAGAGCATCTTTGCCTCCAACGACGAACAGGCCGCCGCGCTGCGGGCTGAGCTGAAGCAGGAAAAAATTTTTCTGCTGAATTTAATGAGCGCACCGGGGTCCGGCAAAACCACGACACTGCGCCGCACGATTGCTGCGCTGCAAAATGAGCTGCGCATCGGCGTGATGGAGGCCGACATCGACTCCGACGTGGACGCCCGCGCCATTGCCGAGACCGGCGCCAAGGCCATTCAGCTGCACACCGGCGGCATGTGCCATCTGGACGCCG
>OOAU01000620.1_pt1 | contig 21489 bp, 15 predicted proteins | sample 1670931 | NCBI WGS metagenome assembly OOAU01 (sample SAMN06348105, study PRJEB24527) | human gut metagenome | biome: human gut; feature: ankylosing spondylitis patient; material: feces | host: Homo sapiens | place: China | collected 2015-10 | reverse complement strand
TTGTCAAAGAAAAAGGCATCAGCGTTTCGGCCTACGGGCTACTGCGAGAAGAAGCGGTCTACGAACTGGCACAAGGCAATACAGCAAAAGATAAGCAAGTCTCTAAAGGTGCACGGCTTATCGAATTGTCTTCCCCTCTGAAAAACGTCTCGCACGTGAGCGTAAGCGGCACACGCAATAAAGCCCCCTTTAACCGCTATTTCTCTCTCGACGAATTCAAGAACTTCTCGTTAGCCGATGGAGACATTGTTGAGTTCGTTGCCGATATGCCCGGTCAAACCATCATGGCAACTGTGACGGGAGCCATTACCGGAGCGTCGCGCTACCCAATCCATAAAACGGTGAAGTTGCGTGATCTGTTACGCCGAATTGAGGTCGAACCCGAACTGGCGGCAACAGATTCCATCTATTTGCGCCGCAAGAGCGTGGCGCGAGATCAAAAGGCCGTAATCCAAGACTCATTACGTCGATTGGAACAAACCGCGCTCACTGCAACCTCGTCCACTCCAGAAGAAGCGCAGCTGCGCGTAGACGAGGCTCGCCTGATCCAGGACTTTGTCAAACGCGCGGGACAACTCGAGCCTGACGGAGTGATTGTCGTTTCCAGAGGAAAAGAAGTCAGCGATATCTGGCTTGAGGACGGAGACGAAATCGTTATTCCGCAGAAATCCAATGTAGTTCAGATCACCGGTGAAGTGGTGATGCCAAAAGCTGTGGCCTTTGAAGAGGGAATGTCGCTGGATGACTACCTGGCAGCTGCAGGCGGTGTTTCGTCACGAGCCGATGACAAAAACATTCTGGTGGCAAAGCAAAACGGAGAAGTCGGGATGGCGGAACGTTTGGGAATAAGCCCCGGAGATCGAATTCTAGTACTGCCTAAAGTCGATACCAAGGGAATGCTTTTGGCTAAAGACTTGATGCAGATTATTTATCAAATTGCTGTCGCAACTAAGGTTGCTGTGGATTTATAAAAATATATTCTATGTCTATGCAAATTCTGATTTTCACAAGTTTAGATATTGAACAAAACAATCCTTTTTTCCGCCTGGGTGCCTTGCAAAAGACATTAATTCCAATTATTAATCAGGTAAAAAAAGATAAAGGCATTATCTGCAAATATCTAATAGCCGAGCACATATATGATAAATTAGCAAAAGACAATTGCATTAGTGAGTCAGAAGCAATAATTGTAAGAAGCAGAGAGTATAGAGGAATTTGCAACAAAAAGTTATTTGCTAATTCTTATATCTCTCACAAAAACGATGATTCTTTGGTGAATTTTTTTCGGGATGTAACTAAAGATTTTGAGCCAAATATAGTACTTGTTTGGGAAACTGCTTCTGAAGCTATACGACTTGCCTTTGATAAAGCCCTTGTGATTGATTTAATGCCAGGCTTTATGAGTAGGCCGCCTTACCCTAAAATGATTTCAATTGATCCGTGTGGATTATATAGGAATTGTTGGTATAAAGAAAATTTACCAGCCGCAGAAAGAAACGCTCTTTCCCTCATGAAGGCCTTAAAAAAGTATTATAAGAATTATTTTGATTCTCTAAATACCGAAGGGCATTTGCGTGATCTATATGGATTAAAAGACAATGAGGAATTTGATTTAATACCATTGCAAATCACGGACTATTTTGGATTTAAATATAATTGCAGATTTGAAAATCAATACGATTATTTAAAATCAACTCTAAGCAAGAATCCGGGAAAAAAATAATAGCCACTCAATATGTTGGAGGCTTTGTTTCTGAAATCGTATTAAACAATGAAAATATAGACTACTTAAACAGATATTCTCCAAGTTGCGTTTTATCCGCGCCTGAGTTAAACGCAATTGACTCAATTTCTCAATTTATCATTCCATACGCACAAACAATCTATTCTATTTCCAGCACTTTGGGTTTGCAAGCTGTCTTTTTTGGCAAGCAATTGGTGTCTGAATCGACATCTCATCTCAAATATGTAGGTCTTAAAGAAAAAGATTCAACCGACGCTATTATTTCGAAAATTTTAACTCAGGGGCAATTCTTTTATGAACTTGCCATCAGCGATAGTGAGTACTTTAAAGATATATTGATTGAAATGTTCAATAACTTTAAGGCTCACAAAAAAGGCGTAGACATTTTACCAAAGACTAACACTCTACATACAAACTTAGAGACATACATAAATCTATCAAAACTAGATGCGGCAACAAGAACATTTAAGAAAGTTTTTCAAATTAATTCACCTATTCAACCGATATTACACAATTTTAAAAAATCGATTTCTAGCTCTGCAGTAAAAGTTGTGTCATTTGATGTATTTGACACTCTTCTAAAAAGAGATGTTGGTGACCCGGGTGATGTATTTTATTTAATAAAAATAAAATTATCAGATCCTTCATTTAACTTAGATAAAGACTTTGTTGATAATTTTGTCACATTCAGACAAACAGCCGAAAAATTATTGAGAAGAGAATTAGACGACAAGCTTTTAAAAAACGAAACACATATCGAGGAATTCACCATTTCAGATGTCTACCATAAAATACAGGAGATTTCTGGCAGAACCCTTAATTGTGAGACACTTGTTCGAGTTGAACAAGAAGTTGAACTTTCGACTTTAAAACCAAGACGATTAGGCAAGATTCTATATGAATATGCTCTTTCAATTAAGAAAAAAATTATTGTCATCTCAGACTTTATTCACAATTCCAATTTTGTGAAAGAAGCACTAAGGATTAATGGTTATAATTTAGATTCCATATATGTATCCAGCGACATAAAGTTGAAAAAACACACGGGAAGTCTATTTAACGAAGTTATTAAACAAGAAAAGATTTTACCGTCAAATATTTTTCATGTAGGTGACAACCCAATTGGCGATGTAAAACGAGCAAGAGAAGCCGGCATTCGAAGCATGAAGTTTACTTCAAATTCAGAATTTATTAAACAGGGATTCAAAAAAGATCAAAAAAATTACAGATTACTTTGTGAATCTGCCTTTCTTCGTCAGGCATGGCATTTATATGCTGATAGATATTATAATATTAATGATAATACGTTTAAAGATAAATTTGAATTAGTAACCAATGCAGAAGAAATTGGATATATATATATAGGACCAATAATGTATGCTTTTGCAGAGAGCATTATCAATACCGCAATAAAGAATAATATAAAACAAATTGTATTTTTTGCCAGAGATTGTTGGCTGCCATATATAGCGTCAAAGAAAATTATTTCTAATAAGAAATTAGATATTGTTTGTTGTTATCTCCAAATCTCAAGAAAAAGCGCAACAGGAATAGATATTTTATCTCCTAACGATGCATTCAAAGTCAGAATTGACGACTATAGTAAAGATCAAACATTTAGCGATTTATTAAAAGACAGGTTTTTGATAAGCGAGAATGATGTTGCCTCGAAAGAGATATTAGAATCCGGAATTCTTAAAATGAAGTTGAAGGATATTGATTTTCATATCCTGTATTATTCGATTTTTGAAATATTAAAGGATTCATGGGTATGTATGCAACAAAAATATGAACACCGACGCAATCTATATAGGAAATTACTAATTGAAGAAGGAATTGACCTCAAAAAACAAACCATTGGGGTTGATATTGGATATAAGGGATCGATTCACAAAAAAATATCCTCAATTTTTACTGGTGGGCTAAAAGCGTGTTTGTTTATGTCTTATTCTAATGGATATGGCAATGCCCCCATGGACGGAGTAGAGGTGTTTTTTGCCAAAAATCTAATACCTGCTGACAAAGAAATAACTTTCTTGTCCCATAACCTTTTATTTGAAACATTAATAAACCAAGGTGAAGGCACCGCGATTAATATAATTAAAACAAGTTCAGATAAGATAAAAGTAATTAAAGATCAAACTTTACCAAATGAACATAAAAAAACGATTAACAAAATACATCAAGGAGCTTTTGAATACTTTAATGATTATATAAATGTGCAAACAAAATTATCTTATGAATTAGCTTCATTATCTGCACTTTTTGGTATCTTGTCTAAAAAGCCTTCCCCACTGGAATTGTTATCTCTGAGAAGTATTGTTTTTGATAATTCTTACTCTGGAAATATAAATATACCATTCATTACAAATGATAAAAATTTAATGTCAAAATCAAGGAATCTTTGGCCGGAAGCTTATTTAAATATTAATAACAATGGGGGCATTAGAGCAAATGTCGACAATCAAAATAGAAAAAAAGTCACATCAGTTGCAAGCAAAACTAATGCTGTTAATACCTTAATTCATAAGGTAGTTGATTTTGTTGTAAAAATAACGGCTTCAGAATCAAAATATAAAAAATTTTTGCGCGATCCTAAGACATACTTTCAAGATTCCAAATCATTTGTAGTAAGAAGCATCTCAACAATTTATTAATATATAGATCAGAAAAGAAATGTAATGTCAAGCAACAATGAAATATTGTTTTCTTGAGTTCCCATGGTTTGCCTTTTCTGAATCTTGATCTCGCAATTATACTTTAATTTTATTTGAACTAGCTTGATAAGTTTACACTAAATTAAACTTGTCAAAGCATTGAAGAATAATTGATGTTGTTTTTTTTCGTTTTTTTTGAATTATTAAGTAGATAAAATGAGAGCTCTTATCACATCTATCAATGATAACTATACTTTCGCATTGGCTAATTTATTGATGAGTATAAAAGATAATTCGGCAGGATTTCTAGATGGCACGCGCGTTGAAATCTATAGCGATGATCTTACAGATTCAAGTATCAAGATTTTAAGAAAAATACATCACGACATAAATGTTAGAAAGATTGATTTATCTGAATATGCTCCAATTAAGGATTATCTGCAAAAATCAAATAACAGGTGGGGTGTTTATATATTCGAAAAGCTATTTGCGCTTGAATTAGTTCATGAATATAAAAAATTTATTCATTTTGATGTAGACATGTTAGTCACTGGAGATTAATGATTTATGGGATCTTACGGGTTTTGCCTGGAGACCTGTAGGAGCCTGGGATCCCAAAGTGGTGCTTTCCAAATTTTTAAGTAATGATAATGATTTAATAAGTTGTCCTAGTGGTGGTCTAGTTGTTTATGATTCGGATTCTCTCAAAAAGGCAAATCTGTCGAAAGATAGTATTAATAGAATTTTTCGTAAGGTAGTTAATTTTAGAATGGGCGGTGTAGAAGAAAGAGCTTTAGGTTTATTGGCCTACGAAAATAAAATTCAGGTAAACCTTCTCAACATGGACTACAATTACCCTGCATTAAATAAATATTCGCAAAGCGCAAAGATTATTCACTTTTTGGGGGATGGACCCGTTAAGCCTTGGCAAGATGTGAGGACGCTCTATGCCTTCTCAGAATGGGCTGTAAATCATAAAAAATTTTTAATGTTGAAAAATGATAAAAAAGCTCTAAGTGAATTTGAACATCTATTTAATCGTGAAAAACTATTAACACAAAATTTTGCAACACCAGCATTGTTAGATATTATTCATTCTCTCAATGCAATAAAAGATCCTTCGTTCAACTTTCTTTTGTTAGAACCATATAATAGTGTTAGATTTTTCATTAGCGGTGTGCCACATAATATATATTATGAATGTGTGACAAAGAGCAATCTAAGCAATGAGTGTGAGATTTATCTTAGAATCGAGAACGGAGGATTTTTTAACCTTGTTAATGTTGATAAATTAAAAGAAAATTTACTTGAGCAAGTTTTTGGAAAGCCATTAAACTGGAATACCTGGAAAAACAATAATAAACTTGAATTGTATATCACAACATCCACTTCACTGGCTAGCATGGCGTTAGATAATCTTATAAAACAAACAAAAAATTATATCCTCAAAAATTTCGGTGGCATCGGTGATGTCTAAGAGCAATCCCAGGGTTTAAGCTGTTATGTTTTAATTTGATTAAGTCCTCTGGGCGAGAAGATTAGTTTCAGTTGTCACTTTAACTTCTTCACCACATTGTTAACAGTCGTTACTGTCCAACGAAATTTCCTTTGCAGTCAATCAAGTTAGCGGTTTTTCTTTACGAAATGCCGCTAATTTTCAGTGCGCCCAGCATGGGCATGATCTAACGGGTGAAAGTCCCGAGCGCAGGAGGTAGCACCAAGCGCATAGCTAGAGGCAAGGGTGTCTGTCGCGAGGCAGGATCTGAAGGAAGCCCGAGGCAAACCACTGACCTGACGAACAGGAACTGCATTAGGCATACGATGGTAGGTAAGCCTGCTACACAAGGTGAAGCCCAAAGCTACACGGAACCAGAGGTGTAAATGCAGCAGGTGCATGGTGGGAAAGAACATGTTCTTACCTGGGGAGGACTCACAGACGCGACCTCAACAGAGGTCGCGGAGTAAAGCTTGCTGTGAGTAGTCAGCAGAGGTCATAGTAGGCAGGGCAGTACCTGTTGAAAAATATGGCTAATAGGAACGGTGCTTCCTAACCATTGAAACCCGGGGATTCCTATCTACTGAAACTCCAAATTATGGCGCCTCCAAAATCCCAATTACGGTGTTTTCCCATGTTCGTACCCCTGAGCTGCCGGCGGCGTCAGCACCGATAGAGGACTGCGCGACTTATCCACATCCTCGGCCGCTCAGCCTACTTAATGGGCCGTAGGCCGAGGTTGTGGGTAAGTCGCACAGTCTGACCCGTGGTATCTCAAAGCCGCCGCGTTAGCCTATGGTATGGGGAGCAGGCTCCCCTTTGATCAACTACCGGCCGGCAGTATGAGTTTCACTTCGTCTCATCATCCTGCGGCACTCCACCGTAGATTTCCTTTTCACGCAGCGATGGGCCTTTCAATTCCAGTCTAATCGCCCTTTGCACGAGGCGATCAAGGATTGAGTCTGCCACCGTTGGATCTCCGATAAATGCTGCCCAGGTTTCCACGGGTGGCACTCCCGAGGTCAGGATGCTCGTTCGTCCGGAACATTGATTTATGATCTCGTACAGGCCGGTGCGATAGAGGGGATCGATTTCGATTCCGGAGGCTACAGCCCAGTCATCAATGTGGAGCACGTCGAACTTCGAGAGATCACGCAGGAATTTGAATTGCATGTCACTTCCTGCCTCTGTTGGTCTCTGAAACCGTGCATACATCCGCAAAAGTGTGTGCATGCGGTACGACTTCACCTTGTAGCCTTTCATGCAGGCCGCCTGGCAAATTGCATCGGCCATCCATGTTTTACCTGTACCTGTTGTACCCGTGATGATGCAGTTCTGCTTGCGCTTCACCCAGTCCAGTGAGAAGAGATTGTTGACTCTGGTCATGTCCAACTGGCGGGCAGGATCTTTGTCAATACGGGGATAGCAGGCGTCTGCAAACTCAAGATTTGCTTCTTGCAGGCGGCGAGCGAGTGCGACTTCATCACGACGTCCGATCTCGGTGCTGAGCAGCACTCCGAGCCACTGATGGATGCTCCAATTGCAGCTGTCCTCGTCAAGCGACAATTCAGCAGCATGCTCGATCAACGACGTCAGCCGGAGTCGCTTGGCCATGATTTTTAATTCATCCATCGAATACGGAATTGGATCTTTGTTGATTTTGATCATTTTTTACCTTACTTGTAGTTTCCACGAAGATTCTTGTGCATGATGGGAGCGCTTGTTCGGATTCGGTCGTCTCCCAGATCCAATGTTCTGTTTGTCGTAAGGGCAAATTGGTCCTGTTCACACAGCTGTCGAGTAGCGAGGTTACTCACCGTTGTGAGTTCCTCGCCTGTCAAGCGTCCTTTAAATTGACCCCCGAAAATGAACTGACCCCCACAAATGCGACACACTGAGACTCTCGCGAGGTGTGTTTATGACTATCAGTTACCGTGTCCGCAAACAAATTGTTGACTACTTTGCACAACGGAAATCATCACAAGAAATTGCTTCCATGTTGAACGTGTCGTTAGACCAGATTCAAGACTGGCGAAGACGCTACAAGCATGGACATGAAGATTGGGTTTTTAGCGATCATCAAAAATTTTCAATTCAAGAGCGCAAAGAAATTTTGGTCGATTTTTTTAGTCAACAGAAGTACGGAATCAAAGCCTACGCAGCCCGACACAACCTGTCCTACAACACTTTCAAGGGATGGGTTAAGAAGGTAAGAAAATATGGCGGTTCCATCGATTTCGCCTTCATATCGCATCGTCCAAAAATTAAAAACCTTTGTTTGGAACACTCTCTTGTTGCTTTACTGATTGAGAAGATTCGGAAAGGAGCAATGTCTACCTCAGCGGCAGCTACTGCTGCCGGAGTCTGCATCAGGACGGTTCAAAGATGGTTACGGAAATACAGCTTCGATAGCGAGTTCCGTCGTACCATTCTCAGACGCAAGCGTAAATTTTCACTTTGACGCAACGAGATCTTTCCACCTAAAAATAGGAAAGATCAAATGACGAAAAACTGGAGGATCATTCGTGAAGGAGTCCAACATAGGAGCCCTTCAAGCATGATCAACGAAAATCAGGTCGGTGAAATTCTCAGTCGACGACAAAGAAACGAATCCATCAGTCAAATTGCGCGAACAATGAACCTCAGTCGACCAACGGTGAGGCGATACGCAAACATGCCTGAGGAACAAGCCCAGCAGGCAAGAACGCACCAGAAGCTCAACCGATGCAGCATTCTGGACGAATATCGAGATCAAATAGAAAGAATCTTCTATGACACAGAAGGTAATTGCGTCAATGTCCAGGAAGTATTCGCCAAACTTCATCCAGAAATGCAGCCTTCGCTACGTCTGATTCAATGGTACTGCCAGAAAGAAGGTTTCCGCAGTTGCTTGCGCCATACACGAGCTACCAAGCACACCAGAAGTATCGAAACACCTCCCGGGTTTGAGGTTCAGATTGATTTCGGCGAGAAAACCGTTTCAGTCAACAGCGAACCAACGACGATCCATTTTTTTTACTGCGACTTTGGGGTACAGCAGAAAAATCTATGCCGTGTTCTACAAAGCCGAAAACTTTGAAGCGTGGGCGCACGGTCTGGAGCAAACATTCTTGCACTTTGGCGGTATTCCGCGACACGTGGTTTGTGATAACGCGAAAGCCCTCGTTTATCAACCGGCAGCCAATGGTCAACCAATCGAGTACAACAAGCGATTCAAAGCAATTTGTCGCTACTGGGGTACGAATCCTCAAGCCTGTAAGCCCCACAATCCAGAGGAAAAAGGCAAAGTAGAACGCACTGTTAGCTACGTGAAGTCGAGCTTTTTGAAGGATTTTCGAGCCTTCACTTCGCTGGAGGACATCCAAGAGAAATTCGAACTTTGGACTGAACAGTGGGCTGATAAGCGACGTATGCACACAGCTGACGGCTTGCCATTTACTCCGCGAGAAAGGTTCACTTTGGATAAGGCGGCTTTACTGCCAATCTCCAAACCACCTTTAAACAACTACCGTTTGGAAAAAAGAAAAGTGGGCATCGGTGGCCTTATCACCGTGGACTATTGCCGTTACCAGTTACCAGCCGAGTTGACGGAACAGTCTGTCGATCTGATGATCGGAGTTAACACGATCGTCGTACTTCACCAAGGGAGCACCATTGCGCGTTTAGATAAGAACACCGACGCCGTCAAAAGTATGGCACGTATTCTCAAACGTGACGCAAACGATATGGTTGGCAAGGCTCTTGCCGCCAACACCTGGGTGGCTAACAGTCTGAAATACAACCCTTTGGGACGTTCGTTGTCCGATTATGAGGAGGCCGCACGATGGTGAAAACAGCCACTCAGATCGAGCAAATCAAGCAAATGGCTAAGTCACTTCGGCTCACGCTCATTTCTGAAGACTTGGAAATGATGCTCCACGAAGCCGATGAGGCCAAAATGTCTCATCGCGAGTTCTTGATGCACATATTCAGTTTGGAGTTGAAACGTCGAAGCATTCATCGCATCAAAATGGGTGTTATGGCCGCTCATTTTCCAATGCAAAGGACATTGGAGGGTTTTGATTTTTCTGTGCAGCCCAGTATCGAGCCGGCCAAGGTACGCGATCTGGCTCAATGCGATTGGATAGCTCAAGGCCACAATCTGCTGCTACAAGGTCCACCAGGAGTAGGCAAAACGCATTTGGCAATAGCCTTGGGAAGAGCCGCGATCGAGAAAGGGTACTCAACCCTGTTCGTAACAGCAGCGCAACTCGTCAATACGTTGATAAAGGCACAGGCAACGGGATGTCTGGAAGATCGACTTACAGCCTTATTTAAGCCGAAGCTACTGATCATTGATGAGCTGGGTTACGAACCCATGGGACCAGAGACAGCACATCTGTTATTCAGCTTGTTTAACCAACGTTATGAACGCAGGAGCATTGTCATTACGACAAACCGGCATATCACGGACTGGGGCGTATTACTAGGGGATCCAACAGCTACATCGGCCATCCTAGACCGTTTTTTGCATCATAGTTGTACCCTGACAATCAATGGAGACAGCTATCGCCTATTGGAGAAAAAAAGAGAGGGACTAATAATAAATCAACCACCGCAACTCACGACACAATCGTAAATCTCTCTGGAAAGGTCTCATTGCGTTTACCCTGGAAAAAAGTCATTGCGCTTGACATACCATTGATTCCAGTTTGATCAAGACTGGAATGCGCACCATGGAAAACAACAAGGATTTGCATCGGCTGTGCAAACAAAATGCTGTACGCCGGTGGGTTAAGAGAGAACTACAGCAACAAAAACTTTCGAAGACAGAAATAGTCAAGCGCATCGACGAATTACGAGCAGAAGGTGTCACCGCACTGGAGGCGTGCGACTTGTTCCAAATTCACAGAAGTACTTATTACCGCATTAAAAAGCGTCTTGAATCCATAACTCCCAACAGTCTCGTAGATGCAATCAGGACGTTCCAAGTTCAGCATCGATTCAGTTACGGTGCTAAGCGTATGGCGGTAGAAATGAGCCGGCAATTCAATGTAGCAATCAATCACAAACGAGTTGCGCGGTTGATGCGAGCCTACGGTCTAAATGCGAGAATCCGAAGAGAAAAGAAGAGCTTTCCTCGTGGGCGTAACAGCTGTTTGGTTGATGATCGTCCGACCACCAATCTGCTGAAGCGCAACTTCAAAGCAAAGGTCCCTAGAACGAAGTTTGTATCCGATATGACGTTTTTCCACACCAGAGAAGGATGGTTGATACTGGGCACCATTAAGGATCTGTGTACCAAAGAAATCGTCGCGTGGGATTTTGATACTGGAGCGACAGTCGAACTAGCGCTGAAAACACTGAAACAAATTCGCTTTTATGGCGGAAGCCTACTGCATAGTGACCAAGGCGGTACCTACACTAGCCCTGCTTACCGCGATGAAGCAGAGAAACTCGGCATTACCTTGAGTTATTCAAGAAAGGGTAACTGCTACGACAACGCAAGCATGGAAAATTTTTATGGACACTTAAAATCAGAGACCATCTACCAGATGCCATTCCATCAGCGATACGGCTCAACACGAAAAGAACTCATAGCAATCATCAACGACTACATTCAGTGGTATAACGAAGAACGAATCCAGGAAGGACTTGGATATCTATCCCCCACAAATTTTTTCAAAAAAATGAATCTGGAAACTGTCGCAAATTAGGGGGGGGGTGGTTCATTTTGGGGGTACTTTAAGAGTTCGCCCAACAGTTCCTCGCCCTCACAGAACCGGACTTGCCCTATTAAGGCATCCGGCTCTTCAGTTCTACGTCGGCGACCCTACATCCAGATATTCACCGGTAGATAAGGATGCTTCACAAACTTATTCCAGAGCTGTTCAAACTTCTCTATTGTCAGCCTGTGTTTCTGGCTCCGTCTTCTCAGTGTCCAGTACATCCTTTTCTTTGCATACCGACAAAAGCTGTGTATAGCTCGGTAGTTTCCGTTGACTCCGTAGTAGTTGTAGTGACCCACTAATTTGCGGTTAAGCTTTATTAGCGTTTCAGCCACCGGTCTCGTCATTCGTCTCCTCATCCATTCTCGCACTGCCTGCCTTTTGGCTTTGATTTTCTTCATGGCAGATCTCACTCCGACTCTGTATGAGCCGCTTCTCGTTTTAGTGTTGTAAAACGTGAAGCCCAGGAAGTCGAAGTCTTCCTTCGTTCCCACGAATTTTCCGAAAGGCAGTATCCTCGTTTTGTCCTCAGCAAGCTCCAGGCTAAACTTTGCTAGGCGTTCGCCCAGCATTTGTTTGACCTGTTCTGCATCCTCTTTGTACTGAAAGAGAAGTACAAAGTCGTCGGCATATCTTGCATACAAAACTCTTCCTTTGCAGATGCGCTTGATCCTTTTCTCGACCCAAAGGTCAAGTACGTAGCGAAGATAGACGTTTGCCAAAATCGGCGAAATTAGCCCTCCTTGCGGTGTGCCTTTATCGCTTTCAATTAGCTTGCCCTGTTCCATGATCCCGGCCTTCAGGAATCGCGCCACATAGCGCAGGAAGTTCTTGTCCGCTATGTCGTGCTCAAGGAATTTCATCAGCCATTGTTGATCAAGGTTGTCAAAGAAGCCTTTGATGTCCGCTTCCAGCACGTAGTTGGCTCTGTCTTTCATCACAGCCTTGTCTATGAACCGAACAACATCATGCGCTCCGCGCCTTGGCCTGAATCCGTAGGAACAGTCCAAGAATCGCGGCTCGTAAACGTCGTTTAGTATGTCAGCCATGACTCTTTGAACGAGCTTGTCTTCGTACGACGGTATCCCTAGCGACCTCAGTTTCCCATTAGCCTTCGGTATGTATGTCCGTCTTACTGGTTGCGGGATGTATTTGAAGCTTTTGAGTCTCTTCACCAGATCACGCACATTTTCTACGATGTGTTCGTCATATTGCTCCTTTGTGACTCCATCTATACCTGCGGCCTTGTCAGCCTTAAGCATTTCGTGAGCCATCATTAGATTTCCGCCATCAACCCTGTTGATGAGCGAGAACAACTTCGGATAGGTTTCCGATTGATACCTTATCGGTTTCAGCTCATGTTTCATGCGTTCCGAACTTCTAGAGTTCTGCATGCTTTGCCTCCACGATTGTTGAACTGCCACCCCCTTCGCTCCACCCGCTTTCACGGGTTTCATCACTACTATGAGATGGTCCGACTTCTAAACTCCCTTTGCCTTGGCTTGGCTTTCTAGGCCTTGTCCTCGGCTTACCTTTCGGAGGAGCTCAGATCTCCCAGGTACGCTAGAGCTCCCTTTGTGTACTCGCCACGCCCAAAGACCACGGCGGAACCTGACTGTCCTCACCCTAACGGACATTTCATTGCTGTCTGCTGCCTCAAAGACGGCATCGACTTCCGCTTATCGTACTTTACGAGGCTGATCGGCTTCACGCTTTCGCATTGCGGCTCGCACACTCCTTTGTCTACGCTTAAACCTGACCTCGCGGCTTTGGCTCCAAGACTAAGTACCGGCTGTTGGTTAGACTTTGCCAGGGATTGGACTCCCACCAATCTGTTTCTCTAGCGTTCGCTGGCGCACCTTTGATGTACCGCGCTCGGAAAACCCGGTCTTCCAACGCAGAACCGATGGCTTTGCATATCGTGGCGGGCGGGTACGTATTGAAGAGACCGCACACGCTGCCGCAGATGCGGCCGCTCGGGAATCCGCCCTTGTTGTCCTTAAGACTGACAACAAACTCCGTTGCGAGTTTTCTGGGCAGTCCCTTGTGCACAAGGGTGTTTACCCACTCTTCTGCAGTTCGGCGGTAGTGCTTTTCTGCCGGTGTCAGATGCTCCCGAAGGATGTGCGTTTTATCGCCTCGCACATTGGTGCATCGCTTATGTATTCCGAGGACCTTATGAGTGTCCTTGTCGTAAATCTCAACGGTATTGCGTGCAATGCGCACGGCGACGGACTTGCCGATGTAGGTGACGGGGACGCTGTAGCGATGGCCTGCCTCTGAGGCGATGCGTACGCAGTGGGCTTTGTCGACAGTCAGTACTCGCCATTCGCCTGGTTCATAAGGCATGCCGGGCAATGCGCGCATATGCGCTTTTTCCTGTTGCTCGTAAATCTCACGACGAGAGGAGTTGCAGTTGCGGCCGCGGAATGGCTGACCGTTGATGGCATCAAGCCGTTTGCGTACCTGTTCGTTTACGTCCTGCAGATCAGACGCTACGAGCGGTTGATCCAATGTCAACTCGGCAATGATCCAGCGCTCGACGGCGTGCACCGCAGCCTCAACTCGACTTTTCTGCTGAGGTGTGGCCGGCTTGCATACCCAAGGTTCCATGCCATAGTACAGGCACAGAGACTTAATGGCAGGGTGAGCATTGCCCTCGCGCCAGCCGTCCCGATTAACGAGAGCCAGCGCGTTGTCCATCACAAAACACTCGGGGACTGCCCCGAAGTACTCAAGTGCATCAACGATGCCTGCGATCCAGCTGGGCTGTTTCTCATTGCTGAACGCCTCGGTGAACATCATGTTGCTGTACGGCAGTGCGGCTACAAACAGCTTGCAATGCTGAATGTAGCCGTCGCCGTCGATCCATGGCAGGAGATCACCGGCAAAGTCGATTTCCATGCGCTGACCTGGCACTCGCTCAACATCGCCGCCCACACTTACAAGTCCGTTATCGAGTCTCCATTGGGCAAGACGTCGGCAAAAGGATGAGTAGTTGTAGGGCGTAACTCCGGCCTGAGCGAGATAACGCTCGTACAGGAGCCGCTTCGTTACGTTCTTTCGCTTGAGCTGAGTGTTAATGCTTGCCCAGTCGGGCTCTGTGCGAGCGAGAGGGCTTGGCGGGTAGATGAGGCTGACAAGCTCGGAATCGCTGAGCGCCAACAACTGCTTGGTTGACTGCCCGGTTTGATCCGCCGCCTGAGCAATGCGGCTTACTGAGGCTTTGGACGTTTGTGTCCGTTGGGTAATCTGACTGTAGGACAGCCCCTCGTCAGGCCCTGTCAGAACATTACGAAGTGTCTGAAATGAAAGCTTTTTCATCAGAGTTCCTCCTTTTTGGGTTAAAGGGAACTCCAATGATGGCGTTATACATCTTCAATGGTTCCAATAATTTGGAATAGGGTTTCAATGTTTAGGAATCAAGGGTAAACCCGCCCCCCCCCGTTTCAATTGCTAGGAAAGCGGGGTTTCAGTAAATCGGAATCACCGATCCAAAGCGTCAAATTTTCCATTCCGTTTAAAAACACTCCCGGATCCCGATCTTTTATGTATGCCGATCACCGAGTGATGTCGGATACTAGGGGCGAGTCCCAGTGGTTATTACGAATGGCGAAATCGTCAATTAGGGTGCCCTCGACAGAAAACCTATCAGGCCGAGCGCTCAAAAATTATTAACCAGGACGCAAAATAGTTAAAATTTTGCTATAATGGAGACTATGAAGGCAACGGATGCCCGACGTCATAGTCCAGAAAAACTCGAAGTCCTTCGCGAACGCGGTTTTGCCATGCATCGCGAAGGTTTCCGTGTGACCGAAATTTCTCGTGCTCTGGGTGTGGTTGCTGGCACGGTCTACAAGTGGCTGCGCAACGCTAAAAAAACATCCGAGCAGCAAGCTACCCTTGGCGGTCAGCGCGGTCGTCCCAAGGGCATTGGTGCAAAACTGACCCCCGAGCAAGCGTGGGAGATCCGCAGTCTGATCATCGATAAAAATCCTCAACAGCTGAAGTGTGACTTTGCTTTGTGGACTCGCCGAGCAGTCCGGGCTTTGATCAAGCGGCAGTACCAAATTGAGCTGTCTGTGCACACGGTTGGCGTTTATCTTCACTCGTGGGGACTGACCGTACAACGTCCTGCCCGCCGAGCCATTGAACAGAACGATCAGCGGATGCTGCAATGGAAAAGCGAACAGTATCCAACGATAGCCAAACGGGCCAAACTCGAAGGAGCAGTAATTTACTGGGCCGATGAGACAGCAGTCAAACATGACACCAACTGGGTTACCGGCTACGCACCCAAAGGGCAAACACCGATATTGCAATGCCACGATGGACGCTGGAAAACAGCAACAATGGTCTCAGCGATTTCCAATCAGGGATTACTCCGTTTCAAGGTACAAGATCAGCCCTTGAATCAGCACTCGTTCATCGAGTTTTTCGAGGACATGATTAAAGATGAGGAAAGAAAAATTTTCCTCATTGTGGACAACCTCAGAGCTCATAAAAGCAAGTTGGTAATGGCCTGGGTTCAAGCACACAAAGAACGTATTGAACTGTTCTTCTTGCCGCCTTACAGCCCCGAGATCAACCCGGACGAATACGTCAATCGTGCGCTCAAAACGGACATCCGAAGTCGAGCCCCGGCAAAAATTGAGAACCTCAAACAACGTACGTAGCGTTTTATGCGCAAAATGGCCAACAGTACACGCAAAATTCTCAAAATCTTTGAAATTGAGCAAGTACGCTACGCCGCCGCATTTTGTTAACTTTTAAACCTTCTCGTTAATAATTCAAACTTCTTTAAGAATAAAAGTCTCGAGAAGTTAGCTAAGCAATAATCCATTAAAATTTCGTTATCTATAAAACTTATTAATTTCTTCAATTGATGTTGTTGCAGTTCCTATTTTTCCAACAACAATTCCTGCAGCTTTGTTGGCAAAATTAACAGCCTCTTCTTCATTTAGGCCAGAAGTCAGTGCAACAGCCAATGCGGCAATAACAGTGTCGCCAGCACCTGAAACATCGTAGACTTCCTTAGCTATAGTTGGAATTGTAATAGATCCTTTTCCGCTAAACCATGTCATTCCTTCTTCGGACCTTGTAAGTAAAAGATACTGTAAGTCTAATTCTTTACGAAGGTTTTGAGCAAGGTGCGTAAGTTCATCTTCCGTTGACCAATTTCCAACAACTTGTCTTAGCTCATCTTTGTTGGGAGTTATAAGCGTAGCTCCTTTATATTTTGAATAGTCACTTCCTTTCGGATCTATTAAAATCTTTTTTTGACGTGATTTTGCAATTTGGATCATTTTCTCAATGTGCTCTAATCCACCTTTAGCATAGTCTGAAAAAACTATTGCTTTTGCATCTAAAAGAGCGTTTTCATAGCTGTTTAAATGTTTTAGCAAAGCATCGTCAGATGGATGCTTTTCGAAGTCGCACCTCAAGACTTGTTGGTTTCTTGACAAAATTCTTAATTTAACGGTAGTTTCAATAGATTGATCAAATTCAAGGATAGACTTAACATTTCGTTTTTTTAGAATATTCTGAATAGCTTTTCCTGCCTCATCATTACCAATAACAGAAACCAGAAATGCTTCGCAACCCAGACTTGCGATATTTAGTGCAACATTACCGGCACCACCAATCCTATCTTCTAATCTATCAACTTTAACAATAGGAACAGGGGCTTCTGGCGAAATTCTCGTAGAGTTTCCAAACCAATAACGATCTAGCATTACATCGCCAACAACAACAATTTTGTTATTATTGATATTTAATTTTCTCATAACTATATTTATAGAAAGCAAAGTTTATTCAAAATTAACAAAATCTTGATTTTCAAACAAATTTTGACACCAATTAATATCTTTTTTTATTATTTTTGCAGGTGCTCCTGCGAGCACGACATTTGGCATATCAAAACATTTTGTAAGAATAGATCTTGCAGCGACAACGCTATCTTGTGGAATTCTAGAATTATTCAATATTAAGGCATCGGTACAAATCCAAACATGATCTGAAATTTTTACATTTCCACTTTTGTTTAAGATGAGTCCTGAATTTCTATCAAATATCGTATGATTATCACTTGTTGAACATGATACTCGATTAGCAAATAAACAATACGAACCAATCTCTACCTTGGTATTCGATTCTCCGACATCTAATGTCACATTTCCATTAAACCAATTTTCTGTGTTTATTTTTATTATTGAATTTTTAACCGTAATATTTGGGCCTCCAGGTCGTATAACTACATCTAAATTTCTTTTTACAAAGTTATTGTCCCCAATCATTACTGAATTATGAGAACCTGTTATTATTATATTTAACCTTCCGGCAATTGTTATCGAGCCAATAACAACTTTGTTGCAATTGCCATTAACTGTTATTATTAACTCGCCATTTTGTTTGACGTCTGGAAAATCATTTAAAACATGGTTTTTAAATACTTTTCTTTCTGAAACCTCAATAAAATTATTTTGTCCTTTTATCTGTAGTTTAATATTTCCTGATTCTTTCCATTCAGAATCATTGATGGTTATTGTATTCATTAGAGTCTCTTATTTTAGAGATTATATCTGTCATCAACTGTTTTTCCTTCGAAAAACAGTGGTTCATAAATCCAGGTTCTAGATTTGACGGCTTATTGCTATAGAATGACAATTTATTTTGACTATAGAAGGATGTATCTTCTTTCAATTTTTGATCAAGAGAACTAAATCCATATAAATTTATATTAGCATTTTTTGCTGTGTGTATGATATAAGCTATCGCTAACAGCCCCGAAGTAAATCTTGAAAAGTCATATTTTTTAAATATCTCTTGCAGAAATTCGCGTCTTGGCGCTATGAGTCGACATGAGGTATTTATTAGCTGTTCATAACATTTCAAAATTTGCTCGTCTTTCCAATGCATTCTCTCAATTGAGTCAATTAATATGCAAAACTTTGATTTTTTTAAGCATTTATAATTATTAAATGGCTCTGCATTATTTCTAACCCAAACTGTAAGTTTGCTACCATAATCCTGTTTAAATCTTTGCGTGTCGGCACCATTGTTAAATCGAATAACTATGTCGGAATTATCGATATTCGCGCCTAGTTTGGTGCCTATATTTTGTGGGCCATTTCCGACAATCGCTATTGATTTGCCTTTTAAATATCTTGCAAACAGTTCATCTTGTTGAGTTCTCAGAACCTCACCTGCAATATAGGATGATTTTTCGATAAGCTCTGATTGCAAACCATTGTTGTACGCAAAATAAGCCACTCTTGGGATGACCTGCAAACCATCAATACCAAATTCTTTTTTGTATCCGTTTAGCCAATTTAAAGCGGATTTTATATTATTTTCTTGAATCTTAAGACAAATGTTTATGCAGTGAATTAATTTATTTTTTGATTCATTTCTCCACTTTTCAAATCTTTCAAAATAGTGTTCAATTAATTTTTTCAGAAAATCATTTTCCAATCCGTAGTTAAATTCGTATATTATAAAATCCTGTAAAGCCGCTCTGTCATCCATAGGAGAAATGTCAATTGCTTTTGTAAAGATTCTCGCTACGTCTGTATGTGATAATTTAATTGAGTTTCTTGCAATGTCAACGTATATTCTAGAAATTTGACTTCGATATCTCTTAAATTTTTGAGAATTTGCAATTTTGTCATTTAAATCAATTTCCTGTAGAGCAACTAAATCATCAGATCCTAAATATTTATTTAGTTGGGGGATAAGATGAATTAGTTGAGTTGCGTAGATATAATCTTCGTATCGTTCGTTTGCTCTGGTTATTCCAGTTAAAATTCGTTTCAGGTTGATCATTTCCTACCAATTCTCCGAACAAAAGATCTTAACAAAGCGAGATTTTGAATTATATTGCGTGCAATCCAATTCCCTGTCTTGATTTTTAGCCTATAAATTAAATTGTTGTAATTCTCATAGAATCGAATAACTTCTCTAGTTGTTAAATGAAATACTGCCGTGTTTTTCTTTGAACGAAGTATTCCGCCGTACTGAAATTTTCCAGTAAATGGGGTGTGATAGTAAAATAATCCTCTGATTTTACCGATCAAGCATACACCGTCAATTTCTAATGCGTTTGAGATATGCGCAAATCCACTATCAATGCCTATGAAAAAATCGCTTTTAGATATGATGTGAGCTATCGTTTGCAAATCTCTTATATCGGTTTTATTTACGTAAAATCTTGATTTACTATTAATAACTGGTTCAAGGCCAAGTTCAACAACATAAATTGATTTTTTAACAAAGTACTCCATCAGCTCATTCCACTTTGCATCATCCCAATCTCGACCGTAATCATCTCGATTGCTTCTGCAATGAACACATATATAATGCGTTATCTTTTTGCCATTTTTGTCTTTCAAGATGAAGTCAATATCAGGATTTAAATAAAATTTTGGTTGTTTTTTCCCTACTGGCAGACCTGCGGCTTTTGAGAATAACTCAGCTAACCCACCATAGTTGTAATATGTTCGTGCCGTGATTCTTTTATCAACTGCCAAATATTTTCCGTATTTGTCTAGAGTTCTTTTATCCCTAGGCTGCATATAAAGCAGGATTGGTCGAATCGTTTTTTTTAGGTTACGTAAGGATTCCCAAGCTTGTTCCCTATTTTCAACTGTTATCAAGTAATCTATTTTTGGGTGATATTCTAATAATGATTTAAATTTTACATTTATAACCCAGCCAATTTTTTCATGGTATGTCTTTATGGCTTTATCAATGATTGGTTCGCAAGCTACAATGTCGCCAATAGATGAGTCCCTATAGATAACAGAAATGGGATCCTGAATTTTGTTTATTTCACTAATGCTTATTATTTTCATGTGTTGTTATCCTTTTGCTCTTATTGTTCTTTTCTCTATCTGTTTCATATTTGAAAATAATGTTATAAATCAATAGCAACCTTAGTTGCGACAGCAATTTGATAAATAATCTGCATCAAGTCTTTAGCCAAAAGCATTCCCTTGGTATCGACTTTAGGCAGTACTAGAATTCGATCTCCGGGGCTTATTCCCAAACGTTCCGCCATCCCGACTTCTCCGTTTTGCTTTGCCACCAGAATGTTTTTGTCATCGGCTCGTGACGAAACACCGCCTGCAGCTGCCAGGTAGTCATCCAGCGACATTCCCTCTTCAAAGGCCACAGCTTTTGGCATCACCACTTCACCGGTGATCTGAACTACATTGGATTTCTGCGGAATAACGATTTCGTCTCCGTCCTCAAGCCAGATATCGCTGACTTCCTTCCCTCTGGAAACGACAATCACACCATCCGGTTCAAGTTGCCCCGCTCGTTTGACAAAGTCCTGAATCAGGCGAGCTTCGTCCACGCGCAGTTGCGCTTCTTCAGGAGTGGACGAAGTTGCGGTGAGCGCGGTTTGCTCCAATCGACGCAAGGAATCCTGAATCACAGCCTTTTGGTCTCGCGCCACACTCTTACGCCGCAAATAGATGGAATCCGTTGCTGCCAGTTCGGGTTCAACCTCAATTCGGCGTAACAGATCACGCAACTTCACTGTTTTATGAATGGGATAGCGCGATGCTCCGGTAATGGCACCTGTGACAGTTGCCATGATGGTTTGACCGGGCATATCAGCAACAAACTCAACAATGTCACCGTCGGCCAGTGTGAAGGTCTTGAATTCGTCGAGAGAGAAATAGCGATTAAAGGGGGCCTTATTACGTGTACCGCTTACGCTTACGTGCGAGACGTTTTTCAGAGGTGACGACAAGTCGATAAGTCGTGCACCTTTAGAGGCTTGCTTATCTTTTGCAGCATTGCCTTGTGCTAGTTCGTAGACTGCTTCTTCTCGCAGTAGCCCGTAGGCCGAAACGCTGATGCCTTTTTCTTTGACAA
>OOAU01000614.1_pt1 | contig 21591 bp, 19 predicted proteins | sample 1670931 | NCBI WGS metagenome assembly OOAU01 (sample SAMN06348105, study PRJEB24527) | human gut metagenome | biome: human gut; feature: ankylosing spondylitis patient; material: feces | host: Homo sapiens | place: China | collected 2015-10 | reverse complement strand
TCGCAAAGCAGCTCACTGTCCACAACCGCCGCTCCAATAACTTCCCCATGAGACCTTTGGGATGGCTTTCTCCTCTGGAGTTCACCGTCCAAGATGTTTGACAAACCTACACTTCCCGGCGCGCGGGACAGGACGGACCAGGTCCGCCTTCAGCCTGCGGAGGCAGCCAAACAGCTTTTAATGCCCTGTCCGCTTCCATAAGACGGACCGGGAGCATGGACTGCGCGGTGCAGCTTTCGGAGCCGGAGGAATCCGGACCATTTCGGCGGTTGCCGCGTGATAGCATATTTAAGCCTCTCCCAAGCAGAAACCCGTGCCAGACCTTGGTGGTGCGTATAACGCATGGCGCGCTTTTCTTTTTCATCGGCAAAAACACGCTCTATGGTCTCTTTTCTCATGGCATAGAGTTGCTTGCCACGTTCGGTTTTTCTCAATTGTTCGACCAAATCGAGATATTCCTGCCAGATATGCGTTGTGAGCACCCGCTGTCCGCGTTCATTTGCGCCACAAACAGCTCTGCAGGGACAGTCCTTGCAGATTTTGGGAGAGCTGCGGTAGGTCCGTTTCCCTTCTTTAACTTGTAGTCGTATGCCGCAGTTCATGGGTAAAGCTGTCTGTTGCTGCATCATAAGTAAAATCCCAAGGCTTAAATTTATCTTTCTTTCCCTTGTATCGGGTATAGGGAAGGATGGGGATTCTGCTGTCTTCCAGAACTTTCTTTGCGATCCAGGGTGTTTTGTATCCGGCGTCCATCGTCACGAATTTAACTTCGGGAAAAATGTTTGTTACCTGGTCGTATACTGCGTCCCATGCAACACTGTCGCTGACATTTCCGGCGGTCACTTCCACGCCCAATACAATCCCGTGTTTGTCGCAAACTGTATGTGCTTCGTATGCGAACTGCTGCTCATGTACACCTTTTACGAACATACCGCAGTCAGGATCGGTTTTTGATACTGTTTTTTCAACCGTACCTCCTCCGGTGCAGCTGGCAGAGTTCTCATCATCATCCTTGTCCTTTTTCCCCAGATTTCGGCGTTCCTCGGCGACCTCTTTACGAAGCTGCTCCCCGTACACCTTTGCCGTCTTGGCTGCCTGTTCTTTCTGGAACTTCTTTTTATTTGCAGATGCCTTGATGTGGGTCCCGTCTATAAAAATCATACTGGGGTCTACCATGCGGTGATTCAATGCCTTGTTCAGGATATACACAAAGATATCCTCGCTTATCTCTGGAGGAAATCGCTTGCAAAAAGCATAACTTACCGGTGCGAAATGAGAGATCTCTTCCAGTAGACTGTATCCCAAGAACCAACGGTATGCTATATTTACCTGTATCTCCCGGTGTGTCTGATGCAATGATGGGATCCCATACAGATGCTGAAGCAGTACCATTTTGATCAACACCACTGGATCTGCTCCGGGACGGCCGTTATCTGCGCAATAATATGGACTTAGACGTGCATACAGCCATTCATAATCCATTACAGCTTCTATCTTGCGCGACAAATGATCCTTGGGGACTAAGGCATCTACATCCACCATCACGATATCTTTTCGAGAGTCCTTTCTCCAATTTTCCATCCTTAGGCCCCCTTTTTCTCTATTATAGCAGAAAACCCCGACACCAGCGTGGTTTTTTGATATGTTGATAAGGGGAATCATTCTGAAAAAGAATGATTCCCCTGCTTTTTCCAATTCTGTCTGACAGATTCCGTAAGCGTAATTTTAAGTGAATCACTTTCTTACGAGCACCTGCCCATTCGGCGGTGATTTTTTGAGTAGTGTGGCAGACCCGGCTTGCTGGACCTTTCAGGCACTTGTGGAGCCAATAGATCGAGGGGGAGACAGGAATGTCCTCCATTTCACCTGAGGCACGGAAAGAGGCCACCGAAGCGGAACACAGTCAGAGAGCGCGCCACAGAGCGCGGCGTCGTTCCAACCTAATCAACGGGTCCACGGTTTTTCACACACAGCGCGCGCTGACGGCGGCTCTTGCAGCACAGCCGGTCCTCCATGAACTTTTGATGTGAGATGTCGATCACCATACCGGTAAGAAGCATATTGCCCCGATGTTCAGAGAGGGATCCATTCATCAGCAGCCACACAGTCTTTCCATCAGGGCGGACCACACGGTATTCCAGGCTGACAGTCTCTTTTCCCTGCTCGATGGTGTTTCTCAGCTGCTCATCGAGCCGGTCAATATCCTCCGGATGAACCAAATGGATCGTTTTATTTCCAAATTGATTGCGCAGGCCCTCTCTTGTGAAGCCGTGCAATGCATAGTAGTAGTCATTTGCATAGATCAGAGTAAAGCCGTGATCCATTCTGGCCCGAAAAATCCCGCCAATTGGACACTGTACGATAGACTCCAGCTCAGCCTGAGCCTCTATTTGCCCGGTAATATCCAGGCAGAGGCTGACCAGCACCGACGCTCCGTTGGGCAGGCGTCTCTGCACGCCCGTTTCCTTGACCCAGATATGTCCCCTGTCCCTGCACATCATCCGATATGTTGTTGTATAGCTGGCGCCATTGAGCAGGGCCTGCGCGATCTCAGCCTGCCGCCCTACCCGGTCCTCCGGCCGAATACAATTGATCATGGCCTGGCCATTCGCGGCGATCAGCTCCGCCTGGCTTGAATAATCCAACAACGCCAGCATCCGCTCATCTATGTAGTAGAGAGGAAATCCCGGCGCGGCATAGGTGATCATGATCCCACTGAACACACATTGGCTCAGCAGGTCCATCACAGCTTTCTCGATACAACGCTCCACCTCCCCGCTCACATCAGGCTCATAAGTGGCAAGCGGAAACGCAGCTGGCGTTTTTTGATCCATTTTCATTTTGACATGACGCTCCCATTTCGATATTCAGCAGATCCCTCTTTATATCGCTTTCTGACGGGATGTGGCGCTTGAGACGGCCTGTTGGATCCCGGACGCCAAAGCTTTCATCTCCGCCAGGATCTCGTTGTATATCTGCGCGCGGCAGGCTGACAGGTTGTTGCACGAAATTTTCTGTGTCTGATGTGCCTCCTGTGCCTCCTGCTTCCAACGCAGGAACAGGACCTTAAGTTCATTGGAGTTTTGGGTATTGACGGGATCCAAATAATGCTCCACCGACTTAGAATCCCCATGCGTCAAAGCGCTCTTAAACGCGTACCGTATCGCGCGCTCCACCTGTGAAAAGCTCGCTCCGTGCTGTTTGGCGATCTTTGTGTACAGGGCGCAGACCTTGCCGGAAAAATAGTAGGGATCCTGATCCATGATCTCTAACGCGTCGTGAATATAGAGGAAGCCTTTTGTACTTGCCGGGATCCTTGCACGCAACAGGACGTCTGTGATCTCATCTTGTATCATTCTAAACTATCCTTTCTGCGATTATGATTTCGCCGCATCCGCGGTAGATTATGCGCATTTCTGGGTTGACAAGCGCCGTGTTTTGACATAGTATTATCCATAACACTTTAATAACACAATATGACACTGTATGTAATTCACAGTACATATATCCATGTATCATGAACATCATCTCTAGCTTACAACAAATATTCTTGAAAGTCAACCGATTTTTACAAATTTCTTGTTAATATTTTCTGGTGAGCAAGAGATTTGGAGGCACGAAATAGGGATTGCAGTCATTGCAGTATCTGATAAGGAGGACCTCACATGAGTCTGGGGGATAAATTACGGCAGAGGAGACAGGAAATGGGCCTCACCAGGCAACAGCTGGCCGCGAAGATCTGTGTCACACCGTCCGCCATCGCGAACTATGAAAATGGTATCAGCACCCCGAAGCCCGACATTTTGATTTCCCTGATCAATGTGCTGGAGGTCGATGCCAACTATATGTACTCCGATTACCTCGGCAACAGCCAAATCAGTAAAATCTATGAGCATAGCCTCAGCAGGGAAGAGGTCGATGCCATCAAAAAATACCGGGAGCTTTCCGAGGAAGGAAAGCGGCTTGTAAGACTTATCATCAATGAGGAGTACAGCCGGACCACAGCGGGGAATCAACTCACCCTCCCCTGTTATCTGCCCGGTGTGCGAAAGATCCACACTGGCTTTTTGATGCAGGCAAAGGTGAGCAGCGTGCGCATCGCGCTCAAGGACCTGCCCAAGGGAACTGACTTCTGCTTTCAGATCCAGGTGGATCAGTATCTGCCTGTCTTCCGGAACCACGATATTCTGGCGCTTCAAAGAAGGCAGGCGAAGCATAATGAGATGGGACTGTTCTGCCTCAACGGGATCTACTATCTCCGCACATTGTTCCACGAGCAGGGAGAGCGCCGCCTCCGGGCGCTCAATGTCATTGACACGGATATTCTGGTGAAGGAAACGGATGAATTCCGCTGTATGGGCACGATCCTCGGCCGGGTCAACGGCATTTTGGAGACTTGAACAGGGCCAGGCGGCTGGCACTGTTTGGGACCCGCTTCCAAGTCCACAGAAGGAGTGACCCCATGAAAATCGGTATTCTATGCGCGGGCGATGACGAGCTGGCCCCGTTCCTCCCCCTGATCAAGGGGTGCTGCGTCACCGAAAAAGCCATGCTGAAATTTTATACGGGGCGGATCAACGGCATAGACGTGGCCGCCCTGTTCTCCGGAGTCTGCAAGGTGAACGCCGCCATCGCGTCACAGCTTTTGATCGATCTGTTTGGCGTGGATGCGATCATCAATGCCGGAACAGCAGGCGGCATGGCGCCGGACCTGGACGTATTCGACACTGTCATTTCCACAGAAGCCTGCTACCACGATGTCGCGCCGGATATTTTGACTGAATTTCATCCATGGATGGACTCTCTATCTTTTCCGGCGGATCCCGGTCTGATCCGCCTTTCACGGTCCGCAGTCGCCGGAATGAGCCCCGTTGGAAAGGTGGTCTGGGGCCGGATGGCAACGGGCGAGTCCTTTATCACCCATCACCGCCGGGCGAAAATCTGCGCGGAACTTGTCCCCCTGACGGTGGATATGGAAACCGCGGCCATCGCCCATGTCTGTTACGTCAATATCATCCCCTTTCTTGCAATCCGCTGCATCACAGACACCTCAGAGCACAGCGGCGTGGAGCATTTTGAGCAAAATTGCAAGAGGGCCTCAGACATTGCAAAGGACATCATGCCACCCTGCTCGCGGAGCTCGGCAGGCATTCTTTTCACGCCTAGCGAAACACAGACGCCCGTGTGGGAACGGAGTCCTCCGTTTCCACACGGGCTTTCTATCCAAAAAACAGCTTCCCTGCCGCAATGCGGCAGGGAAGCTGTTTTTTAAATGCGCTTTGAGGCGCCTTTGGCTCTGTTTTATTTGGCGTACTCGATGGCCTTGGTCTCCCGCAGGAGATTGACCTTGATCTGGCCGGGGTACTCCAGCTCGTCCTCGATCTTCTTGGCAATGTCCCGGGCCAGAAGGACCATCTGATCCTCGCTGACCACCTCGGGCTTGACCATGATGCGGACCTCGCGGCCGGCCTGGATGGCGAAGGACTTCTCCACACCGGGGAAGGAGGAGGTGATCTCCTCCAGCTTCTCCAGGCGCTTGATATAGTTCTCCAGATTCTCCCGCCGGGCGCCGGGGCGGGCGGCGGAGATGGCGTCGGCCGCCTGGACCAGGCAGGCCACCACAGTCTGGGGCTCCACATCGTTGTGGTGGGCGTGGATGGCGTGGATGACCGCCTCGCTCTCGTGATACTTCCGGGCCAGCTCCACGCCGATGGTGACATGGGAGCCCTCCACCTCGTGGTCGATGGACTTGCCCAGGTCGTGGAGCAGGCCGGCGCGCTTGGCCTCGGTCACGTTGGCGCCGATCTCGGCGGCCAGCAGGCCGGCGATGTGGGACACCTCGATGGAGTGGTTGAGCACGTTCTGCCCATAGCTGGTACGGTAGCGCATCCGGCCCAGGAGCTTGACCAGCTCCGGGTGCAGGCCGTGGACATTGGTCTCAAAGATGGCGCGCTCGCCCTCGGCTTTGATGGTGGCGTCCACCTCACGCTTGGCCTTCTCCACCATCTCCTCGATGCGGGCGGGGTGGATGCGGCCGTCCAGGATCAGCTTCTCCAGAGCCAGCCGGGCGATCTCCCGGCGGACGGGGTCGAAGCAGGAGACCGTGATGGCCTCCGGCGTGTCGTCAATGATCAGGTCCACCCCGGTCAGGGTCTCCAGGGTGCGGATATTGCGGCCCTCGCGGCCGATGATGCGGCCCTTCATCTCGTCGTTGGGCAGGGGCACCACAGACACCGTAGCCTCGGCCACATGGTCGGCGGCGCAGCGCTGAATGGCCAAAGAGAGGATCTCGCGGGCCTTGGTGTCGGCCTCGTCCTTGAACCGGGCCTCGATCTCCTTGATCTTCATGGCGGACTCATGGGTCACGTCGGCCTCCAGCTGGCTGAGGAGATAGGCCTTGGCCTCCTCCGCGGTGAAGCCGGAGATCTTTTCCAGCATATCCACCTGCTCCTGCTTGAGCCGCTCAGCCTCCGCCTGGGTAGCCTCCAGACGAGCCAAGCGGTTGGACAGGTGCTCCTCTTTCCGCTCCATGTTTTCCGTCTTGCGGTCCAGGTTCTCTTCCTTCTGCTGGAGCCGGCGCTCCTGCTTCTGAAGGTCGCTCCGGCGCTCCTTCTCCTCCCGCTCATACTCGTTGCGGGCCTTGAGGATCTCCTCCTTCGACTCCAGAAGGGCCTCACGCTTCTTATTTTCCGCGCTCTTGTACGCGTCGTTGACGATCTGCTTGGCCTGGTTCTTGGCGGAGTTCAGATCCTCGTCCGCCTGCTTCCGCTCCCGCAGGACGCCGAACACATAGACCAGTGCCGCGCCCAGGGCCAGGCCCAGGACCGCCGCAATGACATAGGGTAACATTTGGCTTTTGACACCTCCAAATCAGAATCAATGTTGGGGCGCTCCTCTCCCCGCCGCGGCACAGCCGCGGAAATATGGTGTTCCACCGGCGGCGGAGCTCTTCCGCCGGGTCAGACAGCATAAAAGGAGCCGCAAGGAACAGCCCGTGTCGCGGCCTGTCTCCTTGCGACAACTGAAAAACATCCCCCAAGTTTTTCACTTTTGTCCTGTATATCATTGTAAATGGAACCGGGTGTCATGTCAAGTTTTATTCCTCATTCCGGCATGGACTTTCCAAAATTTTCGGGGTCTGTTCCCCCGCTTTCAACCGCGCTCCACGCGAAAGCGCCCCGGAGCCACGGGGAAGATCCCGCCGCTCCGGGGCGTTTTCTCTTCAATCAGCGTACGCCTGATCCTCCTCCAGGCCGTCCAGCAGGCGCAGCAGACTCCCGGTCCGGGGCGGAAGTGTCAGGACCTGCCCCTGGGGGGCGGTCTGAAGCCGGGCCGCGCCCAGCAGCGGCTGGACCCGCTCCCCGTCCTCCAGGCGCAGGACGGCAGCCTGATCCCCGGCGTTCAATGCGGCCAGGACCGTCTCCTCCCCGCAGGTGCGGGTAAAGGCCAGCAGCGGCCCGTCGCTCGCCCGATAGCGGATATCGCCCCGGCGCAGGGCGGCGGACTCCTGACGCAGATGGCCCAGGCGGGTGAACCAGTCCAGCAGCTCCGGGTCCTCGCGGCCCCAGGGGAAGGTCCGACGGTTGAAGGGGTCCTCAAAGCCCTCCATCCCCGCCTCATCCCCGTAGTACACCGTGGGGGAGCCGGGGAACGCGAACAGCAGGACGGCCCCCAGCTTCAGCAGCTCCTTCCCCCGGCGGCGCTGCTCCGGGTCCATGCGGAAGCCGGCGCGCCACTCCCGAGAGCGGTCCCGGCACTCGCTCCCCACGCCCAGCAGGGTGAGGATACGGGAGGTATCGTGGGTACCCAGGGAGTTCATCGCGGAGTAGAAGGCGAACCGGGGATAGTTTTCCCGCAGGGTCTCCATCGCCTCCATAAAGTCCCGGGCGTCCCCGCCCCGGAGGTAGTCCAGGGCCGCGCCGCGGAAGGGGTAGTTCATCAGCCCGTCGCAGTGCCCCCCCAGGATGTGGCGGCGGCGCACACCGTAGGCCACCTTGGTGGAGCCATCCTCCCACACCTCGCCGATGACCACTGCGTCCGGCTTCTCCGCCCGGGCAGCGGCGTGGACCCCATGGACAAAGTCGTCTGGCAGTTCATCAGCCACATCCAGCCGCCAGCCGTCCGCCCCCGCCCGCAGCCACCGGCGGACCACTGAGTTCTCTCCGCCGAAGATGAACTCCCGATAGGATGGGTCGTGCTCGTTCACTGCAGGCAGGGTGTAGATCCCCCACCAGCTCTCATACCGGTCGGGCCACTGCTGAAAGCTGTACCAGGAATACCAGGGGGAGTCCTGGCTCTGGTGGGCTCCCGGCTCCGGGTAGAAGCCGTCCCCGTTGAAGTAGCGGCTGACAAAGCCGGTGTGGTTGAACACCCCGTCCAGCATCACCCGCATTCCCAGGCTGTGGGCCTTCCGGCAGAGCTGGGAAAAGTCCTCCTCACAGCCCAGCATGGGGTCGATCCGGCTGTAATCCGCTGTGCCATAGCGGTGGTTCTCTGCCGCCTCAAAGATGGGGCAGAAGTAGAGGGTCGTCACCCCCAGGCCGTGGAGATAGTCCAGCTTCTCCATCACGCCCCGCAGGTCCCCGCCGAAAAAATCCCGGTTGCGGATCTCGCCGTTCCGGTCCGGGCGGTACTCCGGCTCCTCCTGCCAGGCGGAGTGGACCCAGCGCCCGCCCACCAGCCCATCGGGCTTGGGGACCCGGGTACGGCGGAAGCGGTCGGGGAAGATCTGATAGGTCATCCCCTCTCCGAACCAGGCGGGGACCTCCTCTCCGCCATCGTACACAGTCAGCTGATAGGGACCCAGCTGCTGGCTCTTCTTCCCGTCCAGCCGCTCCAGCGTGAAGGTGTACCACACCAGCCCCACATAGTCCCCAGTGTCCAGCACGCAGGAGAACAGGTCCCGGTCCCCATCCAGTCCGGACCAGGGCATGGGAACGGCGCGTACCTCGTCCTCCCTGGCCTCGAACCGCGCGGTGAGCAGAGCGCGGGAATAGCCCTCCTGCCGCAGCGGCCGGAGGGTCAAAAGCACCGGGGTCCCCGACGCCGCCGCCCCATAGGGGGACTTGCACCGGGGATCCCGGGAGTTGTAGATCGGTTCTGTCATGGTAGCACCTTCTGTCTCAGTCAGGAATGAGGACCGGCCGCGTACTCCCTGCATACATTGAAGCCTTACCCGGCGCAGCCGTCCCCCAATTCCTAACTCCTAATTCCTAATTCCTCACACATAGTGGTAGGAGCCACCGCCGATAAACTCCCGGAGCAGCGAGCCCTTATCCACCAGCTCCGGGTCAATGGGCTGGAAAAACTGGAACGCGTCGATCAGCTCCAGCAGCTCTCCCCGGCGGACATTGTCCTCCGGCACAGCCTCCAGCAGGGGAAGGGCATAGTGCTTCATCACCGACACCTCATAGGGGAGGGAGGAGTCGAAAATAATATCCGCCTTGTTCTTGAAGGGGGAGATATACAGCTTCTCCCCGCGGCGCACATTGGCCCACATATCCAGGGTATCCTCCACCCCGGTGCCCCGGAAGTTGTAATCCCGCACCGCCCGGCGGGTCAGGCGCATCCAGGTCCCCTTGAAGCGGAGGACGGAGCCCTCATTGATGTTGGAGCGGGCGGAGATATACAGCTTGGCGGCCTCCGGGTGGCGGCCGGCGATGCTGTCGTTGAGGGCATGGATCCCTTCAAACACCACAATCTCGTTTTTCCCCAGGCGGAGCGGGGTCCCCCGGCTGTCGTTGCGCATCTGGCGGACAAACTCATACTTGGGGATCAGGATCTCCTCCCCCCGGCTCAGGGCAGCAAAGTGGCGGTCCAGCAGCTCCATGTCCAGGCAGAGCGGAGACTCAAAATCCAGCTCCCCCTCCGGGGTGCGGGGCGCGGTCTTGGGATTGGTCGTCTTGAAGTAGTTGTCCATGGCCACCGCGTGGGTGTTCACCCCCCGCCGCCGGAGCTCCTCCGCGATCTTCATGGCCGTGGTGGTCTTGCCCGAGCCGGAGGGGCCGGACAGCAGGACGATGGGGCTGGCCTCCAGATTGGACAGGATCTTATCCGCGGCCAGCGAGACGCGCTGCGCGTAGTTCTCGTCGCACTCCGCCAAAAATTCTGTCACATCGCTCTGGATGCGGCGGTTGATCTCCTGTAATTGATATGCCATGGGAAAACACTCCTTTCACATGGGGCTGGGGGTCAGGGGACCGCCGGGCCGTAAAACCGGACCAGCTCCTCCTTCTGGGCCAGCACCTTCTCCCGCAAGGTCAGGTAGTCATGGGGGTACTTGGGGTTGGGCAGGCGGACGATCCGCCCGGCGGCATGGTCCACCAGCTTGGTGACTCCGCCGCCACCCACTGACACCACCGTCTGGAGCTCCTCCATCATAATGATGTTGTACAGGTTCTCTGTCCCGGGTTTGGCCCATCCCACATTCTCCAGCGCGCCGGACATATATTTCTGCCGGTATAAATAATACGGGCGATAACCACGCTGTATCAAAATCTCCCGGGAGAAATCCAGCATCTCCGCCACCTCCGCCCCGCTGGGCAGGCTCCCGCCCCGCTCCATAAGGGCAGAGCCCTTTTTCAGGGCCAGCGTGTGGACAGTGATGTTCTCCGGCTCCATCTCCAGCACCCCCTCCAGGGAGCGGCGGAAGCCCTCGCAGGAGTCCTGGGGAAGGCCGGCGATCAGGTCCATGTTGATGCAGTCAAAGCCCACCGACCGGGCCAGATCGTTGGCCGCCCGGATGTCCCCGGCGGCGTGTTTCCGTCCGATGGCCCGGAGCACATGGTCCTCCAGGGTCTGCGGGTTGATGGAGATGCGGCCCACGCCGTGCCGTTTCAGCACCTCCAGCTTCTCCCGGTCGATGGTGTCCGGCCGGCCGGCCTCCACAGTATACTCAGTACAGCCCTCCAGCGGCAGGACCTCCCGGCACCGGGCGAGCAGCCGGTCCAGCTGGCCGGCGGACAGGGTGGTGGGCGTACCGCCCCCCATATAGAAGGTGCGAAGCCCCCTGCCCGTCCGCTCCAGGACCCGGCCCAGGGCGCCGATCTCCTCCAGAAGGGCGTCCAGATAGGGCTCCAGAAGCTTCAGCGTCCGGCCCACATCGGCGGACACAAAGGAGCAGTAGGCGCACCGTGTGGGGCAGAAGGGGATGCCCACATAGAGAGAGACCTCATCCTCCTTCAGGGCGCGCTGGGCGTCCAGGCTGGCCTGGGCGCAGTCCACCGCCAGCTTGGCCCGCTCCGGGGAGACATAGCAGTCCCGCTCCAGGCTGGCCCTGGCCTGTTCCGGGGTGGCTCCGGCGGCCATCTCCCGGGTGGGCAGCTTCACCGGGCGCACGCCGGTGAGCATCCCCCAGGGAGGCGTCTTGCCGGTGGCCTCACAGGCGGCCAGGAAGAAGCACCGGCCGATGGCCCGGCGGCGCAGGCCCTCCCGCTGAAATTCATCCCCCGCCAGGGGGGCGTCCAGCCGGTGGGTGGCCGCCATTCCCCGCCAGGACAGCTCCACCTCCACGGCGCAGCGGTCCGCCTCCTCCTCAAGGGAGACCTTGGCCCAGGCGTTGTCCTCCGGGCCGATTGGCTCATAGACGGGCCGCTCACCGGGGAACAGGTTCAGCATCCCCTGTTCCACAACATATCGCTCGTCGTGCCCCTTTAGCACTAATTTCATCGCAGTTCCTTCCTCAGCTCCGCTGTCCCAGGGCCTCCCGCAGGAAGGGGTTGTACTGCCGCTCCCGCTCCAGCGTGGAGGTCCGGTCGTGTCCGGGGCAGACATGATAGTCCCCCTCCAGCTGGCCCAGCCGCTTCAGAGAGGCCATGATCTCCTCATAGCTGCCCCCCCGCAGATCCGTGCGGCCGCAGGAGCCGCAGAACAGGGTGTCTCCGGTGAACAGCACATCCCCCACCTTCAGCGTAACGGAGCCCTTGGAGTGCCCCGGGGTGTGGAGGACCTGAACGTCAAGGGAGCCCACCGGGATGTGGTCTCCCTCGTCATAGAAGTTCAGCCCATCCACCTGTCCCGCCAGGGGAAACAGCGTGTTGCCCGCCCCGTTGGCGTCGGCATGATGGATATAGATGGCCGCCTGGGGCAGGGCCTTCTCCAGCTCCGGGACGGCGGTGGTGTGGTCATAGTGGCCGTGGGTGAGCAGGATATGGGTCACCTCCGCCCCGTCCTCCTTCAGGGCGGCCAGGATCCGCTCCGCCTCGTCCCCGGGATCGATGACGGCGGCCTTGCCGGTGGTCTCGTCCTTCAAAATGTAACAGTTGGTGCCGATGGGCCCCACTTGCATAACGTTCACCTTCATGTTTTGTCCTCCTCACGTGTGTCAGAAATCAGGAATTCGGAATGATAAATTGGGAATATGGCGTCCCGCCTGCGGCGGGACGATGAAAAACCGGCGCTTTGCGCTGTCACGGCTCACAAGATGAAAGCGGAATCCAGACCGCTTTTATCCAATTCCTAATTCCTAACTTCTAATTTATAATTCAAACAGGATGGTAACCGGCCCGTCGTTGACCGATGCCACCTGCATATCCGCCCCGAACTCCCCTTGCTCCACCCGGAAGCCCCGCTGGCGGCACTGGTCCATGAAGCGCTCATAGAGGGGGATGGCCACATCGGGCTTGGCCGCCCCAGTGAAGCCGGGACGGCGGCTCTTGGTATCGGCGTAGAGGGTAAACTGGCTCACCACCAGAAAAGCGCCCCCTACCTGCTCCAAATTCAGGTTCATTTTTCTGTTTTCATCCTCAAAGACCCGCAGATTGCAGATCTTCTCAGCCAGCTTGTCGCACACAGCTTCCGTATCCTGGGGACCGACTCCCAGTAGGACCAGATAGCCCTTTTCAATGGCGCCCCGCACCGCCCCATCAATGGTGACGGAGGCGGAGGACACCCGGGTAACAACTGCTCTCATAAAGTTCGACCTCACAGCACAGATGATATATGACAGGCGCGGACAGGCACCGCGCAGCCTTTACTTCCCGGTCAGCCGGGCTACATGATAGACTCCCTGGATATTGTTCAGCTTATTGATGACCGAGGCCAGCTCCTCCTTGTCCCGCACCTCCACCTCGATGCGAAGGATGGCGTGTCCGTCCGGCATGGAGCGGGCTGACAGGGCGGTGACCTTTACCTTGGCCGCCGACAGGGCCATAGCCACGTCCAAGGTCAGATTATCCCGGTCCTTGGAGGCCACCTCCAGGGCGGTGCGGTAGTTGGGCAGCTTGCTGTCCACCCAGGACACCCGCACCCAGCGGGCGGCCTCCTCCGGCTTGCGGTTCTCCGGTGCGGCGTTGGGACAGTCCGCCCGGTGGACAGATACCCCGTAGCCCCGGGTGATGAACCCGATCACCGGATCGCCGGGGACGGGGGTGCAGCACTTGGCAAACTTCACCAGGCAGTTGCCCAACCCCTCCACGATGATGCCCGAGTCGGTGTGTTTATTGGAGCCCTTCAGCTGGCTGACGTCCACCGGGGCGGCGGTACCGGGGACGATAATGCTCTCCGCCGTCGTGCGGGATGAGGCCGCGGCCTTCTCCGCCTTCAGCCGCCCCAGGCGCAGCAGCTCGTCCTTGATGCGGGCTACGCTCTTCACGGCGGTGGTGCCGCCGTAGCCGATGGAGGCGTACAGCTCGTCCAGCGTGCCGAAGCGGACCTTCCGCAGGATGCTGGGCAGCACATCCTCCGCCGTGACGGAGCTCAGCGGGATCTTGGCGTGCTTCAGCTCCGACTCGAACAGAGCCCGGCCGGTGGCGATGTTCTCCTCCCGGCGCTCCCGCTTGAACCACTGGCGGATCTTGTTCCGGGCCTCGTTGCTCTTTGCGATCTTGAGCCAGTCCCGGCTGGGGCCCTTGGCCGCCTTGGAGGTGAGCACCTCCACAATGTCGCCGTTTTTCAGGTGGGTGTCATAGGGCACCATCCGCCCGTTCACCCGGGCCCCCACCATGCTGTTGCCCACAGCAGAGTGGATGTTGTAGGCAAAATCGATGGGGGTGGCTCCGGCGGGCAGGCTCTTGACGTCCCCGTTGGGGGTAAAGACGAACACCTCGTCGGAGAACATATCCACCTTCAGGGTGCGGACAAACTCCTCCGCGTCGGTGTCCTGCTGGCTCTCCAGCAGCTTGCGGACCCATTCAAAGTCCACCTCGCTGCCCAGCTTCTTGTTTGCCATCCCCTGCTTGTACTTCCAGTGGGCCGCGATGCCGTACTCCGCGGTCTGGTGCATCTCCCAGGTACGGATCTGCACCTCGAAGGGAATGCCCTCCCGGCCAATGACCGTGGTGTGGAGGGACTGGTACATATTGGGCTTGGGCGTGCCGATGTAGTCCTTGAACCGGCCCAGCACCGGCTTGAACATATCGTGGATGCAGCCCAGCACGTTGTAGCACTCCGGGATGTCGTCCACGATCACCCGGAAGGCGTACAGGTCGAAGATCTCGTCCAGCGTCTTGTTCTGGGCGAACATTTTCCGGTAGATGGAGTAGGTATGCTTCACCCGGCCATACACCTTGCAGCGGATGCCCTCCTGTTCCATCCGCTGCTGGATGCGCAGCTGGATGGAGGCCAGGAACTCCTCGTGGGCGGCGGAGCGGGCGGACATCTCATCCTCGATCTCCTTATAGCCCACAGGGTCCAGATAGCGCAGGGAGAGGTCCTCCAGCTCCCACTTCAGCTTCTGCATACCCAAGCGGTGCGCCAGCGGCGCGTAGATCTCCATGGTCTCCAGAGATTTCTCCCGCTGCTTCCGGGGGGACTGATACTCCATGGTGCGCATATTGTGCAGCCGGTCGCAGATCTTGATGAGGATCACCCGGATGTCGTGGGCCATGGCCATGAGCATCTTGCGCAGGTTCTCCATCTGCTCCTCTTCCTTGGAGACATACTGCACCCGGGTCAGCTTGGTGACCCCCTCCACCAGCTCCGCCACCGACTTGCCGAATTTTTTGGCAATCTCCTCATGGGTGGCGTCGGTATCTTCGATGCAGTCGTGGAGCAGGGCGGCAATGACCGAGTCCACATCCAGCCCCAGATCGGCCACAATGTCGGCCACTGCCAGGGGATGGATGATATAGGGCTCGCCGCTCTTGCGCAGCTGCCCGTGGTGCTCCGCGTCCGCATAGGTAAATGCGTCGAACAGCCGCTTGGTATCTAAATTGGGCGTATAGGCGGCCACCTTGTCCTCAAGGGCCTGATAGCGCTCTAAAATCGGATCCATTCGATCACCTTCTCACGAATTAGAAATTAGGAATGAGGAATTTGATCGGGCGGGAGCCAGGACAGCCATTTCCTCTTTCCTAACTCCTGGCCCCTAATCCTCCAGCGTGGCCTTCCGCAGCCGTTTCAGGATCTCCGAGGCGTTCAGATCCACCTTGTGCTCCAGCTGGTGCAGAGTGATCTCCAGCTGCTCGGACTGCCGGACCAGCGTGAGCAGCCCCCGCTCCTCCATCACCTCCAGGCACACCAGGGTATGGGTGGGCAGCTCCGGCTGCCCGCCGGAGCGGGCGGCTCCCCGGGCGATGCGGGGGACTGTGTCCCGGAGGATGGGCTGTCCGGCGCTCTGGCGCTTCAGATACCGCCACAGGCAGACAAATTCCGCCCGGGTGGGCAGCAGGGACTGGGCCTCCAGCGGCGTGAGGAGGTCCCCCCGCCGGTATTTTTCATAAATAGACTGCTCCAGCTGGGCCCGAGTCATGGCCCGGCGCAGGTCCACCACCTGAAGCTGGACCGAGCGCAGTCCCCGGAACTCGTTGATCTGGGGATAGAAGGCCACATCCACCCGGCAGCCGGCGGTCAGGCCCAGTTCTCCGCCGTCGGCGGAGAAGAAAATGGCGTCCAGCGGGACCCCTCTGGCCTCCAGCCGCAGCTTCAGATGCCGGCCCCGGCCCACCTGAGCGGCGCTGAGCACATGGGCTCCGGTGAGGACCAGCACCGGTCTGGGATTTCCGGTGCCGCAGGGCTCCAGCCAGTCCAGCTGCTCCACCGCCTCCACCGTGAGCTCCTGGGGTAACACCGCCGCGTCCGCCTCCAGCACTGTGGCCAGTTCCTCCCCCTGGCGCTCCTCCAGCACCAGCCGGCGCAGCCGGGCAGACAGCTCCGGGATCCTCTCCTCCCGCACGGTGAAGCCGGCAGCCAGGGCATGGCCCCCAAAGCCCTCCAGCAGATCGCCGCACTGGGCCAGAAGCCGGAATAGGTTGATCCCGCCCCAGGAGCGGCAGGAGCCCTTCCCCACCCCCTGGTCCAGGCACACCATAAACGTGGGGCAGCCGTACTTCTCCGCCAGGCGGGATGCCACGATGCCCACCACCCCCTGGTGCCAGCCCTCGTCCGCCAGCAGGATGACCCCCTCCTGGGGCCTCTCCTCCAGCCGCCGGACGGAGTCTTGAAAGATCTCCCCCTCCACGGCCTGACGCTCCCGGTTCAGCTCACACAGCTCCCGGGCCAACTCCGATGCCCGGTCCGGGTCCCGGGTGAGGAGCAGCTCGGCGGCCAGACCGGCCTTTCCCATCCGGCCTGCCGCGTTGATCCGGGGCGCCAGCGTATAGCCCACAGACACCGAGGTGAGAGGCCTGTCCCCCAGCCCTGCCTCCTGGATCAGCCGGGCAAGGCCCAGCCGCCGGGGATGGGCCAGGGCGGACAGCCCGGTCTGAACGATGGTGCGGTTTTCGCCGGTCATGGGCATCACATCGGCCACTGTTCCAATTGCGGCCAGGTCGGCATACTCCAGAAAGATCCGCTCCGCCCGCTCCGGTCCGGCCACCGCCATGGCCAGCTTCAGGGCCACCCCCACCCCGGCCAGTCCCTTGAAGGGGTAAGGGCAGTCGGTGCGGCGGGGATCCACCACGGCGCACGCGGGGGGCAGGTTTTCCTTACACTCATGGTGGTCCGTCACCACCACATCCACCCCCAGGGAGGCGGCGAAGGCTGTCTCGGCTCCGGCAGTGATGCCGCAGTCCACGGTGACGATCAGGGTGACACCCTGGGCGGCCAAAGCGGACACCGCCTCAGCATTGAGGCCATACCCCTCCTCCAGTCGGTCCGGGATATAGGGAAGGATCCGTCCGCCCATACGGCTCAGGCAGTCGGTGAGCAGGCAGGTGGAGGTGATCCCGTCCACGTCGTAGTCCCCATAGACTGCCACTGTCTCCCCCGTCTCCAGGGCCCGGCGGACGCGGCGGACCGCCCGGTCCATGTCCCGCAGGCCCATGGGGTCCTCCAGCGGCGTCTCCCCGGGGGCGAGGAGGGCCCGCGCCTCCTCCCATGTCCGGATCCCCCGGGCAGACAGCACAGCCGCCAGAAGCGAAGGGATCCCCGCCCGCTCCAGCTCCTCCCGGGCGGCGCGGCTGGGCGCGGCGACCCGCCATTCCTGATAACGCATCGGGCATCCCTCCTCTCTCCCCAGCGCAGGCGGACGCACTGAGACAGTATTACAGGTTATTATACCATAGTTTTCAGAGGTGGCACAAGTAAATTTCACCATATCCCCCATCCGCTCCCCGTCCCCTCCCTTTCCTGAGTTCTCCTCCAAGCAGAAAGAAACCGGCCGGAGCCCCGCATCCCGCAGGCTCCGGCCGGTCCGATCTTCTGTTCTTATTCTGCCAGGATCACCCGGCAGTTCTCGCTCCAGGGCTGCTCCGGCCTCTGGAAGGAAACGTCCGCCGCCTCCAGCGCCCCGCACAGGGCCTCCAGCGTCTGGGCGCTCACCGTACAGAAGCTGCGCCCCTGGCCGTCCAGCTCCCACTGGTCCAGCGCGGGCAGCAGCTCCGCCGCGCCTTCCGGCAGGGCGGTCAGCAGCAGCTCCGTTTCCTCCTGCTGTACGCTGTACAGCGCGGGTTCCCCCGCTTCCCTGTCCGCCTGGGCAGGCTCAGGGGCCGCGCCCGCCGCGTTTTCCCCCTGGGCAAGAGAGGCGCGCGGCACGCCTGCAACCTTCGACGGATCCTCTCCATTGGCCGCGCCGCTCCGCGGCGCACCGGCAGTCTCCGTCCCATCCGCTGTTTCCAGCGGTTCTGTCGTCTTGCTCTGCACCGGCTCCTCTTCCAAAGCGGCCGCGGAGGCCGCGCCGGCCACAGGGGCCTCGCCGGAGCCCGCGGACTCCTCTGACCACTGGGCGGGGTCGGGGACCGCCGCGAGGCTCCCGGCTGTGCCCGCACCGGACCGGTCCGCGCCGTAATACAGCCCCACGCAGATCACCGCGCAGGCCGCCAGTCCGGCCGCCGCCCTCCACTGGGGCCGCCGCCACAGGGGGACAACCTTGGCGGGGGCGGACTCCTCCCGGACCCGTTCCATCACGAGGTCCGCAAAGCCCTCGGGGGCCGGCGTCTCCTCCAGCTCCCCCATGGCCTGATGCAGCTCCCGCAGGGCCGCCCAGTCCGTGCGGCAGGCGGGGCATCCGGCCAGATGGGCCTCCAGCTCCCCCCGCTCCTCTCCGGTCAGCGGACCATCCAGGGCCTGGCTCATCTGTTCCAGAGCCTCTTCACAGGACAGCACGCCAGGTCACCTCCTTTTTATCTCATCTGATGGCTTAGACGCAGGCGGAGCGAAAAAGTTCCCATTCTCCAGCAATCTTTTTTTCAGGGCCAGCCGCGCCCGGGCCAGGCGGGACTTCACCGTCCCCAAGTCCAGGGACAGAAGCTCCCCGATCTCTTGATAGGACAGTCCGGACACCTCCCGCATGACCAGGATCTCCCGCTGATGGTCCGGCAGGGCCCGGAGCTCCCGCTCCAGCGCCTGCCTCCGCTCCTTCCGCTCCAGTTCCTCCTCCGGCCCGGCCCCTGGAGCCGCCGGCTCCGGCCAGCCCGCCGCCTCGTCATCCAGAGAGTGGGGGGCTTCCCCCTCCTGCCGCCGCTTCCGCTTCCGCAGCAGGTCGATGCAGGCGTTGGACGCCAGACGGTACAGCCAAGTGGAAAAGCTGCTGTCCCCCTGGAATGAGGCCAATCCCCGCCAGGCGTTGAGGAACGCCTCCTGGGCCGCGTCCTGGGCATCCTCCCGGTCCCCTGTCATCCGCAGGCACAGGGTGTAGATCCGGTCCTGATGGGCCGTCACCAGCTCAGCGAAGGCGTCCTGGTCGCCCCCCTTCGCCCGGAGCACGATCTCTTGTTCAGTCAAGCCGCTCCCTCCCCTCCTGTACGGCTCACGCGGCGCGGTCCGGTCCGGCTGGAGCACAGGCCCCGCCCGGCTGGACCTCCTTACCGCTCCGCCCCGGCGGCTGTCGGCGCGTCCGCCAGATCCCTCTTGATCCCCCTGGTCACACGGTACACATCCTCCAGGGAGGTGATCCTCACGATCTTTTCCTTGTAGTACCCCGCATGGGGCACCCCCTTCAAATACCAGGCGTAGTGCCGTCTGGCCTCCAGACAGGCGATCTTCTCCCCCTTGTTGGCCGCCGACAGCTCGAACTGCCGCACAGCGGTGTCGCACCGCTCCGCCAGGGGCGGCATAGGCGGGATCTCCCGTCCCTCCAGGGCCGCCCTGCACTGGGCGAACAGCCAGGGATTTCCAAAGACACCCCGGCCGATCATAGCCATGTCCGCCCCAGTGTATTTCAGGATCCGGGGCGCATCACTGGGCTTGAACACATCTCCATTGGCCAGAACGGGGATCTTCACCGCCTGCTTGACCTCTCGGATCCAGTCCCAGTTGGCCGTCCCGGCGTACATCTGGTTCCGGGTCCGGCCGTGGACAGCCACTGCGGCCGCGCCGGCCTCCTCCATGGCCCGGGCAAACTCCACACAGTTGATAGAGCCCTTGTCCCAGCCCAGCCGGAATTTCACGGTAACGGGACAGCCCGCCCCCCGGACCACCGCCTCCAGCACCCGGACCGCCTTGTCTGGATCCCGCATCAGGCCGGAACCGTCCCCGGAGTTGGCCACCTTGGGCACAGGGCAGCCCATGTTGATGTCGATGATGTCCGCCCCGGACACCTCGTGGGCGATGGCGGCCGCCTCCTCCATGCACACCGGGTCACTGCCGAAGATCTGGGCGGCGGCGGGGTGTTCTCCCTCCCCCAGCTGGAGCAGAGGAATGGACTTTTTATCCTGAAAGCACAGGGCCTTGGCGCTGACCATCTCGGTACAGGTCAGCCCCGCCCCCTGCTCCCGGCAGATGGTACGGAACGCCAGGTCTGTCACCCCCGCCATAGGGGCCAGCGCCAGCGGGACATGGATCTTGATTCCTCCGATTTCAACCATGGGGACCTCCTGGAAATAAAACATACAGAATGGGCGGCGCACCGCCCTGACCGCAGTGTATTCTACCATATCGGCCACAGGTTGACAAGGCCGCCCGTTCCCATTAAAATAGGGGAAAACCGCGAAATCGGGGGGATCTGTATGGAATGGAAGGAACTGCGCGCTGCCCTGCGGGGGTTGACCATCTATCAGGAGCCGCTGGAGACTGAGATCGGCCAGACGGTCACCGGACTGCTGGACGCCCTGTACCGTCAGGACGGCGAGGGAGCCCTGGCCGCCTATACCGGCCTGTTTGCCGCCCTGTGCCGGGCGGAGTTCCACGGCCTGGGAGACTGGCTGTGGGACTGGCTGCGCTGCCACGAGAGCGCATACTCCTTGCTGATCGACCAAGGCGGCTCCAACCCTGTGCTGGAGCAGGCTGCACGGCAAGATGTGAATACCCTTGCTCAACTGGCTGGGACCGGCTACAGCTGCTTCCTGGACGCCATCCAGCCCCTGCTTCCTCCGGAGTTCGCCCCGGTGCTGGCTGGGCTGCCCCAATGGCGGACCGAGGTTCCCTTTGACTTCGACACTCTCACCGCCTTCTACCGGGAGCACGGGGCGGGGCTGTACGCCAAATACCGGGCCTTCCTTTGGGAAGACGGCAGCCTGATCCCGGTGGCCGACCCGGACTGCCCCCACCCCGTAGAGCTGCTGGGCTATGAGCAGCAGCGCCAGCAGGTGCTTGAAAACACCCGCCTTCTGGTGGCGGGCCGCCCCTCCAACAATGTGCTTCTCTTCGGCGATGGCGGCACGGGCAAGTCGGCCACGGTAAAATCCATGCTCTATTTGGATGGCATGGAGGACCTGCGGCTCATCGAGATCCAGAAGGAAAACCTTGTGGGGATGCCCCGGCTCATCCGCTCCCTGGCCGGACGCCGCCAGAAGTTCATCCTGTTCATTGATGACCTGGCTTTTGACCAGGACGACCAGACCTACTCCTCCCTCAAGACCATCCTGGAGGGCGGACTGGAGAAGCGGCCGGTCAATGTGGCCATCTACGCCACCTCCAACCGGCGCCACCTGGTCCGGCAGACCTTTTCGGAGCGGGCGGGCGAGGAGATCGACACCTTTGAGACCATCTCGGAAAAGACCGCCCTGGCCGAGCGCTTCGGCCTGCGCATCCCCTATATGACCATGAACAAGCGGGACTATCTGGCCCTCATTGACCACCTGGCCGGTCTGTACCAGGTGGAGATGGACAGGGAGCTCCTCCACGCCCGGGCCATGGAGTGGGAGATCCGCCACGCAGGCCGAACCCCCCGGGTGGCCCGCCAGTTCATCGCCAGCCTTACCGGCTGAGCTTCTCCAAGCATTATAAGAGACCATCAAAAAGTACAAGCGCTTTTTGATGAGCTGAAGGGCCCGGACC
>OOAU01000597.1_pt1 | contig 22503 bp, 19 predicted proteins | sample 1670931 | NCBI WGS metagenome assembly OOAU01 (sample SAMN06348105, study PRJEB24527) | human gut metagenome | biome: human gut; feature: ankylosing spondylitis patient; material: feces | host: Homo sapiens | place: China | collected 2015-10 | reverse complement strand
GGGATTTACGTGTCCCGCAGTCCCGCCACAGGTAAATAGGATGTTCAAATCGACCACCTCAGGTAGTATTTTTTATAAAAATAACTTTTTGTATTTACATTCATCTGCTAATCGTGCTTGGGAGGCGGGATCTGACGGGAGATGCTCAGCACCATCCCCATCTCGCCCAGCTGGATCATCAGGGCGGTCCCGCCATAGCTGAAGAACGGGAGGGAGATCCCCGTGTTGGGGATCAGGTTGGTGACCACGCCGATGTTCAAAAACACCTGCACCGCCAGCAGGGTGATGATCCCCACGATGGTGAGGGCTCCGAATTTGTCCCGGGCGTTGAGGGCCAGCCAGTACCCCCGCAGGATCAGCAGGGCGAACAGGACCAGCACCACCAGTCCGCCCACAAAGCCCAGCTCCTCCACCACGATGGGGAACACGAAGTCGTTCTCCGGCTCCGGGATATACAGCATCTTCTGGACGCTTTCCCCCAGTCCCCGGCCCAGCATCCCGCCGGAGCCGATGGCAATGAGGGACTGCACGGTCTGATAGCCCAGGCCCTGCCGCTGGCTCCAGGGATCCAGCCACAGGTTGATGCGGTTGGTCATATAGGGGGTCATGGTGATGACGATCCACAGCAGGCTGCCCACGCCGGTGATCCCGGCCACGAACCAGCCCCAGTGGATCCCGGCGGCAAACAGCACCGAGGCGCCCCCCGCCAGCACCAGGATGGTGCCCGACATATGGGGCTGCTTCAGCATCAGGGCCGCGACCAGCAGCAGGATGGCGCCGTAGGGTACCAGCTCCAGAAATCCGACGCGCTCCAGACGGTTGAGCATCCGCCCGGTAAAGGTCCGGTTGGTATAGCGCTTGTGCTTCTCTGTATCCCGCTTGCACAGCCGGGCGGCAAAGAAGAGGATGACCGCGATCTTGGCAAACTCCGAGGGCTGGAACTCGATGCCCAGCTTCAGCCACCGCCTGGCCTGATTGTGGGTCACTCCCAGGGGGGTGAACACCAGGACCAGCAGGATGATGGAGCCGATCAGGGCGGGCACGGACATCCACCGGAAGGTCTGATAATTGATCTTGGAGACCACGAACATCCCAACCACGCCCACCGCCCCAAACAGCGCCTGACGCGAGATATAGGTCAGCGGGTCGCCTTCTGTATAATAGGCGGTGGCATAGGAGGCGGAGAACATCATGATCAGCCCGATCCCCAGCAGCAGCAGCACCAGCATGAGGAAGGGCAGGTCCAGGGGCCCCCGGGCCAGCTGTTCCTCCACCGTCAGATCTCGTTTTGGCTTTCGGGCCATGGGGCTCCTCCTCTCCGTTCGGCCTGTGCGGCGCGTCCGCAGGTCACATGGGATACCGGTACATGACCCCCCAGAAGGCCAGCACGCACAGCAGCAGGGTCAGACCGGAAAAGACGCAGAACAGCTTGTTTTCGCTCCAGCCCCCCATCTCCAGATGGTGGTGCAGGGGTGCCATGCGGAAAAAGCGCTTTCCGCCGGTCTTCTTGAAATAGACCACCTGGATGATGTCGGACAGCACCTCCACCACATAGATCAGGCCCACCACCGGGATGACCATGGGCAGGTCCAGGGCAAAGGCCATCCCGCACACCGCGCCCCCCAGGAACAGAGAGCCCGTGTCCCCCATGAACACCTTGGCGGGGTGGAAGTTATAGATCAGGAAGGCGGACAGCCCTCCGGCCATGGCGGCGGCGGCGGTGATCAGGTCGCTGCGGCCGTACCAGGCGGACACCGCCACATAGAACAGCATCACCGGGATGGTGACGCCGGTGGCCAGGCCGTCCACCCCGTCGGTGAGGTTCACCGCGTTGACGGTGCCCACCATGACAAAGGCGGCGAACACCATATACACGATCCAGGGGATCCCCACGATCTCGATGTTCAGGAAGGGGATGTACAGGTCGGGGGTGAGGTAGCCGTCCCGCCGCAGCAGCACAGTGAAGGCAATGGCCGCCGCCAGCTGGAGCAGGAACTTCTGGGGGGCGGTCAGCCCCTCGTTGGCGTGGTGGCGGAGCTTTTGCAGGTCATCCACAAAGCCGATGGCTCCGAACACCAGGGCGAACAGAAACACCACCAGATGGTTGTGCAGCCCGTTTTGCAGGTCCTCCCACCCGGCGGTGAGCACGGCGATCCCGATGCCCAGAATGAACATCAGCCCGCCCATGGTGGGGGTGCCCTGCTTGGAGAGGTGCCAGGTGGGGCCGTCCTCCCGGATGGACTGGCCCGCCTTCAGCCGGCGGAGCACCGGGATCAGGATCTGTCCGGCGATGGCCGTGACGCCGAACGCCACAATAAAGCTGAGAATGTATGTCATCTTGTCAAAACCTCCAGGAGTTCTTTCTCTTGGGTACTGCGGAGGGTCCTCCGCGCTTGGGCAAGCTTATATTATACTACACCGGCGGGTAAATTGCCAGCCCTTTCCCGGTACTGCGCCCGTTTTTCAAAGTATTCCGCCACGACCTCCCGCTCGTCCAGCGGGAGGCTCACCCCCTGGACCTCCTGAACGGTTTCATGTCCCTTGCCCGCCAGCACGATCACATCCCCCGGCCGCCCCTGGGCCAGGGCCCAGCGGATGGCCTGCTTCCGGTCTGGCTCCACATGGACCTCCCCTCCGGGGCCGCCCATCCCGGCCAGAATATCCCGGATGATGGCCCACGGCTCCTCCGTCCTGGGGTTGTCGGAGGTGATCACCGCCACATCCGCCAGCTCCCGGACCACGCCGCCCATGATGGGCCGTTTGGTCCGGTCCCGGTCCCCGCCGCAGCCGAACAGGCAGATCAGCCGGCCGGCGGTGAAGTCCCTGGCGGTGAGCAGGACATTCTCCAGGGCGTTGGGAGTGTGGGCATAGTCAATGAGCACCGTATAGGCGGTGGGGACCGGAACCACCTCCACACGGCCCCGCACCCCCTTGGCGCTCCGGAGGGAGGCGGCAATCTCCGCCAGCGTCAGCCCCAGGCAAAGCCCGCAGGAGACGGCGGCCAGAGCGTTGTAGATGGTGAAGCCCCCGGGTATGGGCAGGTGGATCCGCTGAATCTCCTCCCGGCTCACCGCCTCAAACTCCACATGGCCGGGAAACAGCCGGATATTTTTGGCCGTGAGGCCGGCCGCGTCCTTGTTCTCCGAGTAGGTGAACGCGGGGCACTCCACCCGCTCCCCATACCACCGGCCCGCCGGGTCGTCCAGGTTCAGCACCGCCCTCCGGCACTGCCGGAACAGAAGGCCCTTGGCCTGGCGGTATGCCTCCATGCTCCCGTGGTAGTCCAGGTGGTCCTGGGTCAGGTTGGTGAACACCCCCGCGTCGAACTCCAGCCCCTCCACCCGGTGCTGGACCAGGGCGTGGGAGGACACCTCCATCACCACATGGGTGCAGCCCCCATCCGCCATACGGCGCAGCAGGCCCTGAAGCTCATAGCTCTCCGGCGTGGTGCGCCCCGCCGGGAGGATCTCGTCCCCCACCATGTTCTGGACGGTTCCGATCAGCCCCACCCGGGTCCGCAGCACCGTTTCCAGCATATCCTTGATGAGAAAGGCGGTGGTGGTCTTCCCGTTGGTCCCGGTTACCCCCACCAGGGTCAGCCCCTCCGCCGGCCGGCCGAACCAGTTGGCCGACAGAAGGGCCAGGGCCCGCCTGGGATCCGGGGTCACCAGCCAGGGCCCATCCTCCTCCGGGCGTTCCCGGCAGAGGACGGCGGCCGCCCCCCGGTCCAGGGCCTCCCGGATGTGCCGGGCCCCGTCATCCCGGGCCCCGGGAAGGGCCGCGAACAGGGCCCCGGGCTTTATGGTCCGTGTGTCATAGGATATGGAATTTATTTCCATATCAAGATCAGGAGTCTCCCCCGTGAGGGGGACGCTGCGCAAAAGTTCCCACAGCTTCACATACATCACCCCTCACGGGTGAGTTTCATTCTCTCTAAGCCTTGCTGTGCCGGCGGCTAATTGATCCCGGCGTAGCCGTCCTCCGTGACGGTTGCGAACTGGACGTCCACAACGGTGCCGATGGCCGCGGGCTCTCCGGCGGCCACGCTCTGGCTCTCCGCCTTGGAGGTATTGCTGTAAAAGGTGCTGGTCCCCACGGCGTGCATGAAGAATCCGGCCTCCTCCAGCCGCTTTTTCGCGGTCTCATAGCTCAGTCCCACGATGTTGGGCACTGTCCCTGTCTCCTCCGGCTGGGCTCCGCCCAGATAGAGGATCACCGCGGAGCCCCCGGGCACCGCCGCGCCGGCGGCGGGGACCTGGGCGGTCACCACATCCCCCGTGCCCACGGTGCGGTAGGTCAGTCCTTTTTTCTCCAGCCGGGCCGCCGCGTCGGCCACGGAGTAGCCCACCGCCTGGGGAGTGCTCACGTTCACCGCCGCAGACTCCTCCTGGCTGTACTGCTTCTCCACCCCCATATAGTCCAGGATCTGGGCGATCAGCTTTCCGGCCTGGGGGGCCGCCATGTTGCCGCCGCTGATGTAGACGCCGGTGGTGCCATATTTGCTGCCGGGGGATGCCTCCTGGGGCTTGTCATAGGCCAGCAGAACGATGACCTGCGGGTCATCCGCCGGGGCGAAGCCCATGAAGGAGACGATGGTCCGCCCCTCCTCATCGGTCTCGGAGGAGCCGGTTTTACCGCCGATGCGGTAGCCCGCCTGATAGGCGTTCCCGCCGGTGCCCTCGGACACCACGCTCTCCAGAATGGCCCGGGCCCGGTCGCTGCTCTCCTGGCTGATGACCTGTCGGGTGAGGGTTGGCTCCGTGTTCTGGAGCACCGCTCCGCTGGCGTCGGTGATGGACTGGACCACATAGGGCTGATACAGGTTCCCGCCGTTGATGACGGCGGAGAAGGCGGTGATCATTTGCAGCGGCGTCACGGTGAAGCGCTGGCCGAAGGAGGCGGTGGCCAGGGACAGGTAGCCCTCCAGAGAGGTGATATATTCCCGGCCCCAGTCCTGCCCCTTCTCCTCGCCGGGCAGGTCGATCCCCGTCACCTCCGTCATGCCGAAGGCCTCAAAGTAATCGTAGAATTTCTCCGCCCCCAGCCGCTGGCCGATCATCATAAAGGCCGGGTTGCAGGAGTTCTGCACCGCCTCCGCCAGGGTCTGGTGTCCGTGCCCCTGCACCTTGGAGCAGTTGATCCGCACCCCGTTGACCATGTAGTAGCCCGGGCAGTCGAAGGTGGAGTTCTCATCCACCACGCCCTCCTCCAGGGCGGCGGCCAGCACCAGGGCCTTGAAGGTGGAGCCCGGCTCGTACGGCTCCCGGATGGCCTTGTTCCGCCACTGGGTCTCCCGCGCCTTCGCGGCCGCCTGGGCGGCGGCCTGCTCCTGAAGCTCCGCGTCGGTACTCTGCTCCTCCGCGGGCTTCTGGGCGTTCTCCGCCTTGAGCTGCTCATAGAAGCCCGGGACGTCCGCCTGGATCTCCTCCTGGAGCAGGCTGTCCGTCACGGCGGAGTAGCTGTTGGGGTCGAACTCCGGGGAGCTGGCCATGGCCAGGACAGCCCCGGTCTTGGGGTCCATCACCACACAGAAGCCGCCGTTGCGCACGTCGTACGCCTGGATCCCGGTCTCGATGGCCTGCTCGGCATAGGCCTGGATGGTGCTGTCCAGGGTCAGGGTCAGGTCATAGCCGTTGACCGCGTCGATGTAGTTGGAGTAGCTGTTGTACATCTCCACATTTTTTGCTGTTTTTCCCGTGACCACCCGGCCGGGGATGCCCTTGAGCACATCCTCATAGCCGGCCTCCAGGCCGTACACGCCCCCTTCGGTGTTGACAAAGCCCAGCACCTGAGAGGCCAGGGCGGAGAAGGGGTAGTACCGCTTCGTACTGGGGGTGAGGTAGAGGTAATAGGCGGTCTTGTTCTCCTCGATGAAGGCCCGGATGGACTCGGCCTCCCCCTCCTCCACATTGGTCAGCAGCACCTCATACTGGGAGTTCTCCTTCTCCAGCCGCCGCTCCAGATCCGCCCGGTCCAGGTCCGGACGGATGGCGCACAGGCCGTCCGCCACCTCGTCCCGCTTCCGCTGGATCTCCGCCTGATAGGCGCTCTGGTCCAGCTTTCCATCCTCGTCCTCAAAGTCGTCCTTGTCCACGCTGTTGATCAGATCCTTCGGAGCCAGGATCAGGTTGTAGACGGTGGCCGACATGGCCATCACCTCGCCGTTGGCGTCCAAGATGTCCCCCCGGTGGGCCGCAACGGCCACATCCATCAGCTGCTGCTCAGCGGCCTTCTGCTGATAGAAGTCGTGGTCCTGGATGGAGATGTTCCACAGCTGCACCATCAGCGGGATGAAAAAGCCCACCCCGCATATCAGCATCAGGATCACGGTGCGGCGGAACACCATCCGCTTAGAGATCCGGCTCTGTTCCGGCTGGCTGCCGTTCCGGCGGTCCCGCTCTTCCCTTTGACGACCCACGCAGGTTCCTCCTCTCTCCCCATCGGGAGAAAAATCTCTCTTCTGACATCAGAAGGGCGCAGGGAAGTCGCCTTCCCGCGCCCTTTATCTCTGTCCCGCTCCTTCTCTGGCTCTACTATATGGCCGCGTCAGCGGAAATATTCAGTCAGCTCACGCACAATGTTTTTCAGCCCCTGGAGCGCGCCCCGCACGCCGGAGGCGGTCTCCTCCTCCCCGTACAGCACCACGCTGTCCGGCTCAGACAGGTCCAGATAGACAATCTGCTCCTCTGTGGGGCGTACCATCGTGTCCCCCACCGCGGCCTGGATCCGCTCCATGTCAAAGACCTGCTCATACCGGGCGGACAGGGTGACATTCTCCGCCTGAAGGGTCTTGAGGTCGTTCCGAAGGGTGACCACCGCGTCATTGGCTACCACGAACTGGGCATAGCTGAACATCAGCAGGGCGGCAAAGACGCCCACCGCGGCAAAGCCGATCACCGCGAAGGGAGAGACCTCCCCCGCCTCCCGCACCTGTACCCTGGTGCGGGTGAGGGTCCGCTCCCGAGTGCGGGGACGGACCTTGGGCCTCGGCTGGAGGGTGGACTCCCGGCCGGGCGCCCGGACCGCGCTGCCATCGTACGCGGGGGCATAGGCGACGCTTCCATAGGTGCGGTATGTACTGTTGCTGCGATGGCGGCTGGCCATTCCACTCACTCCATTCTCCTCATTGTCTCTTCTCTCACGGCTGGCCCGGCGCTTTGTACCGGACGTCCGGGTCCTTCAGCTTTTCCGCCACCCGCAGCTTGGCGCTGCGGGCCCGGGGGTTCTCCTCCACCTCCCGCTCCGAGGGCAGGATGGGCTTTCGGGACACCAGGCGCACATCCGGCGTCTTTCCGCACACACACACAGGAAAATCCGGCGGGCAGGTGCAGCCCCGGGCAAACGCGGCCAAGCCGGTCTTGACGATCCGGTCCTCCAGGGAGTGGAAGGTGATCACCGCCAGCCGTCCGCCCCGGTTCAGCCGGGGGACGGCCGACTGGACCATCCGGTCCACGCTGGCCAACTCGTCGTTGACGGCAATGCGGATGGCCTGAAAGCTCCGCTTGGCCGGATGCTGTTTCTCTTTTAAAGCTCTGGCGGGCATCCCGCTGCGGATGACGTCCACCAGCTCCAAGGTCGTTTCAATGGGCTTGTCCACCCGGCGGCGGACGATGGCGGCGGCAATGGAGGCGGCATAGCGCTCCTCGCCGTACTGGGTCAGGATGCGCCGCAGCTCCTCCTGGCTCCACCCGTTCACCACGTCGGCGGCGCTCAGGCCCTGGTCCCGGTCCATACGCATATCCAATGGGGCGTCCGCCATGTAGGAGAAGCCCCGGGAGCCGTCATCCAGCTGTGGGGAGGACACCCCCAGGTCAAACAGCATCCCGTCCACGCCGTCCAGCTCCAGCCCGTCCAGGATCCCGCTCAGCTGGTCAAAATTGCTGTGGACCAGGGTCACACGGTCCATCCACGGAGCCAGCCGCTCCTGGGCGGCGTCCAGCGCCGCCTGGTCCCGGTCCACGCAGATCAGCCGCCCGGTGGTCAGCCGCCGGGCGATCTCCCGGCTGTGTCCCGCCCGGCCCAGCGTTCCGTCCAGATAGACGCCCTCCGGCCGGATGGCCAGGGCCTGGATACACTCGTCCAGCAGCACCGGACGGTGGGTAAATGTTTCACTCATCTCAGAACCCCAACTCACTCATACAGGCCGCCATCTTCTCCGGCGTCATTTCCTCCTCGTCCTGGTACCACAGCTGGGCGCTCCAGATCTCCGCCCGGTCGTTGACGCCCAGGATCACCGCGTCCTTCTCCAGCTGCGCGTAGCGGCGCAGCTTCTGGGGGATCACGATCCGCCCCTGACTGTCCAGCTCACACTTCACCGCGTTGGCAAACAGGGGACGCATGACCTTGGACTGTGTCATAGGGAGGGAGGCAAACTTTTCTGTAAATTTACCCCAGGTACTCTGGGGATAGATGGCCAGGCAGGTGTCGATGCCCATAGCCAGGTAGAAGGTGACGCCCAGCTCCTCCCGGAGCTTGGCGGGGATGAACAGACGGCCTTTGGCATCGATGCTGTGCTCGTATGTGCCGGTCATCCGCGTCACCTCTCCCCCACTTTGCTCTCTTTTTATGGGGAGGCGCACCACTTTCCTCCACCCTTGTTTTCAGTATAAAAGCTGTTGACATAAAAAGCAACCCTTTTTTTCAATTTTGCACAGAAAAAAACCGCAGGATCCCTGCGGTTTCGCCCCTTTTTTGCATTAAAACATACGTTCTATTCATTAAAGGGAGTCTCTCCCACCCCGAAGCTTTTTGTGTGATAGATCCCAGCCTGCCACTACATCTTGTGTTTCGTGATTTCTACTATGGAGGCCCGCAGCTTTTCGTTGCGGCGGGAGCCCGGTTGTGGTAGACTGGACACACAGTACAGAGAAAAGCGAGGGGACCTGTTATGCTGGATTGGTCAGAGCTGGAGGCCCAGTGCCTCTCCTGTCAGCGGTGCGCGCTGGCGGACACCCGGCACCATGTGGTATTCGGCGTGGGCGTCCGGAACGCGGAGGTCATGTTCATTGGAGAGGGCCCCGGCGAAAATGAGGACCTCCAGGGTCAGCCCTTTGTGGGGCGGGGCGGCCAGCTGCTGGACGAGATGCTGGAGCTCATCGATCTGAGCCGGGAGAAAAACGTGTACATCGCCAACATCGTCAAATGCCGTCCTCCTCAAAACCGGGACCCTCTGAATACGGAGCAGGACGCCTGTATTGACTACCTTCGCAACCAGGTGGCCCTCATCCGTCCAAAGATCATCGTCTGTCTGGGGCGGATCGCCGCCATGCGTCTCATCAAGCCTGATTTCAAAATCACCCGGGAGCACGGTCTTTGGTTTGAAAAGTCCGGCGTGTCCATGATGGCCATGTTCCACCCCGCCGCCATCCTGCGGGACCCCGGCCGCCGTCCGGACGCCTTTCTGGATCTCAAGAGCCTCCAGGCCAGGATCCGTGAGGTATGCACCCGCACCTACCAGTAAAAGAGGAACGATTGCGGCCCCGCCCGGCCCACGCATCCCAACACCCACAGATACAAAAAGCGGCACGGAATACTCCGCGCCGCTTTTTCTCTTTCCTGAAGATCCAGAACCGCCAGTATGACAGCAATTCCTAACTCCTAATTCCTAATTGACCGAATCACATCATTTTCACGGTATAGTACACCAACAGGGCAAACAGCCAGGCCACCATGGCATACAGCAGGTAATAGGACAGCGCCCCTCCCACAAAAGCCGCAATGGCAATAGCGGCCAAGCTGATCACACAGCTGAGCAGCATCAGGGGGTAACCGGCCTCTGCCGGAAGCAGCTGTCCGGCCGCGCCGGGGAACAGGCGGCCGCCGTGGCCCTTCATCCAGAGCATCATCACAGCCAGAACCAGAATGACCGCCACCGCACCAATGGTGTAAACGCTGGAGGCACCGGCATGGCGGACAAACCACAGGCCCAGCACGCCCACGCCGCTCACCAGGGCGGACAGGAAAAACTCCCGCTGATACAGATAGTACACCAGAGCCAGCGCCGCCCAGGCGGGCACCAGCCAGAACAGCATCCGGACGCCGGACTCCTGAAACACCAGCGTAATCTGCGCGCAGAAGTACAGCGCGGTGGAGACCGCCGCCAGGCTCAGCTGAAGCCCGGCCTGGCCGCCCTGCTTCAGCCGCAGGGCCGTCCACACCACACAGGCGGCCAGCGCCGCCAGGCTGACCCACCGAAGGCCGTTGAGGGCCGCGCTGATGGCCAGCGCCAGATTGATCGACTCCGGCGTGGTGCGGAAGTTGATATAATACTTATTGACAAGGACCAGCAGGAACTCCAGGACGATGGCCGCGCCGACCCAAATCAAAGCTCGGTTCAGGTCTCGGTCCTCCTGGCGCCGCTGCGCCTCTCTCTCGTTATAATCCATGTGTTCTGATTCTCCTTGCTTGATGAGGCGGCTCCCGGCCGGTCCAGCCGGTTGGCCGTTTTCTGCACATTGAACATCCAGTCAATTTATTATTTTACCAGAAGTCCAAAGGTTTTGCAACACAAAAAAAGGAAAAAACCGCATTTGAGCGATTCCGGCACAAAAATGACGCAAAACGGCAAAAGCCGGGAGGGGACCTCCCGGCTTTTCAGTCCGCAAAGCGGCGCTTGCTCAGCTGTTTCCGAATTCAGAGAAGAAGCGGTCGTGGATCGCCTGGACCGCCCGGTCGGCGTCCCGCTCATCCACGAGAACGGACACCTTGATCTCGCTGGTGGAGATCATGTTGATGTTGATCCCGGCGCTGGACAGGGCCTCAAACATCTTGCAGGCCACGCCGGAGTTGTTCACCATGCCGGCGCCCACGATGGAGACCTTGGCCACCTGGGTGTTCACCTCAATGGACTGGAAGCCGATGTACTCCCGGTTCTCCTCCAGGATGGCTTTGGCCTCCTCCGCGTCGCTGCGGGCCACGGTGAAGCTGATGTCCTTGCTGCTGTCGCGGCCGATGGACTGAAGGATGATGTCCACATTGATCTTCTTCTTGGCCAGCAGGGAGAAGATTTTAAAGGCGATCCCCGGCTCATCCGCCAGGCCAACCAGGGCCAGCCGGGCTACATTCTTATCCTTTGCCACACCGCTAACGTGGGTCTTTTCCATGGTCTTGACAACCTCCTTGACTTTTGTACCAGGTTTTCCGGAGAAGCTGGAGAGGACCTCCATATTCACGTTATACCGCTTCGCCATCTCCACCGAGCGGTTGTGGAGGACCTGCGCCCCCAGGCTGGCCAGCTCCAGCATCTCATCAAAGGTGATCTCCTCCAGCTTCCGCGCCCCCTGCACATTGCGGGGATCGGCGGTATAGACGCCGTCCACATCGGTGTAGATCTGGCACAGGTCGGCGTGGAGCGCGGCCGCCAGAGCCACCGCGGAGGTGTCCGAGCCGCCCCGTCCCAGGGTGGTCACATCGCCATACTTGTTGAGGCCCTGGAAGCCGGCCACCAGGACGATCTTCCGCTTGTCCAGCTCGGTCTGGATCCGCTCGGTCTGGATTCGCTTGATCCGCGCCCCGCCATAGGCGGAGTCGGTGTTCACACCGGCCTGCCAGCCGGTAAGGGAGACCACCTGATAGCCCATGGCCTCGATGGCCATGGCGCACAGGGAAATGGAGATCTGCTCCCCGGTGGCCAGCAGCATATCCATCTCCCGCTTGGACGCGTGGGGATTGATCTCCGCCGCCTTGGCGATCAGATCATCGGTGGTATCCCCCTGGGCGGAGAGCACCACCACCACGCTGTGCCCCTTGCGGTAGGTCTCTGTGATGATCCGGGCCACGTTGCGCACGCGGTCCGCGTTGGCGACAGAGCTGCCGCCGAATTTTTGTACAATGAGTGCCATATATCGTTTCCCTCCAACGGTTGATCAAAACGAAGATGCTCCGGCCCGGCTTCTGCCGGTCCATCCATCCTATGCGCGCCGCGGCCGGCAGGCCAGGGTCACAGGACGCGGAACAGAGAGTCCACCTCCACGCCGGCCAGACGGTCCCGCAGCTGGGGCTCGGTCATGGGGGCGGTGAGGAAGGCGGCCTCGCCGGCGGGCGCACCGCTGCGGGCCAGGGGCTGAAGCTCGCCGCAGGCCAGACGGGCCTGATCCATGGAGATCCGCGCCCGAACGTACCACCGGGAGGTCAGCAGATCGGAGGACACCACCAGGTCGGGGGCGCCTGGCCCCCACTGGTTCCGGTGGTCCCGGTGGGTGTCCCGGGCAATATCCATCACGTCGGCCACCACAGCGGAGGCGGTGGGCAGCTTGCCCGCGCCGCGACCGTAGAACATCACATCGCCCACGGCGTTTCCGGTGACGGAGATGGCGTTGAACACGTCCTCCACGCCGGCCAGGGGATTTTCGCAGGAGACCAGATGGGGGGCAACAAAGGCGCACACCTTGCCCTCCGGCTCCCGGATGGCCCGGCCCAGCAGCTTGATCTTATAGCCGCAGGAGTCGGCATAGGCCACGTCGGCCAGGCTCACGCCCCGAATCCCCTGGGTGGGCACCTGGTCGGGATAAATATGCTGTCCGAAGGACAGGGCCGCCAGGATACAGGTCTTGCGGCAGGCGTCGTGGCCGTCCACGTCGGCGGTGGGGTCCTGCTCGGCATAGCCGTTGGCCTGGGCCTCCTTCAGGGCCTGGTCAAAGGTGAGGCCCGCCTTAATCATCCGGGTGAGGATGTAGTTGGTGGTCCCGTTGAGGATGCCGGTGACCTGATCCACCTCATTGGCGGCCAGACAGGCGTTCAGGGGCCGCAGGATGGGGATGCCGCCGCCCACGCTGGCCTCAAACAGATAGCTGACGCCGTGCTCCTTGGCCAGCTGAAGCAGCTCATAGCCGTGGGCGGCGACCAGCTCCTTGTTGGCCGTGACCACGCTCTTGCCCGCCTTCAGGGCCCGGGTGGTATAGTCCAGGGCGGCACCCACGCCGCCGATGGTCTCCACCACGATGCTCACCTCGGGGTCGCGCTCGATGATGGAGAAGTCCTTGACAAACAGGTCCTTGTAGGGGCCCTCAAAAATATCCCGGGCCCGCATGATGTATTTCAGCCGGACCTGGTTGTTCACCCGTCCGTCGATCAGTCCGCCGTTCCTGGTCAGCACCTCCGCCACACCGGAGCCCACGGTCCCAAAGCCCAAAATCGCTATATTTACCATTCCGTTCACCTCATTCTGCATCTGCCAGCCAGCTTAACCGGCCAGGATCTCACATTTCAGCACGCCCGGACTGCCCGCCGCCGCGCTCAGCATATCCTCCAGCGAGCGCTGGAGCGCGGAGGTCTCCGCCGTGATGGTCACCACGGCGCAGCCGTTGACCGGGATGTTCTGATTGATGGTCAGGATATTGACCCCCGTTCCGGCAAAGACATTGAGCAGTCCGGACAGGATCCCCGGCTCATCCTTCAGCATGGTCTGAAAGGTGACGATCCTTCCATGGAGCATATCGTTGAAGGGACGCACCGCGTCCTTGTACTTATAGTAGGCGCTGCGGCTGATGCCCACAGCCTGGGCCGCCCGGTTCACCGTGGTCTCCTCGCCTGTCTCCAGAAGGCGCTTGGCCTCCGCCACCTTGCGGAAGATCTCCGGCATGGCAGAGGCTTCGACAATAAAATATCCTGCCGTCTGTTTCATAGTGGCTCCTCCATCCGCGCCATTTTGTCCGCCTGCTGCGGCCATTTGTTTTTGTACTGCGGTCTATTTTAACATATCTTTCAGAGGGATGCAACGGCGAAACACATTCCGCGTATAGATTTTCCCCGAAAAACCCCGGGGTATATTTGTCGTTTTTCACAACAAGCAGCACGAAAATACAGCGGGAAGAGCTGATGCTCCTCCCGCTGAGAGATTCAGTAGCCGTAGGGCACTCCGGTATCCGGGTTGATCTGCTCCCCATGTCCGCCGGAGCCGCCCAGCTCCGGCGGCAGCGCCGGATCATCCGTGCCGGGGTCTCCGGACTCCGGACCGTCCGGCCCCTCAGGCTCTGTGGGCCCGCCCGGCTCCGGGACCTCCGCTCCGGGGTCGTTGGCATGAACGGTGCAGCTCTGCCCTCCCGTGGCCGCCAGATAGGCGGAGTAGAAGGCGCTGCTGTCTCTGGCCACGGCGCCGCCCACGTTCTCCCGCTCCAGGTTCAGATAGCACAGGGTGCGTACGCTCACCTCCGGGCAGAAGGGGCCCGCCGCCCGGTAAAAGCCGGTAAACTCTCCGTTGGCGTCCAGGATGGGATCGTCCACGCACACCCGCGCCATGGAGTTGGAGCCCTCCTCCAGGGAGTGGCAGCTGCACACAAAGGAGGGGCGGTCCTCCGGGAACACATAGCCGGTGGCGATGCGCGAGCTCCCTCTGGCGTCATATTGACAGGCCTCGATGGCCTCGCCGCCGCAGTCCATGCAGTAGGAGACGCTGACCAGTCCGCTGACCTGGGGGAACTTCCGGTCCGCCAGCCCCTCATGGATGGGGGTCATCACCTTTTTGAACACCTGGGCCGCGGGGTTGCCCGGGGCGGGCACCCGCTCCGGCGTCTCATAGCCCACCCAGACCGCCGCGGTATAGTAGGGCGTATAGCCCACGAACCAGCGGTTGTCCTTGGTGTCCGTGGTACCCGTCTTGCCGGCGGTGGTCATGCCGCTGATGCGGGCCTCGGTGCCGCCGCCGCTGGTCACCACATTGGTGAGCATGGAGTTGATATAATAGGCGGTGGTGTCCTTCACTGCCACCGAGTCCTCCCGGGTATTGTCCAGGATGACCTCCCCCTTGCTGTTTTCCACCTTGGTATAGGTGCGGGCCTGGCGGTAGACGCCCCCATTGGGGAACACGGAGAAGGCGTTGGCCATATCCCGGGTGCTGACGCCGTCGGTCAGACCGCCCATGGCCAGGGGGGCGATGCCGATGTCCCCCTTCACCTCGCCGTTCACCATGCGGCCGCTCTCCAGCGGCAGGTGGAAGCGCTGGGTGGCGAATTCAAAGGCCTTGGCCGGAGTCACCTGGGCCACCGTGCGCACCGCCACGGTGTTATAGGAGTTCTCCACCGCCTGATTCACCGTCACCTGTCCCCGGTAGACGCCGTCCACATTCACTGGCCACGCCTTGCCGCCCAGCACCTGATAGGGGTAGTCGGGCATGACGGTGATGGGGCTGATCAGGCCCATCTCGATGGCCGGGGCATAGGCGGACAGGGGCTTGATGGAGGAGCCGGGCTGCCGCTTGGCGCTGGTGGCCAGGTTCAGGCCCCGGTTAATCTCCTTCTCGCCGATCCGGCCCACCAGGGCAGCGATGTCCCCGGTCTCGTTGTCAATGATGGTAATGGCCGACTGGAGGCGCTGGCCCGTGCTCTTGGAGACATAGTTCAAAAGCTCCTCGTCCCCATAGACGGCCTCTGCCTTCTCCTGGACCTCCGGGTCAATGCAGGTGTAGATCCGCAGGCCGCCGCTGGACAGCATCTGTCTGGTCACCTTGTCGGAGTAGCCGTACTTCTCCTGAAGATCGGCCATCACGTCGGTGATGACCTGCTCCTCATACCAGGAGTAGATGTCCTCCGCGCTCTCCGGGTCGGTATTGGAGCCGGCCTCCACACCCACAAAGACCAGCTCCTGGGCCACCGCCTGGTCGTGCTCCTCCTGGGTGATGTACCCCTCCTTGAGCATCTGGTTCAGAATGACCTCCTGGCGGTACTTGTTCCACTGCTTGCTGTCCCACAGCTCCCCCTCGCTGTTGGCCACCTTGGCCAGGGAGTACGGGCCGTATTTGGAGGGGTTGTTGGTAATGGCGATGAGGCTGGCGCACTCGGCCAGGGTCAGCTCGGACACCTGCTTCCCGAAATATTTTTCGGCGGCAGCCCCCACGCCTTCGCAGCCGGCCCCCAGGGGAATGACGTTCAGATACCACAGCAGCGTGGTGTCCTTGTCATAATTCCGGTCAAACTCCAGCGCCCGGAAAATCTCCGTCACCTTCCGCTTCACGGTGGTCTCGTTTTTCTTCGTCAGATTTTTGATGAGCTGCTGGGTGATGGTGGACCCGCCCTGGATGTCGCCGCCGGTGAACATACTGAACACCGCCTGGGCGGTGCGCCACCAGTCCACGCCGTTGTGCTTCCAGAAGCGCCGGTCCTCAATGGCGACGGCCGCGTTCTTCAGATCCTCCGGGATCTCCTCGTACTCCACCCACTGGGAGCTGATGGAGGTGAGCACCTGTCCCAGCTCCTGGTACTGGCCGCTGTCATCCTGATAGTACATCACACTGTTTTCTCGCAGCGTGAAGTCCCCCAGGTCCAGCGACGCCTCCGGGAGGATGACCGTCTTGACGTAGACGGCCCCGAAGCAGCACAGGATGGCCCCGGTGGTCATGGCAATGAGCAGCAGGGTGCCGATCACCCGCATCGCCATTCCGCCCCGGCCGCGCCCCTTTTTCGGGCGTCGGGGCCCATCCCCGGACCGCCGGCCGGAGCCGCCGTTGGACCGGGGACGGCGCTCCTCTCCGGACGCGTAAGATGAATAGTTTTGTTCAGACACAGAAATCCCTCCGAACCCGCGGCGCGGCCGGCAGCCGGCCCGCCCAATGTCCATGGTGATAGTCGGTTTTGATCCCTCCGGAAGCGCAGCTCCTCCCTGAAAAAGGCAGCGGACACGCACCTCTGGCGGCAAAAAATCAGTATATATTATACCATATTTTGCGTTTTTGTCTATCCTGGGTTTTCCTGGCCTCTCTCCTCCGGTCTCCGGCCCGTTTTTTCCGGCACGTCCCTCCGCGCTCCTCCGGCGGAGTGAGACGTTTTTCCCTTGAGCGCCCCGGCGGAATATGGTATACTGGACCCGGACCCGGGGCTGCTCCGGGACCTGTGTGTGGGCCGATCCGGCCAAAGCAGCGCTTCCAGCCCCGCCTGAAGGCGTCCGAGAGCGCTGAACAACAACTTAGGGGAGTGTTATCTATGAACGGTATCTTTAAGAGCCTGCCCTTCCGCCTGCTGGTCGGCGTCGCGGCGGGCATCGTGCTGGGCCTCTGGGCCTCCGGCTTTACCTATGGCAGCCAGGTGATGCAGGTGGTGTTGACCCTCAAGGAGCTTCTGGGCTCTCTCATCAACTTCTGCGTCCCCCTCATCATCATCGGCTTCATCGCCCCCTCCATCACCCGGCTGAAGCAGAATGCCTCCCGGATGCTGGCCCTGGCCCTGGTGCTGGCCTACACCTCCTCGGTGTGCGCGGCCCTGATGTCCATGGCGGCGGGCTACGCCATCATCCCCGCCCTGTCCATCCAGTCGGCGGCAGAGGGGCTCAACCAGCTCCCTGAGCTGCTGTTCAATCTGGAGATCGCCCCAGTCATGTCAGTCATGTCCGCCCTGGTGTTCTCTGTGCTGGTGGGTCTGGCCGCCACTTGGGCCAGGGCTGAGGCGGTCACCCGCCTTCTGGAGGAGTTCCAGCGCATCGTGCTGGACGTCGTGACCCGGGTGATCATCCCCATCCTGCCCTTCTTCATCGCCGGGACCTTCACCAGCCTGGCCTATGAGGGCTCCATCACCCGGCAGCTGCCGGTCTTCCTCATCGTCATCCTGATCGTCATGGTGGGCCACTACATCTGGCTGGCCGTGCTGTACGGCCTGGCCGGCGCCTACTCCGGCTCCAACCCCTGGGAGGTCCTGCGGCACTATGGTCCCGCCTACCTCACCGCCGTGGGTACCATGTCCTCCGCCGCCACCCTGGCCGTGGCCCTGCGCGGGGCCCGCAAGTCCTCTGTCCTCCGCCGGGACATGGTGGACTTCGGCATCCCCCTGTTCGCCAACATCCATTTGTGCGGCTCTGTGCTCACTGAGGTATTCTTTGTGATGACCGTCTCCAAGGTGCTGTACGGCCAGCTGCCCGCCCCCATGACCATGGTCCTGTTCTGCGTCCTGCTGGGCGTCTTCGCCGTTGGCGCGCCCGGCGTCCCCGGCGGCACTGTGATGGCCTCCCTGGGCCTCATCATCAGCGTGCTGGGCTTCGATGACACGGGCACGGGCCTGATGATGACCATTTTCGCCCTTCAGGACAGCTTCGGCACCGCCTGCAACGTCACCGGCGACGGCGCCCTCACCCTGATGCTCACCGGCTATGCCAAGAAGCACAACATCCAGGAGGTCCAGTCCGGAGAGATCCTGTGATCCCCGATCCTCCCGGCTCCGTACCGCCGCCCTGCCCCGTCCGGGAGAACCGGACGGGGCTTTTTTGTATCAAGGAACACCCCCACCCGCTTTGCCGGCGGGTGGGTCCATAGCCAAGCGGCCAAGGGCCGGAGCATAACGCTCCTGCCCTTGGCCTGCTGTATCACAGGCTCTCCGCCCAGCGCTCCACCGCAGCCCGCAGGAATTGGGCGCAGCCCGGAACGCTCCGGTCGTAGTAGGCGGTAAAGCGGGGGTCCTCCGTGTAGAGGGCGGCCAGTCCCCGGTGCTTCCCCGGGTCGTACCGGCTCCCGGTCAGAGTCAGCCACCGCCGGTGCAGGGCGGCGATACGCCGCCCCTCCTCCCCCTCCGGGGGAAGCTTCTCAGAAACCGCGCGCTCCAATCCCGCCCGGATCTCCTCTCCCAGGCCGGTCCAGGTCCGGTACTGCTCCTGGGTCAGGCCCATCACCGCGGCGTTGGCCTCGTCCATCTGGGCATCGCCGTACTGTTCCCGGACCTCCCGGCCATAGAGCGCCTCGTTGTGCTCCACTGCCTGACGCTTGAATACCTCAAATTTTTGTTCGTCCCGCATGATCTCGTTCCTTTCTTCCGCATGGATGGTGTCTGTGACCGACCGAATCAGCCCGTCCAGGCGGGCCCGCTCCCCCTCCAGCCGGGCCAGATGGCCCCGCAGAGCGGACAGCCGGTCGAAGTCGGGATCATCCAGACACGCCCTGATCTGGGCCAGCTCCACCCCGAGGGCCCGATAATACAGGATGTCCTGGAGCCGGTCCACCTGGGCCGGACCGTAGCGGCGGTAGCCGTTCTCCGCCACGCGGCCGGGCTTTAGCAGACCGATCTGGTCGTACCAGCGCAGGGTGCGGGTGGTCACCCCGGACAGGCGCGCCAGCTCTTGAATGGAATATTCCATGCTGATCCCTCCTCAGCCCCCATTGTAGCCTCTGCCGTTACGGCAAGGTCAAGGGCTTTTTTTAATTTTTTCACCATCGGGACCACGCCCCTCCCAGTATAGCAGAGCACCCCCCACCTGTAAATTTTCTTGTCAAACCGCCCCGTCTGGTGTAGGATACAAATAAAACCGCCTGCGCCGGCCCGCCCGGCCCAAGGCGTCAGGAGGCACTATGAAGATCCTCATCTCCCCGGCAAAAAAGATGCGGTCCGACCCGGACACCCTGGCCCCGGAGGCCCTCCCCGCCCTCCTTCCGGAGACGGAGCGCCTCCTGGCCGCCCTGCGCGCCATGACGCCCGGAGAACTCCAGGCCCTGTGGCGGTGCAGCGACGCCATCGCCGCCCAGAATCTGGAGCGGCTGCGGGACATGGACCTGCGGCGGCGTCTGACCCCGGCCCTGCTGTCCTATGTGGGGCTCCAGTACCAGTACATGGCCCCCGGCGTCCTGGAGCAGCGCCAGTACGACTACCTCCAGGACCATCTGCGCATCCTGTCCGGCTTTTATGGGGTGCTGCGCCCCTTCGACGGGGTGACCCCCTACCGGCTGGAGATGGGGGCCAGGCTGAAGACAGAGGGCGCGCGGGACCTGTACGCCTTCTGGGGGGACAAGCTGGCCCGGGGCCAGATGGTCCGCTGGATGGCGGAGCGGGCGGTCACCCGGGCGGAGGAGTTACAGGAGTTCCGGGATCTGGGTTACCGCTTCTTGCCGGAGCGCTCCCACCCCGGGCGGTATGTATTTTTGAAGGAGGATGAAGTATGATGTTAGAGATCGGAAGCCAGGCGCCGGACTTTACCCTGCCGGATCAGAACGGGGAGCCCATCTCCCTGTCGGATTTCCGGGGACAGACAGTGGTACTCTATTTCTATCCCAAGGACAGCACGCCCGGCTGCACCCGCCAGGCCCGTGCCTTTGCCGCCGTCTATGAAGAACTTCAGCAGTTGGGAGCGGTGGTGCTGGGGGTGAGCCGGGATTCCTCGGCCTCCCACCTGCGGTTCATCCAGAAAAATGGTCTGCCCTTCCGCCTGCTCTCCGACCCGGAGCGGACCGTCCTGGAGGCCTACGGCGTCTGGCAGGAGAAAAAGCTGTATGGGAAAATAAGTATGGGCATCGTCCGCACCACTTATCTCATTGACGGGACCGGGATCGTCCGCGCCGTCATGCCCAAGGTCAAGCCGGACCAGAATCCGGCGGACGTGCTGGCCCTGCTCCGGGCCGGAGAGGGGGCAGCCCAATGATCCGGTTCGAGTGTGACTACGCTGAGGGGGCCGCGCCCCAGATTCTGGAGCGGCTGACCCAGACCAATCTGGAGCAAACCCCCGGCTACGCCGTGGATAAGCACTGCCAGCGTGCCCGGGAGCTGATCCGGGAGGCCTGCGGCGCGCCCCAGGCCGCGGTGGAATTTTTGGTGGGCGGGACCCAGACCAATCAGACGGTGATCTCCGCCGCCCTGCGCCCCTATCAGGGGGTGCTGTGCGCCCAGACTGGGCACATCAACACCCATGAGACCGGGGCCATTGAGGCCACCGGCCACAAGGTGCTCGCCCTCCCCTCCCAGGACGGCAGGATCACTCCGGAGCAGGTGGAGCGGTTCTGCGCCGCCCATTGGGCCGATCCCACTCGGGAGCACACCGTCCAGCCCGGTATGCTGTATCTCTCCCAGCCCACCGAGACCGGGCTGCTGTATTCCCGGGCGGAGCTGGAGGGCTTCCGGGCCGTCTGCGGCCGGTATGGGATGTATCTGTACATCGACGGGGCCCGGTGCGGCTATGGGCTGGCCGCGCCGGGGAACGATGTGAAGCTCACCGACCTGGCCCGTCTGACGGACGTATTTTACATCGGCGGCACCAAGGTGGGGGCCCTGTTCGGCGAGGCGGCGGTCATCTCCAACCCCGCTCTTCAACGGGATTTCCGATCCTGCATCAAGCGCCACGGCGGGATGCTGGCCAAGGGCCGATTGCTGGGCCTCCAGTTCGAGGCGCTGTTTGAGGACAATCTATACCGGCAGCTGGGCCGCCACGGTGTGGAGCAGGCCCTGCGCATCCGGGAGGCCTGCCTCCGGCGGGGGCTCCCCCTCCACTTCGACTCCCGCACCAACCAGCAGTTCCCAATCCTGACCCGGGAGCAGCAGGCACATCTGGAGAAGAAGTATGCCTTCACCCTCTGGGAACCGCTGAACGATGGCCGCGCCGTGGTCCGCTTCTGCGCCAGCTGGGCCACCGACCCGGCCGCCGTGGACGCCCTGACCGCCGATCTGCTCTCTTTGCCCTGATTTCACGATTCATACAGAAACAGAACGGCCCACTGCAAAATATCGTTTTCACTCCTATGCAGAAATTGATATATTAGAAAAGTTGCTGAGAATCGCCATTTGACGGTTCTCAGCAACTTTTTCCTGATTTTCAGGTTTTGCAACAGGCCAGCTCCTCTGAACTCAGATCATTCCATCAGGCTGTACCAATTTTGGATGGTATCCTTTGCCGCCTGCTTCGCCATGGCATAGCTGCGGGTTTTGAGCGCCTCAATAATGGTGGTGTGGTCCCGGATCGTCACGTCGCACCCCCCCTGTCGAGAGGTCGTAGCGACCACTTGGCCCTCAAAGGCGTCCATGATGTAATCATAGACGATTTGGAGCAGCATATTTCCGCAATACTGAGACAAGATCCGGTGAAATGCCAAATCATTTTTTACCAGCGCCTCCGGCGAGGCCTTCTCCGTCAGCATCTTGCGGTGCCGGTCAAGATTTTCTTCCAGAAGGGGAATAACCTCCTCCACCTGTTCCTCCCGGCCAAGCAAAAGCTCTAAAATGTCCCGCTCCAGCGCATAACGGGCATCCGCGATTGTTTTGGCCGATGGTTGAGAAATCAGCATGGCAAACACCAGGGGATTAAAACTCTTTTCAGACAGCGAAGTATTGACATAGGTCCCATCGCCAGGGCGGATGGTCAACACGCCCAAGGTCTCCAGCGCCTTCATCGCCTGCCGCACCGAGCCCCGGCTGACAGAAAAGAGACTGGCTAACTCCATTTCCGGCGGAAGGCGGTCGCCCGGCTTCAGCCGCTGTTCCAACAACGCGCTTTGAATCTGTTCGATCACATGGTTGGGCGCTAAGGTATGGGGCTGTGGTTTGGGGATCCAGATACTATTGTCCATAAAACAGATTTCCTCTCTGCCTTCCGCGCCGGACACAAGCGTATCCCTTTTCCGGAAGAAATAGGTATTATATAGATAAAATTCTTGCAGGCCTGTCATAATTCAGCTTGCCAAAAAAGTCTTTTCGAGAAGCTGGCAAACGTTTGAGCACGTTAAAAAAGCGCTCAAACGTTGTTTAATTGAAGGTAAAAGGCAAACTTGACGGTTTTCTTTCACTCGTTCTTTCCCTCCGAAATCCTTTGGATGGAGGATTTTTCGATCATTTCTAT
>OOAU01000560.1_pt1 | contig 23777 bp, 24 predicted proteins | sample 1670931 | NCBI WGS metagenome assembly OOAU01 (sample SAMN06348105, study PRJEB24527) | human gut metagenome | biome: human gut; feature: ankylosing spondylitis patient; material: feces | host: Homo sapiens | place: China | collected 2015-10 | reverse complement strand
CTTCGGCGATCACCCCATCCGCAGCCCCTACTACATCAACAAGGCTGACTTCGTGGCCTGCCACAACCCCTCCTACATTGTGAAGGGCTTCCCCATGGTCCGCGACGTCAAGCCCGGCGGCACCTTCCTGATCAACTGCCAGTGGTCTGACGCCGATCTGGAGAAGCACATGCCTGCCGAGGCCAAGCGCTACATCGCCGCCAACAACATCCAGGTCTATACTCTGGACGCTATCGACCTGGCTGCCCGCATCGGCATGGGCAAGCGCACCAACACCATCCTTCAGTCTGCTTTCTTCTCCCTGGCCAAGGTCATGCCCCAGGAGGAGGCCATCCAGTACATGAAGGACGCCGCCACTCATTCCTACCTGAAGAAGGGCCAGGACGTGGTGGATATGAACCACAAGGCCATCGACGCCGGCGCCACCGCCTACAAGAAGTTCGAGGTCCCCGCTTCCTGGGCCACCGCCGAGGATGTGAAGAAGGAGAACGGCCACACCGGTCCCGCCAAGCTGGTGGACATGGTCAACAAGATCCTGGATCCTGTTGACCGCATGGACGGCGACAGCCTGCCTGTGTCCGCTTTCGAGGCCCATGTGGATGGTACCTTCGAGCTGGGCGCTGCTGCCTATGAGAAGCGCGGCGTGGCCGTGTCTGTCCCCGCTTGGGATGCTACCAAGTGTATCCAGTGCAACCAGTGTTCCTTCGTCTGCCCCCACGCCACCATTCGTCCTTACGCTCTGACTGAGGAGGAGGCTAAGAACGCCCCCGAAGCCGCCAAGATCGTGGACATCAAGGCTGGCAAGGGCAAGGGTGTTTATAAGTTTGCCATCGCTGTCAGCCCCCTGGACTGCATGGGCTGCGGCGTGTGCGCCAAGATCTGCCCTGTGGGTGCCCTGACTATGGTGCCTCAGGAGCAGGAGGCTGCTCAGCAGGATGTGTTCAACTATATGGTGGCCAACATCGCTGCTAAGGAGGACGTGGCCGATCTGACTGTGAAGGGCAGCCAGTTCAAGAAGCCTCTGCTGGAGTTCTCCGGCTCCTGCGCCGGCTGCGCCGAGACCTCTTATGCCCGCCTCATCACCCAGCTGTTCGGCGACCGGATGTACATCTCCAACGCCACCGGCTGCTCCTCCATCTGGGGCGGTCCCGCCGCGACCTCTCCCTATGCCACCACGGCTGAGGGCAAGGGTCCCGCCTGGGCCAACTCCCTGTTCGAGGACAACGCCGAGCACGGCCTGGGTATGTATCTGGGCCAGAAGGCCATCCGTGAGCGCCTGATCGCTCAGGTCAAGGGTATGGCCGAGTCCGACCAGGCCAGCGAGTCCTTCAAGGCTGCCTTCCAGGCCTTCCTGGACACCAAGGACGACAGCACCGCCAACGCTCCCGCTGCCAAGGCTCTGATCGCCGAGCTGGAGAAGGCCGCCGCTGAGGGCTGCCCCGTGGCTCCCGCCGTCCTGGCTGAGAAGGAGTACCTGTCCAAGAAGTCCGTGTGGATCTTCGGCGGCGACGGCTGGGCCTATGACATCGGCTTCGGCGGCGTGGACCATGTCCTGGCCTCCGGCGAGGATGTCAACGTCTTCGTGTTCGACACCGAGGTGTACTCCAACACCGGCGGACAGGCCTCCAAGGCCTCCAACATCGGCCAGGTGGCTCAGTTCGCCGCTGCCGGTAAGACCATCGCCAAGAAGAGCCTGGCGGAGATCGCCATGACCTATGGCTATGTGTATGTGGCTCAGGTGGCCATGGGCGCCAACATGAACCAGACCCTGAAGGCCATTGCCGAGGCTGAGGCCTATCACGGCCCCTCCCTGATCATCGGCTACGCCCCCTGTGAGATGCACAGCATCAAGGGCGGCATGACCAACTGCCAGGGCGAGATGAAGAAGGCTGTGGAGTGCGGCTACTGGAACCTGTTCCGGTTCAACCCCGCTCTGAAGGCCGAGGGCAAGAACCCGTTCACCCTGGACTCCAAGGCCCCCGCCGGCGGCTATCAGGAGTTCCTGATGAACGAGGCCCGCTACTCCAGCCTGACCCGCTCCTTCCCCGACCGCGCCAAGGAGCTCTTCGCCCTGAACGAGGAGACCGCCAAGGCCCGCTACGAGAAGCTGCTGCGTCTGCAGAAGATGTACGAGGCCTGATCCCGGCCTGCGCCTGAGATCAAACCCGAATAAAACCGGGGCGGATGGATTCCGCCCCGGTTTTTCCAAAAGGACCTTCTTTCGCCTTGTGGGCGGGAGAAGGTCCTTTGCATCCTGCCCCCAAAAAGCGGGGCAAAAGGCGCCCTGGAAGAAGTTGCAATCCGCCTGTTTTTTTGCTATAATTATAATCTATTTTTATGCCCATCAGTCCAAACAGGGACGGAGAGACGGCTCCGGCAAGAATGAGGTGTGTGAGTTGTACTTAAAGGCGCTTGAGATCCAGGGGTTCAAATCCTTCCCGGACAAGACGGTCCTGACCTTTGGCGAGGACATCACCGCCATCGTCGGGCCCAACGGGTCGGGGAAATCCAATATTTCCGACGCCATCCGCTGGGTCATGGGGGAGCAGTCCACCCGGACCCTCCGGGGTGGCAGGATGGAGGACGTGATCTTCGGGGGCACCGCCAGGCGGAAGCAGACGGGCTATGCCGAGGTGTCCCTGGTGCTGGACAATACCGCCCATGTCTTCGATATGGATGAGAACGAGATCATGGTGACCCGGCGGTATTACCGCTCCGGAGAGAGCGAGTACTACATCAACCGCCGCTCCGTCCGCCTCCGGGACGTCAACGAGCTGTTTATGGACACCGGCCTGGGCCGGGAGGGCTACTCCATCATCGGACAGGGGCGCATTGACGAGATCCTGTCGGTGAAGTCCACCGACCGCCGGGAGATGTTTGAAGAGGCCGCGGGGATCTCCCGCTTCCGGCACCGGAAGGAGGAGGCGGAGCGGAAGCTGGAGCGCACCGATGAAAACCTGCTGCGGATCAACGACAAGATCGACGAGCTGGAGCTCCAGGTGGAGCCCCTCCGGGAGCAGAGCGAACGGGCCAAGCGGTTTCTGATCCTCCGGGACGAGCTGAAGGGGCTGGAGATCTCTGTGTGGCTGGAAACGCTGGAGCGGCTCCGGGCGGGAAGCATCAAGCTGGAGACTGACTATAAAGAGGCGGTCCGTCAAAAGGAGGCCGCAGAGCGGGCGATGGAGGAACGCTTTGGTGCGGCGGAGGCTCTCTCGGCTCAGATGCGGGAAAAGGAGGTGGAGGCCGACCGGCTGCGCTTTGCCATTCAGGGTAGGGAGGCCACGGTCCGGGAGCTGGAGTCCTCCATTGCGGTGCTGAAAAGCAGCATCCAGCACAATCTGGAGAACACGGCCCGCATCCGGGAGGAGCTGGAGCAGCGGGAGGGGCGGCAGGACAGCCTCTCCGGCCAGATCGCGGAGCGGAGCGCCCGGCTGACTGCGATCAATGAACAGCTGGAACAGGCCCGGAGAGAGGCGGAGGAGAAGAACGCCGCCGCCCAGGAGGCCCTGCGCTCGGCGGGGACTCTGGCCCGGGAACTGGAGGAGCTGCGGGGGATGGAGTCGGTCAAAACGGCCGACGCCCATCAGGCCAAGGCCCTGCTGTCCGCTCTGGCCGCCGCCGCCCAGGAGGTGATGGACCGGGACGGGGCGGTGCGTCAGGAGCTCAGCCGGCTGGACCGGCGGCAGGCGGCGGCGGCGGCGGAGTCTGCCGCCGCGGTGAAGAAGCTTCAGGAGGCCCGGGAGGAGCGGGACGCGGTGAAAAACGTGATCTCGGGCTACACCTTGCGGCTGGACGGGCGGAAAAAGAAGGCGGAGCAGGCCAGAGAGCGCCATGTCCGCCTTAAAATGGACGAAAACGCCCTGATTTCCCGGATCCGGATGCTCCGTGAGATGGAGAAGCTCCATGAGGGGTACTCCAAGGCGGTGAAGCTGGTCATGGGGGAGGTCCAGAGGGGGACCCTGCACCACATCCACGGCCCAGTGGCCGGACTGCTCCATGTGCCGGACCGCTACACAGTGGCCATCGAGACCGCTCTGGGGGGCGCGATGCAAAACCTGGTGGTAGACCGGGAGGAGGATGGCAAGGCGGTCATCCAGTATCTGAAGCGGCGGGACGGAGGCCGGGCCACCATCCTGCCCATCAGCTCCATCCGGCCCGGCGAGCTGCGGGAGGCGGGGAGCCTGTCCCGGGAGCCCGGCTTTGTCGGGGTGGCGGACCAGCTGGTCCAGTTTGATCCCCAGTACCGGGCCGTATTTTCCAATCTGCTGGGGCGTGTGGCGGTGATGGAGGATCTGGATACGGCCATCGCGGCCGCACGGCGGTATGGCTACCGCTTCCGGATCGTCACTCTGGACGGCCAGGTGCTCAATCCCGGCGGCTCCATGACCGGCGGCTCCGCCAGCCGCAGCGCCGGGATTCTCAGCCGGGCCAACGAGCTGGAGCGGCTGAACGCCCAGAGCGCCGCCCTGCGGGAGCAGCTGGAACAGGCGTCCCGGACCCTGGAGGAGGCGGAGCGGGAGGCGAAGGGAGCTGCCTATGAGCTGGAGACCGCCCAGGCACAGCTCCGGGAGTGGGAGGACACGGTGCTGAAGGCGGAGGCCCAGGTGGAGCACTGCCGCAGCGTGGCCGCCTCTCTGGAGGAGCAGCGGGAGAACCAGCGCGGCGAGCTGGAACAGCTCCAGGCCCGCACCGGCGAGATCGAGCGGGACACCCAGCGCGCCCGGGACCGCATCCGGGAGCTGGAGGGGGAGGCCGCCGCCCTGAAGAGCGAGGCGGATGGCAAGGCCCGGGGCCAGAGCGATCTGCAGACGCGGTCGCTGGCTCTGACTCAGGAGCTTTCCCAGCTCACGGCGGGGCTGGCTGCCCTGGAGGCAGAGCGGGAGGCCACCGCCCGCGGGCTGGAGGAGCTGGAGGGCCTGCGCCGGGATCTGGCCGGCGACCAGGACCAGAGCCGGGCGCTGATTGGGGACTATCAGGAGAAAAACGCGAGCTTCGCCCGGGAGATCGGGGAGAAGGAGGGGCAGCTTCAAAAGCTGGCCCAAGAGAATCAGGAGCAGCAGCGGCAGATTGCCGGGCTGAATGAGGAGAAGCTGGCCCTGGAGGGCGAGCGGGTCAAGGCCACCCGGGAGGGGCAGGAGAAAAACCGGGAGCTGCTGGCCATCGGCGGGGAGGTGTCCCGCCTGGAGCAGAAAAAGATGGCCGCGGCCCTGGACGAAAAACAGCTGCTGGACAAGCTGTGGGAGACCTATGAGCTCTCCCACGAGGCGGCCAAACGCCTGCGGGTGGAGATCGAGTCCGTTTCCAAGGCGAGCCGCCGCATCGCCGAGCTGAAAAAGGGGATCTCCGCCCTGGGCAGCGTGAATGTGGGCGCCATTGAGGAGTTTCGGCGGGTGAATGAGCGCTATACCTATCTCACAGACCAGCGGGACGATGTGGAGAAGGCCAAAAGGGAGCTGGAGGAGGTCATTGGGCAGATCACCGGCGAGATGAGGGCCATCTTCAGCCGGGAGTTCCAGAGCATCAACGCGTCCTTTGGACAGACCTTCCAGGAACTGTTCGGAGGAGGAAAGGCTACGCTGGAGCTGGAGGACCCGGACGACATCCTCAACTGCGGCATCGAGATCAAGGTCCAGCCCCCCGGAAAGGCGCTGAAGACCATCACTCTGCTGTCCGGCGGAGAGAAGGCCTTTGTGGCCATTGCCCTTTATTTCTCCATTTTGAAGGTGCGTCCCACCCCCTTTGTGGTCATGGATGAGATCGAGGCCGCCCTGGACGACAATAATGTGGTCCGGTTTGCCCGGTATATGCGGGGAATGGCGGAAAAGACCCAGTTCATCGTCATCACCCACCGCCGGGGCACCATGGAGGAGGCCGACGTGCTCTACGGCGTCACCATGCAGGAGCAGGGGGTGTCTCGTATGCTGACCATCAACCTGAACGATGTGGAAAAGGAATTGAAGCTCCGGTGATGATATGGAATACCCAAATCGCAAGCATATTCGGCTGAAAGATTATGATTATAGCCGCAAGGGGGCATATTTTGTCACCATCTGCACCGAAAAACGGATGCAATTATTCCAGAATGTAGGGGCGGCCACATGGGGCCGCCCCTACAAGAGGTCATGGATTGGTATAAGACAATGACAACAAATGAGTATATCCGGGGAGTCAAAGCCGGCATTTTTCCACCCTTTCAGAAGAAAATATGGCAGCGGGGCTATTATGATCATATAATCCGGAATGAGCGGGATTATCTGAATATTTGGACCTATATCGACCAGAACCCTGCCCGGTGGGGCGGGGACGAATACTTTGGAGGTACACCGTGAACGAGAACGAAAACGAGAAGAAGAAAAACAGCTGGCTGCCCATTGTGGGCGGCATCGCCCTGATCATTGTGCTGTTTATCGTGGTCAAGCTGATTTTCGCCATGCTGGCGCAGGTCGTACCACCGGAGCGGCTGAACCCGGAGGCATTCGCCTCCCAATCACAGAGCCAGACTCAGGAGCAGCCCGCCGGAGACGGCCAGGCGGCCCAGGGGCCCGCGTTCTGCCCCTTCTGCGGGGAGGAGATGACCGACAGCTTCCAGTGGGGGCAGTTCTGTCCCTTCTGTGGAGAAAAGGTGGAGCGGTGACTGGGCATGGCCTGAAACTGGAACCGGTTCCTGCAAGATTGTAACAGAGAGGAAGATACTATGGGTTTCTTTGACAAACTGAAAAAAATCAATATTTTTGCCAATTTCGGCTCTGAGCTCACCGACGACTTTTACGACGAACTGGAGGAGTCCCTGATCCTGGCGGACACGGGGATGGACACCACCCTGGAGCTTGTAGAGGAACTGCGCCGCCGGGTGAAGGAGGAGCACATCAAGACGGTGGAGGAGGCGCGGGCCTGTATGTGCCGCTGCATCGCCGACGCCATGACCGTGGGGGACGCCGGACTGGATCTGTCCACCCGGCCCTCTGTGGTGCTGTTCATCGGGGTGAACGGGGTGGGCAAGACCACCACCATCGGAAAGATCGGCAGCCAGCTGCGGGCCGAACGGAAGAAGGTCCTCTTCTGCGCCGCCGACACCTTCCGGGCCGCCGCCGCCGACCAGCTGACCGTATGGGCTGACCGGGCCGGCGTGGACATCATCAAGCAGCATGAGGGGGCGGACCCCGCCGCCGTGGTCTTTGACGCCGCCTCCGCCGCCAAGGCCCGGAACACCGATGTGGTTTTGGTGGACACCGCCGGGCGGCTGCACAACAAGCAGAACCTGATGAATGAGTTGAACAAGATCTCCCGGGTCATCGACCGGGAACTGCCTAGCTGTGCCCGGGAGACCCTGCTGGTGCTGGACGCTACCACCGGACAGAACGGCCTGATCCAGGCCAAGCAGTTCAAGGAGACAGCCGGGATTACCGGCATCGTCCTGACCAAGCTGGACGGGACCGCCAAGGGGGGCATCGCCATCGCCATTGCCAAGGAACTGGGTGTGCCGGTGAAGTACGCCGGTGTGGGAGAGGGGATCGACGATTTGAAGCCCTTCGACGCGGCGGAGTTTGCCCAGGCCCTGATTTGAGTGAGGAGTTAGGAATTAGGAATTAGGAGTTAGGAATTAGAAGTTAGGAGTTAGGAGTTAGAAATTGCGGGCCGTCTGGGGATGGGCGGAGGTTGTGCCGGGAGGGACTGAGATGATTGACATTCGCTTTGTGGATACAGCGGTGGTGTTTTCCTTGATCGGCTATTTCAGCGCCATGAGGCAGATGGGGAAGCTGCACTGGAGGGATTTCAGGCTGTGGGGAGCGGATGTGACGCCGGAGCAGCGGCGGAATAATTTGATCGGTTTGGCCGTGATCGCAGCGGTCCTTGCGATTCGGACGCTATTTGTAATTTACAGCTGAATTCACATTCTATCCACGCATTATTTCAAAAACTGTGATAAAATAGGAGCAAAAGGGGGGAGTCTCCATGTTGAATTTTGTGATGTGCCTGGCCGCTGGTATGGGCGTCACCATGTGGAGACAGCCTGAGTTGTTCCACGCCTTATGGAAGGGCAGCAGCGACACAGAGCAGATGGACCAAGGGATCAGAGCATGGGGAATGAGGATGATGGCCTGTGCGCTGCTGTATTTGTTCTGTCTGATCGTCATGCTGATCTCGGAATGGCAAATGTAGAAAAGAGAGAGGAAGTTATCCATGACACGCATTGATGGAAGAAAGCAGGATGAGCTCCGCCCGGTGGAGATCATCCCCAATATCAACAAATTCGCGGAGGGCTCCTGCCTGATCCGCTGCGGCAACACCCATGTGCTGTGCACCGCCAGCGTGGAGGACAAGCCGCCCCGCCATGTCCCCGAGGGGGAGGGCTGGGTCACCGCCGAGTACTCCATGCTCCCCCGGGCCAACCGGGAGCGGTCCCGCCGGGACATCTCCAAGCTGAAGCTCAACGGCCGCTCTGCCGAGATCCAGCGGCTCATTGGCCGGGCTCTGCGCTCTGTGGTGGATATGAAGAAGCTGGGGCCCTGGAACATCACCATCGACTGTGATGTGCTCCAGGGGGACGGAGGCACCCGCACCGCCTCCATCACCGGCGGCTTTGTGGCCATGATGCTGGCCTTTCGGAAGATGATGGAGGCCGGACAGCTGGCGGAGTACCCGGTCAGCGGCTATGTGGCCGCCGTGTCTGCCGGCATCGTGGATGACACGCCCCTGCTGGACCTGTGCTATGAGGAGGACTCCGCCGCCATGGTGGACCTGAACTGCGTCATGGACGACCGGGGCCGCCTCATCGAGATCCAGGGCACCGGCGAGGAGCGTCCCTTCACTCTGGACGAGCAGCGGCAGCTGGTGGAGCTGTGCGAGAAGGGTATCCGGCAGCTTCAGGCGGTCCAGCGGGCTGTGCTGGAGGGGTGACTCCAAGCCTGAGGAGGTGGAGGCATGAACTGTCCGTACTGTGGGAAGGAAATGAAGGCCGGCGGCATCCCCTCTGGCCGGAGTGCGGTCTATTGGCAGGAGAACTCTGAGGAGATAGACGCGCCCCAGGAAAAGGTCATTCTGAGCAAAAATCCTGTGTGGGGGATCGAGGAGGCAGAGGCCTTCTACTGCCCCGGCTGCCGCCGGATCATTGTCCCTGTGCCGGAGATCGAGACCACCGGACAGAAGCTGAAAAAGAAGCTGGATCAGATCAGGTCTGATATAGAAAAGACCCGGGAGGACTGGCAGCAGCAGAAGGCGGAGCAAAAAGAGGATAAAAAGTGGAACAAACGAAAGGGCAAGGACCCGTGGGAGTGGTGACTATGAAGCTGGTACTGGCGAGTAAAAACAAGAAAAAGCTGGTGGAGATGAACGAGATCCTGTCTCACCTTGGCATTGAGGTCTGCTCTGAGGCGGAGGCCGGCGTGGACGTGGAGGTGGAGGAGACGGGGACCACCTTTGAGGAAAATTCCCTGCTGAAGGCACGGGCTGTGATGGAGGCCAGCGGCCTGCCCGCCATCGCCGACGACTCCGGCCTGTGCGTGGACGCGCTGAACGGAGCGCCGGGGGTGTACTCCGCCCGCTACGGCGGCGAGGGGCTGGACGATACCGGCCGTTACCGGCTGCTGCTGGAGAACATGAGGGGCCAGATGCCCCGGACGGCGAAGTTTGTGTCCGTCATCACCTGCTGCTTCCCCAATGGGGACGTGCTCACCGCCCGGGGGGAGTGTCCCGGGACCATCGCCTTCGCCCCTCAGGGGGAGGGCGGCTTCGGCTATGACCCGGTGTTTTTTGTGCCGCCGCTGAAAAAGACCTTCGCCCAGCTGACGGCGGAGGAGAAAAACGCCATCTCCCACCGTGGGAAGGCGCTGGAGGCGTTTCAGGTCAAGCTGAAGGAGTACCTGAAGCAGTAAAAGCGGATGATCGAGGAGTGTCAGCAGGATGACGAGTTGGCTTTTATTGGGAATCTCTTTGTTGGGAATAGGGGCGAGCTTTGTTTATCTGAATAAAATGACATCCCGGATGAAACAAGGAGACGGCCCGGGCGTAATACAAAACTGCCGTCGGCTGGCGTGGAGTTGGTCAGCCATGGTGCTGGGGCTCAACGGCTCAGATTTGGCTGGGCGGCTGGAAAATAATCCGCAGGCGTCTTTTTTCGATGAGTTTTGGCTTCAGGGACTCAGGGCAGCGCCTGCGGCACTGGTCGGGGCCCTCGTTTGTTTGATATTTTGGAAAAAAGGGAAGAAACTTTACTGAAAGGCGCTGGAGGTTTTTAAAGCTAAATTAGCGGAATATTTGAAGTGAGTATGCAGGGGGCGGCGCCTTCGCTGCCCCACCATATAAAAAACGGGTCGCGAGGGCGGCGACCCCTACGAAATACGCACCGTTCATAGGGCGCCACGACCCGGCGCACCGTAAGGCTCCCTTCGTAAAGGGAGCTGTCGAGCGAAGCGAGACTGAGGGTTTTCCTTTTCCCCGAAGGGGAAAATCCTCCGTCATTTGCTTCGCAAATGCCACCTCCTTTTGCGAAAGGAGGCTTAAGAGGAAAGGAAAACATATACTATGAGTCTGACAAGCAAACAGCGGGCCCAGCTACGCGGCCTGGCGAACAACATTGATACGATTTTGATCGTGGGGAAGGACGACATTGGGGACAACCTGGTGCAGCAGGCCAACGAGGCTCTGGAGGCCCGGGAGCTCATCAAGGGCCGGGTGCTGGAGACCTCCCTCATGTCCGCCCGGGAGGCGGCGGAGGCCCTGGCTCCCCGGACCCGCAGCGAGGTGGTACAGGTCATCGGCACAAAATTTGTCCTGTACCGCCCCAGCCACAAGAAGGACCTGAAGAATAAGATCGTTCTGGTGGCGGACAAGAAGAAAGCGTAACACACCTATATACAGGGGCGGTTCTGCCGTGTGTAGGGCGCGACGACTCGGCGCGCCGTTTTGTAGGGGGAGGCGCGCCGCGATCATTTTCTCTTCTCCGCAAACCCAAACGTCCCATCGGGGCGGGAACGGGCCGATGAGGACATCGGCCCCTACAAAATACGCATTGCACGTAGGACCGGGGCTTGCCCCGGCCGCCCTTGAAGGAGAAAATCCAATGTCAAAGGGCGCGACGACTCGGCGCACCGTAAGGCTCCCTTCGCAAAGGGAGCTGTCGAGCGAAGCGAGACTGAGGGTTTTCCTTTTCCCCGAAGGGGAAAATCCTCCGTCATTTGCTTCGCAAATGCCACCTCCTTTTGCGAAAGGAGGCTTAAGAGGAAAGGAAAACATATACCATGAGTCTGACAAGAAAACAGAGGGAGGACGGCGAGCTGTGGAATATCATGGTCGGCCCCCCGGGGGGCTTTCGCCAGCGACGGGACAAATGATTGGCGCATCATTGACGGCGAAAAGCTGTGGCAGGAGCTGAACGCCCTGCTGCCGGAGTTCGTAGGCGTTGACAGCCTGCGCACCGGCTGCTGAAACAGGGGCGGCGAACGAGGGAGAACTCCATGAAAAAATATGTGGCTGCCATTTGGATCGCAGCAGTACTGGCGGTGGGCGGATTCCTGGCCTGGTGGTATCTCCCCCGGCCACTGGTGAGAGATCTGCCGCTGGTGAAGATTCAAATGTTTGACGTCGGGACCGGTGCTGACATAGACCTGACAGAACAAGTAGATCTTCCGGCGGTGATGGAGTTGTTGGGTGAAGCGGAATGCTGCCCCCAGTGGCGGCCTGGTCCTCACAGCAATGAGGAATATCCGCTGGACATCAAATTTTCCGGCGGGGGAGAGCATTGGATCGTGATACTGGGGAGCAGAGGCGGTTTTGCTGTGGACAATTCCCCAAAAATTGCCTGGCGTATCCTGGAAGGCGGTCAGCTGTGGCAGGAGCTCCAGCCCCTGCTGCCGGAACTTTGAGTATGCTCCTTCTCCGTTCGGAGGAGGAGAGAAAATAAACATGACAGGAGAGGTGACGGCTGTATGAAGATCGGGATCTACGGCGGGACCTTTAACCCACCCCATCTGGGGCATCTGGCGGCGGCCCGGACGGCGCTGGACGCACTGAAGCTGGACAAGCTGATCTTGATGCCTGCGGCGGTGCCGCCCCACAAGGTGCTGCCGGAAAACAGCCCCGCCCAGGAGCACCGGCTGGCCATGGTGGAGCGGATGGCGGATGCCATGGAGTGTCCCGGAGCTGTGGAAGTGTCCACCCTGGAGTTGGAGCGGGAGGGGAAAAGCTATACCTCTGATACGCTGGAGGCCATCCACCGGCAGTATCCGGAGGCGGAGCTGTGGCTGCTGATGGGGACGGATATGTTCCTCACCCTGCATTTGTGGCATGAGCCAGGGACGATCCTCCGCCTGGCCGGGATCTGCGCCTTCGGGAGGTCTGAACAGGACGGAGAGGATGTCTTTGCCCCCCAACGGGAGTTTTTAAGCAAGACCTACCCCGATGCGCGGATCGCAACCATCACCCTGCCCGGACTGGTGGACATCTCTTCTACCCAGCTGCGGGAACTTCTGGCCCGGGAGCGGGGGAGCGAGTACCTGCTGCCGTCGGTGTACGGCTATATTCTGATGAACCGCCTGTATGGCACCTATCCCTGCCTGAAGCGTCTGGAACTGCCGGAGCTGCGGGCCTGCTCCTATTCCATGATCCGCCACAAGCGGGTGGCCCATGTGATGGGGGTGGAGGAAGAGGCGGTCAAGCTGGCTAAATTCTGGGGCGCAGACCCGGAACTGGCCCGCCACGCAGGGATTTTGCACGATTGTACCAAATACCTGGAGCTGACATCCCAGTTGCATTTGTGCGCGAAATATGGTATTGAATTAGATGCTTTAGAGCAGAAAGCGGTCAAGCTGCTCCACTCCAAGACTGGTGCGTGTATGGCCCGGTATGTTTTTGGGGAACCTGATGAGGTATACGAGGCCATCTTCTGGCACACCACAGGCAAGGCGGACATGGCGCTGCTGGACAAGATCCTGTACATGGCGGACTACATAGAGCCGAACCGGGACTTTGAAGGCGTGGAGCGCCTGCGGAAGCTGGCCTATACCGATCTGGATCAGGCCATGCTGCTGGGAGTGAAGTCTACCATCCGGGAGATGGAGGAGCGGGGCGTTCCCGTCCACATCAATACCATTCAAGCCAGACAGTGGCTGCTTGACCGGGGCGTGAAGCTGGAGGAATAAGACGAGATGAGCGGAAAAAGAGAGACAACACCCCACCGGCAGCGCCGGCAGTCCTCCGGACTGGCCGGCTGGTGGCGGCAGCATCGGGAGTGGGTGGCAGGGCTGGACCGGCGGCAGAAGCTTCGCTACCGGCTGTTTCAGACACTGGTGATCCTTTCCGTCCTGGTGATCGGGGTGTGGCTGGGACTGAAAATGTGGATGAAGCTGCCGGAGATCCCGGACCCGTCTGGTGGGACCGGGACCACCCAGGGGGAGGGGGAGCCGAATTTTGACGGGGCGGAGCTGCCCGACGTGGCCAAGAGCGGCCGGCGGCCCGGGGTGTATACCTTCCTGCTGGTGGGTCAGGACACCGCCGGAGGCGGCAACACCGACACCATGCTGCTGATCACCTTTGACAGCAAGGCAAAGACGGTCCACGGCATGAGCCTGCCCCGAGACACCATGATCAACACCAGCCGCAAGGGCAGCGGCCACCGCCTGAACGCGGTGTATAACTTCAATAAGGGCAGCGATCCGGACACCCAGCTGGTCAACGGCGTCACCGCACTGAAAAAAGAGGTGGGCAAGCTCACTGGCATCGTTCCGGACTTCTATGTGGTGGTCCAGTGGGAGGCGGTGGGCCGGCTGGTGGACGCCATTGGCGGCGTCCACTTCGAGGTCCCCTTCGACATGGACTATGACGACCCGACCCCGGGGCAGGATCTGCACATCCATCTGAAGAAGGGCTATCAGAAGCTGAACGGGGAGCAGGCCATGGGCCTGATCCGCTGGCGGCACAACAACGACTACTCCGTGCAGTACCCCAACGGGGACCTGGGCCGGGTCCAGACCCAGCAGGCCTTCCTGAAGGCGGTGGCGGCGGAGTGCCTGAAGCCGGAGATCCTGCTGAAGGTCACCAGTCTGGCCGAGATCTTTATGGAGAATGTGAGCACCGACCTTTCCCTGGGCAATCTGCTGGCCTTTGCCCAGCTGGCTGTGGGGATGGACGCGGAGCAGGACATCCAGTTTATCACCATGCCCAACCAGGACGCCCGCTACCCCAGGGTGTCCATGGTCCTGCCTGTGGTGGACGAGCTGCTGGCCGCCTTGAACGACGGCTTCAACCCCTATGTGGATCAGATCCGGGCCAGCGATCTCCAGGTCCTGGTCCGAAACAGTGACGGGAGCTACTCCGTCACCGGCGGGACCCTGCTGGACGAGACCCTGTCCCGGCCCAGAGGCGGCGGGTCCTCCTCCGGAGGCGGACAGACCGCGGAAGAACCGGAGGCGCCGGAGGAGGAGCTTCCGGATCCGGGCGGGTCCCAGGTCCTGCCTCCGGATGGCTCCCAGACCCTCCCCCCGGACGGGTCTCAGGAGCTGCCTCCGGACGGCTCTCAGACCGTCCCTCCGGATGGGTCCGGGACCCTGCCTCCGGACGGATCTCAGGAGCAGACTCCGGATGGCTCCCAGGGCGGCGGTCAGACGGTCCCGCCGTCTGAGAGCGGCGGAGACAGCAGTCTGCCGGAGCCAGGAGGCTCTCAGAACGCCGGGAACGGCGGGACAGGAGCGCAGCCGGAGCCTCCCGCGGAGGGCGGCTCTTCCGCCGGCGGCGAGGGGCTGACCGTGACCGAGCTGCCTGACTGGCTCAACCCCACGGGGCTGGAGCCGGCGGCCTGAGCCGCGCGGCCCTGAAACGAAACAGAACGACAAGAGAACACGCCTCGCTCCGAAAGGGGGCGGAGCGGCTGACAGAAAGGAGAAGCGACTGTGACTTCTTATGAGAGCGCGATTTTACTGGCAAAAGCCCTGGACGGGAAAAAGGGAGAAGAGATCAAGGTCCTGAAAACGGAGGGGCTGACCACCTTGGCAGACTACTTTGTGATCTGCACCGCCACCTCCACCACACAGATCAAGGCCATGTCCGACGCCTGTGAGGAGGCCATGGAGAAGCAGGGGGAGCGGGTCCACCACATCGAGGGCCACCGGGGCGGCACCTGGCTGCTGATGGATTTTTCCTCTGTGGTGGTCCATATCTTCATGGATGAGGCCCGGAAGTTCTATGATCTGGAGCGCCTCTGGGGCGACGCGGAGGAGGTCCCTCTGGACGATGTGCTGAAGGGGGAGTGAGCGGCCGGCGCGCCGCTTTCCGGCCAAATCCCTTGACAACCCCTTGGAAATCCCATATAATGAGGTCTTGTAAAAGCGTTGCGGAAGAGGAGTACCCCACCGCGGGCGGCAGAGAGAGGAGACGGATGGTGCAAGTCTCCCCGCCGGATGGGGGAAGGTGGCTTCCAAGCTCTGCCCCCGAAATCCAGTAAGGGGCGGCGGTCCCCCCGTTACCGGGCTGTGAGCGTCCCCTTTGGGGAAAATCAGGTGGTACCGCGGACAGGATCTTGTTCGCCCTGAGCCTTTTTGGCTCAGGGCGTTTTTTGTTTGGAGGTGTGATGTGGAATTTATCAATGAGACGCGCTGCAATGAGCGGACCGTCCTGGCGATGAACCGGGCCTCCATCCGGGCAACCCACCGGTGGAGCAGTTTGTCCCTCCGGCTGCTGGGCGGGGCCTGCGGTGTGTTTTTGCTCCGGGCGGCCGCACGGCTCGGGTTTCCCTCCCTGGGTGGGATCTCAGCCGGACTGATGGGCGGCGGGCTGTTGCTGTGGGTGCTGTTTTTAAACCACATCCGCGCCTGGATCGTGATCCGTCTGGTGCTGAAGGGAGAACAGCTGCACCGGGCCGCATTTGACGAGGAGGGCTGTACCATCCGCAGCGGCGGGGACGAGGTCCGCCTGTCCTATGACCAGGTTGCCGCCTTCTACGAGGACCAGCGCTACTTCTTCCTGATGCTGAACCGGCACCAGGGATATGCCCTGGAGAAGCAGGGGTTCCGCTCCGGCCAGCCGGACGCCTTCCGGGCCTTTCTGGAGCGCAAGGCGGATTGCAGGGCCCAGCGGGTCTGAGAAAATGACCAGTGGCTGGAGGGAGCTGGCGCTCCCGGCGGCCAGACGATAATTTGAGAACAGGACGTGAGATCGCATGAAAAAAGAACTGCCAAAGGTTTATGAGCCCCAGGAGGTAGAGTCCCGGATCTATGAGACCTGGGAGAAGAACGGCTGCTTCAAGGGCCGTCGGGATCCCAAGCGGAAGCCCTTCACCATCGTGATGCCGCCCCCCAATGTGACGGGACAGCTGCACATGGGCCACGCCATGGACTCCACCCTCCAGGACATCCTCATCCGCTTCAAGCGGATGCAGGGCTATGCCGCACTGTGGGTCCCCGGCACCGACCACGCGGGCATCGCCACCCAGATCAAGGTGGAGGAGGAACTGCGGGTGAAGGAAGGCCTGACCCGCTATGACCTGGGCCGGGACAAGTTCCTGGAGCGGGTGTGGGACTGGAAGCGCCAGTATGGCAACCGCATCGTGGAGCAGCAGAAGAAGCTGGGCGCCTCCTGTGACTGGGACCGGGCACGGTTCACCATGGACGAGGGCTGCTCCAAGGCTGTGCGGGAGACCTTCTGTGAGCTGTATGAGAAGGGCCTTATCTATAAGGGCAGCCGGATCATCAACTGGTGTCCCCACTGCGTCACCGCCCTCTCCGACGCGGAGGTGGAGTATCAGGACAAGCCTGGCCACCTGTGGTATATCCGCTATCCCCTGACCGACGGCTCCGGCGACCTGGTGGTGGCTACCACCCGGCCTGAGACTATGATGGGCGACACCGGCGTGGCGGTGAACCCGGAGGACGAACGCTTTAAGCACCTGGTGGGCAAGACCTGCATCCTGCCCATTATGAACCGGGAGATCCCCATTGTGGCCGACGAGTATGTGGAGCTGGGCTTCGGCACCGGCGCGGTGAAGATGACCCCCGCCCACGACCCCAACGACTTTGAGGTTGGCCTGCGCCACAACCTGGAGACCATCCGGGTCCTGGACGACAACGGTGTGGTCAACGCCAATGGCGGCAAGTACGAGGGCATGGACCGCTATGAGTGCCGCCAGGCCATCGTAAAGGATTTGGAGGAGCAGGGCTATCTGGTCAAGACCGAGCCGTACAGCCACAATGTGGGCACCTGCTACCGCTGTCACAACGACGTGGAGCCCATCATCTCCGCCCAGTGGTTCGTCAAGATGAAGCCCCTGGCCGAGGAGGCCATCCGGGTGGTGGAGCAGGGGGAGACCAAGTTCGTCCCCGACCGTTTCTCCAAGACCTATCTGAACTGGATGGAGAACGTCCACGACTGGTGCATCAGCCGCCAGCTGTGGTGGGGCCATCAGATCCCTGTGTGGTACTGTGCCGACTGCGGTAAGATGACCGTCAGCCGGGAGGACCCCACCCAGTGCCAGCACTGCGGATCTGAGAACATCACCCGGGACCCCGATGTGCTGGATACCTGGTTCTCCAGCGCCCTGTGGCCCTTCTCCACCCTGGGCTGGCCGGAAAAGACGGAGGATCTGGACTACTTCTATCCCACCGACGTACTGGTCACCGGCTATGACATCATCTTCTTCTGGGTGGCCCGGATGATCTTCTCCGCCTGCGAGCAGACCAAGCGGCCGCCCTTCCACACCGTGTTCATCCACGGCCTGGTCCGGGACGACAAGGGCCGGAAGATGAGCAAATCCCTGGGCAACGGAATTGATCCCCTGGAGATCGCCGACAAGTACGGCGCGGACGCCCTGCGCTTCAATCTGGTCACCGGCAACAGCCCCGGCAATGATATGCGCTTCTACACGGAGCGCTGCGAGGCCATGCGCAACTTCGCCAACAAGATCTGGAACGCCAGCCGCTTCCTGATGATGAACCTGACCATCGACTGCTGCCGCCTGCCGGAGAAGCTGGAGCTGGAGGACAAGTGGATCCTCTCCAAGCTGAACACCGCCGTCCGGGAGATCACGGAGAACATGGAGCGCTATGAGCTGGGCGTGGCGGCGCAGAAAATCTACGACTTCATCTGGGATGACTACTGTGACTGGTATATCGAGCTGACCAAGACCCGCCTCCAGGGTGAGGACGGGGACAGCAAGGTCCGGGCCCAGCAGGTGCTGTGTCATGTCCTGACCCAGATGCTCAAGCTGCTGCATCCCTTCATGCCCTTCATCACGGAGGAGATCTGGCAGGCTCTGCCCCACGAGGACGGGGTGGAGGAGGGCTCCTTCCTGATGCTCCAGACCTGGCCCGAGTATCAGGCGGAACTGGACTTCCCCACCGAGGCGAAGGCTATGGAGCTCATCATGGACGCCATCCGCGCCGTCCGCACCCGCCGCAGCGAGATGAACGTGCCCCCCTCCAAGAAGGCGCACCTCACCGTGGCCACCGATGAGGCGGCAGTGTTCCAGCTGGGTGTGCCCTTCCTGAAAAAGATGGCTTATGCCAGCGAAGTGACTATCGTGCCCGCCGGCCAGGCCGCCGAGGCTGTCGGCCAGGTCACGGTGGTGACCCACGCCGCCCAGGTGTCTATGCCCCTGGCGGAGCTGGTGGACCTGGAGAAGGAGAAGGCCCGCTTGGAGAAGGAGCTGAAGAAAAACAGCGCTGAGCTGGAGAAACTCAACGCCAAGCTGGCCAATCCGGGCTTTGTGAACAAGGCGCCGGAGCATGTGGTCAAGGCGGAGCAGGAGCGCTCCGTCCAGCTCACCGAACTGGTGGCCAAGCTGAAGGAACAGCTGAGCGGGATGTGATCTGTATACAGCCGGTCTGTCTCCGTCCCTATTAAGGGGCGGAGACAGACCGGGCAGCTGGCGCGGAGGAGTAAAAATAAGAAAATCGGAAAGAATACAGTTTAGTGCTTGACAGAAGGCAAGTCCTATGGTAATATATAACTCGCCTCTGATTGCAATGAGATGAGGAGAGATGTCCGAGTGGTTTAAGGAGCCGGTCTTGAAAACCGGTGACTCGTCAAGAGCCGTGGGTTCGAATCCCACTCTCTCCGCCACTTTTTCATCCAGTTCTGATATGTGATGTCAGTTGTAGCCATGCAGAAGTACCCAAGTGGCTATAAGGGGCTCCCCTGCTAAGGGAGTAGTCGGGTTAAACCGAGCGAGGGTTCGAATCCCTCCTTCTGCGCCACGTGGCCGTAAAGTTTACTTTGCGGCCACGTTTTTCTATGAAGTTGAAAAATTGAAAAAAATCAGAAAATACACTTGCATTTTCAAGGAAGCTGTGCTATTATATCAGTTGCGTTTACGAAACGATCCTCCATGGAGAAAGAGGTGAAGATACAATGAAGGCAGGAATTCATCCCGACTATCAGCAGACCACCATCCGGTGCGCCTGCGGCAACGTGATCGAGACTGGTTCCACCAAGCAGGACATCCGTGTTGAAGTGTGCTCTAAGTGTCACCCCTTCTACACCGGTAAGCAGAAGATGGTGGATACCGGCGGACGTGTCAGCCGCTTCAACAAGAAGTTTGGCCTGGACAAGAAGTAAGATTGCGTCTCAAAAGCCGCACCGAGGTTTCGGTGCGGCTTTTTGTCATTTTTTGCCTCTCCAGACTGCCGGAGCGCTTTTCGGAATAAGCTGGAAGGAACATTGAAGGAGGTACTTGCTATGCTGAAACGGATCGACCCCAAAGAAATCGGACAGAACGTATTTTCCCTGATCGGGGAGCAGTGGATGCTCATCACCGCCGGAACGGCGGAGCGGTGCAACACCATGACCGCTTCCTGGGGCGGTCTGGGGGTGTTCTGGGGCGCGCCGGCGGCCACCTGCTATATCCGTCCCCAGCGGTACACCCGGGAGTTTGTGGACCGGGAGGAGTACTTTACGCTTGCGTTCTTTGGGGAGGAATACCGCAAGGCCCTGGCTCTGTGCGGCGGCAAGAGCGGACGTGAGGTGGATAAGGTGCGGGAGTGCGGCTTCACCGTCAAGACGGCGGAGTGCGGCGCGCCCTATTTTGAGCAGGCTCAGCTGGTGCTGGTCTGCCGCAAGCGGTACGTTCAGCCCATGGATCCGGACCGGATCCCGGAGGATGTGAAGGAGAAGTGGTATCCGGGACAGGATTACCACATCATGTATCTGGGCGAGATCGTGGAGGCGTACCAGAGATAACAGGCGCCGCGGACGGGAGCAAGCGCTCCCCGCCGCGAAAAATCAGATCCTGTGGGAGGATGTATGACCCAGAACGATTTACAAGTGAAGAAGAACCGGGCGGTTCTGGTGGGCCTGTGGGCCCACCGGCTGTCCGTGGAGGAGAACGCCACAGAGGAGACCGTGGAGGAGCTGGCTGATCTGCTGGAGACAGCGGGGGGCGAGTGCGTGGGGACCGTCCTCCAGTCCAAGGACAGCCCCGACCCCCGCACCTTTATCGGCGAGGGCAAGGTGGCGGAGGTCCGGGAGCTGGTCCGGGCGATGGACGCGGACATGGTGATCTTTGACAACAGCCTGTCCCCCTCCCAGCAGCGGGTACTCAGCGAGGAGCTGAAGGTGGCTGTGATGGACCGCTCCGCCCTGATCCTGGACATCTTTGCCCAGCGGGCCCGCACCCGGGAGGGGCGGCTCCAGGTGGAACTGGCCCAGTATAAATATCTGTTGCCCCGGCTGCTGGGGATGTGGACCCACCTGGAGCGGCAGGAGGGCGCCATCGGAACCCGCGGCCCCGGCGAGACCCAGCTGGAGACCGACCGGCGGCATATCCACAGAAAGATCGCCAAGCTGGAGGACGAGCTGCGGGACGTGCGCCGGGTGCGCGCCACCCAGCGGGAGCGGCGGATCAAAAACGAGGTGCCGGTGGTGGCCATTGTGGGCTATACCAACGCGGGCAAGTCCACTTTGTTGAACAAGCTGACCGGGGCGGAGATCCCGGCCAACAACCGGCTGTTCGACACCCTGGACACCACCACCCGCACCCTGGAGATCTCGGACACCTGCACGGTGCTCCTGTCTGACACGGTAGGCTTTATCCGCAAGCTGCCCCACCATCTGGTGGAGGCATTCAAGGCCACTCTGGAGGAGCTCTCCTTTGCCGACCTGCTGCTCCATGTCATCGACGCGTCCAACCCCGAGTGGCGGGAGCAGGCGGCGGTGGTGGATCAGCTCATCCACGAACTGGGGGCTGACCAGACCCCTAGGCTGGAGGTATTCAACAAGTGCGACCTGTGGACGGGGGAGATCCGTCCCCATGGGGAGAACATTGTCTCCATTTCCGCCCGCACCGGCGAGGGGCTCACCGCCCTGCTGGAGGCTATTGGGCAGCGGCTGGACAGCGGGGTGAAGCGGGTGACCATCCACCTGCCCTATGACAAGGGCGGGCTGCTGGACCGGCTGTACCAGGAGGCCAAGGTGGAGCAGGTAGACTATGGAGAGACCATCGATGTGGTCGCCGTCTGCACGCCCAGAACCATCGGGCAGCTGGGCCCGCTGGTGGAGGGCTGGCAGCCCCACAGGGAGCCCTGGGAAAGTTGAGAATCAGGAGTTAGGAATTAGGGATGGGCGGTTTTTCGGTGTGGATGGGATCTGCGCAGAAAGGCCGCCCCGTTTTACAAAGGGAGGTTCTATGACCATATTGACCACGCCCCGGCTGCTGCTCCGGCCCTTCAGGGAGGGGGATGCGGCGGAGCTGTATGACTATGCCCAGGACCCCCGGGTGGGGCCCATCGCGGGGTGGCCGCCCCACACCAGCGTGGAGAACAGCCTGGAGATCATCCGGACGGTATTTTCGGCTCCCAACGTGTTCGCGGTGGCAGACCGGGAGAGCGGCCGGGTGATCGGCTCGGCCGGCTTTGTGGGGGAGCACCGAAACGAGCTGCCAAGTCCAGACGATGAGCTGGGCTATGCCCTCAGCCCCGCCTTCTGGGGCCGGGGCCTGATCCCGGAGGCGTCCAGGGCTCTGATCCGCTGGGGCTTTACGGAGCTGGGACTGGGGACCATCTGGTGCAATCACTACGACGGAAACGCCAGATCCCGCCGGGTCATTGAGAAGTGCGGCTTCCGCTATCAGTTTTCCGAGGAGACCGACGTCCCCCTTTTGGGAGAGCGGCGGCTGACCCATTTTTTTGCTCTCACCCGGCCGCAGTGGGCCGCAGATGGGGGAGAGGACGAGCTGTAATAGATACAGCCCCCTTTGGAGTGCCTGGAGTGCTCCGGAGGGGGCTGTATGCTATGTGGGGGCGGCCATCAGACCGTCCAGAGGGCCCTGGTGGACCGCTTGCAGGGCGGACAGGCGGCAGAAGTCGGCGGGACGTACTAGGTCGGGGTTTTTCCAAAGCTCCACCGCGCCGCACTCCTCCAGCAGCGTGGCCACGAACTGGGAGCAGAAGTAGTGGTTCTTCCGGCGGAGCGGGTGGTTGAAGCAGCAGAACAGCGCGCCCAGCAGGTTGTAATGATAGCGCTCCCGCTGGCAGTACATTCCGGAGAGCTGCCGCCGGAGACGGCGGTAGACCGGGTCGGAGACCTTCAGTTCGTAGAGACAGCAGGGGATTCGCCGGTTCCTGACGCTCGGACGCTCCTCCACCAGGCCGGCGGGAAGGGCGAAGTGCTCGTACTTGCGGGCGAAGCTGTAAAAGGGCCCGGAGGGGCCGTCCAGGCCGATGGAGGCATGGGTATAACAGTCGGAGGTGACCAGGTGGATGAGCCGGGAGAACCAGGTCCCGGAGCGGGTGAGAAGGATGTAAATGGAGCGGTCCTGCGCGCTTTGGGGTGTGGCAGAAGGAGAAGTGGACATCAAAACGCCCCCCTTTCTTTGTACTCAGGATACCAGACAGAGTATAAAGAACGTTGAAGAGAAGATTAAGGTTTTCTAAAATCGTGTCCGATGAATGGACCTCAGATCAGGCTATGAGGGGAGCGGGGAAAAAATCCCACAGGGTACAGGAAAAGGACAGAAGGACGCGCCATAAGGCGCGCCCTTCTGCCAAAAATCAAAGAGGATGTCGGAAATATCAAGTGGGATCAGGTCAGATCGGTGATCACATAGCCGAACATACTGTCCCGGGGACTGAGCGTTACTTGGAAATCCCGCAGGAGGCTGCCGTCCTCCAGGGAGTTGAGCTGCCCCGTGAGGACTACGGCGCCGCTGGCCAGCGTAATGGGGGTCTGAAGGACCACTTCAGCCAGGCCCTCGTCACCGCGGGCGAGGTGGTAGGAGTCGTCAGAAGCCTGATAGCGGATCCGCTGGGAGATGGGGGCGGGGATGCCGGGCAGCTGTTCCACCTGGGGGTAGAGGGCCGCGGCATAGTCCTGGACCATCTCAGAGGGGAGAATCAGGGTGTCGTCCGTGAGCTCCGCCCGCTCGTCCATCTGACCGTACAGGCTGAGCATATAGTACAGGCTGGTCCACAAAAATTCGCTGTCCTCCGGCGCGTATTCCAGGCCGTTCTCCGTCATGGCCAGCACCAGGGAATGGACCGCGGGGTACATGGCCTGGGCCGCATCGGCCTGGGCGGGGATGTTGCCGTGGACCTCCTCCACAGAGAGGTCGATGGGGGGCGTCTGCTGCTCCGCGGAGGCGGCGCTCCCAAGCGGCAGAGCGAGGATGGTCAGGATGGTCAGGGAAGCCAGAAGCTTTTTCACAGCAGGCCCCTCCTTTCTTATCTGGTATGGACTAAGTATATCATGTCACACTGTCATTCTCTTGTCAAAGCGATTACATAGAAATGAAAAAGTGGTTACAAAATGATTGCATTGGGGGACAAAATGCTTTGGATTTCTGAAAAAATCTATAAAAAGCT
>OOAU01000558.1_pt1 | contig 23802 bp, 22 predicted proteins | sample 1670931 | NCBI WGS metagenome assembly OOAU01 (sample SAMN06348105, study PRJEB24527) | human gut metagenome | biome: human gut; feature: ankylosing spondylitis patient; material: feces | host: Homo sapiens | place: China | collected 2015-10 | reverse complement strand
AAAAAGACACGGCTGGCTGCCGTGCCTTAGACCGTAAATACATTGTAATAGGAGGCGACACACATACGAGACACCCTGGAAAATCTGTACTTCGGGAAAATCACCCCCAACGAACAAGACGCTCCGATTTAGCAGACGCAATGGACTGGGCGGAGCAGTGTGAGGAGAAGCTCACCGCCCTGCTGGAGGGGGAGGAGAAAATTCTGCTGCTCCGGCTCCTAAACGCCGAGAATGAAATCAGTAGCACCATAGCTCTGGAGAACTTCATCCTGGGTTTCCGGCTGGGGATGAGAATCGCTATGGAATCCCTGGGCGAGGACGCCGGAAGCTTGACGATGTATCGGGAGGAGGGATAAGCTCATGGGAAAGAGACATCCATCCGGAGGCGGCATGGTCCGCAAGCGGGAAGACGGCCTCTGGTAGGGGCGGTATGTCATCGGCTACGATGAGGACGGTCTGCCCAGGACGAAAAATGTGCTGGCAAAGACCAAAGCGGAGTGTGCAGCAAAACTGAAGGCATTGAAAGAGAGTATCCTTAAGGAGGAACCAGAGCGTCCCAAGGCTGACCATGAAAACCGCATCTACCAGCACATCATCCCAGAGGTGGGGCAGATTTCGTTGTCCCATCTGACCCAATCGGATCTCCAACAGTTCTACCATAGACTGAAGCAGGGCGGACGGCTGCTGCGGGCAGATCGCTATGGCCCGGGCTTGTCTGACCGGATGGTCAAAAGCTGCCATGTGATCTGCCGACTGGCTCTGGATCAAGCGGTAAAAGAAGGACTGATCATCACCAACCCTGCATCATTCTGCAAAGCTCCGGTCACTCACCCCAAAGAGATGGAGCTTCTGTCCAAAGATGGGGTCCAGCGGCTGCTGATCCAGGCGAAAGAGGACGGCTGTTTTGAGCTGCTCCTGCTGGAACTGTCCATTGGCCTGCGCCGTGGGGAGACCTTGGCGCTGACCTGAACATGGAAACCGGAGCACTGCGGGTGGAGCGGCAGGTACAGCGGATCAAAGGGGAACTGGTCATCTCTCAGCCGAAAACCAAAGCATTCAGCCGCAGCGTGATCTTGCCAAAGCCGACCTCGAAGCCCGCCGGAGCAAAGCAAGTCCCATCCACCTTCCAGGCGGTCAAGGGGAAATACCGGAAGCCGGGAACCGGGTGTATCACCCAAATCAATGACCACCTCTGGAAAGGCCGCTGCGCTTCCAAGGTCAACAGAAAACGCATCGCCCGGGAATATCTACGCCGCTACCGAAGAAGAATGTGAGGAACAGCTGGCGGAGCTGATCGCCGCCATGAAAAAGGAATTGGCTCCGCTGAGAGCCGGGAGAAAGGCAGGCTGAAGAACGAAAACCGCCCTTCGGGAGCAATTCCCGAAGGGCGGCCTTTTTCTCTGTCTGTGGCTTGTTCTGTGGTCAGCAGCGATCTCAAAAATGCAAACGCCGCAAAAAAGTTAAGAAAAACCGCTGTTTTCTTTTGAAAACAGCGGTTTTGATGGTGGACGATACAGGACTTGAACCTGTGACCTCCCGCACGTCAAGCGGATGCTCTACCAGCTGAGCTAATCGTCCAAACGACGTTAGTTATAATACCACAGAGTGACCGAATAGTCAATTCTTTTTTTGAAAAATTTTAGTTTTTCCCTGCGGAAATTTCTGGTGGGAAAAAAGAGGCTTTCTCAGTGAAAAACCTCGGAATCTATGCTATACTAGAGAGGTAAAATTCCATTCTCAAAGGAGGATTTTTCTATGCTGACACTCAATCTGACCAATGCGGACAGCTTCCTTCCCTCGGATTATCTGACCAGCCGGAAGCCCCGTCTGGAGCAGGCGGCGGAGATGCTGGCCACTCACAGCGGACCGGGCGGTGATTTTACCGGCTGGGTGACGCTGCCCCGGGACTATGACAAAGAGGAGTTCGCCCGGATCCAGGCGGCTGCCCGGAAGATCCAGAAGCAGTCCCAGGTTCTGGTGGTCATCGGTATTGGCGGCTCCTATCTGGGCGCCCGCGCGGTCATCGAGCTCCTGCGCTCCCCCAATTACAATCTGAAGCAGAAGGACACCCCTGACGTCCTCTTCACCGGAAACGGACTGTCTACGGACGCCCTGCTGGAAACCATCTCCCTCATCGGTGACCGGGACTTCTCCGTCAACGTGATCTCCAAGTCCGGCACCACCACCGAGTCCGCCATCGCCTTCCGCATTTTCAAGGGGATGCTGGAGGAGAAGTACGGCAAGGAGGGCGCACGGGAGCGTATCTATGCCACCACCGACAAGTCCCGGGGTGCGCTGAAGGGCCTAGCGGACGCCGAGGGCTATGAGGAGTTCGTAGTGCCCGACGCCATCGGCGGCCGGTACTCCGTGCTCACCGCCGTGGGGCTGCTGCCCATCGCCGTGGCCGGGATCGACATCCAGGCGCTGATGGACGGCGCGGCCCAGGCCATGACGGAGCTGGCTGTCCCCGGACTGGACAACCCCGCCTGGCGGTACGCCGCCGCCCGCCACGCCCTGCACGAGAGCGGCAAGAAGGTGGAGATGCTGGCCGGCTATGAGCCCAGCTTCCGCTTCTTCGCCGAGTGGTGGAAGCAGCTCTATGGCGAGAGCGAGGGCAAGGAGGGCAAGGGCCTGTTCCCCGCCAGCCTGGAGTATACCGCCGACCTGCACTCCATGGGCCAGTATATCCAGGAGGGCCAGCGCCTTATGTGTGAGACCGTGGTCAATTTCGCTCCCAAGGGTGAGTTCCTGATCCCCAACGACCCGGAGAACATCGACGGCCTGAACTTCTTGGCCGGAAAGCCCCTCTCCTTTGTGGCGGAGAAGGCCATGCGGGGTGTGATGCTGGCCCATGTGGACGGCGGCGTGCCCAACGTGCTCATTCAGATGCCCGCCATCAGCGAGACCAGCGTGGGCTTCCTGATCTACTTCTTTGAGTATGTCTGCGGCCTGTCCGGCCACCTGCTGGAGATCAACCCCTTCAACCAGCCCGGCGTGGAGGCCTATAAGAGCAATATGTTCGCCCTTCTGGGCAAGCCCGGCTACGAGGCCCGGCAGGCCGAGCTGGAGGCCCGTCTGTAAGGGGAAAAATACTTTCCGGCGCGGCAAAAAATTCACAATCTTCCGGTTGAAAATCCGGCCGTGATATGGTAAAGTTAATACAACACGAGGGACCAGCGTCCCTGGTAACATCCATGAAGGAGTGATTTAACATGATTCGAGTCATCATGGGTAAAAAGGGCACCGGCAAGACCAAGCAGATGATCGACATGATTAACCAGGCAGTACAGAGCGAGCACGGCAACGTGGTCTGCATCGAAAAGGGCGACAAGCTCCGCTTCGACATCAACTATCAGATCCGCCTGGTGGATTCCAGCCAGTACGACGTGGCCGACTATGCCGTCATGAAGGGCTTCATCAGCGGCCTGTACGCCGGCAACTATGACATTACCCATGTCTTTATTGACAGCCTGACCAAGATCGTCCCCTCTGACGGTTACAATGAGACAGAGGACTTCCTGAAGTGGCTGAACAACTTCGGCGAGGCTCACGACATCAAGTTCACCATCACCATCAGTGATGAGCCTGACCTGGCCCCCGAGGGGATCAAGCAGTACTTCTGATCCCTGTCCGGACCCATCTCAACAAAAGCATTGGCGCGCCGCTTTCCCTGTGGAAGGCGGCGCGCATTTTGCTGCTGGGGCGATGGGCACAGCGCGGCGGTAGTAGACATAATTTTTAGAAAACTCCAATTTCCCCCTTGACAAGGGCGCGGTTTCGAGGTATAGTAGAGCCGTAAATAGAACGTACGTTCTATTTGCGGCTCTTTCTCCCCATCGTCCGCCAGTGTCCCTCTCCCGTTCTGAGCCGTCCCGCCACCGGCCCGCCGGGAAGAAACTGCCATCGGCTCCGACTCAAAAACCGGCGAACCCGCTTGGTTCCGCCCACGCTCCGCGCAGGCCGCCTCCAGCCGGTCTCTCCCCGCGCGCGGAAAAACAAAAACGCCGCCCACAGCAGGGCGGTATCTCGCAAAAAATTGGCGGCGGCAGCGCGCCGCTGCGAGGGTGCTCACAGTCAGGCAGGCAAGCCGAGCGTGACTTTTTGCGAAAGGGAGGAGGAGCAGAATGTGCGCGCGATGAGTGTTACAATGAAATGAAAAAACTCGTCACAAGCGGCCTGACGCTTGTGACGAGCTGGTGGAGGAGGGTGGATTCGAACCACCGAAGCGAAACGCAACAGATTTACAGTCTGCCCCCTTTGGCCACTCGGGAACTCCTCCAGATTGAATTGTGGAGCTGGTGGACGGATTCGAACCCCCGACCTGCTGATTACAAATCAGCTGCTCTACCAGCTGAGCTACACCAGCAGTTCCAACAGCAGAATTTATCTTACCAGATAAGCGCCTGTTTGTCAACAGAAAATTTTTGCTTTTCCACCCGTTTTTTTCATTTTGCCGGCGGGGCACATGAGACTTGCCGGGATCTGTATACAGGAAAGGAGCATCGCATTTGGAAACAAAGGAACATACCCGCCGACGGCGGACGCTGCGCTGCTCGCTCTGCGGGCTGGAGATCACAGAGGGAGAGGACTACTGGTACTGCAACGGCAGCAGCGTATGTGGGGCCTGCCTCCCGGTGTTCGCCCGGGCGGAGCTGGCTCCCTTCCGCCAGGTGCGGGGAAGGGAGGCGGCGCCATGACGCTGCTGGAGATGTCCGCCCTCTACGCGGAGAGCGCGGCCGCCCTGCGGCGGCGGATCGGCGAGCTGCGGCAGGCGGCGCGGGAGCTGAAGGACGAGGAGGACCGCCGCCTTCTGCGGCGGCGGATCACAGAGCTGACGCCGCTGCTGCAGGAGACCCGGGAGCTGGCGGCGCTGACGGCCCATTATTACGACAGGAGCTATCACAGACATGAGAGATACACGCTTTGACGCCCGCAGCAGCGAGTGGATCGGGGACATGACCGTCTGGCTGCGGGACCATGCGGAGGATAACAGTGAGCAGCTGGAGCGGCTGCGGCGCGGCCTGCGCCGGGCCCGGGAGCAGGAGCTGACGCCCCGGCAGCGGGAGATGGTGTTCCTCTATTACGACCGGGGACTGAAAATGTCCCAGATTGCTCAAAAGCTGGGGGTGAACCGCTCCACCGTCTCCCGCACGGTGAAGCGGGCTAAACAGCGGCTGTACCGCTGCCTGCGGTACGCCCTGTAATTTTCCCTCTTGAGGTTTTGCGGGATACACCGTATAATCGGTATCAAAGAGGGACCATGGATATCCGCAGAAGGGAGCTGCACTCCCAAGGGAGGTTTTACCCATGCTGTACACTACCCTGCACAACCGAATCCTGCGGCTGGTGCTCGCCGTGCTGGGCGAGCTGATCGCGGCCGCGGCGCTGAATCTCTTCATTGTCCCCCTGAGCCTGTACACCGGCGGCCTGCTGGGCTTCTGCCAACTGGTGCGAACGCTGCTGCAGGACTTCCTGGGCGTGAGCTTCGGGGCCTACGACATCGCAGGCGTCCTCTATTTTCTGCTGAACATCCCGCTGCTCATGATCGGGTATCGGAACCTGGGCAGGGGACTGGCGGTGCGGACCATCATCTGTACGGTATCCTACTCTGTTTTTTACAGCATCATTCCCATTCCCACGCAGCCCATTGTGGACGATTATCTGACGGCCTGCCTGCTGGGCGGCATCCTCACCGGGATCGGCAGCGGAATCGTCCTCACCTGCGGCGGCAGCGGCGGCGGACTGGACGTGCTGGGACTCATCATGAGCAAGCGGGACAGTGCTTTTACGGTGGGTAAATTTGCGCTGGGCTTCAATGCCCTGCTTTATACGGCCATCCTGATCCTGTTTGACCCGGAGGTCGCCATTTACTCCGTGATTTACAACTTCGCAAACTCCATGATCCTGGACAGGATGCACCAGCAGAATGTCACCGTTCAAGCCCTGATTTTCACGCGGGAGGACGAGAGCGTCCTGGCGGACTTCATTATCAAACAGCTAGGGCGGAGCGTGACCTACTGGGACGGCGTGGGCGCCTACACCAAGGACGATGTCCGTGTGTTGTGCGTGTGCCTCTCCAAATATGAGATCGAGGAGCTGCTCCACATGGTGCACTCTGTGGACCCCCACGCGTTTTTGACTGTGCAGGAGGGCGTCCGGGTATTCGGCAACTTTCCGCGGAAGCTGGGATGAGGAGAGGAGGATCGCCATGAACGGACCTATTGCTGTATTGGCCGGCACACCGGTGGACACCCGGATGGGCGTGGCATATCTGGAGGAACGGGGGCTGCCGGGCGTGCCGTTTCCCCTCTCCCGGGGACCCAGGGAGCAGACTGCCTTTCAGCACGCCCCGGCAGCGGACAAGCGCCGCCAGGCCCTGGCGGTGCTGAGGGGCGCCATGGCCCAGGGCTGTCGGCGGGCTTTCGTCTACTGCAACTCCCTGTCTGCGGCAGTGGATTTCCCGGGGCTTGCGGAGGAGACGGGGATGCGGATCGTGACGCCGCTGGACGTGTACCGGCGGCTGGCGCTCCGCTACCGGGCGCTGGGGGTCATCGCCGCCAACGCCCAGGGACTCTCCGGCATCGAGAAAGTATTGCTGGAGGCCAATCCCGCCCTGGATCTGCTGGGGGCCTGTGCGCTGCCGGTGGTGCTGGCCGTGGAGGCGGGGATGCCGCCGGAGGAGCTGGTGGAACGCCACCGTCTGGCGGCGCTGGCAGCGTGGTTTGCCGACGGCGGGATGGAGGCGCTGGTGCTGGGCTGCACGCACTTCCCCTATTTTAAGGAGGCCCTGGCGGCCCGGACAGGGCTGCCGCTGGTGGACCCGGCGGAGGAGATGCTCCGCCTGCTGACCCAATGAAGAAAGCGGACCGTGGTTTTCCACGGTCCGCTCTATTTGGCGTGGGAAAGATCACCGACGGCGCCGGGAGCGGTGCGCCGGCCGGGGTCTGCGGGGAGCGCGGCGGCGCTTTGCCAGCCGCTCCCGGCGGCGGTCCAGGGCCGTGGTGCAGCGGTCAAAGCACCACTCCAGGCCCATCTGGATGGGCACCACCAGCAGCACCAGCACGATCAGCACCAGCCAGGCTGCAAAGGATAGGGAGGAGAGAGAGAAGAACGCCCCATAGAACACCACCGCCACGAACATGGCCGCACTCATGGCCACCAGCAGCACCAGCCGCTTGGCATCCAGAGGTCGGGCAGCGTAGTAGATCACCATAAGACCGTTTACCGCCATCAGGATCACGCAGATGGTGGAGAGCTCTGCCAGCGTCAGGTCGAAGGTGTAGACGAACAGCTCCGCAAAGAGGATGACGAAGATGGCTGTGAGACCGCCGGGAAAAGCCCGCCGCAGCACATTGTGGAGGAACTTGCCCTTCACCAGGTCGTGGTTGGGCTCCAGCGCCAGGAAGAAGGAGGGCACGCCGATGGTCAGGGCGGAGATCAGCGTCAGCTGGATGGGAACAAAGGGATAGGGGAAGGCGGCGAACAGGGTGATGAGGGCCAGGAAGAAGGACAGAATGTTCTTCACCAGGTACAATGCCGAGGCCCGCTGGATATTGTTGATGACCCGGCGGCCCTCCGCCACCACCTTGGGCATGGCGGCAAAGTCACTGTCCAGCAGCACCAGCTGGGCCACCTGGCAGGCGGCATCCGCGCCGGAGGCCATGGCCACGCCGCAGTCGGCGTCCTTCAATGCCAGCACGTCATTCACACCGTCGCCGGTCATGGCCACCGTGTGGCCCTGGCTCTGGAGGGCCCGGACGATCTTCCGCTTCTGGTTGGGGACCACTCGGCCAAACACAGTGTACTCCCGCACGGCCGCGGCGATGTCTTGATCCGTCTGGAGCTCCCGGGCGTCCACCCACTGCTCTGCGTTCCGGATGCCTGCCTGGGCCGCCACAGCGGAGACGGTCACCGGGTTGTCGCCGGAGATGACCTTCACATCCACGCCCTGGGTGTGGAAGTAATCGAAGACTTTGGGAGCGTTGGGGCGGATGGGATTCTCCAGCACCAGCAGGGCCAGGGGGATCACCACGCCGTGGAGGCGCCCGATCTCCGCCCCGTCGCACTGGGCCAGCAGCAGTACCCGGCAGCCCTGGGCGGCGTAGGGGGCAGTACGCTTTTCCAGGGCGGCGAAGTCCTGCCCCAGGATATACTCCGGTGCGCCCACCACATAAGCCCCCCGGTCCAGGAAATTCACGGCGCTCCACTTGGTGGCGGAGGTGAAGGGCACGGCTCCCCGGTCCGGCCAGCCGGGCCCCCGGGGAAACTTGTCCGCGATGGCCTTCGCCGTGTCGTTATCCGGATCCAGCACCCGGTAAAAGGCACCCAGAATGTCGGTGATGTCCGTGTCGGAACAGGACTCCGGGTCCAGGGGCACCACCTCCCGCACTTGCATTTGAGGGCTGGTGACGGTGCCGGTCTTGTCCACGCACAGCACGTCCACCCGGGCCAGGGTCTCGATGGCGTTCATCTCGTGGATCAGCGTCCGATTCTGGGCCAGCCGCACCACGCTGACCGCCAGGGCAACGCTGGTCAGGAGGAACAGTCCCTCCGGGATCATGCCGATCAGGGCCGCCACCGTGCTGACCACGGACTGCCGCAGGCCCAGATCCTGATTGATGAACTGGTTGTAGAACAACGCTGCGCCGATGGGAATCAACACGATGCCGATGAAGCGGATCAGGCTGTCCAGGGAGCGCATCATCTCGCTTTTGCCGGGGCCGTCATCTTTCTTGGCCGCCAGCGTCAGCTTGGAGGCGTAGGAGTCTGCTCCCACCTGGTCCATCCGGGCCCGGCACTTGCCGGAGATGACGAAGCTGCCGGACAGCAGCTGGTCCCCAGGCTCCTTGGTGACGGCGTCCGCCTCGCCGGTGATGAGGGCCTCGTTCACCTGCACCTGCCCGGTGAGGACCGGTCCGTCCGCAGGGATCTGGCAGCCGGCGGTGAGCTCTACCACGTCCTCCCGCACCAGCTGGTCCACCGGCAGCTCCCGGACCTTTCCGTCCCGAATGATCCGCACCTTCGCGGCGGAGAGGAGGGACAGCTTCTCAATGGTGCGTTTGGAGCGCAGCTGCTGGACGATGCCGATGACGGCATTGGCTGCCACGATGAGGAGGAAGGTCATGTCCTTCCAGTCCCCTACCAGCAGCAGGCACACCGCCAGAACCACGAAAATCAGGTTGAAGTAGGTGAAGATATTCTCCCGGATGATCTGCTTATCGCTTTTGGTGGGAGACTCCACCGGGCGGTTGTCCCAGCCGGCCTCCGCCAGGGCCTGAGCCTGGGCGGAGGAGAGGCCGCTGTCCGCCTTGGGGGCACAGCGGGGCATCTCCTGGCGGCCAGCGGCCGCGGCCTCCGCGGGGGCCGCTTTCCGGTGCGGTTTCACGGACACTCCTCCTTCGACAAAATTTGATTCATTATAGCAATTTTCGGAAGATTTGTATAGAGATGAATTGAAAACTTTCCGTGCCGCAGCAGGCGGAGGAACGCCTTGCTGCCCGCGGAGAGAATATGGATATCCTTTGTATAAAGACAAACTGTAAAAACGATGTCATTGAATGAAAAACATTGGAGGAGTTGTGCATTGTATTCTGCCGGGCACGCCGATATAATGAAGCATAAGAAAGACGTGGGAGGGGAGTCCATGCTGACTTTGGATATGGTCCGGGAGGCCCAGGAGGCCCTGCGGGGCATCGCCCGGCGGACACCGCTGGACAGGGCCCCGAAATTTGGGGAGAACGTGTACATCAAGGCGGAAAACCTGCAGCTGACCGGGGCCTTCAAGCTCCGGGGCGCCTACAACAAGATCCGCAGCCTGACGCCGGAGGAGGCGGCCCGGGGCGTCATCGCCTGCTCTGCGGGGAACCACGCCCAGGGCATTGCCCTGTCCGCATCCCGGCTGGGGATCAAGGCGGTGATCTGCATGCCCGCCGGGGCGCCCATCAGCAAGGTGGAGGCCACCCGTGGCTACGGCGCAGAGGTGGTGCTGGTGCCCGGCGTCTATGACGACGCGGCGGCGGAGGCGGAGCGGCTGACGAAGGAGCAGGGCTACACCTTCGCCCACCCTTTCAACGACCCGCTGGTGATCGCCGGCCAGGGCACCATCGGCCTGGAGATCCTGGAGCAGCTGCCGGACGTGGAGCAGATCGTGGTGCCCATCGGGGGCGGCGGCCTCATCGGCGGCATCGCCTTTGCGGTGAAGCAGCTGAAGCCGGACTGCCGGATCGTGGGCGTCCAGGCGGCGGGCGCGGCGTCCATGTACCTGTCCCGCCACGCCGGGGGCCCCACGGAGCTGCGGAGCGTGTCCACCATTGCGGACGGCATCGCGGTGAAGAAGCCGGGTGATCTGACCTTTGCCCTGTGCCAGCAGTATGTGGATGAGGTGGTCACTGTCAGCGAGGACGAGATCGCCTCCGCCATCCTGGCGCTGATGGAGGGGCAGAAGACCGTGGCGGAGGGCGCCGGCGCCGTGCCGGTGGCGGCGGTGATGTTTGGCAAGGTGGACACGTCGGAGAAGAAAACCGTGTGCGTGGTCTCCGGCGGCAATGTGGACGTGACCACGCTGTCCCGGATCATCACCAAGGGCCTGTCCAAGGCCGGGCGGATCGCAGAGATCAGCACGAAGGTGGCGGATAAGCCCGGCAGCCTGCTGCAGCTTTTGAAGGTGGTGGCGGACAGCGGCGCCAACATCCTCAGCATCAACCATGCCCGGGAGGATCAGCATTCCGACGTGGGAGCCTGCATGGTCTCCATGGTGCTGGAGACCCGGGACGCCGCCCATGTGGAGCAGATCCGACGGGAGCTGACGGCCATGGGCTATGAGCTGGAAAAGGAGTAAAAAGGCGGGCATCCAAAGGATGCCCGCTTTCTTTTCCCTCAATTCCCGGTCTCCAGAGAGATCTGATTGAACATGGTCAGGATATCGTCCATAGAGGTGGCCCGCTTTTCCGCTCCGGCCCGGTCCAGCACCACCCGGCCCCGGTTCATCATCAGGATCCGGTCTCCATACTCCACCGCGTAGCGGAGGTTATGGGTGACCATCATGGCCGTCAAATGCTTTTCACGGATGACTCTGTCCGTCAGGGCCATGATGACCTCAGCGGTCTTGGGGTCCAGGGCCGCCGTGTGCTCGTCCAGAATCAGGAATTTCAGGGGCGTCATGGTGGCCATCAGCAGCGCCACCGCCTGCCGCTGGCCGCCGGAGAGAGCCCCCATCCGCACATCCAGCTTATCCTCCAGTCCCAGGCCCAGGGAGGCCAGCTGCTGGCGATAGAAGTCGATACGCTTTTTATTGACGCCCCGGCCCAGGCCGTAGGACCCGCCCTTGTTATCCGCCAGGGACAGATTTTCCAGCATGGTGAGGTTGGGGCAGGTGCCGGCGGCGGGGTCCTGGTAGACCCGGCCCATGGTGGCGTACCGCTGGTAGTCCTTCAGCTTGGAGATGCTCCGGCTGCCCACCAACACGTCACCGCCCTCGATGGGGATAGAGCCGCAGATGATGTTCAGCAGGGAGGTCTTGCCGCTGCCATTGCTGCCCACGATGGCCACGAACTGGCCCTCCTCCACTGTCAGGGAGAAGTGCTCGAACAGCCGCTGCTCCGTCAGGGTGCCGGGGTTGTAGATCTTCGTGATGTCCCGTACTTCAAGCATGGATGATCGCCTCCCCCTTCCGGCCGGACAGCACCAGCACCAGCAGGAACAGTGCAGCCGTAATCAGCTTCATCATATTGGTGGGCAGTCCCAGGCTCATGGCTACCTGGATGCACAGCTTGTAGAGCACACTGCCCAGCACTACCGCCGTGGTGCCCTGGGGGGAACCCAGGAAGCGGAGGGGCCCGGACTTCCGCAGTCCCCGGGCCAGCCGGGTGCCGGTGTAGAAGTGTATGATGGACACACCGATAATCACCGCCGCCAGGCCGTACACCAGCTGGCCGGTACCCATGGTGGCGGAGAAGCTGCGGGTTTCGTGGCAGACGATGCAGCCGCCGAAGGCCACCAGGGCGTTGGAGATCACCAGCCCCAGGATCTTTACTGTGCCTCGGTCCTTGGCCAAGGTGGTCACCAGGGTGGCGTTGTCGCCCACAGCCCGCAGCAGCAGGCCGGACTTCGTGTGGAAATAGGCGTCCAGCAGCAGCTTGATGACGATGACCAGCGCCAGGGACACAATCAGCTTCCGCCCGGAGAGGGAGAGATCCCCAAACAGGGCCATCACCGGGGCAGAGGTGAAAATGGTGTCCGTACCCCGGTCGATGGTCAGGTTGGACCCGGCGATCTGCAGGTTCACAGAGAACAGGGCGGTCATGGTGATGATGCCCGCCAGCAGGTTCCGCACCTTCAGCTTCACGTGGACCAGACCGGTGAAAAGTCCCGCCAGACCGCCCACTATCAGGGAGGCGGGCAGGGTCAGCCAGGGATCGACGCCCTTGGTCATCAGCACCGCCGTGACAGCGGCCCCCAGGGGAAACGTGCCATCCACCCCCAGATCCGGAAAGTCCAGAATGGAATAGGTGATATACACGCCGTAGGAGATCAGGGCGTAGATCAGCCCCTGGATCAGAGTGCTGGTCAGCAGTTCCATCACATCCATGAGATGAGAAGCCTCCTTGTGAAAAGATCAGATCACGGTGCTGCAGAGGGTGCCGATGCCCTCGATGGCGCATTCCACCGTGTCGCCGGACTGGAGGAATCTGGGCGGATCGAAGCCCATGCCCACTCCCGCCGGGGTGCCGGTGGCGATGATGGTGCCCGGCAGCAGCGTCATTCCCCCGGTCAGCTCCTCCAGGATCTGCCCGATGGAGGTAATCAGCAGAGCGGTATTGGACTTCTGCCGCAGCTCACCGTTGACCCGGCTGGTGATCTCCAGCGCCGGGGGATAGGCGATCTCGTCGGCGGTGACCAGCACGGGGCCCATGGGCGTGAAGCCGTCCAGACTCTTGCCGAAATACCACTGCTTATGGCCCGTCTGCAGGTCCCGGGCGGATACGTCGTTAAGGACGGTGTAGCCGAAGATGTAGTCTGCCGCATCGGCGGCTTTCACGTCCCGGGCGGCTTTGCCCAGCACCACCGCCAGCTCCGCCTCATAGTCCAGCCGGTCCGTAAGGCCCGCGTGACGGGGGATGACGCCGTCGGGCTTCCCGGCCTCGCTGACCCGCTTGGAGAAGTAGACCGCCGCTGTACTGCTCTTGGTGAAGGCATCGGCGCTGTACCGGGCGGATTCCTCCGCGTGGTCCCGGTAGTTCATGCCCAGGCAGACCACATCCTGCCGGGGGCGGGGGATGGGAGCCAGCAGCTCCACATCTGACAGCGGGACCGCACCGCCCCGCTCTGCCGCCGCGGCGGCAGAACGGAGGTCGGCAGGGGTCATGGTTTCGATCAAGGTGTTCATATCGGCGGCGGGGAGGGGCAGCACGCCCTTTCCATCGGCGGTGAGGGCGCCCACATACTCGGCGCCGCTGAGACGATAGGTGACAAGCTTCATGAAGAGTTCTCCTTGGTAATGGATGTTACAGATGTTATTCCGCGCACTCCTGGGCCTCCTGGGCGATGTCGTCGGGAATGGTGATGCCCAGCTCGGCCGCCGCGTCGGAGTTGATATACAGGCCATAGTTTTCGATGGTCTCGTAGGGCAGGTCTTCACAGGCGGCCTCGCCGGTGAGGACTTTGGCGGCCATCAGGCCGGTCTGGATGCCCAGCTGGATGTAGTCCAGGCCCGCGCCGCCCACGCAGCCCAGCTTTACCTGCTCCACCTCGGAACCGTAGACAGGGATACCCGCCTCGTCCGTCTTCTCCAGAATGGCGCCCAGCACGCCCACCACATTGTTGTCCGTCAGGTTGGACAGGCAGTCCACCCCATGGGACAGCAAGGTATCCACCGCCTGGGTGACCTCTGCCTGGGAGGTGACGCCCACCGCGTCAATGGTGAAGCCGTAGTCCGTTGCCAGCTCCTCATAGACGCTGATGGAGTAGACGGAGTTGGCCTCGCTGGTGGTGTAGACGATGCCGATGGTGTCGGCATCCGGCTGCAGGGCCCGGATCAGCTGGAGCTGGCCCTCCACCGGCAGGGCATCGGAAGTGCCGGTGATGTTGCCCGCGTCCAGGTGGGCGCCCACCGGGTCGGTGATGGCGGTGAAGATCACGGGGATGTCCTTGTCCTCCGCGGCATTGAAGCAGGCGATGGCGGAGTTGGTGGCGATGCCCACCATCAGGTCCGCGTCCTCGGCGGAAAACATCTGGCCGATTTGGGTGGCCTGGTTGTCGTCGAAGTTGGCGTTCTGGTAGTCCACCTCAAAGTCCGTGCCCTCCACCAGACCGGCCTGCTCCAGGCCCTGGAGGAAACCCTCCCGGCAGTTGTCCAGGGAGCCGTGCTGGCCGTACTGGCTGATGCCGATCAGATACTTGACGGGCTCACCGCCGCTTTCGCCGGAGGAGGTGTCATCGGTGCCGCCGCAGGCGGCCAGGGACAGGATCATGGTCAGGGACAGGCCGCAGGCGGCCAGCTTCTTCAGCAGATTCATCATAATAGATTCTCCAATCTTTGATACAGAATATTTGAAAGGGGTCCGTTCAGGGAATTGATATTGCAGCACAGGCCGCGCCATCGTCTGGTATTGTGTTTCATATCTCCATACTCCTTTCCCGGACCGATCAGGGGAATCAAAAAAAGCCCTGCCCCATATTTGGGACAAGACTTGAAACCATCCTGCGGTACCACCCAAGTTGACGCAAAGCGCCCGCTCGTTCCACGTACATTCATACGCGCCGCCCGGATAACGGGTGCGGGTCCCGTCAGACGCTACTGAGCATTTTGCCGTTTGCGCTGCCCTCGCAAGTCCATTCGCTGGAAAGTTCTCTGCCGTGATCCCACCATCCACGGCTCTCTGAAAGGTGACCTGACCAGGTACTCCTCTTGCTCATCGGTTTTGCTTGATTGCTTTGCATTATACGAAGCGGCGGCGGAAATGTCAACCGTGATTTTGCACAAATCTTTTTTGTTGCTTTAAAGAGATAAAATCCGGGGCAAGAACTACCCCGGCAGGATGGCCCTGCCGGGGAGTAACATGCAGTTTGAATCGGGTTTTCCGCGGCTCAGGAAAGCAGCAGCTTGTCGTCGGCTTCGTCAGAGCCGCTGACTTTGCTGAACAGGGCCAGCAGGTCGGGAACGGTGAGCTTCTTCTTCTCCTCGCCGGACACGTCGATGACAATACGGCCGTCGTACATCATGATGAGCCGGTTGCCGTGGACGATGGCGTCCTTCATGTTGTGAGTGACCATCATGGTGGTGAGGCCGTTTTCCTCCACGATCCGGTCGGAGAGCTCCAGCACCTTGGCGGCGGTCTTGGGGTCCAGGGCGGCAGTGTGCTCGTCCAGCAGCAAAAGCTTGGGCCGCTTCAAAGAGGCCATCAGAAGCGTCAGCGCCTGGCGCTGGCCGCCGGAGAGGAGCCCCACCTTGCTGGTCAGACGGTCCTCCAGACCCAGCCCCAGGTCCCGCAGCAGCTCCCGGTAGTCCGCCCGCTCCGTCTTGGTGATGCCCCAGCCCAGGCCGCGGGGCTGGCCCCGGCGGGCCGCCAGCGCCAGATTTTCCTCGATCTGCATGGTGGGGGCGGTGCCCATCATAGGGTCCTGAAACACCCGACCGATGAATTTGGCCCGCTTGTGCTCCGGCAGGCGGGTCACGTCCACCCCGTCGATGACGATGGCGCCGCTGTCCACAGAAAAGGTGCCGGCCACCGCATTGAGCATGGTGGACTTGCCGGCGCCATTGCCGCCGATGACCGTGCAGAAGTCACCGTCCTTCAGCGTCAGGCTGACGCCCCGGAGGGCCTGCTTTTCATTGACCGTCCCGGCGTTGAACGTCTTCCAGATCTCCTTGATCTCAAGCATCCTGATCCCCTCCTGTTTTTGCTCCGGCATTGGCGCTCCCGGCGGGCACCTTGACGTGGGCGTATTTCCCCTTCCAGTAGGGGATGGCCAGGAAGGCCGCCACGATCAGGGCGGTGATGAGCTTCATGTCATCGGTGTTCAGGCCCAGCCAGATGACCACCTGGTACACCAGGTAGTACAAAATGGCGCCGATGGCCACAGCCAGCATCTTCAGCGCAAAGTTGCGGAACACTTTGCCGAAGATCACCTCGCCGATGATGACGGCGGCAAGGCCGATGACGATGGCGCCCCGGCCCATGTTCACGTCCGCGAAACCCTGGTACTGGGCCAGCAGGGCGGAGGACAGGGCCACCAGTCCGTTGGACAGCATCAGGCCCAGCACCTTGGTGAAGTTGGTGTTGATGCCCTGGGCCCGGGACATATTGGGGTTGGAACCAGTAGCCCGCAGGGAGGCACCCAGCTCCGTGCCGAAGAACCAGTACAGCAGGGCAATGACCGCCGCCACAAAAATGGCTACCACCAGGATGGGGTTGTCCAGGCTCAGGGAGCGGACGCTCTGCTGGTCCACCAGCAGGTCATACTGTCGGGAGCTGACGGGCCGGTTGGCCTGTCCCATGATCCGCAGGTTGACGGAGTACAGGGCCAGCTGGGTGAGGATACCGGCGAGGATTGCCGGAATGCCGCAGGCGGTGTGGAACAGGCCGGTGACCAGTCCCGCCAGCACACCCGCCAGAAACGCCCCCAGCATCGCCAGCGGCACCGGCGCCCCCGCCATGGTCAGCATGATGAAGGCGGCGCCGCCGGTAGCCATGGTGCCGTCCACCGTCAGGTCGGCCACGTCCAGGATCCGGAACGTGATGTAGACGCCGATGGCCATGATGCCCCAGATCAGTCCCTGGGCGGCCACACCCGGCAGGGCGTTGACCAGATGCATGATGTTCAAGTGAAATCCCTCCAAAATCCCCCGGCTGTTTCCGGAGGCAATTTGCTGCTCTATTCTAGCAAAGTTCAGCGGAAAGGGGAAGCCCCTTTTCCGCTGAAAGTGTGTTGATAAGATTTGGATGACGGGACGGAAGGGTGGACGGACGCCCTGCGGAGCATACCGCAGATGCCGCCCATAGGACGGAGACCGGGCGGCGGAGAGCCCCGGAGAGGGCTCCCCGCCGGTGAAGGCGGAAGTTTTGCAGACAAGAATTTGAAAACATCCGCCGGCTCTTTATCGGTTCTCCGTCCATTCGTCCTTATTCGGCGATGGCCTCATAGCCGTCGGGCGGGGTCAGGCCCAGAGCCTCGCACATGGTGGGGTTGTACTTGGGGGTGAACTGGGGGGCGTACTCGATGGGCATGGTGGCGGGATCGGCTCCGTTCACCAGGATATCATAGGCCATCTCACCGGTCTTGTAGCCGATGTCATAGTAGCTGATGGTCAGCGTGGCCACGCCGCAGCCCTTGCAGATGCCCTCCTCACCGGCGATGATGGGAGTGCCAGTGTCCAGGGAGATGTTGCCGATCAGTTCGGCGTTGTTGGCAGCGGTGTTGTCGGTGGGAACGTACAGGACATCGCTGGCCGTGCAGGCTGAGGAGGCCACAGCGGACAGATCGTTGGAGTCGGAGAAGGAGTATTGGGTGCAGGTATAGCCCAGATCCTCCAGGTAGCCCTGGACCGTGTCCACCTGATACTGGCTGTTGGGCTCGGCGGAGCAGTACAGCAGGCCCACAGTCTGGGCGTCGGGGAACCAGGTGTGCAGCATCTCAGCCTGCTGGTCCAGGGGCGCCAGATCGGAGGTGCCGGAGACGTTGTAGCCAGTGGTGCCGGTAAAGCCGTCAATGCCCAGAGCCACGCCGTACTCGGTGATGGAGGTGCCCAGAATGGGAATGGTGCTGGTGCCGGTGGCAGCGGCCTGGAGAGCGGTGGTGCCGTTGGCCATGATCAGGTCCACGCCCTGGGAGACAAAGTTGTTGGCAATGGTGGTGCAGTTGGCGGTATCGCCGGAGGCGTTCTGGGGGTCGATGGTGACACTGTCGCCCAGCAGTTCCGTCAGGGCGTCCTGGAAGCCCTGGGTGGCGGCGTCCAGGGCCTCGTGCTGGACCTGCTGGATAATACCCACGGTGTAGGTCTGGCTGCCGGAGGCGGACTCGTCGCCGCTGGTATCAGCATCGGTATCTGTGGACTGGGTGTCGCCGCCGCAGGCAGCCAGGCTCAGAGCCATGACGGCGGTCAGCGCAAGGGCAAGAAACTTCTTTTTCATCGCAGAGATCTCCTTTTCAAGATTGATCGCGGGGAAATTACAAAAAGCGGCTCTGTCCGAAGAGCAGAGCCGCCTTCCATACGGTCCGATCTGGTCCGGCCGCCGGACCTTCACTGGCTGCTCTGCCTATGACAATATCGGCCCGCATAGCGGACCTGGCAGCCATAAAATCGAGAGAACCCCGCTACAGTGCGGAACGCTGCTGCAAACAAAACCATGGAAGAGCTCCCTTCTGCCGACCGGCCTTTGTACTTTTACACCATACTGCTTTAAACAGGCAAAGTCAATGGTGAATTTATACAAAATCTCTGGAAAATGTTTCAGAGGCAGGAGATTTCCCAAAAAACAGAGCCGCCCGGCAGCTTCCTCAGCAGAAAGCGCCGGGCGGCGGGGCCACGCGCTCCTCAGCCCCACAGGGCGGAGAGCATGGGAATGACCTGCTTTTTCCGGGACATGACCTTGGGCAGGAACACCACGTCCTCCGCATCCTCCACATTGAAGGCCTGGCGGATGCTGTCCCTGTCGCCCACGAACAGCAGCTGGGTGCCCTCCAGCAGTACATCGGTAATCATCAGGATCACCATGTCAAAGCCCTGCTTCTTCTGCAGGGAGCTCATGAGCTGCAAAAACTCTCCCTTGCGCTGGAGCAGCTGGTCGGAGTCCATGCAGGTGACCTGGCTCACCGCCAAGTTGTGGCCTGCGATGTGGAACTCCTTGTAGTCTGTGCGGAAGATCTCCTCTGCAGACTTCGCACCGCCGCCGGAGGCGGAGAAGATCACTTGTCCCAGCGCCTGGAGGGAGATGTTGGCGATCCGGGCCATGCGGTTGGCCACGTCGATGTCCCGCTGGGTGCAGGTGGGAGACTTGAACATGACCGTATCAGAGACGATGGCCGCGGCCATCAATCCCGCCATCTTGGCGGTGGGCATCAGGCCCTTGTCCTGATACATCCCCGCCACGATGGTGGTGGTGCTGCCCACGGGCTCGTTCCGGACAGTGATGGGATTCTTGGTCTGGATGTCCGCCAGCCGGTGGTGGTCGATGATCTCCAGAATCTCCGCCTGGTCCAGGCCCGGTACGGACTGGGCCTTCTCGTTGTGGTCCATCAGGATCACCTGCTTGCGGCGGGGCCGCAGCAGATGGTAGCGGGACAGGGTGCCCACCACCCGCTCCTCCTCATCCAGAATGGGATAGGCCCGGAAGCGGCTTTCCAGCACGGTGTTCTGCACGTCGTCGATATAGTCGTCCAGGTGGAAGCACACCAGATCCTTGTTCTTGCAGATGCTGCTGATGGGCATGGCATGGTAGATGAGCCGCACTGCCCGGTAGGCGTCATAGGCGGTGGAGATGATGCAGGTGTCCGTCTGCATGGCCAGCAGCTCCGGGTCCACCTCCGCCTGACAGACGATGATGCAGCTGACGCCGATCTCCAGCGCACGGCGGATCATGTCCGGCTGGTCGCCGCAGACCACGATGCTGCCCGGGTCGGAGAACACCAGGTTCTCCCGGCTGGCGGGCAGGGCGATAGTGACCTCACCGGAGATCACGTCCCGCATCTCGCCGCCCTGGTTGAGAATTTTGCCCTCCAGCACGGACAGCAGGTTGTACACCGGGATCTCGCCCACCTTAGGGTTGCGGACGGAGGACATGTCATAGTTGGCCACATCCCCGGCGGAGAGCATTCCGAACAGGGTCCCGTCCTCATTGGCCACGGGGATGGCGGAGATCTTGTCCTTCTGCATGGTCCGCCAGGCCCGGCTGATGGTGGCAGCGGCGGACAGGGTGGCGGGCGTGTCGTAATCCAGGTCCCGGACCTGGGTACGCACGTTGTTCAGCAGCTTGGGGGGCTGGAAGCCGAAGCGATCCAGCACGGTCTGGGTCTCGTCACTGATCTGGCCCAGGCGGGCGGCCTCGTACTGCCGCTGGCCAAGGGCGTTCTTCAGCGCCGCGTAGGCCATGGCGGAGACGATGGAGTCCGTGTCCGGGTTCCGGTGTCCGGTGATATAGATGGTGTCCATGAATACTCCCTCTCAAGTGGATGCGGGGCATCCAATTTTTGGCGTGTTGATAGCTTTATTATGCGTCTCCGGTGCAGGTTTGTCAACAGCCCGCAGGCCGGAAAACCGGGGGCCGGAAGGGCAAAAACTGCCTCCGCCAGCGGGGGCGGAGGCGGTTTTGCGCCGGTGCGCGACGGCGTTCACAGGGTTTCCAAATAGGCCTCGATGGCCTCGCCCATGAAGTGGGCCGTGCCGGGGCCGTAGCTGTCCAGAACCTCTGCAAAGCGGTTGTCCCAGCTGTACAGGTCCGCCAGGCGGCGGAGCTTCTCCTCGTCGCAGCTGCGGCTGAACTTCACCAGATGGGCCTGCCAGCGGAGCACCAGCTCCCGGGCCTCCGGACTGGCGGGGTCGCCCTTGGCCGCCTCAGCGGCAAAGGCCATGAGAATGGGGTCGGCGTCCTCCTGCTCGGCGGACGCGCCGATATAGCTTGCCATGGGATTTTTCCTCCTTGCGTGGGATTGAATCGGGGTCAGAGAATGACCAGCTCCTTGGGGGCCAGAGTGAGGTTTTGACAGCCCTCCGGTGTGAGGTACAGCACGTCCTCAATCCGCACACCCAGCTTCCCGGGCAGGTAGATGCCCGGCTCGGCAGAGATCACCGCCCCGGCGGGCAGGGGCTTGTCGTTGGAGGGAGTGGCGTTGGGCCCCTCGTGGATCTCCACTCCCACGCCGTGGCCGAAGCTGTGGCCGAAACAGGGACCGTAGCCCGCCTGCCGGATGATGTCCCGGGCGGCGCCGTCCACGGCCTTTCCAGTGGCCCCGGCCCGGGCGGCTGCGATACCCGCCAGTTGGGCCTGCAGCACCGTGTCGTAGACCTGGCGCATCTCATCCGTCACGGATCCCACCGCCACGGTACGGGTCATGTCGGAGCAGTAGCCGTGATAGATGCAGCCGAAGTCCATGGTGACGAACTCCCCGGCCTGGATGACCTTTTCCGAGGGTACCCCGTGGGGCAGGCTTCCGTTGGGGCCGGACACCACGATGGGATCGAAGGACTTGTCCTCCGCCCCGTAGTGGAGCATGAGATACTGGAGCCGGGCGGCGATCTCCTTCTCCGTGACGCCGGGCCGGATCTCGTTCAGGATATCCGTCAGGGCCTTCTCCGCAATCCGCTGGGCGGCAATCATGATCTCCAGCTCCTCCGGGTCCTTTACCGCCCGCAGCTCTGCCAGCAGGTCCGCCGCGGGCACCAGCTCACAGGGCAGAGCCCGGGCATAGGCGTCGTGCTCCCGGACGGTCATATAGGCGTCCTCAAACCCCAGGCGCTGGATGCTGTGGCGCTGGACGGCCTCCTTCAGCAGGGCGGAATAGCCCCGGCCGTGGCCTGCCTCCTGGACCTCCGCATCCTGCACATGCCGCCGGGCGGCCTCTGTGTACCGGGAGTCGGTGAAGTAATAGAACTTCTCTCGGGTGACCAGGGCCATGCCGTCGGTTCCGGCGGAGTGGAAGCCGGAGGCGTAAAAACGGTTGGCCTCATGGGTCAGCAGCATACCGTCCAGGTCACGGGATTCCAGCTGGGCGGCGATTTTAGCAAAGTGATTCATCGTGTTACCTCCTGAGCCTCCATTTTCATCACAGAGGCCTTTACAAATCCATAGAACAGCGGATGCGGCCGGTCGGGACGGCTCTTGAACTCCGGGTGAAACTGGGCGCCCACGAACCAGGGGTGGTCCGGCAGCTCGATGATTTCTACCAGGCGGCCGTCCGGGGACAGGCCCGCCAGCCGCATACCGCCCACCTGTATCTCCGCCCGGAAATCGTTGTTGAACTCGTAGCGGTGGCGGTGGCGCTCGGAGATCTCTGCCGCGCCATACAGCTCCCGGCTGCGGGAGCCCTCCGCCAGCACACAGGGGTAGCGGCCCAGCCGCATGGTGCCGCCCTTGGCGGTGACATTCACCTGGTCCGGCATCAGGTCGATGACCGGGTGGGCGGTGGAGGAAAATTCGGAGGAGCTGGCGTCTGCCCAGCCCAGCACGTGGCGGGCGAACTCGATCACCGCCATCTGCATCCCCAGGCAGATGCCGAAGTAGGGAATGCAGTGTTCCCGGGCGTACCGCACGGCCGCGATCATGCCCTCGATGCCCCGGTCGCCGAAGCCGCCGGGCACCAGGATGCCGCTGCAGCCCGCCAGCCGCTCCGCCGCACTGGCCTCCGTCAGGGTCTCAGAGTCCACCCACCGGATGTCTACTACCGCGTCGTTGGCGGTGCCCGCATGGTTCAGGGACTCCACCACGGAGAGGTAGGCGTCGTGGAGCTGGGTGTACTTGCCCACCAGGGCGATGGACACCCGCTTGCGGGCGTTCTTCTCCCGCTTCACCATGGCGCTCCACTCCCGCAGATCCGGCTGGTGAGTGATGAGGCCCAGCTTCCGGCACACCACCTCGTCCAGACCCTCCTTGGCCATCAGCAGGGGCACCTCATACAGCGTCTCCGCCGTGGCGTTCTGGATGACGCAGTCCGGCTGGACATTGCAGAACAGGGCAATCTTCCGGCGGATGTCCTCTGTGATGGGCACGTCGCACCGGCATACCAGAATATCCGGCTGGATGCCCAGGGACAAAAGCTCCTTCACGGAGTGCTGGGTGGGCTTGCTCTTCAGCTCGCCGCTGCCGGGGATCTGGACGATGAGGGGCACGTGGATGAACACCACATCCCCCTGGGGCCGCTCCGCCGCCACCTGCCGGATAGCCTCCAGGAAGGGCTGGGACTCAATGTCGCCCACGGTGCCGCCGATCTCCGTGATGACCACGTCCACGTCCTCTTCCGCCATGGCGTAGATGCGGCGCTTGATCTCGTTGGTGATGTGGGGGATGATCTGCACCGTGGCGCCCAGGTAGTCGCCCCGGCGCTCCCGGTTCAGCACGGACCAGTAGATCTTGCCGGAGGACACGGAGCTGTTGCCGGTGAGGTCCTCGTCCACGAACCGCTCGTAGTGGCCCAGGTCCAGGTCCGTCTCGGCCCCGTCCTCGGTGACGAACACCTCGCCGTGCTGATAGGGACTCATAGTCCCCGGGTCCACATTGATATAGGGGTCGAACTTCTGGTTCCGCACCCGGACGCCCCGCTGCTTCAGAAGCCGCCCCAGGGAGGCCGCGCAGATCCCCTTGCCCAAGCCGGAGACCACGCCGCCGGTAACGAATACGAATTTCGTTGACATGCCGCTCACCTTGCCTTTCCACGCAAACAGTTTTAGCAGGAAACCGAATTGTACGCCCCGGGCCGACAAACAAAAAACAAACTTCATGCGCGGTACAGTGCACCACGAATACAGGCAAATGCCGCTGCGCATGAAGTTTTGCGCATCATTTCCGGTTGCCCCAAAGGGGCGGGGAAATGGCGCATTTTCGTTTTTTGTTATGCAAAAGCATAACAAAAAACACCGCCGGACCGATTTTGCGGCTGAAAGTCCCAGTCTCTTTCGGGACGTTCGGCCGCGGTCCGCGGTGTGTCTGTTCGGTTGTCGCGTTGCGGCATCCGCCGCAAACCGCTGCCCAAAGCGTTTCCAAAAAATACTGTTTCAGTGTAGCACCGGCTTGGGAAAATGTCAACGGCCGTCAGATGGCAAAACCGGCAGAATCCGCAGCGCGATTCCAACCGGTTTTCTGTGGATTTCGGCAA
>OOAU01000556.1_pt1 | contig 23817 bp, 21 predicted proteins | sample 1670931 | NCBI WGS metagenome assembly OOAU01 (sample SAMN06348105, study PRJEB24527) | human gut metagenome | biome: human gut; feature: ankylosing spondylitis patient; material: feces | host: Homo sapiens | place: China | collected 2015-10 | reverse complement strand
GTGACGGCATTGGGATCCAGATAGAAGGAATCCAGCATCGTCTTACCCCTCCTTCTCGCCCCGCTGGCGGATGGAGAGGGTGATAGGCGTGCCCTCCAGGCCAAAGGTGTTCCGCAGGCAGTTCTCCAGATACCGCTGGTAGGAGAAGTGGAACAGGCGGCTGTCGTTGCAGAACACCACAAAGTGGGGGGGCCGGATGCCCACCTGGGTCATGTAGTAGATCTTCAACCGGCGGCCCTTGTCGGAGGGGGGCTGAACCCGTGTCTGGGCATCCGCCAGGACGCTGTTCAGCATACCGGTGGTGATCCGGGTGCTGGCCTGGTTGGAGACATAGTCGATCAGCTCGAACAGCCGGTCCACCCGCTGGCCGGTCTTGGCTGAGATGAACAGGATGGGGGCGTAGGTCATGAAGGCCAGGCCGTTGCGGACCTCTTCCCGCATCTTGTCCATGGTCTTGCTGTCCTTTTCGATCAGATCCCACTTGTTGACCACGATGATGCTGGCCTTCCCGGCTTCGTGGGCCAAGCCCGCCACCTTGGTGTCCTGCTCGGTGACGCCTTCGGTGGCGTCGATCAGGATCAGGCACACGTCGCTGCGCTCAATGGCCAGGGTGGCCCGGAGAACGGAATACTTCTCGATGTCCTCCTCCACCTTGGACTTGCGGCGGATGCCGGCGGTGTCAATGAAGACGAACCTGCCCTGATCGTTTTCAAAGTAGGAGTCGATGGCGTCTCGGGTGGTGCCGGCCACGTTGGAGACGATGACCCGCTCCTCCCCCAGGATCTTGTTCACCAGGGAGGACTTGCCAGCGTTGGGCTTGCCGATAACAGCCACCTTGATGGCGTCGTCCTCCTCCTCTTCTTCCTCCTCTGGGGGGAAGTACTGGAGACAGGCGTCCAGCAGGTCGCCGGTGCCGTGGCCATGGACAGCCGAGACAGCGATGGGATCCCCCAGTCCCAGGTTGTAGAACTCATAAAAGTCCGGGTCCGGGACACCGGTGGAGTCCATTTTGTTCACTGCCAGCACGATGGGCTTGCCGCTGCGCAGCAGCATGTTGGCCACCTCCTGGTCAGAGGCGGTGAGGCCCGTGCGGACATCCGTCAGAAAGATGATGACAGTGGCGTTCTCGATGGCGATCTGGGCCTGATCCCGCATGAAGGACAGGATCTGGTCGTCGGTCCGGGGCTCGATACCGCCGGTGTCGATAAGGGTGAAGGACCGGCCGTTCCAGTCCGTCTCCCCATAGATGCGGTCCCGGGTGACGCCCGGGGTGTCCTCCACAATGGAGAGGCGCTTTCCAATGAGTTTGTTGAACAGCATGGACTTGCCCACATTGGGCCGGCCCACGATGGCGACGATGGGTTTCACCGGCGCTCACTTCCCTTCTTTATCAAGCAGACATACATGGTCATATTATACCCAGTGACCGGCGAAATGGCAAGACATCCTCCGATTTTTACACAGTATGGACGCAGAAAAAGGAGGGAAGATGTTGCTCTTCCCTCCCGATCCACAGGGCACGTCTTATTTCGCCACCACGGACTTGACAACCTTGACCTCGCGGCCGTTGTAAGTACCGCACTCCTGGCACATTCTGTGAGGCAGGTGCAGCGCACCGCATTTCGGGCATTTGACGAGGCCGGGAGCCGCCAGCTTCCAGTGGGAGCTGCGGCGCTTGTCGCGTCTAGCTTTGGATACTTTTCCCTTAGGTACTGCCATTGTGACACCTCCTTGATCTTTCAAAGGCAGCGGAGTCGCCCCCGGCCTTATTCATTCGTTCTCTCTGTTCTCTAAAAGCTTTGCCAGGACCGCCAGACGGGGATCCGTCTCCTTCCCGCAGGAGCAGGGGCCGAGGTTCAGGTCGGCACCGCACCGGGGGCACAGTCCTTTGCAATCTTCCGAACACAATGTCTTGGTGTCCATTCCAAGGATGAACGCCGTGCGGGCCAGATCGCCCACATCCACTTCCCCATCCTCCAGCAGGACGATCTCGTCGTTGTCCTCGTTCTGGAGCTCTTCCGCCAATAGGCAGCGAAAGGGAACGGTCTTGTCCTGAAGAAACGCCTTGCCGCACCGGTCGCAGACCGCGTCCAGCGTGGTCCGGGCCGTCAGCTCCAGCTCCAGGAGATCCGCGGTGTTGCTCACCGCGCCCTCCACCTCCACAGGGCGGCTGATGGGATGCCGTCCGGCAAATTCCACGTCGGACAAGTCCAGAGAAAACTGGAACGTCAGGCGCTTGCCAGGGGCATGCAGTATGGGTCTTACATCAAAACGCATAAGCTACCTCGTAATGACACGAATAGTATTATAAGGGATGTGTGCCCGGTTGTCAAACAATTTTAGCCTGCGATTACCGTTTCCGGGCAAATTTTTTCGTTTCCGGGCAGGCGCTCTGTTCAGCTCTCCTCTTCCCGACGCTTCTGCCAGCCGGTGATGTCGATGCCCAGGATCACATTGCGGAAGCCCTCCTGCAGCCGGGCATAGGTGGTGATGTTGTAGATGTCCTTGGGCCGGCGGGTGTTCCAGCCGTCCCGCAGCCGCTCCGCCAGCTCTTGGCACAGGGGCTCCTCCAGTCCCAGCAGCATGGGGGAAAGGTACGTCACCAGCATCTGCTTTTCCCGGGCCTGGACCATGGTCCGGTTCCAGGGGCGCTGGCGTTTCCACCCTGCCTCCAGCAGGTCCAGCAGCTGCTCCGCCAGTACCCGGCGGCCGTCAGGGTCCTCCGCCGTCTCCCGGACGGCCGCCATGTACAGTGGTCCGAATCGCTCCGTGTAGGTCCGGAAGGCGCTGGTGTACTCCCGGCGGGTGAACCGCTCGTTGTAATAGCGCGCCTCCTGCACGGCGGCGCAGAGCTCTTCCAGCTTCATTCCTCGTCCCGTCCCTTCTGGTCCGCTTCGGGTCCGACCTGTTCTGCAGGTGTCGCCGGACGCTTCTGCTCCGGCAGGGCGTCGTCCTGGCTCCAGCTATCCGGGTCGTCCTTGTGAGCCTTGGCGTACTGGTACGCCTTCCACTCCCGCCAAAGCACCATCGCCCCTGCCACGGCGAACACTGCGCCCGCCGCCACGTTCAGGGCCACGGTTTCGGCGGTCCCGTCCCAGATGCCCTTCATCAGCTGGTAGGCCAGATACAGCAGGTAGCCCCCTGCCAAGACCCGGAAATAGTTCACCCAGCCCCGCTGTTTGTTTCCGTCATGCTGCGCCATACGTCCAGTTTCTCCTAACCGATTCAAAAAATTCTCTCCCCGCTTTACAAGCGCCCGGCAAACAGGTATGATGGTAGCATCAAATACTTGCCCATCGGAGGATGCCATGCGGGAACTCACCATTGGAAAAAACGACGCCGGACAGCGGCTGGACCGCTTTGTGGCCAAAAGCCTGCCCCTGCTGCCCCCCACCCTGCTGCAGAAATACATCCGCCTCAAGCGGATCAAAGTCAACGGCAGGGGTGCCAAGCGGGACACACGGCTGGAGTCCGGCGATATTTTACAATTATATATCAACGACGAGTTCTTTGACAAGCCCTCTGAGGAAAACATCTTTCTCACCGTGTTCCGTCCCCAGCTGGACATCGTGTACGAAGACGAGAATCTGCTGCTGGTGAACAAGCGGCCGGGTCTGGTGGTCCACGCCGATGAGACGGAGAAGGTCAACACCCTCATCAACCACATTCAGGCCTACCTGTACCAGAAAAAAGAGTGGAATCCCAAATGGGAGAACGCCTTTGCGCCCGCCCTGTGCAACCGGATCGACCGGAACACCGGCGGCATTGTCATTGCCGCCAAGAACGCGGAGACCCTGCGGATCATAAATGAGAAGATCAAAAACCATGAGGTGGAGAAGTCTTATCTCTGCATCACCGTAGGCCGCCCCAAGCCAGTGGAGGGGAAGATTGCGGGCTTTCTTTTAAAAGATGAGGCGAAAAAGCAGGTGGCTTTCTATCGCCGTCCCATTCCCGGCGGAAAGACTGCCGTGACCCTGTACCGGACTCTGGAGACCCGGGGCCCGCTGTCTTTGGTAGAGTGTCGGCTGCTCACCGGCCGGACCCACCAGATCCGGGTGTCCATGGCGGAGATCGGCTGTCCCCTGCTGGGGGACGGCAAGTACGGCCGGGGGGATGTGAACCGCCGCTACGGCGAGACCCGGCAGGCCCTGTATTCCTACCAGCTGGCCTTCCCTTTCCCCACGGACGCCGGGGCGCTGAATTACCTGCGGGGCAGGGTCTTCACCGTGGCGGATGTGCCCTTCCGGGACAAGTATTTTCCCGCGCCGGAAACTCCTAAAAAAATTCCCGTAAAACCCCGGCGAAATCTTTGATTTTGCTTGACTTTTCGCCACACATCGGATATAGTTTGTTATTGCTGAATTTCGACGAGAAAGGTTCCCCCTCAACAGAGAAAAGAGGCGTTTCATTGTAATCAAAATTATTATGAAATGGGGGAGGATACATGTCCAAAGAGTTGATTCGTCTGCAGAACATCCGTATGGCGTTTGACGACGAAGTGGTTCTCAACGATTTAAACCTCTATATCAACGACAAAGAATTCCTCACACTGCTTGGACCCAGCGGCTGCGGCAAGACCACAACGCTGCGTATTATTGGCGGCTTCACGACCCCTGTGTCGGGAGACGTCCTGTTCGACGGTGTGAGGATTAATGACGTTCCGCCCTATCGGCGGCAGATCAACACGGTGTTCCAGAAATACGCCCTGTTTCCCCACATGAATGTGTTTGAGAACGTGGCCTTCGGCCTGCGGATGCAGAAGCGGCCGGACCCGAAGGATCCCTCCGGCAAGCGCCGGGTAAAGATCCCGGAGACGGAGATCCGTCAGCGTGTGCTGGAAATGCTGGAGGTTGTCAGCCTGAAGGGCTTTGAAAACCGCAAGCCGGACGCCCTGTCCGGCGGCCAGCAGCAGCGGGTGGCCATCGCCCGGGCCCTGGTAAACCGGCCCAAGGTGCTGCTGCTGGACGAGCCCCTGGGCGCTCTGGATCTAAAGCTCCGCAAGGACATGCAGCTGGAGCTGAAGAAAATCCAGCAGCAGGTGGGCATCACCTTCATCTACGTCACCCACGACCAGGAGGAGGCCCTGACCATGTCCGACACCATCGTAGTGATGGACAAAGGCTGCATCCAGCAGATCGGCACGCCGGAGGATATCTATAACGAGCCCAAGAACGCCTTTGTGGCGGACTTCATCGGTGAGTCCAACATCATTGACGGCGTCATGGTCCGGGACAAGCTGGTGAAGATGTACGGCCGGGAGTTTCCCTGCCTGGACGGCGGCTTTGCTGAGAACGAGCCGGTGGACGTGGTCATCCGGCCCGAGGACATCGACATCGTCCCCATGGAGCAGGGACAACTGGTGGGGACTGTCACCTCCGTCACCTTCAAGGGGATGCAGTACGACATCATCGTGGATTTCCGGGGCTTCAAATGGCTTATCCAAACCACAGACCATTCCCCCGTGGGCGCCCGGATCGGCATCAAGATCGATCCCGACGGCATCCACATTATGAAAAAGAGTCAGTATTCCGGGATGTTCGGCGATTACTCCTCCTTCTCGGAAGAATATGAGGAGATGAGCGACGCCAACTGGGAGGCGGATGAGGAGGAGAGCGAGGATGAAAAATAAGCTCTCATTGTTCGCCGTTCCCTATGTGGGATGGATGTCCATCTTCGTGGTGGCGCCCATCATCATTATGGTGGTCTATGCCTTCAGCACCGCCGCCGGGGACTTCACGCTGGAGAACTTCGCCCGCATGGGTACCTATACAGCGGTGTTCACCCGCTCGTTTAAGCTGGCCATCATCGCCACACTGATCGCTCTGCTGATCGGATACCCGGTATCCTATATGCTCTCCAAGGAGGGGCCGCAGGTGCAGCGCATCGCTATGGTGCTCATCATGCTGCCCATGTGGATGAATTTTCTGCTGCGGACCTATTCCTGGATGTCCATTCTGGAGAACAACGGACTTTTGAACCAGCTGTTTCAGCAGATCGGCCTGATCGACCTTTACAACCAGATCGCTATGCACTTTGCATCTGATCCCGCCGCGTATGTCCCCATCGATCACTTCCAGATGATCGGTACCCAGGGCGCCGTAGTGCTGGGTATGGTGTACAACTACCTGCCCTTCATGATCCTGCCCATCTACTCCGTGCTGGTAAAGCTGGACCATTCCCTCATTGAAGCGGCCCGGGACCTGGGCGCCAGCAGCGTGCAGGTGTTCCGCAAGGTCATCCTGCCCCTGTCTTTGCCGGGGGTGCTCTCCGGCATCACCATGGTGTTCGTGCCCTCCGTGTCCACCTTCGCCATCTCCCGTCTGCTGGGCGGCGGCACCCAGATGATGCTGGGCGACCTGATCGAACAGCAGTTCCTGGGCGGGGCCTATAATCCCCAACTCGGGGCGGCTATCGCGCTTGTGATGATGGCCATTGTGGTGGTGTGTATGCTGGTGATGAATCGTTTCGGCGACGGTGAGGAACAGGCGGTGATGCTGTGAAACGGAAGCATCTGCTGGGAAACCGCATCTTCATGGCGTTGGTATTCGTATTCCTGTATGCGCCGATTTTCATTCTCATCATCTTCTCCTTCAATGCCGGCAACAGCAGCGCGGTGTGGAAGGGCTTCTCCCTGCACTGGTATGCGGAGCTGTTCCAGAACCGCCTCATTATGCAGAGTGTCTATACCTCATTTTCGTTCCAAATGCTTTCCACGCTGATTGCCACTGTGGCGGGTCCCTTTGCAGCCATTGGCCTGGCCAGTATGCGGCGGCGGTGGCGCACGCCCCTGATGACGGTGAACAACATTCCCGTCATGAATGCGGAGATCGTCACCGGCGTCTCCATGTGTCTGTTGTTCGTGGCCTTTTTCGGCCTGTGGAAGGCCTTTGCCGTCTGGTTCAACCAGGCGCAGGATACCTTCTGGATGGAGGAGAACATCTATCTTGGCTTCGGTACACTGCTGTTGGCCCATGTGACCTTCAACATCCCCCACGTTATCCTGACAGTGATGCCCAAGCTGCGGCAGATGGACAAAAACCTGGTGGACGCGGCCCAAGACCTGGGCTGCACCTGGATGCAGGCCTTCTGGAAGGTCATTATCCCGGAGATCAAGCCCGGCATCATCTCCGGCGCACTGATCGCCTTCACCATGAGCATCGACGATTTCATCATCAGTTACTTCACCGCCGGTTCCGGCGTGTCCACTCTGGCCATGACCATCTATTCCATGACGAAAAAGCGGGTCAGCCCGGAGATCAATGCCATTTCCACGCTGCTCTTCGGCGCTGTGCTGCTGCTGCTCATCATCATCAATGTCCGGGAATCCCGGCAGGAGCGCCTGCGGGAGCGAGCCCGCGCATGACTATCGGTCCCACGGCCTGCGGGTCTTGAGATACGCATTCAAATCAACACTGGAGGAATGATCAATTGAAAAAAATGGTAGCCTTGACTCTCGCCTTACTGATGGCGGCGAGCCTGTTCCTGTCCGGATGCTCCGTGCGCAAGGACACCTCTGACTCGGAAAATTCCGGCAGCAGTAACGGCAGCGGCAGCGGGGACCGTGTGGTCAACGTGTGCAGCTGGGGTGAATATATCGACGAGTCCCTGATCGATCAATTTGAAGAAGCGACCGGCATCAAAGTCAACTATCAGACCGCAGAGAGCAACGAGGTCCTCTATTCCCAGCTGAGCATGGGCGGCGTGGACTATGACGTCATCGTCCCCTCCGACTACATGATCTCCCAGCTGATCGAAGAGGATATGCTGGCCGAGCTCAATTATGATAACATCCCCAATTTTGAGAAGATCGACGACCGCTTCAAGAATCTGTCCTACGATCCGGAGAACAAGTACACCGTGCCCTACACCTGGGGCACTCTGGGCATCATCTACAACACCGCCAAGGTGCAGGAGCCCATTACCAGCTGGAGCGCCATGTTCGATCCCCAGTACGCCGGGAACGTGCTGCTTATCAACAACTCCCGGGATGCTCTGGGCATCGCCCTGTTGTACCTGGGGTACTCTGTGAATACCACTGACGAAGCGGAGATTCAGGAGGCTTACCAGCTCATCGCCGACGCCGTAAAGAACGGGGTGTATCAGGGAAAGGTCATGGACGAGGTGTTTCAGAAGATGGAGGGCGGCAACGCCGCCATTGCCACCTACTATGCCGGTGACTATCTGAGCATGCTGGAAAACAACGAAGATCTCGCCTATGTAGTGCCCGAGGAGGGCAGCAACTGGTTCGTGGACGCTATGTGCGTTCTCAAAACCTCCCAGCACAAGGAGGAGGCGGAGGCCTGGATCAACTTTATGGCCTCCACTGAGGCAAACCTGCGGAATATGGACTATATCTGGTACGCCTCTCCCAATGCTGAGGCGCTGGAGACCTATCCTGCCTACTATGAGGAGACCTACGGAGAGCCCCTGGATCCCGCTCTCTATGAGATCATGGCCCCCTCCCAGGAGGTGCTGGACCGGTGTGAGGCCTACTTGGTCCTCCCTGCTGAGACGCGCACCCTCTATAACGACCTCTGGACGCAACTCGGTATCTGAGCTGTAAAATGCGGCACCGGAACACCACCCGGTGCCGCTTCTTTTTCCCTTGCGAATTCCATTGCTTTCCTGTACACTGGAGGCAGAAGATATTTTACCAAGGAGGAATCCTCTCATGATTTTGATTGGAACAAAATGCCGCCTGGAGCAAACTGTTACGGACGCCCTTACCGCCGCTAACGTGGGTTCCGGTGCCCTGCCGGTGTTCGGCACGCCCTATATGTCCGCCCTGATGGAAAATGCCGCCATGACCTGTCTGCAGAGCTTTCTGGAGGAGGGCCAGGGCAGTGTGGGCACCCATCTGGACATCTCCCACGACGCTCCCACCCCCATCGGCATGAAGGTGTGGGCGGAGGCAGAGATCACCGCCGTTTCGGAAAACGGCAAAATGGTGGACTTCGCTGTGAAAGCCGGGGATGAGAGCGGCCCCATCGGCAGCGGCACCCACACCCGGGCCATCGTCAAGAACGAAAAATTTCTGGCAAAATGCAATGCCAAGCTGGAGAAGAAGTAATTCTTTCCACATGGACAAAACAAGGGAGGACCCGGAATGGGTCCTCCCTTTTCTTCTGCTATCGCGGTGCCGTGGGGAAATCGCTCCCACGGGGATCAAAACAGCGTCAGCTGGCTGGTCTCCGCCATCCCGGCGAAGGCTCCCAGCGCCTTCAGCTGCTCAATATGGGTCTTGGACAGCTTGTTGCAGCACATGGCGAATTGATAAAAGGAGACGAACTCCTTCCCATTCCGCTTCTCCACCGTGTCGATGGCCGCCGCCTCTCCCAGGCCGTGGACCGTTGTGAAGGGCGGCAGCAGACCGTTCTCCGTCACTTTGAACTTGGTGGCATCGGACTCATAAATGTTGATCGTGTCGAAGTGGAAGCCCCGCAGGTAGAACTCATAGCACACCTCCAGGGTGGTCAGCAGGTTCTGCTCCACCGCCGTGGCGTCCTTGTTGTTCTCGATCTCCCGGATCTTCCGCTTCACCGCATCCTTTCCGGCACAGCAGTACTCCGCATCAAAGGCCTTGGCCCGGACGGAGAAAAAGGTTGCATAGAATGCCAGGGGCTCATGGACCTTGAACCAGGCGATGCGGAAGGCCATCATCACGTAGGCCACCGCGTGGGCCTTGGGGAACAGGTAGCCGATCTTGGCCAGGGAGTCGATGTACCACTCCGGCACGTCGTGGTCCCGCATGGCCTCCACCCAGCCCTCGTCAAAGCCGCCCTTCTTCACCTTGCCCTTGCGGACCTTCTCCATGATCTTGAAGCTCATCTTGGGGTCCAGGCCCTTGGAGATCAGGTACAGCATGATATCGTCCCGGCAGCCCACCGTCTCCAGAACGGAGGCGGTGCCGCTGACGATCAGCTCCCGGGCGTTGCCCAGCCACACGTCTGTCCCGTGGGAGAAGCCGGAGAGCCGTACCAACGTGTTGAAGTCCTTGGGCTGGGTATCCACCAGCATCTGCCGGGTGAATCGGGTGTTGAACTCCGGGATCGCCACGGCGCCGGTGGGGCCCAGAATCTCGTCGTTCTCGTATCCCAGCACTTTGCTGGAGGTGAAGATGGACATGGTGTCCGGGTCATCCAGGGGAATCTGGCGGGCGTTGACACCGGTCAGATCCTCCATCATGCGGACCATGGTGGGGTCATCGTGTCCCAGCATGTCCAGCTTCAGGAGGTTTGCCTCCATAGAGTGGTATTCAAAATGAGTGGTGATGGTGTCGGAGTCGTCGGCGTCCGCCGGGTGCTGGACCGGGCAGAAGTCCTCCATGTCCATATCGTCGGGAACGACCACCAGGCCGCCGGGGTGCTGACCGGTGGTCCGGCGGGTGCCCACGCAGCCCAGGGTCAGGCGATTCTCCTCTGCCCGGCCCACAGTCATGCCGTTCTCCTCCAGGTATTTTTTCACGAAGCCGTAAGCGGTCTTCTCCGCCAGTGTACCGATGGTACCGGCCCGGAACACCTGGGTCTCTCCGAACATCTCGATGGCGTGGCGGTGGGCCCGGGCCTGATACTCACCGGAGAAGTTCAGGTCGATATCCGGCACCTTGCCGCCGCCGAAGCCCAGGAAGGTTTCAAAGGGGATGTCGAAGCCGTCTTTGATGTATTCTGTGCCGCACACCGGGCAGATCTTGTCCGGCATGTCCGCGCCGCAGCCGTAGGAGCCGTCCTGAATGAACTCCGCATGCTTGCAATTCGGGCAGCGGTAGTGGGGCGGAAGGCTGTTCACCTCTGTGATCCCGGACATATAGGCCACCAGGGACGAGCCTACGGAGCCTCGGGAGCCCACCAGGTAGCCGTTTTCCAGGGACCGCTGCACCAGCTTCTGGGCGGACATGTACACCACGTCGTACTTGCCCAGAATGCCGCCCAGCTCCACGTTCAGCCGGTCCACAATCAGCTTGGGCGGGTCCTCGCCGTACAGCTCATGGACCTTGTTCCACACCAGGGAATTCAGCTCCTCCTCGGAGTTCTCCAGCCGGGGCGGGAACAGCTCCTCCGGCAGCAAGGGGAAAGTCTCCACCTGGTCGGCGATGGCCTGGGTATTGGTCACCACCACCTCATAGGCCTTCTCCTTCCCCAGGTAAGCGAACTCCTCCAGCATCTCATCGGTGGTCTTGAAGTAGATGGGCAGCGGGGCGTTGGCGTCCGGGAACTTCTTGGAGGCCAGCAGGATGTGGCGGTACACCTCGTCCTCCGGCTCCCGGAAGTGGACGTCGCCGGTGGCGCAGACAGGCTTGCCCAACTCCTCTCCCAGCCGGACGATGGTGCGGTTGAACTCCCGCAGCTCCTCCTCCGACTGGACGTCGCCGTTTCGCAACATGAAGGCGTTGTTGCACAGGGGCTGGATCTCCAGATAGTCGTAGAAAGAGGCGATGCGTTTCAGCTCTTCCCAGTCCTTGTGGTCCGCCACGGCCCGGAACAGCTCGCCCGCCTCACAGGCGGAACCCACAATGATGCCCTCCCGGTGCTCCAGCAGCAGACTCTTGGGGATGGTGGGCACCCGCTTGAAATACTTCAGATTGGAGGCGGAGATCATCTGGTACAGGTTTTTCAGCCCCACCTTGTTCCGGGCGATCAGAATGATGTGCTTGGGGAAGCGGTTGGTCTTGCTGCCCAGGGGCCGCAGCTTCTCCATCTCGCGGTTTACCGCCTGGAGGGTGTGGATGCCCCGCTCGTGGAGCATCTTCCAGAAGGGGATCAGCATATAGCCCACGGTGGCGGCGTCGTCGCTGGCCCGGTGGTGGTTGAAGTTGGGCAGCTCCAGCCGGTCCGCCACGATGTCCAGCTTGTACTTACCCAGATCCGGCAGCAGGTTCTGTGCCAGAATCAGGGAGTCCACATAGGTGGGCTGGAAGTCCAGCCCCACCTTCCGGCAGCCCGCCCGGATGAAGCCGATGTCAAACTCTGCGTTGTGGGCCGCCAGGGGGCGGCCGTCCACGAACTTCAAAAATTCCGCCAGGGCCTCCTTCAGTTGAGGGGCGTCCTTCAGCATATCATCGGTGATTCCCGTAAGGCCGATGATCTCCGGCGTCAGCCGCCGGTTGGGGTTGACGAAGGTCTGGAACCGATCCGTAATCTCACCGTTTTTCAGCACCACGGCGCCGATCTCCGTAATGGCCTCCCGGTCCACCTTGAGGCCCGTGGTCTCGATGTCGAAGCACACGAACTCCCCGTCCAGGGAGCAGTCCTGAGGGCCGTGGACCACCACCCGGTCATCGATGTTGTTGACAAAGTAGCCCTCCACGCCATAGAGGATCTTGATCTTGTCCCCAGCGGCGTGCCAAGCGTCCGGGAAGGACTGGGCCACGCCGTGGTCCGTGATGGCGATGGCGGGATGTCCCCACCGGATGGCCTGTTGGACCACCTCTTTCGTGTCCGTCAGGGCATCCATATTGCTCATCTTCGTGTGGAGGTGCAGCTCCACACGCTTCTCCGGGGCGGTATCCTGCCGCTCAGTGTGCTCCGCCAGCTGGATGTGGTAGGGGTTCAGCTGGATGTCCTTCCCGTCCCAGGTGGGCTCCATCTTGCCCTGGACGCACAGCCACATGCCGGGCTTGATGGCGCTCTCCAGTCCCTGAGCCTCCTTCTCCGTCAGGTTCTTCTGAACGGTGACGGAGTTGGTATAGTCCGTCATGTCGAAGCTCAGCCGCCACATACCGGGCCGCCGGGTCTCCCGGCACTCGAAGGCGAACACCTTCCCCGCCACGGTGGCATTCCCCATCTTCAGGTCCAGGATCTTCATGGGCACCGGCTGGATGCGAATGGGCTTGCCCATCAGGACCTTGCCTGCGGCCTGCTTCTCGCCCTTACTGCCGGAGGGGGCCGCCGGGACCGAAGCAGCCGGGCGGCTCCCTGCGGCTGCGGCCTGGGAAGAAGGAGCCTTGCAGGTGACTTCCGTCGTCACCTGTCGGAAGCCGTATACGCCCATCAGCAGATGCTTCAGCTCCTCCAGCTCCGCATCTCCCAGCTCCGCCCTGGTGGTGAGGCGCAGCGCCAGCGACATGCCGGCCTGGTCGATGCAAGCGCCGTTCACCACTGCGCCGGCCAAACGAAGCCGCAGCTCTCCGGAGAGCTGCAGCTCAGTAAACATTTCAAAAAAGGGTATATCTCTTGACATAGACGCCACCTTGTTAAACAGGAATCAAATGCTGAGAAATCAGAAATTAGGAATGAGGAATTCCGGCGTCCGGCAACGCCGGACGTATGAGCATCGTCCCACCGGAGGCGGAACACAACAATTCCGAATTCCTAACTTCTCATTCCTCATGGGAGTTTTTCAATTTCCTCCATCAGCTTGTCCACCAGCTGCTCCTGCGGTACTTTGTAAAGGATTTCTCCTTTGCGGAAAATCAGTCCCTCACCCTTGCCGCCAGCGATGCCGATATCTGCCGCCGCTGCCTCGCCGGGGCCGTTGACGGCACAGCCCATCACCGCTACGGTGATATTCTTCGTGCAGTTCATGAGGCGCCGCTCCACCTCTTCCGCCATGGGGATCAGGTCGATGCGGGTGCGACCACAGGTGGGGCAGGCGATCAGATTCACGCCCTCCTTACGGAGTCCGGTGGCCTTCAGAATCTTCTTGGCAGCGAAAATCTCCTCGATCGGGTCGGCGGTCAGCGTCACCCGGATGGTATCTCCGATCCCCAGGCACAGCAGGCCCCCAATTCCCATGGCGGATTTCACAAGCCCCATGGAAGGGGTGCCCGCCTCTGTCACGCCCAGATGCAAAGGGTAGTCTGTCCGCTCGCTGAGCAGCCGGTAGGCCGCCATGGTCAGGGGCACATCGGAACACTTGACGGAGATGCAGATGTCATCAAAATCGAACTTGTTCAAAAGGGCCACGTGGCCCATGGCGCTCTCCACCAATGCCTCTGCCGTGACGCCGCCGTATTTGGCCCGCAGGTCCTTTTCCAGAGATCCGCCGTTGACCCCAATGCGGATTTTTGGCGGCAGATGTCCGCCACCGCCTTCACCTTCTCCTCCCCGCCAATGTTGCCGGGATTGATGCGGATGGCGTCGATGCCCCGCTCTGCGCACGCCAAGGCATACTTGTAGTTGAAGTGGATATCCGCGATCAGGGGGATGGAAATCTGTTCCTTGATCCGGTCCACCGCCTCTGCCGCGGCCTGATCCGGAATGGCAATGCGGATGATCTCGCATCCGGCGGCCTCCAGCGCGTGGATCTGCTCCACAGTGGCGCGGACATCGTCGGTCTTGGTATTGCACATGGACTGGATGGACACTGGGGCACCGCCGCCCACGGCCACATCCCCCACCATCAAACGCTTTGTCATGGCGCTTCCTCCCTCACCAGGGCGTAAATGCAGGAATCCAGCATCTCCCCGTTTTTGTACACGCTCCGCCGCAGAGTGCCCTCCAGGGCGAACCCCGCCTTCTCCAGCACCCGGCGGGAGGCCGCATTCCTGGCAAATGCCTCAGCGTGGATGCGGACGATGTCCCAGGCTGCAAAGCCCTCCCGGCACATGGTTTCCACAGCGGCGGTCATGATCCCGCGGCCCCAGAAGGGCTCTCCCAGCCAGTAGCCCAGCTCTGCGCTCCTCCGGTATACATCGCTGCCCAGGAACAGGCCGATGCTGCCCGCAGCTTCGCCGTCCACCTCAATGGCCCGGCACATCTGACCCCGGCCCTCCTGCCGGATGCAGCTCTCCACAAACGTGGCCGCATCCTGTGGGGCATAGGGGCAGGGAAACACGTCCCGCAGGTTGGCGGCGATCTTTGCATTGTCCGCGTACCGGGCGATGGAGGCAGCATCTGCCTCCCGCCAGGGCCGCAGGGTAAAGTCCGTCATGACTCGCTCCTATCCGAACAGTTTGAACACATCATTGAATGTCACCACCAGCATGAAGCCCATCAGGGCCACAAAGCCCACGGTGTTCACCGCCATCTCATACTTCTCCGGGATCTTCTTTCGGAACAGCTTCATGGCGATCTCATCAATGATGAGGAAGAAGATCTTGCCGCCGTCCAGAGCCGGGATGGGCAGCATGTTCATCACTGCCAGGTTCACCGCCAGCATGGCGCCGAAGTAGAGGATGTTCTCCACCGCGGCGGCAATGGTCTCTGACGCGGTGCCCACCTGGGTGATAGTGGAGACGATGCCCACCGGGCCGCTGAGATCGTCCATGCCCGCCTGACCGGTCACCAGCATCTGCAGGCTCAGCCGCACGATCCGCACAAAGTCGATGGTGTTCAGCCAGCTGGTCTTCAGGATCGTCCAGAGATTGGCCTCCTCAATCTGGTCTCTTGCGATATAGACGCCGTAGCCCTGATAGGTCTCCCCCTCTGTGCCGGTGTAGGTGCCCCATGTGACGTCGTTCAGCTCCACCTTCTCGCCGTCCCGCAGGACCACCAAATCCATGGGCTGGCCCTGGTGCAGGCTCATCAGCAGGGACACGTCACTGTACAGGTACACCCGCTCCCCATTGACGGAATAAAAAATATCTCCGGCCTGGATAGTCTGGCCGTTCCGCTCCTCAAACTCCGGCGCGGTCCCGGCGGCCGCCGGGATCAGAAATCCCTGGGCACCGCTATACACCGCCAGAATGATGAGGAACCCCGCCAGGAAATTCATAAAGGAGCCGGCGGCAAAAATCACCACCTTTTTCCAGAAGCCCTGACGGCCCAGAGACCGCTCGTCGCCAGAGTCCTCATCCTCCCCCTCCATAGCGCAGAAGCCGCCGATGGGCAGCAACCGGAGGGAATACTGGGTCTCCTCCGTCTCCTTGTGCCAGATCAGAGGCCCCATGCCGATGGAAAACTCGTTGACCCGCACGCCGCAGAGCTTGGCGGCCAGGAAGTGGCCCAGCTCGTGGACGGCGATCAGTACGCCGAAAATCAGAATGGCCGCCAGGATATACACAATGGTCATGCAAAAACTCCCGTCAAAAAACTTGCTTCAAGCCCGGTCCAGCACCGCCTGCCGCGCCGCCTGGTCCGCCGCCAGAATGTCCTCCAGCGCCGGTTCCTGCTCCGCCGGCACAGCTGCCCGGGCCTCCGCCACCAGGCGGGGAATGTCGTGGAAGCCGATCCTGCCCGCCAGGAACAGGCCCACCGCCTCCTCATTGGCGCCGTTCAAAACAGCGCAGGCGGTGCCGCCCTGAGCCGCCGCCGCCTCTGCCAGCTGCAGACATGGAAATGCATCCCGGTCCGGCTGGGCGAAGGTCAGGGGCGGGCAGGACAGCAGGTCCAGCGGCTCCGCCGGACTTTCCACCCGTTCGGGGTATGTCATGGCATATCGAATGGGCAGGCGCATATCCGGTGTGCCCAGCTGGGCCAGGACCGCCCCGTCCCGGTACTCCACCAGGGAGTGGACGATGCTCTGCCGGTGGATCACCACCGACACCTGGTCCAGCGGCAGACGGTAGAGGCGCATGGCCTCGATGACCTCCAGCCCCTTGTTCATCAGCGTGGCGCAGTCTACGGTGATCTTGGGTCCCATGGTCCAGTTGGGGTGGCGGAGGGCATCCGCTTTGGTCATTTTGCCCACTTCTTCATAGGTCATGCCGTAAAAAGGCCCGCCGGAACAGGTCAGGATCAGCCGCCGGATCTCCCGGCGGTCGGCGCAGCCCTGAAGGCACTGGAAGATGGCCGAGTGCTCCGAGTCCACAGGCACGATCTCGGCGCCGTGCGTATCCGCCGCATCCATCACCAGCTGTCCGGCGCAGACCAACGTCTCCTTGTTGGCCAGGGCGATGCGCTTTCTCTCCCGGATGGCGGCCAGGGTGGGACGCAGTCCCACCATACCCACCACGGCGGTGACGACCGTATCCGCCTCCGGGCAGACAGCGGCCTCCAGCAGGGCCTCCGGGCCTCCCAAAACCTTGGTGTCCATGTCGGCCAGGCGTACCGCCAGGTCACGGGCCGCCGCCTCATCGGTGAGGACCGCCAGCCGGGGCCGGAATTTTCGGACCTGCGCCTCCAGCCGCTCCACATCCATGTGGGCGGTAAGGGCGGCCACACGCAGTCCCAGCTGCTCCGCCACGTCCAATGTCTGGCGGCCGATAGAACCGGTGGCACCTAAAATTGAAATCGTCTTGCTCATAGCATTATCCTATTCTAAACAGCTGAAAACAATCCTAAATCTTCCCAAATCACCCGTTCAGAGCAGCTGTAAGGCCAGCCACACGAAGGGCGCCACGAAGGTAACAGAGTCAAACCGGTCCAGGATGCCGCCATGGCCCGGCAGCAGGTTGCCATAATCCTTGACGCCGAACTCCCGCTTGATGACGGAGAAACTCAGGTCGCCGATCTGGCTGATGGTGCTGCCGATAATACCCAGTGCAAAGACTGCCCCCCAGGAGATCTGCGGACCAGCTGCCATCTCGATTGGCGGATAAACAGTCAGGGTGTGTGCCATGCTGTCCGCGACTAGCTTAAAAACCGTCATGCCGATGACACCACCCAGCAGACCGCCTATGGCTCCTTCCACAGTCTTTTTGGGGCTGACCTTGGGGGCCAGCTTGTGCTTGCCGCACAGCATTCCGGCAAAGAGCGCGAAGGTGTCGCTGCCAAAGGAGATGGCCAAGGGCAGAAACACCTGCAGCATCCCGATGGCGGGCATCATCCGAAGCCGCAGCAGACAGGAGAACATCAAGGGGAACGCCAGCCCGGCGAAGATAGCGCAGGTGACAGCGGCAAAGGGGATGCCCTGCTCCTCGTCATACCGGTGGATAGCCAGGGCAAAGATCGCAAAGATGAACACCGCGCCCAACAGGGCGGCGAAGGGCAGCACCGGCAGGGCAGTCAGCTCCGTGTTCTCAATGGACATTTCCCCGTACACGCACACCGGCACCGCCGCCGCGGCGATCACTGTCAGGGGGGTCAGGGGCTTGCCCCTCTCTCCCGCCGCCGCGCGCATCAGCTCCCAGGCGCCGATGGCGCACATGGCCGCCAGCAATAGCATGGTGGCCCAGGACGGGGCCCAGCCCAGGATCAGTATCAGGAGCGGCAGGCCCACTACGGCCACCATCACACGCTTGAACATAGGATCAGCCCTTTTCTCAATTTCTGTAAAGGTTTATTTCTTTACGCCGCCGAACCGGCGGTCTCTCTGTTGGTAGGCTGCAATGGCCCGGTCTAGCTCCGCTTCGTCGAAGTCCGGCCACAGGGTATCCGTGTAATAGAACTCCGAATAGGCGCACTGCCACAGCAGGAAGTTGCTCAACCGCTGCTCTCCGCTGGGCCGGATGATAAGCTCCGGGTCCGGGATTCCCGCAGAGTCCAGATAGCTGGAGAACAGGGCATCATCCAACTCCTCCGGCCGCCTCTTTCCGGCGGCGCAGTCGGTGGCAAAACGCCGGGCTGCTCGCAGAATCTCGTCTCGCCCGCCGTAATTCAGGCACACATTGGCCTGGAAATCGTCCTTGGACAGGTGCTCTGTGATCTCGTCCGTCTCCCGGGCCAGGGCCCGCAGATCCGGGGCGATAGGGGTCATGTCCCCAAAGAAGTGGAGCCGGATGTGGTCCTTCTCCATGGTGTCCACTGCCTCCAGCAGATACCGCTTCAGCAGGGCCATGATGGCAGAGACCTCCATCTCTGACCGCTTCCAGTTTTCCGTGGAAAAGGCGTACACCGTCAGGTACTTTACGCCGATGTTCTTGCAGTAGGTAGCGATGCGGCGGAACGTCTCCGCTCCTGCCTTGTGGCCAGCGGTGCGGGGCAGGCCCCGCTTCGTGGCCCAGCGACCGTTGCCGTCCATGATGATCGCAATGTGGCGGGGCGGGACCAAGGGCTGGTCCACCGCACCGTTGATACTCTCTGGCATGATAAATTCTCTCATTTCAAAATGGATTGTTGGGGGGATCTGTCCCATTGGACGGGAAATGCAGCCATGATGATGGCTGGCCCATTCTCTCCCCCATTGTCGTCATCGCAAAGTCCTCTAAACGCAGTTTCCGCCTGCGGCAAAACTGCGCCCCTCCTCTCCCCACTGTGCAAAATGCGGCGGGGCCGGTGTGAGACGATGGCTGTGTATTTACGGGAGACCGATGAAAATCAGGGGTGCAAAACCGCATTTGACCAGCTGCTCTTTCCGCCCGTTCCGCTTTACCCGCAAGCGGTACGCCGCGTCTGTAAGGCGGCAGAGCCGCCAAAAACCGCGCAACTGCTGCGCACTGGCCGAGCGTTGTGGCAAGAAACACAGGTATTTACTGGATAGCCAGAACCGCACACCGGGATGATTAATGTCTTGGTACAGCCAAGCGGGAGAGCATCACTGCCACGCAGAGGGCGCTGACAGCCCAGCAGAGGCCGAAAAGGCCTATATTCGCAGAGTTGGAAATGGAGGCAATACCCAGAGAGAGCCCCAGCCAGTTGGCAAACAGACTGCGAATCAAGAAGAAAAATCCCAGCAGCATGGCAACCACGTGCCCGGCAAACAGCCCCCGGAGATCCTTCCGATGCCGCAGACTCCGCCAGCCCAGGAAAAACTCTATCGCGCTGACCGCGATCACACCTCCGATGAACAGGGGAATCACTTCTGCTTCAAACGACATTTGTACCTCCTCCTTTTTGTATCGGGAGAAATGTGTCGGCTGCTTAGTTCCCCTTTTCCCACCAGCGGTCGAACTTCCAAGGAAAGTGGAAGCCGCAGGCGCTGCAGTATTGGGTCTCCTCCATAGAAAACCAGGGCAGGATGAAGCGCCCACAGTTGGGACAGCGGAGATGGCGCAGTTCAATCCCCCTAAAGGCGGTCGCCGCAGCAACTCCCATGGCCAGGAATACCAACCCCAGTCCGCCCCGGATCCCGCCCGCCAGACACAAAAGCAAAACCGCTGCAAACAGTGTTCCCCTGGCTGCCGAATACCATTTCTATTCCAGTTTCATAGTCCCCTCTCCTTCAGTCAATAACCCCCAGATTCCACTTCCGCAGCTGCCGGTCCAACAGCAGTGAACAGAGGAGGACGCCAATACGACGACCACCCCGATGAGATCTGCACCATCCGCCACAGGACGGCAGTCGGGGAATCGCAGAAAGCCATGGTGTGCCCAAAAGCAGCCCAAATCGGCGCTTGCACTGATACACCGGCGCCTGTCAGCGCGGAGAGCCGCTGCACCGGAACGGTTCTGAAGCGTTTTTTCTCTTTTACCGGCCCCCCGTGGAAGCGGCTCCGGCGGGAGCAGAATCCCCCCGGCCGCCGGGCGGCGGCCCCGAGTGACCGCAGGTCACCTCACAGGCCCTGAAAGGGTGACAGCACCTTACAAAATGTGCAATGCCCCCGGCGGGCAGCCGTGCTCCCGCCGGAGGCCCCGGCGGCTTTTACACCGCCATCAGTTCCTTTTCCTTTTTGGCCAGCAGCGCATCCAGCTCCTTGCAGCTGTCGTCCGTCAGCTTCTGGAGATCCTTCTCCGCCTGCTTCAGATCGTCCTCCGTGATCTCGGAGGCTTTCTCCTTCTTCTTGAACGCCTCCATGGCGTCCCGGCGGATGTTGCGGATGGCCACCTTGCCGTTCTCCGCGTACTTGTGAATCTGCTTCACCAGTTCCTTGCGGCGCTCCTCCGTCAGCTGGGGGAAGCTCAGCCGGATGCTGGCGCCGTCGTTCTGGGGGTTGATACCCAGATCGGAGTTCTGGATGGCCTTTTCAATGCTCTTCACCGCCGTCTTGTCCCAGGGGGAAATCAGCAGTGTCCGGGCGTCGGGGGAAGAGATGGCCGCAATCTGCTGGATGGGGGTGGGGCTGCCGTAGTAGTCCACCATGATCCGGTCCAGCACGGAGGCATTGGCCCGGCCCGCCCGCACGGAGGCAAAGTCCGCGGCCACGGAGTCGATGCTCTTCTTCATCTTGCCCTCATAAATCTTGTAATCTTCCTTCAGCATAAATAGGTCCTTCCTTTCACAGTTGAGTGTATGGGGAGGCGCTGTCGCGCATGCGTGCTCTCATTCCTTGACGATGGTGCCCACGTTCTCACCGCACAGGGCCCGGATGATGTTCCGCGGGTCCTTCAGGGCAAACAGCAGCACCGGAATGTGGTTGTCCATGGACAGGGACGTGGCGGTGGAGTCCATCACCGCCAGGTGCTGGGCCAGCACATCGTCATAAGTGATGACGTCGTACTTCACCGCAGTGGGGTCCTTTACCGGGTCGGCCGTGTAGACGCCGTCCACGTTCTTGGCCAGCAAAATCACGTCGGCGTCGATCTCCGCCGCCCGCAGCACCGCCGCAGTGTCCGTGGAGAAGTAGGGATTGCCGGTGCCTGCGCCGAAGATCACCACCCGGCCCTTCTCCAGGTGCCGAATGGCCCGGGAACGGATGTAGGGCTCCGCCACAGCCCGCATCTCAATGGCGGTCTGCACCCGGACGGGAATCCCCTTCTGCTCACACACGTCCGCCACAGCCAGGCAGTTCATCACCGTGGCCAGCATTCCCATGTGGTCGGCCCGGGTGCGCTCCATGGCGCCGCCGCTGTTTTTCGCACCGCGCCAGAAGTTGCCGCCGCCCACCACCAGACCTACCTGGACGCCCATGTCCAGACACTCCTTGATGACATCGCAGACCTGACCAATCACCTCAAAATCCAGGCCGGTATGCTTGTCACCGGCCAGGGCCTCGCCGCTGATCTTCAGCAGGACCCGTTTATACACAGGCTTCGCCATGATGAAAACCTCCGTCTGTTCTGCTCACAAAATATCATTGATATTTTAGCGTATTTTTCCGCTTTTGCATAGGGGGTAGACAAAGTTTTTCCAAAAAAGCAGGTCCTGCGGACAGGAAGAAGAGAGGACCGTGGTCCTCTCTTTCCGCATTATCCCCCGCAGGTCTGGACCAGCAGGCGGATCAGGTCCTCTTTCCCCATTCCCTTCTCCGCGGAAAAGGGGAGCAGAATATCCGCCTCCGTCAGCTCCAGCGTCTCCCGGACCAGTTGAAGGGCCGGCTCCACCTGGCTCTTTTTCAGCTTATCCAGCTTGTTGGCCACCACGATCTCCGGACAGCCCGTCTGGCGGAACCAGTCGTGCATCACAAGATCGTTGGCCGTGGGCTTGTGGCGGATGTCCACGATCAGCACGCCGGTGGTGATCCGGTCCGCCTCCTCCTGGAAGTAGCTCTCCATCAGCTTCGCCCACCGCTCCTTCTCCGCCTGGGAGACCCTGGCATAGCCGTACCCCGGCAGATCCACCAGATAGGCCCGGCGGTCAATGAGGAAGTAGTTCACCTGAGTGGTCTTGCCGGGGGAGGCGCCCACATAGGCAAGGTTCTTCCGTCCCACCAGCCGGTTGATGACAGAACTCTTTCCCACATTGGACCGGCCTGCAAATGCGAACTGGGGCAGACCGTCCCGAATGAAATCCTCCCGCCGTCCGGCAGAGCGGACAAACTCCGCCTTGGCAAAATTCAAAGCCATACAAACACTCCTTTACTGCCGCACGGCGGCGTCACGGCCGCTCTCACGCCCCGCCGGGGCAAAGGCCGCCACATGGTCCGCCACCTCTTCCCGGATGGGATCCCGCTCTGGGCACAGAGCGGCGGCGAACACCTGGTCCACCGTTTCCACCGGCACGAACCGCAGGGCAGCCCGGACGGTCTGGTCGATCTCCTCCAGATCCCGGACGTTGTCCTTGGGAATCAGCACCGTGGTGATGCCGCTGCGGAGGGCGGCCATGGTCTTCTCCTTCAATCCGCCGATGGGCAGCACCCGGCCCCGCAGCGTGACTTCGCCGGTCATGGCAATGCCCGCCTTGATCTTCCGGTCCGTCAGGGCGGAGAGCATGGCAGTGGTGACGGCGATGCCGGCGGAGGGGCCGTCCTTGGGCACTGCGCCCTCTGGGAAGTGGACGTGGATGTCCTTCGTCTTGTAAAAGTCCGCCGGAATCCCCAGCACCGCCGCCCGGCTCCGCAGGCAGCTGAGAGCCGCTTGAGCAGACTCCTTCATCACGTCTCCCAGGTTGCCGGTGAGCTCCAGCTTGCCGGAGCCGTCCATGACGTTGACCTCCACCTCCAGGATCTCGCCGCCCGCCTCGGTCCAGGCCAGGCCGTTCACCACGCCGATCTCCTCCCGGTCCGTGTGGAGATCAGGGGGATAGGGCTGGCAGTCCAGGAACTTGGGGAGCTCCTCCTCTGTCACGGTAATCCGATTGACAGTGCCCTCCAGCAGGCGCATATCCGCCTTCCGGCAGATGGCAGCCAGCCGCCGCTCCAGCAGGCGCACACCGGATTCCCGGGTGTAGTCCCGGATGACGGCCCGGTACACGTCGTCGCTGATGCGGACAGCGCTCTTCTTCAGTCCGTGCTCTGCCAGCTGCTTGGGGAACAAGTGGCGCTTGGCGATCTGCAGCTTCTCCTCATCCGTGTAGCTGGAGAGCTGGATCACCTCCATCCGGTCCAGCAGGGGCCGGGGAATGGTGTCTGTGGTGTTGGCGGTGGTGATGAACATGATCTTGGACAGGTCCACCGGGATCTCCAGGAAATGGTCCCGGAAGGTGCTGTTCTGCTCGCCGTCCAACACCTCCAACAGTGCGGAGGCCGGGTCGCCCCGGTAGTCGTTGCCCAACTTGTCGATCTCGTCCAGCAGCAGAAGGGGATTCATAGACCCGCTGCGGCTGATGGCCTCGATGATCCGGCCGGGCATGGAGCCTATGTAGGTCTTCCGATGTCCCCGGATGTCCGCCTCGTCCCGAACGCCGCCCAGGCTCAGGCGGGCCAGCTTCCGGTTCAGCGCCTTGGCCACGCTGATGGCAATGGAGGTCTTGCCTACGCCGGGCGGGCCCACCAGGCAGAGGATCTGCCCCTTGACGTCCGGATTC
>OOAU01000545.1_pt1 | contig 24072 bp, 28 predicted proteins | sample 1670931 | NCBI WGS metagenome assembly OOAU01 (sample SAMN06348105, study PRJEB24527) | human gut metagenome | biome: human gut; feature: ankylosing spondylitis patient; material: feces | host: Homo sapiens | place: China | collected 2015-10 | reverse complement strand
AAAAAGACACGGCTGGCTGCCGTGCCTTAGACCGTAAATACATTGTAATAGGAGGAGTTTACATGGAGATCCAAAAGGCTGCCGTGGCGGGCACGCTGGAATCCAGCGACGCCCAGGTCACCGTGGAGCCCGGGACCGGCGGGATCCATCTGGAGCTGAGCAGCAGCGTGATGAACCAGTACGGCCGCCAGATCAAGGCCACCGTGCTGGAGACGCTGGAGCGGCTGGGCGTCACCGACGCCCAGGTCACTGTGGTGGACAAGGGGGCCTTGGACTGCACCCTGAAGGCCCGGGTGGAGTGCGCGGTGTTCCGCTCCTGCGGACAGTCCGCCCAAAATATCCCTTGGGGAGGTGTGGTGCTATGATCCCAAGACCCAGACCGGAGCGCTTCCGCCTGCGCCGGACCATGATGTTTATGAACGCCCAGAAGCCGGGACTCATCAAGGATGCCTATATCTACGGCTGTGACTCCATCATGCTGGACCTGGAGGACGCGGTGGCGGAGAACCAGAAAGACGCTGCCCGCTTCTCCCTGTACCACGCTCTGAAAACCATCGACTACGGCGATACTGAGGTCATCGTCCGCATCAACGGCCTGGACACCCCCCACTGGCAGGAGGACGTCCGGGTGTGCGTGGCCGGCGGAGCCGATGGCATCCGCATCGCCAAGTGCGAGAGCGCCCAGGACGTGCTGACTGTGGAGCGTGCCGTGGAGGCCGCTGAGGAGGAGTTCGGCGTGGAGAAGGGCCGCACCCTGCTCATGGCCGCTCTGGAGAGCCCCAAGGGCATTTTGAACGCCTATGAGATCTGCGCGGCCTCGGACCGGATGTTCGGCGTGGCCATCTCCGGCGGCGACTTCCGCAAGTGTATGCAGACCGTGCCCCAGCCTGACGGCGTGGATATGCTGGCCGCCCGGGGGCAGATGCTGCTGGCCGCCCGGGCCGCCGGGATCCAGTGCTTTGACACGGTGTTCACCAACCTGGACGACGAGGAGGGCTTCCGGGCCGAGGTGCTGCAAAACAAGGCCATGGGCTTTGACGGCAAGAGCCTCATCAATCCCAAGCAGATCCGCTTCGTCCACCAGGTATTCGCACCCACGGAGAAGGAGGTCCGCCAGGCCGAGAAGATCATCCGGGCCTACCGGGAGCAGTCCGCCGCCGGTGTGGGCGTATTCACCGTGGACGGCAAGATGATCGACGTCGCATTCATTCCCGGGGCGGAGCGCACCCTGAAGCTGGCCCGGGCCTGCGGTATGTACGAGGGGGATTTGGTATGAAAAACGCAGTAGGACGTGAGATCCCGGAGTTCCTCCTGACCGGCGGCCGGGAGGTCTATCAGGGCAAAAACTATATGGACGGCAAGTACGTCCAGAAGGCCTCTCCCCGCACCCGGCGGTATGAAAAGCCCCAGGAGAGCAAGCTGGTGGACAGCCTGGCACAGGCCCTGCGCCAGTGCGGCGCCCGGAGCGGCATGACCTTCAGCTTCCATCACCACCTCCGGGACGGGGACTATGTGGTCAACATGGTGATGAAGGCCGCCATTGAGGAGCTGGGGCTGGAGGAGCTGACCATTGCGGCCACCAGCCTGGGCTCCGCCCACGACCCCATCGCCGGCTACATCGAGCAGGGCAAGGTGGTGGGGATCCAGACCTCCGGAATCCGTGGCAGAATGGGCGAGGTGGTGTCCGCGGGTAAGCTCAGGACCCCCGCCGTCATCCGCAGCCACGGCGGCCGCCCCCGGGCCATCGAGGCTGGAGAGGTCCACATCGACATCGCCTTCGTGGCCGCCCCCACCAGCGACTGTGTGGGCAACTGCCGGGGGATCGGCGGCAAGAGCAGCTGCGGCAGCCTGGGCTATGCTATGACTGACGCCAAATACGCCGACCATGTGGTGGTGGTCACTGACTGCCTGGTGGACTTTCCCAACTTCCCGGCCAGTGTGGAGGCCATCGACGTGGACGCCGTGGTTGTGGTGGATTCTATCGGAAACCCGAAAAAGATCGCCTCCTCCGCCGCCCGCATCAGCCAGAACCCCCGGGACCTGATGATGGCGGAGAATGTGGCCAAGGTCATCGCCTCCACCCCGTACTTCAAGGACGGCTTCTCCTTCCAGACCGGCGTGGGCGGCCCCTCGCTGGCGGCCAACCTGTTCCTGGAGCAGTATATGGATGAGCGGAACATCAAAATGGGCTGGGCCATCGGCGGCATCTGCGGCCCCATGGTGGAGCTGCTGAAAAAGGGCAAGGTGGGCAAGGTCATCGACGTGCAGGACTTCGACCTGGACGCGGTGAACTCCATCCACCAGACCCCCAACCACTTTGAGATGAGCGCCAGCCAGTACGCCAACCCCGCCAACAAGGGGGCTTTCGTCAACAAGCTGGACTTTGTGGTGCTGGCCGCCCTGGAGGTGGACACCAGCTTTAACGTCAACGTGCTCACCGGCTCGGACGGCGTTCTGAGAGGCGCGCCCGGCGGACATCCGGACACGGCGGCGGGCAGCAAGTGCTGCATCATCGTCACCCCCCTCACCCGCGGCCGAATGGCCACCGTCTGCGAGCAGGTGGTCACTGTCACCACCCCCGGCGACTGTGTGGATGTGGTGGTCACCGACTACGGCATTGCCGTCAATCCCCTGCGGCCCGACCTGATCGCCTGCCTGGATGAGGCGGGCATCCCCCATGTATCCATCGAGAGCCTGAAGGAGAAGGCCTACTCCCTGGTGGGCCGCCCGGACAGCCTGGAGTGGGAAGATCAGGTTGTGGCGGTTCTGGAGGCCCGGGACGGCACCATCCTGGACGTGGTGCGCAAGATCAAGCCCCTGGTGCTTGAGTAAGCGCCCCGCCCTCCGGCCTTCTGTCCCGATTCATTCGATCCTTGTATACCTCGCCCGGCAGGGACACCTCTTTCCTGCCGGGCAAGCCATATCTCTGGGCTTTTTCCCTCACTTGTGTTATGATGGCCGAAAGGATGGTGTCACACCATGTCAAATACGCTCACCGAGATCCCGGGCTCCGACCGCCGGGGCCGCCTTCAGGTAGACGCTCTGCTGGAGCGGGAGGGCATCCGCCGGGATGGGAATTTGGACTATACCTGCGGCATCTTTGACGATGACTGGGAGCTGATCGCCACCGGGAGCTGCTTTGGCAGCACCATCCGCTGTCTGGCCGTCTCCGGCAGCCACCGGGGGGAGGGACTGCTCAATCAGATCGTCAGCCACCTGGTGGAGGTGCAGCTGGCCCGGGGCAGCACCCACCTGTTTCTCTATACCAAGCCGGACAGCGCCCAATACCTGTCCGACCTGGGCTTTTATGAGATCGCCCGCGTACCCGGCTCCCTGGTGTTCATGGAGAACCGGCGGGGCGGCTTTGAGCGGTACTGCGCCGCCCTGGCCCCCAGGCCCCAGGCGGGGCAGTCCGCCGCCGGGATCGTGATGAACGCCAATCCCTTCACCCTGGGGCACCGGCATCTGGTGGAGCGTGCGGCCCGTGAGAACGATGTCGTCCACCTCTTCGTCCTCTCCGAGGAGTCAGGCCCCATCCCCTCCGCCGTCCGGCGGGAGCTGGTGGAGCAGGGCGTTCAGGATCTGCCCAACGTGTTCTGCCACGCCACCGGCCCCTATCTCATCAGCTCCGCCACCTTCCCCAGCTATTTTCTGAAGGACTCGGACGCCGTCATCCGGACCCAGGCGGAGCTGGACCTGCGGATCTTCTGTCAGATCGCCCAGCGGCTGGGGATCCAAAGGCGCTATGTGGGCGAGGAGCGCGCCAGCCATGTGACCCGTCTCTACAACGAGGTCATGGGCCAAAAGCTGCCCGAGGCCGGGATCCAGTGTGTTGAGATCCCCCGCCTGACCCGGGATGGGGCCGCCGTCAGCGCCAGCGCGGTGCGCCAGGCCATCCACGACGGCCAGCTGGACCGCATCCGGGACTGGGTCCCCCCAAGCACCTATGACTTTTTCACCGGCCCCCGGGGGGCGTCCGTCCGCGCCGCGATCCAGCGGGAGGCAGATGTGATCCACTATTGAACCAGAACAGGAGGTGCCTCACGCCATGGAGCAGGAGGTCACATTACTGGAGATGCTGGAGGCCAGGGAGGCCAGGGCCAGCCGCCAGCGGGAGATCCTGGACAGTCTGGGCTGTCCGGTGGTCTCCTTCACCATGAACATCCCGGGGCCGGTAAAAAACGGACCAACGATCCGGCGCGCCTTCCGGGAGGGTCTACTCCGCCTGGACGCCGCCCTGGAAACCGCCGGTCTGAGCACCCTCTCCCGGGAGGAGATCGACCGCCCAACGGGCTGTGAGGCCCTGTGGGCCGTCCGGGGCCCCGGGCGGCAAATCAAGGAGTTGTGTGCCTCCATCGAGGACCGGGATCCCCTTGGACGGCTGTTCGACCTGGATGTGCTGGAGCCGGAGCGGGGCGGATGGAGCCGGGAGGATCTGGGCCTGTCCCCCCGGCGCTGTCTGGTCTGCGGCAGAGTGGGAAAGGGCTGCGCCTCCCGCCGGCTCCACACCGTGGAGGAGCTGCGGCAGAGGACCGGGGCCATCCTTCGGGACTTTTTTGCCCGCACGGACCGGGAGATGCTGGCCGGACAGGCCGCCCGCGCCCTGATGTACGAGGTGTGCACCACCCCCAAGCCCGGGCTGGTGGACCGCGCCAACTGCGGCAGCCATCGGGACATGGACCTGTTCACCTTCCTGGACAGCACCGCCGCCCTGCTCCCCTATTGGCGTCAGGCGGTCTCCATCGGTCAGGAGACTGCCGCCCTCCCCCCGGAGGAGACTTTTCTTCGCCTGCGGGAGGCCGGGGTGGAGGCGGAACGGGCCATGCTCCAGGCCACCCGAGGCATCAACACCCACAAGGGAATGATCTTCTCCATGGGCTGCCTGCTCGGAGCCTCCGGCCGCCTGTGGCGGCCGGAGGGGCCCTGCCGGGACGCCGCGCGCCTTCTGGAGGAGTGCGCCCGGATGTCCGCCGGGGCGGTGGAGGACGCCTTCTCCGCCCTCACCCCGGAAACCGCCCGCACCTTCGGGGCCCGTCTGTATCTGGAGACCGGCCTGCGTGGCATCCGGGGCGAGGTGGCCGGCGGCTTCCCCTCCGTCCTGCTGACCGGCCTGCCCACCCTCCGCGCCCTGCTGGAGCGTGGCGTCAGCATGGAGCGGGCCGGCGTATCCGTCCTCCTGGCCCTGATGGCCCGGACGGTGGATACCAACCTCATCGCCCGGGGCGGGCCGGAGGGCCAGCGCTGGGCCGCGGCTCAGGCGGCTGGGCTGCTGGCCCAGGGCCTTCTCCCCGCGCCGGAGGCGGTGGAGGCCCTGGACCGGGAGATGATCCGCAGAAACCTCTCCCCCGGCGGATGCGCCGATCTGCTGGCCGTCACCTACTTCCTCCACGCCGTCACAGACGGCTGACAGCCCCCGGCAGGCCGTTAGCCGCCCCGGGTCACGTCCTGTTTCTGATACCACCGGAGGGCCTGTTCAAAGTCCTCCGGCTGAAAGTCGGGCCAGAGGCGGTCCACCACAAAAAAGTCCGCGTAGACCGACTGGACCGGCAGAAAGCCGGACAGCCGCCGCATCCCGCCCCACCGGATCACCAGGTCCACCCGTGAGACGTCGTGGGAGCGCAGCTGGCCGCAGATCCTCCCGCGGCTCCCGCCGGGGGCCCGGAGTCCGGCCAGATCCCACTCCCAGCCGTAATTCACCAGAAAATTCACCCGCAGTCCACCGCCGTTGAGATCCCTTCGCTCCCCGTATGGCAAAAGCGCCCGGGGAAACACAGGGGAACCCCGGTTCCCCACCACCAGAAGAGACACCGGCTCCGTCGCGATCCGCTCCACGGCCTGAACGCAGGCGGCGGAAAAGGCCCGGACCTGTTCCGTAGGCCGTCCGCAGTTGTCGGTGGTAAAGCCATAATATGTGATCTCCCGGACTCCCGCGTCCCGCGCCAGCCGGAGCAGCTCCAGCCCCGGCGTCAGCCCGTAGGCATAGCCCGCCTCTTTGGCAAGCCCCGCCTGCTTGGCCCAGCGCCTGTTTCCATCCGGGATGATCCCGATATGCTCTGGGATTCGCATTGTATCACCTTCCTCCCGGTCAGTATGGTTTTTCCTTCCATCCTTTATGCATATATCCACGCGGTTCTCCGCGGCCGCTCTTTTTCGACTGTCTCCGGATCCCTTCCTTGTATCCCAGGAAGGGGTCCATTTTTCGTCCCTGATATGCCGAATCATTCCGGCGATTTTGGAGTATCTGATAGATGTCCGTCAAATGATTGACGGTCCACCGCTGAAATGATATACTATATGAGTTTAATTCGTATGACAGGAGAGGAGTGGCCAATATGTGGCGTTCCGACCAATGGAAAGACTATGAACTCATCGACTGCGGCCGGGGAGAGAAGCTGGAGCGCTGGGGCGACCAGCTGCTGGTCCGGCCGGATCCCCAGGCCATCTGGAACACTCCCCGCACCCACCGCGGCTGGAAGCAGAACGCAGGCCGCTACGCCCGCTCCTCCTCCGGCGGCGGGCAGTGGCAGAACAAATCCATGCCGGAGCGCTGGACAGTGTCCTATGGCAGCCTCACCTTCAACATCAAGCCCATGAACTTCAAGCACACCGGACTGTTTCCCGAGCAGGCGGCCAACTGGGACTTCGCCCAAGAGCAAATCCGCCGGGCCGGACGGCCTATCTCGGTGCTGAACCTGTTCGCTTACACCGGCGGGGCCACCGTGGCCTGCGCCGCCGCCGGGGCCAGCGTCTGCCATGTGGACGCCGCCCGTGGTATGGTGTCCTGGGCCAGGGAAAACGCCCGTTCCTCCCACCTGGAGGACGCCCCTATCCGCTGGATCGTAGATGACTGCGCAAAATTTGTAGAGCGGGAGATCCGCCGCGGTCGGAGGTACGACGCCATCATCATGGATCCCCCCAGCTACGGCCGGGGTCCCTCCGGTGAGGTGTGGCGGCTGGAGGAAAACCTGTACCCCTTCGTGGAGCTGGTATCCGGGGTGCTGTCTGACGACCCTCTCTTCATCGTCCTCAACTCCTATACCACCGGACTGGCCCCCTCCGTGCTCACCTATATCCTCGAAACGCTGATCTCCAAAAAGTTCGGCGGCCACACCGTCAGCGATGAGCTGGGCCTCCCCGTCACTCAGAGCGGGCTGGTCCTCCCCTGCGGCGCGACCGGACGGTGGACTTCTTCCAATTAGGAATTAGGAATGAGAAATTAGGAATTGCGGCGCTCCGCCGCTGCGCCCCATCGCCAGTTTCCAGTTCCCAATTTCTAATTCTTAATTCCTAACTCCTAATTCCTAACTCCAACTCCCTCAAAGGTGGTTTTGTTATGAAAGATGCGATCATCCATGCGGAGGACGTCCGCTTCTCCTATGTCACTGCCGAGGGCGTGGCTCCCATCGTGCTGGACGGGGTCTCTCTGAGCATTGAGGAGGGCTCCTTCGTGGCAGTGCTGGGACACAACGGCAGCGGCAAGTCCACCCTGGCCAAGCACTTCAACTCTATCCTCCTGCCCACCGGGGGCAAGGTCTATGTGGACGGGATGGACACCGCCGACGAGGAGCTTCTCCTGTCCATCCGCCGTACGGTGGGCATGGTGTTCCAGAACCCGGATAACCAGATCGTAGCCAACGTGGTGGAAGAGGATGTGGCCTTCGCTCCGGAGAACCTGGGGGTCCCTCCTGAGGAGATCCGCCTCCGGGTGGACGACGCGCTGAAGGCCGTTGGAATGTACGAGTTCCGGGAGCACGCCCCCCATCTGCTGTCCGGCGGTCAGAAGCAGCGCATCGCCATCGCCGGCGTCATCGCCATGCAGCCCCGGTGCATCGTTCTGGACGAGCCCACTGCCATGCTGGATCCCATCGGCCGGGCGGACGTGCTGCGCACCATCAAGGCGCTCAACCGCCAGCGTGGCGTCACTGTGGTCCTCATCACCCACCACATGGACGAGGCCGCTCAGGCCGACCGCCTGGTGGTCATGGCCAAGGGCCGGGTCATCGCCGACGGCGCGCCGAAGGAGATCTTCCAGGACGTGGAGGGCCTGAAGGCAGTTGGCCTCACAGTCCCGGAGACCACCCAGCTGCTGTGGGAGCTGCGCCAAGAAGGCCTGGATGTCCCTCTGGACGCCCTCAGCGACGAGGAGTGCGCGCAGGCGCTGAAGGAACTGCTGGCTTGAGGACTGGCCGCCGCAGGCGGCCTGCCCACACACAACCCAGCAAAGCGGTCGTGTGTGGGAGAGGACGAGCAGCGAAATGAGTGAGCGTTCCCATACCCGGGGGCGTGAATGATATGGAGCCTGCGAGGACGAGGGCGCGACCTCTCCGGGAGGCGTGCACCACTTTACACAAAGGATGGAACACACTGCATGGAAGCAATTCTTGAGACAAAGAAGCTCTCCCACATCTACTCCGCCGGCACCCCCTTTGAGCGTGGGGCCCTACTGGATGTGGACTTTACCGCCTATCAGGGCGAATACCTTGGGATCATCGGACACACCGGGTCGGGCAAGTCCACCCTGATCCAGCACCTCAACGGACTGCTCAAGCCCACCTCCGGACAGGTCCTCTTCCAGGGGACCGACATCTGGAGCGACCCCAAGACCACCCGGCAGACCCGGTTCCAGGTGGGGCTGGTATTCCAGTACCCGGAGTACCAGCTGTTTGAGGAGACCGTCTATCAGGACATCTCCTTCGGCCCCAAGAACATGGGGCTGGACGAGGCCGAGGTGGACCGCCGGGTGCGGGAGGCCGCGCGCTTCGTGGGCCTGCGGGATGAGCAGCTGGAGCAATCCCCCTTTGAGCTGTCCGGCGGCCAGAAGCGCCGGGTGGCCATTGCCGGAGTCATCGCTATGGAGCCCAAGGTGCTCATCCTGGACGAGCCCACCGCCGGTCTGGACCCGGTGGGGGTGGAGTCCATCCTGGGCAACATCCGGGACTATCACCAGGCCCACAACGCCACCATCATCCTGGTCTCCCACTCTATGGAGGAAGTGGCCAGGACAGTGGACCGGCTGGTGGTAATCAACGATGGACGTATCCCATTCCATGGCGTCCCCAGCGAGGTGTTCCAGCACGGCCCGGAGCTGGAGGCCATGGGCCTGGGCGTGCCCCAGATGACCCGGGTATTCAACCGTCTCCGGGCCATGGGCGTGGACATTGGACCGTCGGTGTACACGATCGAACAGGCCAAGGCGGCTGTCCTGGCCAAGCTGAAGGGGGTGGGCTGAATGGCGCTGAAGGACATCACCCTGGGACAGTATTTCCCCGGGAACTCCCTGCTCCACCGGCTGGACCCAAGGACCAAGATCCTGGCCGTGGTGCTGTACATCGTGGCCCTGTTCCTGGCCAAGCACTTCTTCACCTACGCCATCATGTTCTGTGTGCTGGCCCTGTCCATCGCCCTCTCCCATGTCCCGCTGAAGTCTCTCTTCCGGGGCATGAAGCCAGTGGTGTTCATCCTGATCTTCACCGCGGTGCTGAACCTGTTCTACACCCCGGGCGAGCACGTTCTGTTCCATTTCTGGATCCTCACAGTCACCATGGAGGGCGTGGTCAACGCCTTCTTTATGGTCATTCGGATCCTGATGCTCATTGCGGGCACCTTCCTGCTGACCTATACCACCTCGCCCATCCTGCTCACCGATGGGCTGGAATCCCTGCTGGGGCCCCTGAAGAAGATCAAGGTCCCCGTCCATGAGCTGTCCATGATGATGTCCATCGCCCTGCGCTTCATCCCCACTCTCATCGAGGAGACGGACAAGATCATGTCCGCCCAGCGGGCCCGCGGGGCAGATTTTGAGAGCGGGAACCTGCTCCAGCGGGCAAAAGCCCTCATCCCTCTGCTGGTCCCCCTGTTTATCTCCGCCTTCCGCCGTGCTGACGAGCTGGCCGTGGCTATGGAGTGCCGCTGCTACCACGGCGGCGAGGGCCGCACCCGCCTGCGCCAGCTGCGCTATGCCGCCCGTGACTGGGCTGTGCTGGCTTTTTTCCTGGCGGTAGCCCTTCTGGTGTGGGTGCTGGGCCGCTTTGGCCTCTGAGTCCCGCCTCCGTCCCCGTTTCTCCGTGAGAAAGGAGGTCCACAATGTTCCACCGCAAGCTGCTCCGCCGCCTGCCGGCGCTGATCTGCGCTCTGGCGCTGTGCCTGGGGCTGTCCGGTCCCGCCTCCGCGGCGGGAGACGTCTACTTCTCTGTGGTCAACGACAGCATGATCACGCTCAGCGACAGCACCATGCCGGTCTGGTCCGGCGGCGTGCTCTATGCCCCCCACTCCGTCTTTGACGGGACCAATTCCACCGGCATCGGCTTCGGCCTCAACTTCAGCTATAACCGGGACACAGGGATCGCCTCTCTCTTCACCACCCAGCAGATCCTGACCTTCGACCTCAACCGCGGCATCAGCTATGACTACATCTCCGGTACTCCCCTGAAAGGCCGGGCCATCCTGCGCAACGGCCGTCCCTATCTGCCAGTCGGTCTGGTGTGCAGCTTTTTCGGCCTGTCCTACTCTGTCATCTCGATCCCGGAGGGGCATATTGTGCGGGTCAAAAACAGTGCCGTCAGTCTCTCTGACGCTGCTTTTGTGGACGCCGCCAGCAACCTCATCAGCCGCTATCTCCGGGAGTACAACCAATCCCAGCAGAGTCCGCCCACACCCGGCGTCCGTCCGCCCACCAGCTCCGAGGGCGACGCGCCGCTTCAGGAGGAGCCTGAGGACACCGGCGGCACCCAGGTCTATCTCGGCTTCCGCTGCGATGACACCCAGGGGCTGGCCCAGGTGCTGGACGCTCTGGACGCAAGCAACAAAACAGGCGTGTTTTTCTTCCCCCCTGATGAGCTGGAGCGGGAGGACGACCTGCTTTACCGCATCTTAGGCAGCGGCCACAGCGTGGGTCTGCTGGCCGAGGGAGAGACCGCCGCCGCCACCCGCCGCCTTCTGGAGGAGGGCAGCCGCACCCTGGAGCGGGTGGGCTATGTCCGCACCGCCCTGGCCCTGGTGCCGGAGGGCCAGCGAAGCGCCCTTCAGGAGGAGGGCTGGGTCTGCTGGAACGAGACGGTAAACGCCATTCCCGCCGGCAGCCGCGCCTCGGCCTCCTCCCACGCCAATACGGTGATCCGCAAGATCGGAAGCCGCCGGGGCAGCGCCTATTTGACCTTGGACGCCGGTACAGAATCAGCCCGGATCCTGCCCACCCTGCTCCAGCGGCTGGGCTCCCGGTCCTACCCTGTCAGCGTCCCATTGGAGACCAGACTATGAGACAGATCGACCTGACCCATTCCAACCGCGCCCCGGGCTCTGAGGCCCGTGTTGCCCGTCTGACCCGGCATCTCCGGGCCCGGCTGCTGGACTTCGGCCCCGGCGGGCCGGAGGTCCTCTCCGCCGATGAGGCTGCCGGCACGGTCCGCGCCCGATTTCCCGGGCACGATACCGCCCAGGTGCTGGAGCGTCTGGCCGCCTCAGCGGGTGTCCGCGCCCGCCTGGACGGAGACTGCGCCCTGTTCCTTCTGTCCCCGGACACCCGTTTCGAGGACCTGGACTATCTGTGGGGCAGTCTGTTTGACCTCCTCGCTTAAAGATACCAAGCACGCCCTCTGTCTCCGAATCCCGGGGACAGAGGGCGTGCTTTTTTCTTCTTTTTATAATACTACTACGGTGATCCCATTGTTGTGCCGCTCCAGATCTGGGTCCCGCCGCAGGCCGGGACACCGCTGGAAGGCGGCCAGGGTCCGGGGCTCAAAGATGGTGAACTCTTCCCCCGGGATCACATCCCGCAGCTCTCCCCGCTCCTTCATCCGGATCAGGCAGGCCCGGGCCTCCACCCGGATGCGCCCTCCCTTTCCGGAGGAGCCGTAGCCGTGGATCAGCTTCACGGCGGCACAGCCCAGGCCCCGGCTGCGCCGCAGCTCAAGGGTCAGCCGCTGGAGGGCGGCCCGCACAGTGGGCATCCCCCGCTCCAGGTCCACCTCCCGCAGCCTATTCGCCGTCACGGCTCCAGCCCTCCGTCTCGATCACGTCCCCACGGCGCTCCGCCTCCCGGAAGGCACGGCTCAACCGGTGGATCAGCACCAGGTCACTGATCCCGTCATACACCAGGGACAGGCCGATGAGGATGGTAAGGGCCTCCATAGTGCCAAAGGGATTGAAGAGCACCACGCCCCCCAGCACCAGGGTCAGGGCGGCCAGGGCCAGATCGATCCACCACCGGGGCCACCCCTCCCGCATCAGACTCACCGCTCCCTGAAGGTCGATGACCCCGTGAAACAGCAGCACCGCCGCAAAGCTGAACTGGATCAGAACGATCACCGATGCAGGACTGCTCAGCAGCCACAGCCCCAGCGCCGCCAGCAGAAGCCCCGGGATCAGAAACCACACAGGGAACCCGTCCCGCCGCTTGGCGAACCACCCCAGGATATAGATCAGCCCCGTCACCAGCAGGGCGGTCCCCAGCAGGCCGCACAAAAACCGGATGGACCGGTTGGGCACCAGCACCAGCATCAGTCCCAGCAGGATCGTGACCGCCGCGGCGACGATGCTGCTTCTCCGCTGCTCCCGCAAAATACTCTTCATGGTCTCCTCCTATCTCCGGCTTCTGCCGGATCTTCCAGCTGTCTTTTCTTTGATTGTACCATTCTTCCCCCATCCAGGCAATCAAAACCGCTTCATTTTATGAAAATACCCTCCCACAGCTCTGTCTCCGTGGGAGGGTATCCGGTTTGTGATGGATCACATCAGCTCTTCGTTGACGATCGCCGCCTTGATCAGGTTGGTGGAACCGCTCTTGCCCAGCGGGACCCCGGCGGTAATGACCACCGTGTCCCCGTTCTGCACCAGCCGCTCCTTCAGCGCCACCTCCGCGGAGAGGGAGAAGATCCGGTCGGTGGAGGTGACCTCTCCGGTGAGGAAGGGGATGACGCCCCAGCAGATGGCCAGCTGGCGGCGCACCTTCTCATGCATGGTCAGGGCGGCCACCGGGCAGGCGGGGCGGAAGCGGCAGATCATTCGGGCGGTCCGGCCGGAGTTGGTGGCCGCCAGAATGGCCTTGGCCTCCAGATCCTTGGCCGTCAGGCAGCAGGTGTGGGTGATGGCGTCGTTGATATTGGAGGCGGGGATTACACGGCGCTTTTCAAACTGCCGCCAGTAGTGGATGGACTGCTCCGCCTCCTCCACGATGTTCACCATGGCGGTCAGGGCCTCCAGGGGGTACTTGCCGCCGGCGGTCTCGCCGGAGAGCATGACGCAGCTGGTCCCATCGAACACCGCGTTGGCCACGTCGGACACCTCCGCCCGGGTGGGCCGGGGGTTGCGCATCATGGAATCCAGCATCTGGGTGGCGGTAATCACAGGCTTGCCGGCCTGAAGCCCCTTGCGGATGATCTGCTTCTGGAGGATAGGCACCTTGGCGGCGGGGATCTCCACCCCCAGGTCGCCCCGTGCCACCATGATGCCGTCGGCTGCCTCCAGGATCTCGTCAATATTGTCCACGCCCTCCTGATTCTCGATCTTGGCGATGATGCGGACCTCCTGGCCGCCAAAGCGGTCCAGCACCTCCCGCACCGCCTGGACGTCGGCGGCCCGGCGGACAAAGGAGGCGGCGATGAAATCGAAGTCGTTCTCCACGCCAAACCGGATGTCGCTCACATCCTTCTCCGTCAGGGCGGGCAGATGGATATGTACGCCGGGGATATTGATGCTCTTGTTGGCGGAGAGGGCGCCGCCGTTCTCTACGACACAGCGGATGTCCTGGCCGTTGATCTCCTCTACCTTCAGGGCCACCAGGCCGTCATCAATCAGGATCTCCTGGCCCACAGACACCTCTTTGTGGAGCTCGGGATAGGTGACGGAGACCAGGCTCCCGTTCCCCTGCACCTCGCGGGTGGTCAGGGTGAAGGAGTCGCCCGCCTCCAGGGAGATGGACTTGGTTTCAAAGCTTCGGATGCGGATCTCCGGGCCCTTGGTGTCCAGGATGGCCGCCACCGGGCGGCCCATGGAGTCCCGTACCGACTTGAGCAGGTTCAGGCGGTTCAGATGCTCCTCATGGCTGCCATGGGAAAAGTTGAAACGGGCCGCGTTCATGCCGGTGCGGATCAGGGCGCGGATCATATCCTCGTTGTCCACAGCGGGACCCAGGGTGCAGATAATTTTCGTTTTTCTTAACATCATATTTCATTCCTCCTACGGGAAAGCTCTTTGATTCTTTCTTCTTTCACACTTTAATCATACTCGTACAGGCCCCATTTTGCTAGATGGGAAAGTGATGAAAAATACCGGGCGGGAAGGCGGGTTTTCTGGACAAAGCGGCCCTCCGGAGCAGATTTGAGCCAGCCGCCCGCTCCCTGGCAGGCGGCTGGCTCAAAAGCGCTGCTGCACCCTGATCCGGCGCAGGTTACTTTCCGGTCAGATCCCGGCCGGCCTCCTTCAGGCCCCGCCCAGCGTCCTCCGCCGCATCCTTGGCGCCCTGGCCCGCCCGTTTCGCGGCCCGTCCGGTCTGGTCCACAGCCTCTTCCGTTCCGTTCATCAAATGGTCCCAGCCGTCCCGCAGGTCTCGGCCCAGCTTTTCCCACTCACTCTCATGCTCTGGCCGGACGCGGTCCACCGCGCCGTCTGTTCCGGCGTAGTAGCTCCCGTCCTCCAGCATGGTCCGGCCGTTCCGGACCATGTCCTGCTCCGCCTGGCTGCTCCGCAGCCGGCCTGTCTCCGTCCCCCGGTCCGCCTCACTGCGGACCCCACAGGACGTCAGTGTCAGGGTCAGGACTGCCGCCAGGCCCAGCACAGCTGTTCTCCCTTGCATCGCGTTCTCCTCCCACTCACTCTCTGTATTTCTCTGTGCGGACGTCCCATCCGCCGCTTAGTATGGAGCGTCTCTCCAACCGCCATACAGAGAAAGAGCGGCCAGTTTCTGCCCCGTGAGGAAGATCCCGGGGTGCTTCTTCGCTTGAAACAGGCAGGAAAATCAGATATAATATTGCATACTGTCTACCGCTGTGTCCTGGCCGCACGGCTTTACTTCACACAAAAAACAAAAGTTTGAACTTAGAAAGGCAGCATCCATCCATGACCGAACGCAATGAAAAACGGATCCTGCGGATCTCGTTTCTCTCCGGCCTGGCCTTCGCCATCGCCGAATTTATTTTTTCCATATACAGCCGTTCCCATTCCGCCCTTACCGACGCGGTATATGATATGTCAGAGCTGGTATTCATCGCACTGCTGCTCTTTCTGACGCCGCTGTTTCACAAGCCCATGTCGGAAAAGCACCCGTACGGCTATTTTCAGGTGGAGTCCATCTTTGTCATCATCAAGGGCGTGATGATGCTGTCTGTCACGTTTGGGATCTCTGCCGATGTGATCGGCTCTGCCCTGACCGGTGGAAATCCGGTAAACAATGTCCAGGTCGCCCTTTTTCAACTCTCTCTGGGAGCGGCAAGCATTGTGATTTTCACCATAATGAAACGATTCAGCAAAAATACATCTTCCCCTACCATTACCACAGAGCTTTTGGGGTGGAAGCTGGACATTATTTACAGTCTGGGAATGGCCCTCGCCTTTCTCCTCTCCCTTACTCTGGAGCGCACCCCGCTGGCCTTTCTCTCCCCCTACTTCGATCCTGTTGTCGCCGTACTGGTCATGGTCTTTATGCTCCCAGAGAGCATCAAGGTCCTCTGGAGCGCCATCCGGGACATCTTTCTGTTCTCTCCTGATGAGACACTTATGGAGGAGATCAAGGCCCTGTGCCAACCGATCCTGGCCGAGCACCGCTTTATTCCTGTCTTTTTCGACATCACACGAACGGGCCGCCACCTCTGGATTGCCATCTATTTTCAGATCGAGTGCGGCAGTCTGGCAGTGTCCGACCTCTCCCATGCGGCGGCGGACATCAATGCCGCGGCCCAGGAGCGGTATCAGAACTGCACTTGTGAACTGATTTTGACGCCTGAGGAGTCCCCATATCTTGGCTGTTAAAATATAGACAAAAGTGCTCCCCCGGCACAGCGCAAACTGTGCCGGGGGAGCATTTGCTTATGTCCGAAGGCCGCATTGGATCACTCCGTGTCCTCGTCGGCGTCCACCGTGTCGTCGCTCAGGTCCAGGGCAAAGCGGGTCTCACAGTTGGGGCACTGCACCTCGCCGGCCGCCAGGGCCTCGTCATCGATGAGGATGGGCTCCTCACAGTTGGGGCACTCCACCTCGAAGTAGTCCCCGTCGTCCCCGTCCTCGTCGAACACCACGGACTCCACATCAGCCAGGTCATCGGAGAGAACGTCGATCTCCTCGCCCAGAGCCAGAGCGTTCTCCTCCAGATCCTCGATGGACAGACCGATCTCCTCCAGGATCCCGATCATGACGGAGATGAGCTTGCCCTCCTTGGACTTGTCCACGTCCAGATTCAGGCCCTCTGCCAGGCCCTTCAAATAGGCGACTTTCTCGGAAATGGTCATAATTTGCTCCTTTCTGAGGCGAAGCCTCTCTAAACAAACAGCTTTCCTTCCCGCTTTCTTGTAAGAAAGCGGGACAAAGAACTTATTGCGAAACTTCGTTTCGCCTCGACAGCTTTGGATACCGTACAGCTGAGATCAGCTGCTCTATATCCCGCCGCTCCCTGTCCCCGAAGAAATTCGGGGCAAAGAACGTTATGCGAAGCTTCGTTTCGCTTCGTCGGCTTTACTCAGCCCTTGCAGCGCTCCAGATACTCGCCGGTACGGGTGTCGATCTTGATCCGGTCGCCGGGGTTGATGAACAGGGGGACCTTGATCTCGGCCCCGGTCTCCACGATGGCGGGCTTGGTCACATTGGTGGCGGTGTCGCCCTTGAAGCCAGGATCGGTCTCAGTGACCTCCAGATCCACGAAGTTGGGGGGCTCCACGCCGAACACGCTGCCCTTGTAGGACATGACCTTGCAGCTCATGTTTTCCTTCACAAAGCGGAAGGCGTCGCCCAGCAGATCCTTGCTGATGGGCAGCATATCAAAGGTCTCCATATCCATGAAGTAGTACAGATCGCCGTCATTATAGCTGTACTCCATGTCCTTGCGCTCCACGAAGGCCTGCTCAAACTTGGCGGTGGGGTTGAAGGAGGTCTCCGTCACACCGCCGGTAATGATGTTCTTCATCTTGGTGCGGACGAAGGCGGCGCCCTTGCCGGGCTTGACGTGCTGGAACTCGACGACCTGCATGACCTTGCCGTCCATCTCAAAGGTCACGCCGTTGCGGAAATCACTGGCGGAAATCATTGCCATAGGAATCATCCTCCATTGTTTTTAATGAACTGATTTATTTTACCCTTTTTTCCCCCGTTTGACAAGGGGGTTTCGGAAAATATACGGGAAATCAGAGCACAATCAGGTTTTTTGGCGAATGGGTGATGTCCTCGCAGCCCCCCTCACGCAGCACCAGGACATCCTCGATCCGCACCCCGAAGCGGCCGGGCAGATAGATCCCAGGCTCGGCGGAGATCACCGCACCGGTGGGAAGGACGCTCTGCTCGCTGGGGGAAGCGTTGGGGGACTCGTGGATCTCCAGGCCCAGGGAGTGGCCGAAGCTGTGGGAGAAAAACGCCCCATAGCCCGCCTGCTGGATCACCTGTCGGGCCGCCCGGTCCACCTTGCTCCCCGTGACGCCGGCCCGGGCGGCGGCGATCCCCGCCCGCTGGGCCTCCAGCACAGTGTGGTAGACCCGCTCCATCTCCTCAGTGGGCTGGCCCACCGCCACCGTCCGGGTCATGTCGGAGCAGTAGCCCTCATAGACACAGCCGAAATCCATGGTCACAAACATCCCGGGCTGGATCACCGTCTCTCCCGGCACCGCATGGGGCATGGAGCCGTTGGCCCCCGCAGCTACAATGGGATCAAAGGACACCTTCCGCCCGCCCCGGCGCAGCAGTTCATACACCAGCCGGGCGGCCACATCCCGCTCCGTCAGCCCCGGGCGGATGAAGTTCAGGAGCTCTCGAAACGCCTCGTCGGTGATGCGCTGGGCCTGGCGCATCCGGTCCAGCTCCTCCTCATCCTTGGCGGACCGCAGCCCGTCCAGCAGGCCCTGGGCGGGCGCCAGCTCACAGGGAAGGGCGCCCTTCCAGCGTTCCAGCTCATCCACGCTCACCTGGCCGCTCTCAAATCCAACCCGCTTCAGCCCCCGGCGACGGATCTCCTCCCGGGCCAGGTCCAGATGGCTCCGCCCCCGCTCTGCCAGCACAATCTCTGTCCCGGTCACCTGCTTCCGGGCCGCCTCGATGTACCGCCCGTCGGTGGAGTAATGAGCCCCCTCCCGGCTCACCAGGACCCAGCCCTCCCCCTCAAAGCCCACCGCGTAGCGTTCGCCGGGGGCGCTGGTGACCAGCATGGCATCCAGGCCATACTCCGGCAGCTGGGCGGCGATTTTTGCAATATGATCCATCCGTGATCCTCTCCTCTCTAAAACCACAGGCTCGGCCGCTCCTGAAACTTGGGCAGCGGTCCGTCCGCATAGGGGTCATACCGGTCCCGCTGGCAGCCAAATTCCTGAAGCCGCCGGATCCTCCCGTCTCCGCTCCAGTGAATCAGCGAGAGCCCATCAAATTCTTCCGTCCTGCCGTCCACCGTATTTTTGAAGTACCACTCCGCTACGGAGCGGTCTCCATCGTGCAGAACGCTCCGCAGTTCCCAGACCAGGACCCGCCCGCGGGTGTTCCACTCCTCAAACCAGTGCCGGACCTGGGACACGCCGTGATACTCCGGCCCCCAGCTCTCAATATACTGTACATCCAGGGCAAACAGCTCCGTCAAGTCCCCTGCCTGGCCCTCCAGCCACATGGAAAACCAGCTGCGGATCGCCCGTTCCCGTCCAGCCCTGTCCATCTCTGCACTCCCCATCTCCAATTCCTAACTCCTAATTCCTAACTCCTAATTCCTAACTCCTAATTCCTAACTCCCACAAGCCTCCTGATAGATTTTTTTCATCTCCAGCGCATCCTCCGCCTGTGTCCCCGCGCTTTCGCAGATGAAAGTGGGGCTCCACCCCCGGCGGGCGGTCTCCGCCGCCAGAGGGCCCCAGTCCGGGCCAAAGCCCCCATCGCCGGCGAAGGTGCGGTGGCACTTCTCGCCCCCCTTGGGGGTAAATTCTATGTGGGAGAAATGGCTGTGGAAACGGCTGGCCCGCTCTGTCCCCAGCACCTCTTCTACCCGGTCCAGCATCCGTGCAAACGCCTCCCGCCCATCGTCCGCCCCCAGGGAGCGGGCGTACAGGTGGCCGAAGTCGATACAGGGGATCAGACGTTCATTCAGGGTACACAGCTCCAGCACCTCGTCCAGATCCCCCAGCTGGTTGATCTTTCCCATGGTCTCCGGACACAGGGCGATGTGCCCGAAGCCCGCCCCGTCGCAGGCGGCGATGACCTCCCGCAGGGAGGCTCCGGCAGTCTCCAGGGCCTCCTTCCGGCTGCGCTTCATCAGCGCCCCGGAGTGGATCACCACCCGCTCCGCTCCCATCCAGGAGGCCGCCAGGCAGGCCCCGGTGATATATCTGATGGTCTTTTTCAGGGCCTCCGGGTCCGGGTTGGCCAGGTTGATGAAGTAAGGGGCGTGGAGAGACAGGGAGATCCCCGCCCTCACAGCGTTCTCCCCCACCTTCCGGGCAGTGTCCTCCCCCACATGGACCCCCTTGCCGCACTGGTATTCATAGCAGTCCAGCCCCCGCTCCGCGATCCAGCCGGGCGCGGCCAGGGAGGAGCGGTGGACCCTGGAAAAGCTGTCGCTGTTGCCCGCCGGGCCGAACCGCGCCCTCACAGGAAGGGCCTCCGCTTTCCCAGCAGGCGGAAGGGGGTCTCCGCCGCATAGCGCAGATAGCGCCCCGGGTTCCCAGCCAGCCGGATGGGCTCCACCAGCATGGGGACCACTCCGGCGTTGTTGGCCCCCAGGGTATCGGTGAAGATCTGGTCGCCCACCATGACCGTCTCCTCCGGCCTGCGCCCCATGCGCTCCATGGCCCGGAGATAGCCCGCCCGCCTGGGCTTGCCGGAGTGCCCCTGATAGGGGATGCCCAGCCGCTGGGCGAAGCTCTGGGCCCGGCCCGGCCTGCGGCTGTTGGACAGCAGGAACAGCTGGATCCCCTGGGCCTCCAGGGCCTGCTTCCAGGCCACGATCTCCTCCGGCGGCTCAGTCACGCCATAGGGGACCAGGGTGTTGTCCAGGTCCGCCAGCACCAGGGTGATCCCCCTGGCCCGCAGAGCCTTCGGATCCAGCGCGGTAACGGAGGGGTAGACCCCTCTTGGAATCGGTGAAACGGGCACGGATGTGTCCTCCTTTTGTTCTAACCGTTCTGTCCTGACCATACATTGGAACAGACGTCGCCTGGTGCGGGCAAGGGCCGCCCGGCTCTCTGCCCCAGTATATCACGTCAGAAAAATTTGGACAAGGGGGACCCTGTCATGTCATTGGAATCCATCATCGTGACCATCACGCCCGACCGCCTGCGGGAGATCCAGCGCCTTCCGGTGATCCCCGCCCACGCGGTCTACCGCATGGGGCGGGGGCCCCACCTGTTCCGGGCCAGCGGGAGCACCGCCCCGCGGGGCGGGATGATGCTGCTGGACTGCCGCGCCTTTGACGGAGTGGGGGCGGCGGCCCCCTTCTGCCAGGAGGTGATCCAGGAGTGCTCCGCCCGGGGCTTCACCGGGGTGGTCTGCGACTTTGAGGCCGGGAGGCTCCCGCCCCTGGAGCAGGTGGTGCGGGAGCTGGGCAGCCAGTGCCGCCGCCGGAACTGGACGCTCATCGTGCCGGAGCAGTACGGACACTGCTCCGACCACGCCCTGGTCATGATCTCCTCCGCCCTGTCCGGCGGCTCCCTCCTCCAGCGCCTGCGGGAGGCCCAGGAGCGCTTTGGCCGGGACCGGGTGGCCCTGGCCCTCCAGCGGGTGGCAGAGGACTTTTTCCTCCCCTCCCCCTCCGGAAGCGGCGTCCCTCTCTCCCAGGACGAGCTGCACCGCCTCATCCATCAGCGCTCCCCCTCCATCTTCTTCTCCCAGGAGCTGTGCGCCCGCTACTTCACCTACATGAGCCGGGAGTCCGGGGCCCATTTCGTCCTCTTCGACGATGGGGCCACCCTGCGCCGCAAGCTGGAAGCCGCCCAGAGCCTGAGCATCCGCACCGTGCTGGCCCCCTGGCAGGAGATCGCCGACGTCACCGTGACTTTGGGCCTCTATCCTGTGGAGCGGACCCGCACCGGACAAGTTCTCCGTTGACGAACACCCCCTTCCCCGCTACAATAGGAGTACCACACAAAAAGGAGGAATGTTCGATGGTCCGTCATATCGTCTCCTGGAACTTCAAGCCCGAGCTCACCGAGGCGCAGCGCCAGGCCGTCCGGGAGGAGATCGTCCCCCGCATCAACGCTCTGAAGGAGCTGGTCCCCTGTGCCCTGGAGGTGAAGGCCAGCTGCCCGCCTCTGGACAGCAGCAACTGCGATCTGGTCCTCTATTCCGAGGTCGCCCAGCCCGATGACCTGCCACTCTATCAGAACCACCCGGAGCACCAGGCTGTGCTGCCCCTGATCCGGGAGTATTTCTGCGACCGCCGCTGCTGCGACATCCAGGACTGAGCCGCCGCGTCCGGAAAGTCCTCCCCCGCGCCCCGGAGCCGCTCTGGGGCGCTTTTCCTTTTTTCCGCCGCGCCCTCTCACCGGAAGTCAGGAGTTGTTTTTTCCCAAAACTGTGGTATGATTAAAGATACGGAATCCGGCCCGCCGCTGTGGGCCAGCAAAGGACGTGACTCCATGCTGCAAGGTACAAAACGCGACTCCTGGGGCTCCAAGTGGGGCTTTATTCTGGCCTGCATCGGTTCGGCGGTGGGAATGGGCAATATCTGGCTGTTCCCCGCCCGGGTATCCGCCTATGGCGGGGCCACCTTTCTGATCCCCTATCTGATCTTCGTGGTCATCATCGGCTCCACCGGCGTGATCGGAGAGATGTCCTTTGGCCGCGCCACTCGCTCCGGCCCGGTCCACGCCTTCGGAGAGGCCACCCGAATGCGTTTCGGCAGTGATAAGCCCGGCAAGCTGCTGGGGCTGATCCCAGTGCTGGGCTCCCTGGCCCTGGCCATCGGCTATTCTGTGGTCACCGGCTGGATCTTTAAGTATACCTTCCAATCCTTCACCGGCAGTCTGTCCCAGATGCAGGGCGTGGCCGCCTTTGATGCCAACTTCGGCGCCACCGCCGGCGGCAACGTCTTTTGGCAGCTGGTGGGGATGGCGGTGACGGTGGTCATCATGGCCTTCGGCATCGGCAGAGGCATCGAAAAGGCAAATAAAGTGATGACTCCTCTGTTCTATCTGCTGTTCATCGGGCTGGCCGTCTATCTGGTCACCCTCCCCGGGGCCGCCGAGGGCTACCGGTACATTTTCGTCCTCAAGCCTGAAGGCCTGCTGGACCCCATGGTGTGGGTCTTTGCTCTGGGTCAGGCGTTCTTTTCCCTGTCCATCGCGGGCAACGGGACACTGATCTACGGCTCCTACTTGGGCCGGGACTCCGATGTACCGGCCGACGCCAAGATGGTCGCCCTGTTTGACACTCTGGCCGCCATGCTGGCCGCCCTGGTCATCATCCCCGCTATGGCGGTGGCCGGGGAACAGCTGAACAACAGCGGCCCGGGCCTGATGTTCATTTTCCTGCCCAATGTGATCAGCCGCCTGCCTGGCGGGCCCATCCTGCTGGTGGTGTTTTTCCTGGCGGTGCTCTTCGCCGCCCTGACCTCTCTGGTCAACCTGTTTGAGGCCCCCACCGCCACCCTTCAGGAGCTGTTCCACCTGAAGCGCCCCGCGGCCGTAGCTGTCACCGGCGCCCTCGGCGTGGGCGTCGGGCTGGTCATCGCCCCCATCGTGTCCGACTGGATGGATGTGTGCTCCATCTACATCTGCCCCATCGGCGCCCTGCTGGCCGCAGTGATGTTCTTCTGGGTATGCGGAAAGGACTATGTGCTGGAGCAGGTCAACCTGTCCCGCCGCAAGCCCCTGGGCCGCTGGTTTTACCCCATGGCCAAATACCTGTTCTGCGGCGTCACCCTGCTGGTGCTGATCCTGGGCGCTGTCGTGGGCGGCATTGGCTGAATACGATCCAAATACAGACTGCGGGCCGCCCAGCTCAGGCGGTCCGCAGTCTGTATTTATGCGGAGGGCTCCCGGTCCCTGCCAAACAGCTCCATCCCCCCGATGACCATCAGAAAGCCTCCGAAGCACCGGCGCAGCAGCTCCACGTCCATCACCGTGGCCGCCCAGGCAGCCGCCCCAGCCGTCACCAGACCGGCCAGAATGGCGGGCAGCAGGACGGGCCGGACCACAGAGCCGTTCCTCCAGTGGGCCGGCAGTGCCATGGCGGCGGACGGGAGAAAATACAGCAGGTTGATCCCCTGGGCCAGGCGCTGGTCCAGGCCGGCAAAGGCGGTCATATACACCAGAAGCAGCGTCCCGCCCCCCACTCCGAAGCCGGACAGAACCCCAGCGGTCCCGCCCGCCAGCAGCGGGAGCACCCACTCACTCACATCAGGCACCTCGCTCCCCCATACAGCAGCAGAAGCCCGAAGGCACGCCGGAGCCACACCACCCGCACCCCCCGGAACCATCTGCCGCCCAGCCAGCCGCCCACCGTTCCGCCGATCAGATAGGGCAGGGCTGCCGTCAGATCCAATCCACCCTGGAACAGATAGACCGCCGCAGACAGGACGCACAGGGGCAGGATGACAGCCAGCGAGGTGGAAAACGCCTGCCGCTGCTCCAGGCCGCAGAAGCGGGTGAGCAGGGGGACCAGCACCGATCCGCCCCCGCCGCCGAACAGCCCATTGGCCGCCCCCGCCGCCGCCCCGGAGACAGCGGAGCGCCAGGTATCCTTTTTCATGCCAGACACACTCCTTCTTCCACAGTGTTCCTGCTCCGTGCCCTGTTTATGCGCGCCCTCCCGCCGCTAAAACCGCAAAAAAAGAAAATGACAGGATCCCGCAAAAAAGGCTTGACACCCGCTCTTTGGTGTGGTAATATAATGCCTGCACTGAGTGAAACAAACGCTCGACCTCCCCATTCGCGCGAGTGGTGGAATTGGTAGACTCGCTGGCTTCAG
>OOAU01000543.1_pt1 | contig 24157 bp, 17 predicted proteins | sample 1670931 | NCBI WGS metagenome assembly OOAU01 (sample SAMN06348105, study PRJEB24527) | human gut metagenome | biome: human gut; feature: ankylosing spondylitis patient; material: feces | host: Homo sapiens | place: China | collected 2015-10 | reverse complement strand
CCGAGGTCGGCACCATCGCGCAGTTCGGCGAAATCGGCACTTTGTACTATGATATTTTCGACCGGGAAGAGGGCATCAGGATCATTACAGAAAAGCTGAGTACCGGGGACTTTCGAAAGACAGTCGCCGTTTACAGCGGAGATCCAGAGGAAAAATTGTCCGTGGTCATTTATGAAAATTATGAAGGAACGTTCCAAAAGATAGTCCGGCAGCGCCTGTGGTTTTACGATTTACTCCAGGTTCCAGAGGGGGCATGAACGATGTACCTGCATATCGGCCAAAACGAAATCCTCCCGACCGCCGGGTCATCGGCATCTTTGACCTGGACAAATGCAGTTACGGCAAGCGGACCCGGGAGTATCTGGCGGCCGCGGAGAAAGAGGGGGTGGTGCTGGATGTGTCCGGCGAGATCCCCAAGTCCTTCGTGGTGTGTGACCACCCCTATCACCGGCAGATCGTGTACCTCAGCCAGCTGAATTCCACCACCCTCCAGAAGCGGGCGGAGAGCGGAAACCTGGAATGAGTCAGGAGGAGGATCCCATGGCGGCATATACGACACTGGTAAACCTTCCCCACTTTTTATCCTCGTTCACATCCCTGGAGACAGGAGCTCTGGTGCTTTTTCTGGTGGCAGTGTTCACGGTGCAGCTGATCCTGCTGCAAAATTACAGCGGGCGCCGGAGATGGCTGCCGCTGATCCTGTGTGCCGCGGCGCTGCTGGCTTTGGAGCTTGGGATTCTGGCGGTAAAATACCTGTTCCTGTCCGTATTTTCCGGAGACGGCTGGTCCAGCCCTCTGCTTCTGGTGTACAGCGTGTTCCTTCTGCTGCTGTATTTTGCCTGGGTGGCGCTGTTCGCCGCCCTCCTGGCTCTGCTGATATATCCCATTTTAAAGAAATTACGCATTTGATTCCAACTTACATGGTTCAGGGCAAGGAGAAACGGGCCGGAGGCGGCTCCGGCCCGGCTCTTCTTGCCTTGGAACGGATATGAATATCCTGAAAGGAGAACCTGCATGGCAGAAAATGAACTGTTGAACTCCACTGCGGTGGACACGGCCAACGAGTACGACGCATCGGAAATTCAGGTGCTGGAAGGCCTGGAAGCCGTCCGGAAGCGGCCCGGCATGTATATCGGCTCCACGTCCACCTCCGGCCTGCACCATCTGGTCTATGAGATCGTGGACAACGCCATCGACGAGGCACTGGCCGGCTACTGCACCGACATCCTGGTGCGAATCAACGAGGGGGACACCATCACCGTGGTGGACAATGGCCGTGGCATCCCCGTGGACATCCAGGCCCAGACCGGCAAGCCCGCCCTGGAGGTAGTGTACACCGTCCTCCACGCCGGCGGCAAGTTCGGCGGTGGGGGCTACAAGGTCTCCGGCGGTCTCCACGGCGTGGGCGCCAGTGTGGTGAACGCCCTTTCCGAATGGCTGACGGTCCAGGTCCACCGGGACGGACATATCTATGAGATGAAGTTCTCCAGGGGCAATGTGACCCAGCCCATGACCATTGTGGGAGATACAGACCACACCGGCACCACTGTCACCTTCAAGCCGGACCCGGAGATGTTCGAGGATACGGAGTACAATTACGATACCCTTCACACCCGGATGCGGGAGGAGGCGTTCCTGAACGCTGGCCTGTGCATCCGCACTGTGGACGCCCGCCCCGGACGGGAGCAGGAGGACAACATGTGCTTCGAGGGCGGCATCCGGGAGTTTGTTACCTGGCTGAACAAGAGCAAGGATGTGCTTCACAACGACGTGATTTACATGTCCGGAGCCCGAGAGGACTCCGTGGCGGAAGTGGCCATGCAGTATAACGACGGCTACAACGAGACGATCCTCTCCTTCGCCAACAACGTCCACACGCCGGAGGGCGGCATGCACGAGGAGGGCTTCAAGCGGGCTCTCACCAATGTGCTGAACGCCTACGGCCGGAAGATCAAGCTGCTGAAGGATGACGAGAAGGTCTCCGGCGAGGACTGCCGGGAGGGCCTCACCTGCGTCATTTCCGTCAAGCTGACAGAGGCCCAGTTTGAGGGCCAGACCAAGTCGAAGTTGGGCAACAGTGAGATCCGGACCCTGGTGAATAACATCGTCTCCGAAAAGCTGGAGATCTTCCTGGAGGAGAACCCCCAGGTGGGCCGGATGATCCTGGATAAGGCTCTCACTGCCAATCGGGCGAGAGAGGCCGCCAAAAAGGCCCGGGAATCCATCCGCCGCAAGACGGCTCTCGGCGGCGCCGCCATGCCGGATAAGCTGCGGGACTGCAATGAGAACAATCCGGAGCTGACGGAGCTCTATATCGTCGAGGGAGACTCCGCAGGCGGCTCCGCCACCCAGGGGCGGGATTCCCGGTTCCAGGCCATTCTCCCCCTGTGGGGCAAGATGCTGAACGTGGAGAAGGCCCGGGCAGACAAGGTCTACGGCAACGACAAGCTCCAGCCCGTCATCACAGCCCTGGGCGCGGGCATCGGGGATGAGTTCGATCTGAACAGGCTCCGGTATCACAAGGTCATCATCATGGCCGATGCCGATGTGGACGGCGCCCATATCCGTACTCTGCTGCTGACCTTCTTCTTCCGCTTCATGCGGCCCCTGATCGAGGAGGGCTATGTCTACTCCGCCGTTCCGCCCCTGTATAAGCTGACCCGTGGCAAGACCACCCGAGTGGCCTTTGACGACATCCAGCGGGAGAAGATCGCCGCCGAGATGCGGGGCGACAACCCCAACGCCAAGATCGACATCTCCCGGTTCAAGGGCCTGGGTGAGATGAACCCCCATGAGCTGTGGGAGACCACCATGGACCCCACCACCCGGACGCTCCGGCGCATCACGCTGGATGACGCCGTGGCCGCGGACGAGACCTTTACCATCCTGATGGGCGAGAAGGTGGAGCCCCGGAAGGAATTTATCGAGCGCAACGCCCAATACGCGGTCAATCTTGACTATTGATCCGTAGGGCGGCTGCCCTCGGCCGCCCGTCCGATCAGATATGCCTTTGCGGGCCGGCGAGATGGTCTGCGTAATGCAAAAGGAGATACGATACATGAGCAAAAAGCCCCAATACGATCCTGAGGAGATCCGGTACCCCGAACAGAAGATCGTGGAGTCACCGCTGGTCCCCGAGATGGAGAAATCCTACATTGAGTACGCCATGAGCGTCATCGTGGGCCGGGCTCTCCCTGACGTGCGGGATGGCCTCAAGCCCGTCCATCGCCGGATCCTCTACGCCATGTATGAGGATGGCCTCACGGTGGACAAACCCTTCAAAAAGTCCGCCACCTGCGTGGGCGACGTGCTGGGCCGGTACCATCCCCACGGCGACGCCAGCGTCTATGACGCTCTGGTCCGCCTGGCTCAGGATTTCTCCATGCGCTATCCCCTGGTGGACGGCCACGGCAACTTCGGGTCCGTGGATGGCGATCCCCCGGCGGCCTACCGGTACACGGAGGCCCGGATGTCCCGGCTCTCCGACGAGATGCTGCGGGATATTGAAAAGGACACTGTGGACTGGGACCCCAACTTCGACGAGACCCGCAAGGAGCCCCGTGTCCTGCCCTCCCGGTTTCCCAATCTGCTGGTGAACGGCTCCAGCGGCATCGCGGTGGGCATGGCCACCAATATCCCGCCCCACAACCTGCGGGAGGTGATCGGCGCCTGCATCTGCGTGCTGGACAATCCGGAGGCTCAGCTCAGTGATCTGATGCAGTACGTCAAGGGGCCGGACTTCCCCACCCGGGGCATCATCATGGGTCGCAGCGGCATCCGGCAGGCCTATGCCACCGGCCGGGGCCGGGTGGTGATCCGGGCCCGGCATGAGTTTGAGGAGTTCGGCAAGGACCGCACGCGCATTGTCATCACCGAGATCCCCTACCAGGTCAACAAGCGTATGCTCATCAAGAGCATGGCCGACCAGGTGGAAGACAAGCGTCTGGACGGCATCTCCGACATCCGGGACGAGTCCGACCGGGACGGAATGCGCATCGTCATCGAGCTGAAGCGGGACGCCAACCCCCAGGTGGTGCTGAACCGCCTGTTCGCCCAGACCCAGCTGCAGACCAGCTTTGCCATCAACATGCTGGCCCTGGTGAATAACCAGTCTCAGCCCAAGATCCTCTCCCTGCGCCACATCATTGACGAGTATCTGGCCTTCCAGGAGGAGGTCATTATCCGCCGAACCAAGTACGACCTGCGCAAGGCCCAGGAGCGGGCCCACCTGCTGGAGGGTCTGCTGGTGGCTCAGGACAACATCGACGAGGTTATCAAAATCATCCGCAGCAGCTACGACAACGCCAAGGAGAACCTGATGTCCCGCTTCGGTCTGGACGATATCCAGGCCCAGGCCATTCTGGATATGCGGCTGAAAGCCCTTCAGGGCCTGGACCGGGAGAAGCTGGAGGCGGAGTACAAGGAGCTGGAGGAAAAGATCGCCTACTTCAACCAGCTGCTCTCCTCCGACGAGCTGCTGCGCAAGGTGCTGAAGGAGGAGCTCCAGGCCATCTCCGACAAATTCGGCGATGACCGGGTCACGGAGATCCAGGATGTGGAGGATGAGATCGACATCGAGGACCTGATCGAGGAGGAGCAGTGTGTCTTCACCCTGACCCAGGCGGGCTACATCAAGCGGACACCTGCCAGCGAGTACACCGCCCAGTCCAAGGGCGGCATGGGCAAGAAGGGCATCACCACCCGGGAGGAGGACTACGTGGTGGATGTGTTTACTGCCTCCACCCACGACTATATCCTCTTCTTCACCGACACCGGCAAGGTCTACCGGAAGAAGGGGTATCAAATCCCCGAGTCCGGCAAGGCTGCCAAGGGGACCAACATCGTCAACATCCTTCAGGTGGAGCAGGGCGAGCGGATCCAAGCCATGATCCATACCCGGTCCATTGAGGACGACGGCCGCTTCCTCTTCATGGTTACCCGGAACGGCACGGTGAAGCGCCTGCCGGCCAATACTCTGAAGAATCTGCGGAACAACGGCATCCGTGCCCTGCGGATGGAGGAGGGTGACCAGCTGATCGCTGTCCGGGAGACTGACGGCAGCCAGAAGATCCTCATCGCCACCCATGACGGTATGGCAGTCTGCTTTGACGAGAACGATGTGCGGCCCATGGGCCGGGACGCCGTGGGTGTGCGGGGTATCCGCCTGCGCCAGGGCGACTACGTGGTGGGCGCCGCCCGTGCCAAGGCCAATCATGCGGTGCTGGCCATCACGGAAAACGGCTACGGCAAGCAGACGCCGGTGGAGGACTATCGGATCACCAACCGGGGCGGCCTCGGCATCAAGAACTACATGGTGACGGACAAGACCGGCCCCGTGGTGGGCATCAAGGTGGTGGACGGCACGGAGGACCTGTTGCTGGTGACCCAGGCAGGCATCCTGATCCGCACCCCGGTGGACAGCATCCGCACCGCGGGTCGGGCCACTCAGGGCGTCATCGTCATGCGGTTCAAGGAGGAGGGGGATCACGTGATCTCCCTGGCGCTCACAGACCATGAGGAGGGCAGCGCCGAGGCCGAGGAATAAGACCGTCCGGAGCCGGGGCGAAAACGCTTTTGCCGGAATGTTTATCAGAACACAGGGGGAGCTGTTCCCGAGGAGACGGCTCCCCCATTCAAAACCATCTTCCAAAAGGATTTCATGATGAAAACAGTCACCATCTACACCGACGGCGCCTGCTCCGGCAATCCGGGCCCCGGCGGCTGGGGCGCGATTTTGATGTACGGCCCCCACAGCCGGGAGCTCTCCGGTGGAGAGGCCGCCACCACCAACAACCGCATGGAGCTCACCGCCGTGATCCAAGCACTGTCCCTGCTGAAGGAGCCCTGCATCGTGGACCTCTGGTCCGATTCCAAATATGTGATCGATGGGCTGGAGAAGGGCTGGGCCAAAGGCTGGAAGGCTAGGGGCTGGAAAAAAGCTGACAAGAAGCCCGCCCTGAATCCGGATCTCTGGGACAGGCTGCTGGCCCTGACAGAGGTTCATTCCATCCGTTACCATTGGGTCAAGGGCCACGCGGAGAATGCGTACAACAACCGCTGTGATGAGCTGGCGGTGGCGGAGAGTCAGAAATACAAGTAGTATGTCTCCTGTACCCCGCAGAACGGGGCAGGCGCCGTACAAGCGGTTCGACGACGGCAAAGCCACGGCGGAGTCGGAATTTCCTCTCGCCGGGCAAATCAAAAAAATAGGTCCCCCACCGGCTCTGCCGGGCGAGGGACCATGCGGAGAGCGCATACAGCAACCACTGTGATGAGCTGGTGGCGGCCGGAGATCCTGATAGCCCCCGCTTCCTTCTCATGGGGAGAAAAAGTGAGAGAAACAGACCTATCTTCCAAAAAAAGACAAGTTTTTCTAAATTTTTCCGCTGTTTACGAAAACAGAAAAAAACATTCACAATCTGTTCATAAGAAAAACATAATTTAGAAAAAATTTTCGGATATCTTTATAATCAAGCAAAGGGTCCTCCCAAACCCGATGCGTTTTCTCCCTCCTAAAAACACACACAGCACAAAGGACCGCCACATGGCGGTCCTTTGTGTGTTTACGGCTGGATCAGCTCCTTGCTGAGATGGACGATGAAGTCCTGCACATTGGTGATGATGCCCCGGGCGGAGAGGCTTCCCCGGTCACTGAGTTTGTTCACGGCAAATTCTGAGATATCCACGCAGTAGAAATACACCTGCCGCACGGTTCCGTCTGCCAGCACCCGGTAGGAGGGGGTCATGTTTCCGGCGGCGATGGTGTGAAGGGCAGTGGCCATGCAGATCACCGTGGTGGCGGAGCGGATCTCTGCCCGCATGGCGTCCTGAGCGGCATAGACGTCTGCCAGCACCGGCGGCAGAGGCCCGTCGTCCCGGATGGAGCCCGCCAGTATGTACGGGACGCCGTGCCGTTCGCAGGTGTGCAGAATGCCGTTTTCGATCTGCTCCGCTTTCAGAAAGGCGGGAATCGATCCGTGGAGCCGCACCCGGTTGATGGTGTCCAGATGGTTGTAGTGCCCGTTGGGCTGACTTTCCTGCGTGTAGATGTTCTGCCCCAGGGCAGTGTTGAGGTAGGCTGCCTCCAGATCATGGGTGGCCAGCGCGTTGCCCGCCAGCACGGCATGGACAAAGCCGCCTGCGATGAGCCGGGAGAAGGCGTTGCGTGCGTCGTGGTCAAAGGCGAAGGCGGGCCCCATCACCCAGACCACCTTGCCGTGGTCCCGTTCGTGGCGCAGCAGTTCATAGAGCTCGTCATAGTCCCGGGAAAAGGCGGTCTCCCGGGAGCGGCCCTGCCGGAAGGCAAACATATCTCTGGCAACCCGGCGCTCCCGGAAGCCGTCCGGGTGGACGAGGATCCCCTCCTCTCCCTGTTCTGTGCGGCCGACGGCCACCAGATCTCCCTGCCGCAGGCGGCGGAATTCCCGGACGTCGATGCGGCCCCGATCCCACACAGCCACGCAGTCCATCCGGCTCTCCCGGGCCAGATGCCACTGCCCTGCGATTTTGAAGTATTCCGGAAAGATGCTCATGGCGTGGAAATTCTCCGGCGCCACGCCGTCCCGGGGCGCCGGGCGAAAGACGGCGTCCGGTGCGTTTTCCAGTGCGGGTGTGGAAAAGACCGGCGGAAAATAGGGGCGCAGCTGAAACGGCATAATGGCGTTCCTCCTTTGAAAGATGGTGCCGCTGTTCCACCCGGATGCAGAGAAGAAAAGCCCGGGGACCGCTCCTCGCAATACCTGCGGAGCAGTCTCCAGGCCCATCGGCATTCCCATCCGGCAAAAGGGCGCGGGAGGTTTGATTGCATTCAGAATATCAGAATGCCGCCAAAAAAACAAGGCCCTTTCTTGTAAATCCGGGCCGTCGGGTGTAGAATATCCAACATACAGGTTTTTCCTTCAAGGAGGCTTTTCAACATGAGAGACGGTTTTATCTCCGTGGCCGCAGGCACCCCCAAGATGCGGGAGGCGGACAAGCAGGGGGTGAAGGTGCTGGCTCTTCCGGAACTGTGCCTCACCGGCTACACCTGCGGAGATCTGTTCCTGCAGGACACGCTGCTCCGGGGCGCCGAGGAGGGCCTTCAGACCATCCTGGAGGCTACAAGAAATCTGGAGATCGTGACGGCCCTTGGCCTGCCCGTGTGGGACAAATGGGACAACAAATTGTATAACTGTGCGGCTATTATACAAAAAGGAGAGATTTTGGGGCTGATTCCCAAGGTCTATCTGCCCAATTATGGGGAGTTTTATGAGCAGCGGTGGTTTGCATCCGGCAGCGGCGTGGAGCACGGGATTGAGCTGTGCGGGCAGCATGTGAGTCTCTGTACGAACCAGACCTTTGCCTGCGACACCATGCCCAACTTGGTGATCGGCGTGGAGATCTGCGAGGATCTGTGGGCCCCGGCGCCGCCCTCCGTGGAGCTGGCCCGGAAGGGCGCCACCGTGATTCTGAACCTCTCCGCATCCAATGAGCTGGTGGGCAAGGCGGACTACCGCCGCTCCCTGGTGACAGGCCAGTCCGCCCGGCTGATGTGCGGTTATGTGTACGCGGATGCCGGAGAGGGAGAGTCCACCACCGATGTGGTGTTCACCGGCCACAATATGATCGCGGAAAACGGTACCCTGCTGGCGGAGCGGCGGTTCGCCACCGGACTCACCGTCAGCGAGATCGATGTGGATCGGCTGATCCATGACCGCCGCCGGACCAACACCTTCACCTTCGGCAAGGAGCCGCCGGAGATCTGGCGGTGCGGCTTCACGCTGCCGGTGGAGGAGACCCGGCTCACCCGGTACGTCTCCCCATCTCCTTTCGTGCCGGAGGATGCCGCGGGCCGGGCGGAGCGGTGTGAGGAGATCCTGCGGATCGCCTCCCTGGGTCTGAAGAAGCGGCTGGAGCACACCGGCGCCAAGACGGCGGTGGTGGGCCTCTCCGGCGGGCTGGACTCCACCCTGGCCCTGCTGGTCACGGCCCTGGCCATGGGGATGCTGAACCGGCCCGCCAGCGACATCGTGGCCGTCACCATGCCCTGCTTCGGCACCACTGCCCGGACGAAGTCCAATGCGGAGCTGCTGGCGGAGCGGATGGGTGCCACGCTGAAGATCATTGACATCTCCCAGGCGGTGCGGCGACATTTTACCGACATCGGACAGAGCATGGAGAACCATGACGTCACCTTTGAAAACGGCCAGGCCCGGGAGCGGACCCAGGTCCTGATGGACATTGCAAACCAGACCGGCGGCCTGGTGATCGGCACGGGAGATCTCAGTGAGTTGGCCCTGGGCTGGTGCACCTACAATGGCGACCACATGAGCAACTACGCCGTCAACTGCTCCATCCCCAAGACCCTGGTGCGGCATTTGGTGGCCTATCTGGCCCGGGACAACGCGGAGAAGGACGAGGCCCTCCATGACGTGCTGGAGGATATTCTGGACACCCCTGTCTCCCCGGAGCTGCTGCCCGCTGTCCAAGGGGAGATCAGCCAGCGGACCGAGGATCTGGTGGGGCCCTATGAGCTACACGACTTCTTCCTGTACTACATGCTCCGCTGGGGCTTCCCGCCCCGGAAGATCTACCGTCTGGCGCTGTATGCCCTGGGGAAGACCTACACCCCGGATGTGATCCTGAAGTGGCTGAAGACCTTCTACCGCCGCTTCTTCTCTCAGCAGTTCAAGCGCAGCTGTCTGCCGGACGGCCCCAAGGTAGGCTCTGCGGCACTCTCCCCCCGCGGCGACTGGCGGATGCCGAGCGATGCTTCCGCGGCACTGTGGCAGGCAGAACTGGAGACACTGGAGTCAGTGCATTTTTAACAGTATGTGGAAAGCGGACCAGGGCGCCGGCTATACAGCCGGCGCTCTGGTCTTTCTATGCGTATACAGATAAACACGGACAGGCAGCATGAACTTTCGCAGTTCTTGACAGATTCTCCCCCCTCCCATTAAAATAGAAGAAAAATTGTTTGAAAACGGAAAGGAAGCACACGATGGAAGAATCTCTAGAACATATCCGGGAGAGCGCGGAGACACGAATGAGGAAGAATGCCTTCATGCTCCATAACTATATCGAGCTGGAACGCGTGGAAAAAGACCGGGCGGTCTTCAAGCTGGACATCCGCCCGGAGAGCTGCAACCCCTATGGGCTGATTCATGGCGGCGCCATCTACACCCTGGCGGACAACGCCACCGGCGCGGCGGCCCACAGCGACGGGCGGTATTACGTCACACAGACCAGCGCGCTCCACTTCCTGCGCAACCAGGCCACAGGGACGGTGCGGGCCTCTGCTTGGGTCCGGCACCGTGGAAAGTCCACGGTGCTCACCGCTGTGGACATCACCGGAGACGGCGGCAGGCTGCTGGCCACGGGGGAGTTCACCTTCTTCTGCGTAGACAAGGCGCTGATGGACCAAAAGGCGGCTGCTGAGCAGAAATAAGAGAGATGCGGGAGAGGGCGAACCCCTCTCCCCTTTTTCCCAAACACTGTGGAAAACCGGGCTGTCATATCTCCGCCCGCCGCCGCATAAGGTTGTCCCAGAGGTGAGGCGATATGAAGAGGCCGGTTTTTCCAGGCCCGTTCAGAAGAGGGCTCCGGCGGCTGGGCGCAGCCGGGCTGGCGGCCGGGACCCTTTGGGCGGTTGTGGTCACCGCCGGAAGCGACAGCGCGTCTGCGGCCTGGGCGGCCCTGCGGGCGGCGTCTCCGCTGGCGGCGCTGAAATGGGAGCTGGGGGACCTGTGGGCGGACGATGACCTCTCCCCCGCCGCGGTGATGACGTTGGGAGAGTCTCCCCTGCTGTTGTCCGCCCGGACGGCTGTGGCGGAGCTGTGGTCCACCGAGCGGACGGAGGAATCCGGTGCGGACGGCCGGGAGGAGACTGTCACGGAGCCGGTGGAGGAGACGCCGCTGGAGACCACGGGAGAGACGGACAACGGCGTTCCGGCCAGAACACTGGTGCCTACGGACCCCAGCGGCTATACGGTCTGCGGCCGGTCCTACATCTCCAATAGCACGGACCACGCCCTCACCGTCACGGAGCTGTCGGAGCCCTTTGACGCCCGGCTCGCCGATGGGGAGCCTCAGATTCTGATCCTCCACACCCACGGCAGCGAGGCCTACACCCCACCCCCGGGCACGGACATCGTCTGGTCCGGCAACTACCGCACTACGGACTCCCGCTACAACGTGGTGGGGGTGGGAGACGAGATGGCGGAGGTGTTTACCGCCGCCGGGATCTCCGTCCTCCATGACCGGACACTGTACGACTACTCGTCGTACAACGACGCCTATAACAACGCCCTGGCGGCCATTGAGACCTATCTGGCGGAATACCCCTCCATCCGCTTCATCCTGGATGTCCACCGGGACGCCATCGGCGACGCGGAGGGCAATCAGTACAAGGTGATCTCGGAGATCGACGGGGTGGGCACCTCCGCCCAGATGACTCTGGTGATGGGCAGCGACGGCAGCGGCCTGGCTCATGAGCACTGGATGGAGAATCTGAAACTGGCGGTGGCCCTTCAGGACAATATCTTGCAAAGCTATCCCACCCTGATGCGGCCGATCCTGCTGCGGAATTCCCGCTATAACCAGCACGCCACCACCGGCTCCTTGCTGGTAGAGGTAGGGGCCGCCGGCAACTCTCCGGAGGAGGCCGCCCTGGCGGGCCGCCTGTTCGCCCAGCAGATGGCGGACTATCTCATTGATCTGGGCAAGTGACAGAGGCGGTCCTGCGGAGAGCAGGCCATCCGGCCCCGGTCCGACGGCAAAAGCCCCGTCCGAACGGACGGGGCTTTTTGCTTTGAAGGCTCAGGGCTCCTCCGCCAGGGGGAAGGACACCACAGCGGTGAACAAGTCCGCCAGCGTCTCCACGTGGAAATCTCCGCCGCAGGCCTCGGTAAAGGAGCTGGCGATGGAAAGGCCCAAGCCGCTGCCGCCATCGGTACGGCTGGCGTCGCCCCGGACGAACCGGGCCGTCAGGTCCACGCCTGTGGGCAGCTCCTCCCGGGAGGTGTTGCGCAGGCTGGCCTCCGCCCTGCCCACCTCGGTCTTTAAGGAGAGGTAGACCCGGCTTCCCGCCAGGGCATATTTCAGGGCGTTGTCGATGAGGTTCTGGAACACCCGGTACAGCCGCCGGCCGTCAGCCGTGATCATCACCGGTATCTCCGGCAGCTCCATCCGGAAGGTCAGCCCGCTTTGGGAGATAGGCCCCTCCAGGTCCGCCAGGGTCTGCCGCAGGAGCTTGGCAAAATCCAGCCGCTCCAAGTGGACCGGCAGCTGGCCGGAGGCGGCCTTGCTGACCTCGAACACATCCTGGACCATCACTGCCAGCCGTCGGGCCTTCTCGTCGATGATCCGGGCGTAGTCCGCTGCGGCCCCCTCCAGGGGCTCCTGCCGCAGCAGTTCCGCATAGGAGAGCACAGAGGTCAGGGGCGTTTTCAGGTCGTGGGACACGTTGGAGATCAGCTCTACCTTCATCCGTTCGCTGCGGGTCTGCTCTGCCAGGGCCCGGTGCAGGCCCGCCTGGATGTCGTTCAGCTGCTCCGCGGTCTGATGCAGGTCTGCGTCCGCCGGCAGGTCCAGGGGCGTTTCCAGATCCCCGTCCCGGATGGCCGTCACTTGGTCCGCCAGCAGGCCGATATCCCGGACCAGGGTCCAGTCCCGCCGGATCCAGAAGATTTCCAGGACCCCTATCAGCGCAAAGGCGGGAACAAAAACGCAGATCACAGTCAGAGAAGAGTTCCAAAGCATTTCATACACAGGGACACAGCAGAGAACAGCTGTAAGCATAATGGCCCATAGTGCAAGGTTCCGCACCAGAGACCGCCGCCGGAGCCGCTTCTGCACCGGCAGCTTCAAGTCTCTTGCCAAGAATGCGTTTTTCAGCCCCCTCAACAGACTCCGCCGCTGCTCCCTTTCCGTGTTTTTCCGGGTGATGTGCCGCAGCCACAGCGCCCACACCAGCGCCAGCAGCGCCGGGGCATTGGCGGGCAGCAGCGCCGCCAGCCGCAGGGCGTCCGTCACGGTCGGACCCACCCAGCCGTAATACCAGAATTCAAAGGGAGAGTAGCCGCCGAATCCTGTGGAGAACACCATGGAGAGGACTGCCAGGGCAGCCGCCAGCCACCAGATCTCCCCGGGCACGCGGCGAGTGAGAGCGGCCAGCTTTTTCTCCGCCTTCCGCCGTTCCGCCCGCAGGAGACGGGTACTCACCAGATACGCAATGCCGAGCACACACAGCACTGCCCGCAGCAGGTAGAACTTCTGCATCCCCTGGATGCGCTGATACAGGCTGTAGAGATCGTTAGCGGGGCGGGACGCCCCGCCGCTGTTCGGCTGGAGATAAGGCACCGGCTCCTCCCGGACGGCCATGTAGACGGTCACATCCGCCGCGTCCTCCCCGGCCGTGAAATTCTCATAGCCGGGGACGTCCCACAGGGAATCCTCTGTAAAAAATCCATCGCCGTAAACGTCCACTGGCTCTCCATCCTTGGTGATGGTGACTGTACCGTTCTGGAAGGTCAGCAGAAAGTTGTAGCCCTCCGGCACGGCCCAGCTGGAGGAGAGGATCATATTCGCTGGAGCATTGCTGTAATAGGAGTCCTCCCCCGATCCCTGGACCCGGTAGAGGAGATTCTTGTCCTCTGCATAGGAGGCGTCTGGCGCCTCCTCTTTCGGGGTTGCTATATCTTCTGTGGCAGTGTCCGTGGATCCCCACTCGTACCAGGTGATGCCAGCACTGGACACGACGTAGGTATCCCCGGAAGCAGTATCCCACCACTCCAGGTCGCTGCCAGTGGCCATAGCCAGAAAGGCCCGCAGCCGTTGGGCCACCTCCTGCCGGAAGGCTGGGGTCTCCTGCCAGTCTGTACTCCACCATCCGCTGCCGAAGGAGCCGCTGTCGACCCCGCTGGCCAGGCGGCCCGCCGTCTGTCCCAGGCTCCCCAGCACCAGGCTCACGCCCAGTACCAGGGCCGCCAGTCCGGCCGCCGCCCGCAGCCTGCCGCAGGTCTTTCCGGAGACGCGGACCTTCGCCACGCCCGGGGCGTCCTCCACCCCCTTCAGAGCCTCCCGGACCTCCCCGGCCACAAGTTGTTCCAGACCTTCGTCAGGTCCCGTGCTGTTCCATTTTGTATCCAATGCCCCACACCACCTTGATGTAATCTGGCTCCTTGGGATTGAGCTCGATTTTTTCCCGAATGCGCCGGATGTGGACCATCACCGTGTTTTCGCAGGCGTAGGCCGCCTCCCCGTCCCACACCCGGCGGTAGATCTCCTCCGCCGGGAAGATGCGGCCGGGGTTACGCATCAGCAGGTCCACGATCTTTGTCTCCGTGGCGGTGAGCTTCACCGCTTCCCCATCCGCCCGCAGTTCCCGGCGGTCCGGGTCGTAGGTGAGGCGCCCGTTGACGATGAGGCCCTGCCGCTCCTCCGCGTGGACGTCCCCCAGCAGGGTGTACCGCCGCAGCTGGCTCCGGACTCTGGCCGCCAGCTCCTGGGGGTTGAAGGGCTTGGTCACATAGTCGTCCGCCCCCATGGAGAGGCCCAGGATCTTGTCCGTGTCCTCACTTTTGGCGGAGAGGACGATCACCGGCAGGTTCCGCTTTTCCCGGATCCGCAGCAGAGCGGACAGCCCGTCCAGCTTGGGCATCATCACGTCGATGAGGATCAGCCGCACCGCCGGGTCCAGGGCCAGATCCAGAGCCTCCATGCCGTCATAGGCCCGCAGGACCCGGTAGCCCTCCCGCTCCAGGGTGATGGCGATGGCCCCCACGATCTCCGGATCGTCGTCCACCACCAGAATGCACGCGTTCATCTCGATCCCTCCTTGAGCTGATTGTAGCATACCGGGGAATTCTTACAAACACCCGGAGAAATTTCTTACAGATTTCTTACGGTTTCAAGCGGCACAAAAAAAGGGCCCTCCCGGGAAGGAAAGCCCTTCTTTTCAATGGCTCACTTTTTCAGCGGCATGGAGAAGAGGAACCGGGTGGAGGCCTGGTCGCTCTCGGCCTTCAGAGTTCCCTTGTGCTCCGTCGCAATGGAGGCGGCGATGGGCAGCCCCAGGCCGAAGCCAGACTGCTCCCCCCGGGAGGCGTCCGCCCGGTAGAATCGCTCGAACAGGCGGCCCAGTTGGTCCGGCGGGATGGGATCGCCGGGGTTGGATACCAGCAGACGGGCCTGCCGGTCTGTGCGCCGCAGGGTCAGGCTGATGGTACCCCCCGCCTGCCCATACTTGATGGCGTTGTCCAGCAGGACGCCGATCAGCTGGCGCAGTTTGTCGGCGTCACCGGTGACGGTCACGTCGGGGGTGATGTCGCTCTCCAGGGGCTTTCCCGCCTCAAAGGCCACCGGCTCAAAGGCCAGTACGCAGTCCGTGGCCAGGTCGGAGAGCGAGACCTCCCCCATCACCGCCGTGGGAACCGCATTGTCCGCCCGGGCCAGGGTCAGCATCTCCTCCACCAGGGACTTCATCTGTCCGGCCTCGGAGCGGATGTTGTCCGCCCACCGGGCCGGGCGGTCCTCCAGCGGCGCCGCCTCCAGCAGTTCCGCATTGGAGAGGATCACGGTCAGCGGCGTCTTCAGCTCGTGAGAGGCGTCGGAGAGGAACTGCCGCTGCTGCTGCCAGGCCTTTGCCACCGGGCGGGTGGCCCACCGGGCCAGCAGGATGGAGACGCCCAGAAGCAGCAGCAGCGCCGCCAGACCGATTTGCAGATAGGAGCCCATGATCTCCTGCAATGTGGCCTGCTCCATGGACATGTCCACAAAGGCGATGCGCTCGTATAGTCCATAGTCCCGGCGCAGATACCGCAGGCCGTAGCTGTGGATAGTGCCCTCCGGCCGGTTCTGCTGGAGACAGTCGGTAAGAATGGTCTGCAGCTCCTGTGTGTCCTGCAGATTGGAATAGGTCCCGCCTGTGACAAAGGCCTCGTAGATTCCGCTGCGGTCCCAGAGATTCACCGTGAAATAGGGCAGCAGAACGTCTTCCCCGCCCCGGTTGAGCCCCAGATCCGGCCGGCCGCTGGGAGTGTCGTCCTCCATGACCCGCTGGAGCACCTGATGGCTGATGACCTCGATGTTCTGCTTGGCGGAGAAAAACACAGCCGTGAATACCACGCCCAGTACCGCGGTCACCAGAATCATGCACATGGCCACGAATTTGATCTGCAATTTTCGGATCATGGGAGGATCGCCTCCTTCCTGTCGAAAACTCTGTGGAAAAGTGGAAAAATGTGGACTTTGTGGAAAACTACGCCTCCTCAGGCGCTTCCAGGCAGTAGCCCACCATGCGGATCGTGCGGATCTTCACCTGGGAGTGGAGATGGTCCAGCTTCTTCCGCAGGAAGGAGATGTAGACCTCCACATTGTTGTCCTCTGCGTCGGACTCATAGCCCCAGACCTTCAGCAGCAGCTTCTCCTTGGTGATGACCAGCTTCTGGTTCAGCATCAGCATCTCCATCATGTCGAACTCCTTCCGGCTGAGCCGCACGGAGCGCTCGCCGCAGGAGAGGGTGAAGGAGGTCTTCTCCAGCCGCAGGTCTCCGTATTTCAGGGCATCAGTCTGCCGCAGCTCCGGCTGGCGGCGGGTCAGGGCCCGGATGCAGGCCAGCAGCTCCTTGGGCTCAAAGGGCTTGGTGAGATAGTAGTCCGCACCGGAGTCCAGCCCGTTCACCCGGTCCGTCAGCTCGGACCGGGCCGTGAGCATCAGCACCGGCGTGGTGCTGCCCTCCGCCCGCAGGCGGCGCAGCACGGTGAAGCCGTCCAGCTTGGGCAGCATCACGTCCAGCAGGATCACGTCATAAATGGAGGTCAGGGCGTTGTCCAGCCCCGCCTCGCCGTCGTGGCAGACGTCCACCGTATAGCCGTTCAGCTCCAACAGGTCCTGGAGGGTGGCGGCCAGGCGGACCTCATCCTCCACCACCAGTACGCGCATGAAATCACCTCCGTTTGCAGGATCGCGCGCCGTTTCTGCCGGCAGCGCCACACAGGGGGGAGCCCGGGGGCTCCCCCCTGGTCAGATGAGACGGATGGGAAACGAGATCGAGTTTATTCGCCCGTGGCGTCCGCCGCAGTCAGGCCATTCTCCGCCACAGAGAGAATGGTGTCCACCGAAGCGGTGTCCATCTGGTAGATGGTGGAATCCCCCTCCATGCGGACGTAGTAGCCGGTCTGGTCCAGGTTCTCGCTGCCGAAGGTCAGGGTCAGCGTCCCCTCGGTACCGGTGTCGTTCAGGTAGAGAATGGTAACCGTGGCCTGGGGTGCGTCAAAGCCGCACAGGGCAGCGGCCTCGTCTGTGGGCTTGTAGTCCACGCATTTGGTGAAGGTCAGCGCCCCCAGCTCCGCCAGCAGAGAGGCGGTGTCCGCGTTGCCGGTGACGTCCTCGCCGCTGGCAGCCCAGGTGACGGTAACCGTTTCCTCCCCGGTCTCCTCGTCGGTGGAGGTCTCCTTGTCGATGGGCCGCAACAGGGTGCTGGCGGCGCCCTCAACGGTGACGGACTGGAGGTTTTCCTCCGTCAGCTGGGGCAGCTCCGGCAGGTCGCACATGTCATAGATGGTCTTGGACATCTCGGTGTACAGGGAGTTGGAGATGATATACACCGGACTCTCCTGTTCGTTCATCAGCATATAGTAGCTGTTGCCGTCCGTAGTGGTGTTGCCCAGGGAGATGGTTAGCGTCCCGCCGTCCGGCTTGGCTGCGGTCAGGGTGGCGAAGGGCTGGTCCAGGCCATAGGCCTCCAGCGTATCGCCCTCTGTAATGGTCTGCTGGGGTTTGAGGTTGGTGAGAAGGGTCAGGATCGACTGGATGGTGGAGTCGTCCAGGGGAAACTCCGGGTCGTCGGACCAGACCCACTTGCCCGCCTCGTCCAGATGGAAGGACAGCGTGGCGCTGCCGTTGTCATAGGTGAGGGACGAATAGGCGGCCTCCGTCTCCGTGATGACGCTGGCGGCGTCCTGGGCGGCGGCCTCCTCAGCTTCCCGCTGGGCGCTGGACCGCTTGACGGCGGAGACCACCGCCAGCAGGATGCCCAGGCCCACCAGGATCCCCAGCAGGAGAACCAGCGTCTTCTTCTGTGTTCGATTCATGCTTGTATGCTCCTTCGTCACAGTTTCCGGCGGTGCATCCAGCGGACAAAGCCGTAGATCAGCAGCGCCGCGGGGATCACCAGGATAAACAGCAGGCCCCAGATGCCGCCGGTCGTGATGGTATTGGTGGGCGTCAACAGGCTCACCGGCTCCACAGAGATGGCGGATACATCGTCAAAGCCCACAGTGGCGGAGTGGATGAAGAGATCCACGTTGTCAACATTGGTAAAGCTGTTGGTCACATCGGTGTTGATCAGCGTGTCCGCGCCGTAGACCGTCAGCCGGGCGGTGGTGTCCTCGCTGATCTCCTCCGTGGCCACGGCACCCACCACATAGGTCCCCTGGGTCATGTTGTCCGCGTCCAGCACGGCATAGCCGTTCTCCGTGGTGGTCAGGAAGGGCTGGACGGTGATGGTGTCCCGGGTGGGATCCGCCAGGGTGAAGCCCCGGGAGGCATAGAACAGGACCATGGAATCACTTGTGAGGCTGCTGGCCGCATCCACAGAGGTGTCCGCCTGCGCGAAGAACAGATAGGGGTTGTTCTGATAGCCCTGGGAGGTGTCCGCGATCATGCCGTCCGCCACCTGCATTCCATAGGCGGCGCACAGGGCGTTGAAGTTGGGCAGGTCCACCAGCTCACCGGCCATGTTGTAGATCACCTGGCCGCCCTCCGCCAGATAGTTCAGGATCATATCCAGCTCATCGTCCGCCAGATCCTGGTCCGGCTCGTTGAGGATCAGCAGGGAGCAGTCCTCAGGGATGCCGCCGTCGGTGAGCAGGTTCACCCGCTCCACGGACATGTGGAGCCGCGTGAACCGCTCCTTCACGCTGATGGGGACGGCGGTCTCGTTGTGGCCTGTGGTCTCGTACACCATCCGGGTCACGCCGGTGAGCACGCTGTCGATGGCGGAGGTCAGCAGGCTCTCCCCGTCGAAGTCCGTCTCCGTATAGGTGCCGTAATAGTAATACGACATCATATCATACCCGATTATGTCGCTGATGTCAAAGGACTCCTGCCGGCCGGTGGCCTCGCAGGTGACCACGATGGTATCCGCCCCCACACCGTACTGGGACAGGGCGGAGGGATAGACCGTGGGGTCGGTGTATTCCAGGGTCAGGTGGTCGCTGAGATCTGCGTAGATGTCCAGAAAGCGGACGATCCGGGTATCCAGTGTGTCCTTGTCGGTGAGCACGTGGATCACCACGTCATCCTCCAGCCCCGCCAGGTAGTCCTGAGAGGTCTCGCTGATGTTGTAGATCCCGCTGCCCGTCAGGTCGATCTGGGCCCACTGCTCCGGCAGCTGTGCCGCCAGCAGGTTGAACACCAGCACTGCCGCCACGGCCAGGGCCGTCAGTCCGGCGGAGAAGGCGCCCCTGCGGGAGGCGTGGCGCCCCGCGGTCTCCTGCAGGCTGTTTTTCCAATCACGATGTTCCATATTCACACGCCTCCTCTCAGTTCCACCGGCGCTTCTGGATGACCTGGACGGTCAGAAAGACCAGCAGCGCGCTGATGGACAGGTACAGCAGGATCCCGGGCACGTCGAAGACGTGGTCCGTGGAAAAGCTGTCGAAGGCGGAGAGCAGGGAGAACTTGCCCAGCACATCCGGCAGCAGGTTGGCGAAGACGGAGGAGTCCCGCAGGTAGAAGGCGATCAGCACCGCGGCGCCGGCCACCAGCACGCCGGCTGTGACCTTCCAGTTGTTGGACAGGGCGTTGATGAGGAAGCACACCAGGATCAGCACCACGAAGAAGCCCAGCAGAGACCCGACGGCGGTGGAGGGCAGAAAGCCCACCAGGCCATCCCACAGATACAGCAGGAGCAGCAGGCCGAAGGTGCCCACTGCGGCGATGATCTGGCTCTCCGTCAGAGAGGAGATCAGCATGCCCACGGCGATCTCCACCGCGCCCAGCAGGAAGAAGGCCAGAATGGCGCCGTAGTCCGCCAACAGGAAGGCCGTGCCGTTCAGCGCGATGATGAGGGGGCACAGGCAGGCAATGGCCACCGGCACGGCGAACACCGTCAGCATGGCGAAGTACTTCCCCAGCACTACGGCGGTGACGGATACCGGCGCCGTCAGCAGCAGCTGGTCCGTCTTGGTGTGGCGCTCATCCGCCATGGAGCGCATGGTGAGAATGGGGACCACCACCATGAAAATGAAGAGAGAGGAGCCCAGAGAGAGGGAGAAATAGGGGTATCCCTGAAACAGGTTGTAGGCAAAGAAATAGATGCCGATGAAGACCGTCAGAACCGCCACGAAGATCCAGCCGATCATGGAGTTGAAATAGGAGCTGACCTCCCGCTTATAAATCGCTTTCATCGCCGACCGCCTCCTTTTCCGCAGTTTCCACAGAGGTCTGGAACAGCGCCGCCGCCCGGGCGGCCACCGTATCGTTATCGTCCGTCAGATCCAGGAAGACCTCCTCCAGAGAGGCCGTCCGGGGCCGCAGCTCCAGCAGGGGCAGCCCCGCCTCTGCAAAGGCGAAGAACAGCGCCTCCCGGATGTCCCTCTCCATGTGGATGGCAAATCGGGCTGTGTCCTCCGTCCGCCCCAGCAGGGTCCGGCCGGTGATGCCCGCCACCCGGTCCAGCACGGCCTCCGCCGCCTCCGGCGCGGCCTTTGCCGTCAGTTCCAGGGAGCCTCCGGCGGAGAGCTTCTCCTCCAGGTCCTCCGGGGTGTCGCACACCACAAACCGGCCCTTGCGGATGATGAGGACCCGGTCGCATACCGCCCGGATCTCAGAGAGGATATGGGAGCTGAGGATCACGGTGTGGTCCTTTGCCAGATGCCGAATGAGATCCCGGATCTCCACCACCTGCTTGGGATCCAGGCCCACGGTGGGCTCGTCCAGAATGATGATCTTGGGGAAGCCCAGGATGGCCTGGGCCAGGCCGACCCGCTGGCGGTAGCCCTTGGACAGGTTCCGGATCAGCCGGGCGCTCATATCCTCCAGATGGGTCAGGGCCAGGACCTTCGTCAGCTGGTCCGTCCGCTGCTCCTTGGGGATCTTCTTCAGCTCCGCGCAGAAGCGCAGGTACTCCTCCACCGTCATATCAGGATACAGCGGCGGGATCTCGGGGAGATAGCCGATGCAGGCACGGGCGGCCTCCGGCTCCTCCAGAATATCGTGGCCCTCCACCAGGACCTGTCCCTCCGTGGCCGCCAGATAGCCGGTCATGATATTCATTGTGGTGGATTTTCCGGCGCCGTTCGGCCCCAAGAAGCCGAAGATCTGGCCGTCCTCCACCGTGAAGCTCAGATGGTTCACCGCATAGTGGTCGCCATAACGCTTCACAAGGTTTTTGACCTCGATCACACAAATAACCTCCTTCAGGAATGGAGACGGGCAGGGCCCGCCCCAGTCAGCTTTCACAGTATAAAAAAAGAAACTGAAAACTATCTGAAAGAATGAACAGAACTTCATAAACTGTTCAAACTTTTTAAAGGTTGTTTTTAGATTTTGGGGGTCTGATACAGACATCCTCCAAAAAGGATAACTGATCCCCCCTCTCTTTTTTCATTTTTCATTTCCTTTCTCTCTGCGTGCGGCGGAGGGCGTCCATGACCAGGCGTCCCCCGCCGCACGCTGTCTTGCGCGAAAAGGGCGAAAAAGATGGAAAGATCCGGCCGGTCCAGGACTTTCCGCCGACTTGTTCTTGCAAACAGCCGGTGTTTCCGATATAATGATTCCGCAATTCTAAGTAGCCGGGTTCAGAATGCGACTGCCCGGTGAACAATGGAGGAAAAAAGAATGAGAGGCGTACACAGCGCGGTGGATGAGATCCGCCGCAATGTCTTCACCGAAGTGGCCCGCCTGGCCTATGAGGGCGGGGATTTGAAGCGGGTGGACATGATCCCCTACACCATCGTTCCCGGAGAGGTGGCCCGCCACCGCCACGACGTGTTTCTGGAGCGGGCCATTGTCCAGGAGCGGGTGCGGCTGGCCCTTGGCATGAGCCTGCAGCCCGCTGGCGAGCAGACGCCCGTCAGCGCCGGTATCCAGGAGGCGGCCGCGGCCGACGACAAATATTTTGAGGAGCCCCTGGTCAATATCATCTCCTTTGCCTGCAATGCCTGCCCCCCCAAGCAGATCCGGATTACGGACAGCTGCCAGGGCTGCCTGTCCCATCCCTGCATGAATGTGTGCCCCAAGGATGCCATTTATCTGGACAAGGACAAGCATTGCCACATTGACCAGGACAAGTGCATCAAATGCGGCCGGTGCTTCAACCAGTGCCCCTACCACGCCATCAGCAAGATTGAGCGCCCCTGCGCCGCAGCCTGCGGCATGGACGCCATCGAATCCGACGAGCTGGGCCGGGCCAAGATCAACTACGACAAGTGCGTCTCCTGCGGCATGTGCCTGGTGAACTGCCCCTTTGCCGCCATCGCGGACAAGAGCCAGATCTTCCAGGTCATCAACGCCATGAACCGCGGATCCAAGGTCATCGCCTGCGTGGCCCCCGCCTTTGTGGGCCAGTTCGGCAAGGCCGCCACGCCTGCCAAGCTGAAGGCCGCCATGCGGATCCTGGGCTTTGACGATGTGGTGGAGGTGGCCATCGGCGCGGACCTGTGCACCGTGGAGGAGGCCAAGGATTTCCTGGCGGAGGTGCCGGAGAAGCTGCCCTTCATGGGCACCAGCTGCTGCCCCGCCTGGTCCGTCATGGCCAAGAAGCTGTTCCCGGAGTTCAAGGACTGCATCTCCATGGCCCTCACCCCCATGGTGATCACCGCCCGCATGGTGAAGAAGGACCATCCGGATGCCCGGATCTGCTTCATTGGGCCCTGCGCAGCCAAGAAGCTGGAGGCCAACCGGAAATCTGTCCGGTCGGATGTGGACTACGTGCTGACCTTTGAGGAGCTGCAGGGCATGTTCGATGCCAAGAACATCGACTTCACCACCCTGGAGGCGGACCCGGAGGACGGCCTGAACGAGGGCACCTCCATGGGCCGCGGCTTCGCGGTGGGCGGCGGCGTGGCCGCGGCCGTGGTAGAGGCCATCAAGCACATCGACCCCACCCGGGAGGTACAGATCGAGTACGGCGACGGCCTGCGGGAGTGCAAGAAGATGCTGATGATGGCCAAGGCCGGAAAGCGCAACGGCTATCTGCTGGAGGGCATGGGCTGCCCCGGCGGCTGCGTGGCCGGCGCCGGCACCATCACCCCCGTGCGGGAGAGCACCCTGAATGTTGAGAAGTTCAAGAAGGAGGCCGCGGAGGTCAGCAGCACCGCCAGCCCCTATGTGGACCGTCTGAAAGACGTGGAGGAATAACCGCTAAAGCAAGAAAGCGGGCCACCCAAAAGGGTGGCCCGCTTTGTGCGTTTTCCGGAAAAGCTGTGGTTCTGCTTACATTTGGTACAGAAGAACCATCAGCGGCATGGTCCCGATACAGAGAAGCGTGGTGATTACATTAATGGCGCCGGCGTAGTCTCCTTCATGACCGTAGACTTGAGCGATCTGAGTGACGTTAGCCGCCGCAGGGGCACTTGCTGCCAGCAGGCTGATCATCAGGATGGACTGGCCGTCCGGCACCAGGGCCGCAAGGCCAGAGTATTTGAAAATACACAGGACCACCAGCGGCAGGGCGATCAGCCGCAGGAAGGCCACCTTCCAGATGCTGCGGATGCGCAGGACCGCCAGCAGGTTCTGCTCTCCCATGAGCATGCCGGCGACAAACATGCTGAGGGGGCCGATGGTGGAGGCAATGGACTTCATGGTACCGGCGATTACCGTAGGCAGGGGCAGGTTCAGCAGAAACAGCAGCACACCCACAAACACGGAAATGATGTTGACATTCAGGAGAATTTTTTTCAGCGAGACATTCCGGTCACCACTCAGAATAATCCGGCAGTGACTCCACATGGGAAACTGCTGCACCAACTGAAACATGCTGCAATAGATGACCCACTCCGGCCCCAGGACCGCAGTCACCAGGGGGATGATGAGGTTACCGGAATTGGTGTAAATCAGGGAGGCCTGTTCCACCGGCGTCAGACGCAGGGGGCGGAGTAAGGCTGTGGCAATGAAAAACAGAGCGTGGATGCCAATGGCGGCCCCGAGGGAGAGGGCCAGACCCTGAAGCAG
>OOAU01000536.1_pt1 | contig 24320 bp, 25 predicted proteins | sample 1670931 | NCBI WGS metagenome assembly OOAU01 (sample SAMN06348105, study PRJEB24527) | human gut metagenome | biome: human gut; feature: ankylosing spondylitis patient; material: feces | host: Homo sapiens | place: China | collected 2015-10 | reverse complement strand
TGAGGCTCGCCGCCGCCGTAATCGGACAGGAAGGACAGCCGGATCTGCCGCTCCTCCGCCGCCCGGGCCAAATCGCGGTCATTCCGATCCGTCTCCAGCCGGAGGAGAAAATGGAGTCCCGCGTCCTCTCCCCGTACCTGGCAGCGCCCGGCCAGGGGACTGCGGGCCAGGGCGTCCAGCACCTGGTCCCGCCTCCCCCGGTAAAAGCCCCGCATCCGGTTGACATGGGTCTCAAAATACCCCTCGGAGAGGAACCGGGCCAGGGTGTACTGCTCTATGGCGGGCACGGTGCAGGAGTAAAACCCCAGCGTCCTCTGGTACCGCTCCAGCAGCGCGGGGGGAAGCACCATATAGCTGATGCGCAGGGAGGGCGCCAGTGAGCGGGAAAAGGTATTCATATAGATCACCCGGCCCGCCCGGTCGATGCTTTGAAGGGGCGGGATGGGCCGTCCGGTGAAGCGGAACTCACTGTCGTAGTCATCCTCGATGAGATACCGCCCCGGCGCCTCCTCCGCCCAGCGCAGAAGGCTCTGCCGCCGGGCGATGGGCATGACCGCGCCGCTGGGAAACTGGTGGGATGGGGACAGGTGGACCACCTGCACCCCGGAGCGCTCCACCGCCTCCACTGGGACGCCGCCCTCATCCAGGGCAAGGGGGACACACCGCGCCCCGTGGAGCCCATAAACCTTGCCCGCCTTGGGGTATCCCGGGTCCTCCACCCCATAGCTTAGGTCCCGACCCAGCAGCTGAACGATCAGCCCATACAGATACTCCGTTCCGGCCCCCACCACCACCTGCTCCGGCGACACCGTGATCCCCCGGAACTGGTGCAGGCAGCTGGCCACTGCCCGGCGCAGCTCCTCCACTCCGTTATGGGGAGAGGCGCGCAGCAGCTGCTCCCCCTGGTCGGTGAGCACCCGGCGCATCAGCCGGGCCCAGACGGTGAAGGGAAACCCCTCGGTCCCCGCTCCGCCGCTGGTCAGGTCCAGCAGCCACTCCCGCCGCGGCTGAGGAAGGGCGCAGGACGGGGCGGAGGGGCGGACGGCCTCCGCCGGGCGCGGCCGGTCCCCGGTCTCCAGGGGGCTGACAAAATAGCCCCGTTTCTCCTCGGCATAGAGATAGCCCTCCGCCACCAGCTGGCTGTATGCGTTCTCCACAGTCGCCACCGCCACCTCCAGATGGCGGGCCAGAGCCCGCTTGGAGGGGAGCTTCTCCCCCGGCCCCAGGGTCCCGCTCCAAATATCCTCCTTGATACAGCGGCACAGATAGTCGTACAGGGGCAGACGGCCCCGCCGCTCCATGTCATAGGTCAGCATCGTATCCTCCCCGATCTGGTCTGGTAAAAATAGATCAATTTGAACCTTTCTTTCATACCAGTTTTGATTAAACTATAAGTCAGGCAGAAATGCAAGAACTTTTTGATGGTGGTCCGGACCCGCGTCAAAGCAAGGAGTGAAGCACATGACTGACAAAAAACTGCACCGGCTGGTTTTGGCCGCGCTGTTCACCGCCCTGACCACGGTGATGACCATGGTGATCCAGGTCCCCTCCCCCATGCAGGGCTACGTCAATCTGGGGGACTGCGGCGTACTGCTGTCCGCCTGGGTCCTTGGCCCCGCGTGGGGCGGAGCGGCGGCGGGGATCGGCTCCATGCTGGCCGACCTGCTCTCCGGCTACGCCCACTACGCCCCGGGCACCCTGGTGATCAAGACCTGTATGGCGGTGGCGGCCGCCCTGATCCTCCGGGCCTTCCAGCGGGGGGACCGCCCCTCTCTGGCGGGACAGCTGGCCGGGGGCGCGGCGGCCGGGACCATTATGGTGGCGGGCTATTTCGGCTATGCCTGTCTGCTGCTGGGCAAGGGTCTGGCGGCGGCGGCCTCCATCCCGGGAAATATCGTCCAGGCGGTCTTTGGTCTGGCGGCGGCGGTGGCGGTGATGCAGGTGCTGGTCCGCAGCCGGAGCCTGGCCCGGGCGCGGAACGCCTGATCCCACTTTTCGATCATAGCGCAGAGCCCCGGACCGTTTCCCGGTCCGGGGCTCTTAGTTTTATTGCTGTTTGGGGCAGACAGGCGGCCAGCGGCGGCAGAGGGCGCGGTCTGCCAGCCACATCGCCAGCAGGCAGGCGCTGGATACCAGCGGCTCCACATCCGAGGCGTTCAGCTTGTCCAGCGGGAGGGCCGTCCCCGCCAGGAACTGGTCCATTCCGGCGTACACCGCTCCATTGATCCAGGAGAACAGGGCCAGAACCGCCAGTTCCACCAGAAGGAGCGCCAGACGCGGGCCCGTCCCTGCCGGCAGTACGGCCACCGGGAACAGGGTAACCAGCTGTACTGTCACCAGAATCGAGGAGCCAACCACACCCACGGTAAAGAATAGCTCCCACAGCGGCCACCGGACCAGACAGGCGGCCGCGGCGAGTCCCAGAAGCACCGGCTGTCCCGCCGCCATCAGGCAGAAATACCGCTCCCACCGAGTCAATTTCATTCGGTCTCCCCCTTTCCTCGTGTCTATTCTACTGTACATCTGAGCAGTTGTCCAGTCCCTGCCCGCAAAATCTGCTCAAGGGGACATTCACCCCGTCACTTTGAAAACTGCACCGCTTTGATGGAGATGTGCATATCCTCGATGGCCTCATAGTATCCCACCGCCACCAGCAGCTTGGGGTTGGTGAGCGCGTCGGGATCCTTCTCAAACTTGACGGTACGGGTCACCGTCTGCCCCGCGGGGATGTGGGTATAGATCTCGTCACTGCCCTGATTATAGGCACGGCCCAGGGTGAACAGCAGGGGATAGCTGTTGTGTTGGTCACCGTGACGCTGCAATACTCGCCGTTGCCCGCCGCCATGGAGACAGCGTTTTCATAGCCCTCCTGAGAGGTATAGTCCGTGGGGGCGATGGCATAGGTGACTCCCTTCATGTCATCGGTGGGGATAGGCTCCACCTCCTGGAAGGGGGCGGCCACACTGCCGACGGCCTTTAGGGGCAGGCCGGTCAGGCCCGCGGAGGGATTGTCAGTCTCCTCGATCACAATGCCGCCACTCCCGGGCTTTCCATCCCCGGGAAGGGTGGCGTCGTACCCCAGCTTCACCGTCTTGCTGGCCTGATCCCAGCCCACCTGGGTATCCAGCAGGCGGGAGAGATAGGACAGAGGCACATAGGTCGTATCGCCCCCGGTCTCGTCTGTATAGGTGATGCTGGACGGGATGGCACGTCCCGCGTCTGTGCGCAACTCATCACCCTGTGCAAACACTTCCTTGCTGTTCAGCCGGACATTGACCCGTCCAAAGGATACGTTCCCGGTGGCGGCCAGGGCGGTGGTCACCAGCCCCAGCACCAGGGTGCAGCTTACCACACCGCTGAGAAAGGAAGTGATCTTTTCCTTCTTCATCATTTGAAACGTCCGTTATAAAAATATCTGTTTTCCTGCGGACCCGGCCACAGGGCCGGGTCCGCCACCGTTCAATTACCCGATGTACTCAAACTGACAAGCCGCAAATTCAAAATACATCATGTGACGGTCAACTCCCCCCGCCTATTCAACTCCCCTCTTTTCTCTATTTACCCACTCCATGGCCACCTGTATCAAATAGAAAAGAGATAAAATTTCTGGCAAGATCAATTCCATGTAAAGATAATATGGTTCTGCGCACTGCTGCCGCCAAATGATAGACACTCCATAAATGATCAGCACTATGCCTCCACCAATCATCCAGCATCTTTGATTCAGATATTTACCACTCTTTTGCCGTTCAAAAAGTACAACAAGGCCAACGAACAAAAGCAAAACAGAAACCAGCTGAATCAGTTCACACAGCGTAACCAGAGTGTTTTCATACGGTACTATGGGTTCTCTTACATCCAAAAACCACTCCCAATACTCCTGACTCATTTTCGGGTGGGCATACGACGGACCGATTACAACCACATCGTGGTATCTAACCGCCACAACTGCAAACCAGATTTGGAATAAAGCAGCATAGAGAAGGAAAAAGTCAGTTTTCTTGATAGTTTTTAGCATACTTCTCCTCATTTATGGTTCGACATATTCGGGAAAACGTTCTACATGATGGTCATAGGAATCACTTGGAGTTACAACAAAAGGATGATCACTCCATCCTGTTACTATCGATGCTCCTTCTTTATAGGTCGGATTGTAAGTATTTACAATCTTTGTATATCCACCAGCTTTTTTAATGCTACTCTTAGCTGCAGCATCTGCAAAAGATCGTAATGTCAAAACAAATCCCGTTGCACTTCCAATTTCGTCCAAATTTCCTACAATTGATTCAATAATCGTGCCCACAGAAAAAGATTCTTTATCTAAAATATAGTCTAAAGTTCTTTGTCTATCTAAACAAGTAACCACCAGCTCACTCGCTTCGGCATCAGGTACAGGCGATTTGTAGTAAATAGCGCCACCATTGCGCAAAGAATAATTTACTTTTCCATCGGTATCCATAGTCTGAATCCCATATTCCATCATCACCTCATGGGTCACATTAGCGAGGAAAAACTCCTCATATACATCTAAGTACACAAGGCCATCCTGTGCTTCCAACTGACGATATACATCTTCCATAATAATATCCATGCGCGCATCAATTTCGTTCTGCATGGCAATATCGACATTCTCTTCCTTCGCAAAAGCCGTGCCTACCATAGTTACGACCATCGCCATCGCAAGGACCACCGACATCAGCTTACGCTTCATGGTTGTACCATCCTTTCTTTTCAGTGCTTTTGTTTTTGGAGGAACTAAGATCTTTGCGCAACACACCGGCCCACTGGAATCACCCCCTCAAAATTTGCTTCTACTTATTTATGTCGGGAGGAGAGCATTTTGTTGCAGGTGAAAGAAAAATTTTTCGACAGCAAATCGATATTTTTCCATTTTCATCTTTTCTGCTCTGGGAAAATGTGCTATGATGCTAAAAAATACAAGTCAGATCCGAGGTGAGCCGCAAGTTGGACAGAGACAATGAATGGATCCGCACGCTGTATCTCCGGCTGTATGAAAAGCTGTTCCGGGTGGCCTACCGCCTGATGGGCAGTCCGGAGAGCGCGGAGGACCTGGTCCAGCAGACGTTCCTTCTGGCCCTCTTTCAAGGGGAGGCGCTGCGGACCCACCCGTGTCCGGAGGGCTGGCTGATGAAGGCCCTGCACAATCTGGCGAGGAACGAGCGGCGGCGCGCGGCCCGGCAGCAGGAGGTCCCGCTGGACGCCCTGTTTGACCAGGCGGCAGAGGCGGACAGTCCGCCGCTGGCGGAGTCCCTTCCCCGGCGGCTCTCTCCCCAGGACCGGGAGGTCCTGCTGTGGCGGTTCGAGCAGGGTCTGGACTATGACGAGATCGCCGAACGTCTGGGGATCTCAGAAACCGGATGCCGCAGCCGGGTATCCCGGGCTGTCCGGCGGTGCCGGGCGCTGTGGGATAAAGGCCCGCGGAGGCCCGATCCAAAACAAATGTGAGTGTTCCAATTTTTGCACTTTCCTGCTCCGGGGGCAAAAAACCCCGTCCGGGAACGGGGCATAAAATTGGGATTTATTTTTTTGATTTACCTGCAACAAATTCCCCGGTTTACGACATATATATAGAGAAGGGGAGGAAAGGGGGCAGCTATGGATTCTCCTTTGAAGCATCATTTTGAATCGGCCGAACGGCCTGACTGCCTGGACGTCTCACCGGAGCGGCTGAATCCGATGACAGCCGCCCAGCTGGAACGGGAGCTGGAGGCCGCCCTGGAGGCCATGACGGAGGAGGAATACGACCCCGCCGTGATCGACGCGTATCTGGACGCCCTGGACCGAAAGGCCCCCACGCCGGACCACCCGGACGCCGGGACCGCCTATACTTGGTTCCAGGCCAGGGTACAGCGGGCCGCCGGACAGGTCTCCGGCGGGCGCGCCTCCCGGCGGAGCATGGTCCGCCTGCGCACCCTGCTCCGGGTCGCCGCGGCGGCGGCCCTGCTGACCACATTTCTGTTCAGCTCCATGGTGGCGGCACAGGCGTCCGGCGTGGACGTGTTCGGCGCCATCGCCCGCTGGACGGACAGTGTGTTCAGCTTTGGCGCTCTGCCTGAGGAGGACGCGTCCGGCTCCGTCCAGACCACCGCCCCGGCGGTACAGAGCAGTGAGACAGACAGGAGGGATGTCCCGGAAGAATATCACGAAATATATACCAAGTTAAAAGGCGTTGGTTGTTCCTCTTTTATGTTCCCAGCTTATATTCCAGATGGTTTTCAAGTAACTGAAACAAAGCTACACTCTAATGTAAATGACGAAAAAATTAAATTTGTCATGCTATACGAGGATGGCACTGATTATCTTATCTTTCAAGTCTCCCACGGTGGCGACAGTTCTTTTTCTATTTACGAAAAAGATTCACAATCTGTTGAAATATATGGCCAAAATGATATTGATTACTATATATTCAAAAATTTAGACAGTTTGGTATCCGTCTGGAGCAAAAACACTACGGAGTATTCTCTGAGTACTACACTCTCACTTCCTGTACTGAAAGAAATCATTGACTCCGTTTCTGAGGAGGTAATCGAATAATGACACGAAAAAAACTGTATGCATTGATTTTTACAATCATCTGTATGCTAACCTTTGTCATTCCTTCTTTTGCGTCTGAACCTTATGCAAGTCAACAAATCAGGTCTTATTCCATCTCCGCATCTTCTTCTGACAACTACATAGACGTAGAGTTTGACGTTACTGGCGCAGGAAGGATGGAAAAAATCGGATGTGAAAGCATCTATATTTATCGACAATCAGGGAGTCGTTGGATTTTAGATGACAGCTTTACCGAAGATGATTCTGGAATGAGCGACAGTAATACAGTATCCCACAGTAATGTCATTTCAAGCAGTTGCAGTTCCGGAACCAAGTATAAGGTCGTTGTAACGATCTTTGCGGAAGACAGCGCGGGCCGGGACACCAGGACCCAGACAAAATATGTGACCGGGGCGTAAGCCCAACCCAACCATAAAACATCCAGTCCGGCCGTCAATTTGTCAAAACCGGGATGGCCCTGACGGTCCCAAGAGGCCCCCCTCATCAGCCGCCTCCGACGGCAGCTTCCCCCCAGGGGGGGAAGCCTGGAGCGGAACCCGGTGCGTGCTTTGACAGCAAAAGAGGACAGCGTTTCAGCTGTCCTCTCTGTCCTCCTTGCATCCCTCCGCCCGGTCCGGCAGACGGCCGAAGGGGCGGTACACCGTCCAATACATGGTGATGATACAGGCCAGTCCCCCCACCAGCTGGGACACCGCCTCCGCCACGAACACCCCGTCCGTCCCCATCCAGACCGGAAGCAGCACCGTCAGGGGGGCGTTGATCACCGCCTTGCGCAGCAGAGAGAAGAAGATCGCCTGCCGGGAGCGGCCCAAGCTGACGAACACCCCCTGCCCCGCCATCTGGAGCGACATGGGGATGAACAGGCAGAAGTAGATCCGCATGGCCGGGACCCCAGCGGCCAGCACCTCCGCGTCCCCGTTGAAGATCCGGATCAGCGCCCCGGGGAACACCATGGCCGCCGCCCAGAACAGGGCGGCACAGCCCACCGTCCCCGCCACGCTGAAGCGAATGGACTGCCGCACCCGGCTGTACAGCCCCGCCCCGTAGTTATAGCCCGTCACCGGCTGGGCCCCGTTGGACAGGCCGTGAACGGGCATCATAAACACCTCTCGCAGGGAGTTGATAATGGTCATCACGCCCACATACAGGTCGCCGCCATAGACCTGGAGGGTGGCGTTGCACACCACCTGGACCAGGCTGTTGGTCAGGTTCATAAAAAAGCCGGACAGGCCCAGGGAGACGATCCTCCGCACCCGGGCGGCCTTCAGCGCCATGCACTGGGGCCGCAGGCGGAGGGCCGCCCTCCGCCCGGTGAGAAAGACCAGCACCCACACGGCGGAGCACCCCTGGGCGATCACGGTGGCCCAGGCCGCCCCCTGCACCCCCAGGTCCAGCCAGAAGATGAAGATGGGGTCCAGCACGATGTTCACCACCGCCCCCAGCCCCACCGTCATCATCCCCACCCGGCCAAAGCCCTGGGCGTTGATAAATGGGTTCATGCCCAGCCCGATCATCACGAACACCGTCCCCAATAGATAGACGGTCATATAGGCGTCCGCGTAGGGATAGGTGGCGTCGCTGGCCCCAAACAAGTAGAGGACGGGCCGCTTGAAGATCAAAAACAATGTGGTCACCGCCCCGCCGAAGATCAGCAGAAGGGTGAAGGCGTTGCCCATCACCCGCTCCGCCTCCTCTCGGTCCCCCCGGCCCCGGCAGATAGAGCACAGAGGCGCGCCGCCGGTGCCGCACAGGTTGGCAAAGCCCATGATGATGGACACGATGGGGATGGTGAGCCCCAGCCCCGTCAGCGCCAGGTGTCCCGGCAGCCGCCCCAGGTACATCCGGTCCACCACGCTGTACAGCACGTTGATCAGCTGGGCCGCCGTCATGGGGACGGCCAGAGACATGATATTTTTTGCAATGCTCCCCTGAGAAAAATCGTACTCCTGCTGCGCCAAGCCGCGTCTCCCCCCGTCCGTTTTCTATTCAGTGTACACCTCCTCCGCCCCCCGCACAAGTCTTTTTTCCAAATCTCAGTCCGCGGTCAGGGGAGGCGCTCCCACAGGAGGACCGCGCGCTCCGCCTCCGCCTGAAACTCCGGCGCATCCAGACGCATCAGATTATCATAGTCCCCCGACAGATAGTACACCGCGTCCAGCTCGTCCATTGGCATGACTTGGATCACATCGCCCTTCTCAGAGTCCAGCAGCAGGCCGTTGCCCACCGAGAGATGGCCCGAGGCCCCCTCTGACCACAGGCTCTCCACCGCCCCCAGCAGCTGTGCCCGCACCGTCCGGTCATAGCACAAAAACAGAGCGTTCTCTTCCCCCTCCTTCCGGCAGAGCGCGTCCACCGACGTGTAGCCGCCGCCATAATAGTACAGATCCAGCACGGAATCCTCCGCCAGCGCTGCGGTCAGCAGCCCCTCCCGATACTCCATCGGACGGGGCCGGTCCGCCGCGGCCAGGACCAGCAGCAGCAGTGCTGTGCCCAGGACAGCCGCCGCCACAGACCTGCGCCTTTTCAGAGAGAATCTGCGGCGGACCGCCTGAAATCCGCTCTGCTCCCGCGCGTCCTCCTCCGCCTCCTCCGGTGACGCCGGCGCAGGCCCCTTCCGCAGTTCCGCCAGCAAGGCGGTGCAGTCCCCGCAGTCCGCCAGGTGCTCCTCCACCAGCTGGGCGCTCTCTTCGCTGCACACTCTGTCGCAATACAGGGGCAGCAGGTCCTGTATGATCTTACAATTCATTGAATCTCCTCCTTTAATTTCAGGCGGGCGCGGTGGTAGGTCACCCTGGCCCAGCTCTCCGTTTTTCCAAACAGCTGTGCGATCTGCCGGAAGGACAGCTCGCCAAACACCCGGAGGGAAAACACCTCCCGGTACGGCTCCTCCATCTCCTCCAAGCCCCGCCGCAGTTCCTCTGCGGCCTCCCGTTCCAGCCACTCTGCTTCCGGGTCCACGGTCCGATCCTCTCCCTCCGCCGGATACTGCCTCCTCCGGGAGCGCTGACGTCTCAGCCAGGAAAAATACTGCCGCTTTCCGATCTGGCACAGCCAGACGTACAGGCGGCACTCCCCACGAAACGCCTCAATATGCTGGATCCCCTGAAAAAATGTCTCCTGGGTCAGCTCCTCCGCCAACTCCGGATCCCGGCACAGAGCCAACAGATACCGATACACCTGGGGGAACAGGGTTCGGTATATCTCCCCAAATTCGTCCATGGACTCCACCTCCTTTCACAGATAGGACGCGCTGACTGTACCTTTGTTACAAAAAGATACGGCGCCGGAGGGATCCGCCCCCGGCGCCGCCGTGTCTCTATTTTCTTGCCGCCTTCAGCCGGGCCATAGCCCGGGCCAGCGCGGCCTTGGAGTTGTAATATTCCTGAATACTCAGCTTCTGGCGCAGGCGCTCCTCCGCCCGCTCCTTGGCGGCCTCCGCCCGCTTCCAGTCGATCTCCTCCGGCCGCTCGGCCGAGGTGGTCAGCACCATCACCCGGTCGGGCATGATCTCGGCCAGACCCTGGCTGACCACCGCGTGGGTCCAGGCCCCCTCGCTGCGGTACTTCAGCTCGCCGGGGACCACGGCGGTGACCACCGGCTCATGGCCGGCCTCCACCCCCATGTAGCCATCGATGGCGGGCAGGACCAGGGAATCCGCGTCCCCAATATAGAACTGCCGGTCAGGCGTCACCACCTCCAGGTGGAAGCACTTTCCCTCCGCCATCTCACAGCGCCCCCATATCCCGGGCCTTCTTCCGCACCTCGTCCACATCGCCGGTCATGCTGAAGGCGGCCTCGGGCAGATGGTCCAGCTCGCCGCCCAAAATGGCCTCAAAGCTGCGCAGCGTGTCCTCCAGCTTCACAAAGCGGCCCTCCAGGCCGGTGAAGGTCTGGGCCACCGAGAAGGGCTGGGAGAAGAACTGCTGGATGCGGCGGGCCCGCTCCACAGCAACCTTGTCCTCCTCGCTGAGCTCCTCCATGCCCAGGATTGCAATGATGTCCTGAAGCTCCCGGTACCGCTGGAGCAGCTCCTGCACCGCCCGGGCCACCTTATAGTGGCGCTCTCCCACCACGTCGGGCTCCAAAATGCGGGAGGTGGACTCCAGCGGATCCACCGCCGGATAGATGCCCTGCTCCACGATCTTCCGGGACAGCACGGTGGTGGCGTCCAGATGGGTGAAGGTGGTGGCGGGGGCGGGGTCGGTGAGGTCGTCCGCCGGGACGTATACCGCCTGCACAGAGGTAATGGCCCCGCTCCGGGTGGAGGTGATCCGCTCCTGAAGCGCGCCCATCTCGTTGGCCAGGGTGGGCTGATAGCCCACGGCGGAGGGCATCCGCCCCATCAGAGCGGACACCTCGGAGCCCGCCTGGACATAGCGGAAGATGTTGTCGATGAAGAGCAGCACATCCTGGTGCTGCTGATCCCGGAAGTACTCCGCCATGGTCAGCCCGGTGAGGGCCACCCGCATCCGGGCCCCGGGGGACTCGTTCATCTGTCCAAACACCAGGGCCGTCTTTTCAATGACCCCGGACTCGGTCATCTCCCGCCACAGGTCGCTGCCCTCCCGGGTACGCTCCCCCACGCCGGTAAAAATGGAGTATCCGCCGTGCTGCGTAGCGATATTATGGATCAGCTCCTGGATCAGCACCGTTTTGCCCACGCCGGCGCCGCCAAACAGGCCGATCTTGCCGCCCCGGGCATAGGGGGCCAGCAGGTCGATGACCTTGATCCCTGTCTCAAACAGGTCCACCACCGGGCGCTGGTCGGCAAAGCTGGGGGGCTGTCGGTGGATGGACCAGTGCTCCTGGGCGGATACTGCTCCCTTGCCGTCGATGGGATCCCCCAGCACATTGAACATCCGGCCCAACACGCCCTCCCCCACCGGGACGGAGATGGGTCCGCCCCAGGGCTTCACCTCCATGCCCCGGCCGATCCCCTCGCTGGGGGAGAGCATGAAGCAGCGGGCGGTGTCTCCGCCGATGTGCTGGGCCACCTCCATCACACGCTTTTGGCCGCCCACCTCCAGCCACAGGGCGTCTTTGATCGCGGGCATCTCATCCCGGGCAAACTGAACGTCCACCACAGGGCCCTGTACCTGGACCACTGTCCCTTTACATTCCTTCATATCTGCACACACCTTTCCGGTGACATCTCACCTAGCGCTCTCCCTGGATCTGTGCCCCGCTGGCGATCTCCGTGATCTCCTGGGTGATGGCCGACTGTCTGGCCCGGTTATAGGTCAGGGAGAGGGTCCTGAGCATCTCCTTGGCGTTGTCGCTGGCCGCCTCCATGGCGGTCATGCGGGCGCTCTGCTCTGAGGAGAAGGACTCCACCAGCGCCCCGAACACCATCCCCCGGATATAGCCGCTGGGGATGATATTGTCCAGCACCGCCTCCGGCGACGGAACATAGGTCACCTCCTGGGGCGCGCCCTGTCCCGCCGGGGGCTCCCAGGGGAAGTTGGCCCGGTCCAGGGGCAGCAGGGTGCGCTCCCGCACCTCCAGCTTCAGGGGGGAGACCATCTCGGTGTACAAAATGCGCACCTCGTCCAGGCTCCGGTCCAGAAACCGCCGGACCACCTCGTCGCCGATCTCCCGGGCCCGCCGCATGGTGGGGTTCTGCACCACATGAGAAAACTCCTCCACGATGGGAATGCCCCGGCCCTGAAAGTAGACTCGTCCCACGACCCCCACCACAAATAGGCTGGAGTGAGGTGACTGGCGTACATACTCCTCTGCACGACGCAGTACGTTGTGGTTATAGGCCCCGGCCAGCCCCTTGTCTCCGCTGACCACGATATAGCCCACCTTCCGCTCCTGCTCCGGCACATCGGTCCGCGGGTCGAAAAACTCGTGCTCCAGCTCCGGGGACCGGTGGAGAATGTCCGCAATGGTGGCGTCGATCTTGGTGAAGTAGGGGGCCGCCCGGTCCAGCTGCCCCTTGGCCTTCCGCAGATTGGCCGAGGAGATCAGATACATGGCGTTGGTGATCTTCAGGGTCTGCTGCACGCTTTTGATCCGGGTCCGGATCTCCTTGGTACCGGCCATTTTCTCTCCCTCCCTCTCGCCGGCGGGGTCAGGCCACCGTCAGCTTCTCCTTCTTATAGTTCTCCAGGTCCGCCCGGATGGCCTCAATGGCCACGGCGGACAGGTTGCCCGTCCGCTGGACCTCCAGCACCAGCTCCCGGTGCTCCCGCTCGACGCGGTCGGCAAAGCCCCACGCGAACTCCCGGACCCGCTCCACCGGCACGTCGTCCAGCAGTCCGTTGGTGCCGATATACAGCAGGATGGCCTGCCGGCTGACCGGCATGGGCTGATAGAGGGGCTGCTTGAGCAGTTCCAGCAGGTGCTTGCCGTGGTCCAGCGTCTTTTGGGTCGCCTGGTCCAGGTCCGAGGAGAATTGGGTAAAGATCTCCAGCTCCCGGAAGCGGGCCAGATCGATGCGCATGGTGCCCGCGGTGCGCTTGATGGCCCGGGTCTGGGCCGCTCCGCCCACACGGGACACCGACAGGCCCACGTTCACCGCCGGCCGCTGTCCGGCAAAGAACAGATCGGTCTCCAGATAGATCTGTCCGTCGGTGATGGAGATGACGTTGGTGGGGATATAGGCAGACACGTCCCCCGCCTGAGTCTCGATGATGGGGATGGCCGTCATGGAGCCGCCGCCATACTCCTGGGTCAGGCGGCAGGCCCGCTCCAGCAGGCGGGAGTGGAGATAGAACACGTCGCCCGGGTAGGCCTCCCGGCCGGGGGAGCGCTTGAGCAGCAGGGACAGGGCCCGGTAGGCCACCGCGTGCTTGCTCAGATCGTCATAGACGATGAGCACATCCTTCCCCTGGGACATAAAGTACTCCCCCATGGCCGCTCCGGAGTAGGGGGCGATGTATTGCAGGGGGGCCGGGTCGCTGGCGGTGGCCGACACGATGATGGAGTAGTCCATCGCCCCGTGCTTCTGGAGGGTGTCCCGCACCCGGGCCACCGAGGACGCCTTCTGTCCAATGGCCACATAGATGCAGATCACGTCCTCCCCCTTCTGGTTCAGGATGGTATCCACCGCGATGGCCGTCTTGCCCGTCTGGCGGTCTCCGATCAGCAGTTCACGCTGTCCCCGCCCAATGGGGATCATGGCATCAATGGCCAAAATCCCGGTCTGAAGCGGGGTATTCACCGGCTCACGGGAGATCACGCCGCTGGCCTCATGTTCAATGGGCCGTGTCTCTGTGGTGCGGATGGGCCCCATTCCGTCAATAGGCTGTCCCAGGGCATCTACCACCCGGCCCAGCATAGCCTCTCCCACCGGCACATCGGCAGGGCGGCCCGTGCGGGTCACGATGCTGCCCTCCCGCAGGCCGGCCTCCTGTCCCAGCAGGACACAGCCCACGCTGTTCCGGGACAGGTCCATGACCATGCCCTGAACACCGGTCTCAAACTCCACCAGTTCGCCGTAGACTGCCCGGTCCAGACCCTGGATCTGGGCGATTCCGTCACCTACACTGAGGATCCGGCCGATCTCCTGGACCTCGCCCACAGACTGAAAATCCTGGATCCGGGTCTTGAGATTCTGGACCAGGCTGCCCATGTCGCTGCCGTCCTCCACCTCAAAGCCCTGGATCTTGGACTTCAGGCCCTCTACCAGGCCCTCCAGTTCCTCACTGTCCGCATCAAAATCGCCCTGGAGTCCCTGGGCCAGCCGCTCCAGACGTCCCCGGACACTGCGGTCATAGACCACGCCCTGGACCTCCAGGCGAAAGCCGCCCAGAATGGCCGGGTCGATCTTGACCTGAAGGACCACCCGGTCCAGGCCCCGCAGGCGGCACACCGCCCGGCGCAGATCCTCCAGGGTGGCCTCATCCGGCTGCCGGGCGCAGGTGACCACGCACACCGCGCCGCCCTGGGCCGCCAGCTCCAGCTGCCGCAGCTCCCTTAGGATCGCCGGCAAGCTGTCCAACGTTCCCTGCTCCAGCAGCAGGAGGACAAAGGCGGTCAGCTGCTCCTTCCCCGCCAGCATGGGCGCTGTGCGGATCAGCTCCGCCTTCTCCTCCCTGGTGGCCCCGCTCCCATTCAAAGCCGGCCACAGCATGGTGTCCGACACCAGAGCCTGGGCGGACTCCTTCAGCCCCGGCGTCTCCTCCCCCATTTGATAGAGGACCGCAGCGCTGCGCTGGATCGAATCACTCATTTCCGCTCACCCGCCTCCGACAAAAACTGCTCCGCCATGGCCCTGTCCGAATCCTGGTCCAGGGCCTGTCCCGTCACCTTGGCTGCAGCCAGAACGGCCAGCTGGGCCACCTCCTGCCGGGCGCTGCGCATCAGCTTCTCCCGGTCGGCCCGGTTCTTGGCCTGGGCCTGCTCCTGCATCCGGCGGGTATCCTCCTGGGCCTGCTCCAGGAGCGCCTGGTACTCCTGCTCGCCCCGCACCTTGGCCTGATCCACGATCTTGGCCGCCTGGGCATGGGCCTGGGAGAGCTGGTCCTCATACTCCTTCCGCAGTTCCTCCGCCTGGACCTTCTGGCGCTCGGCGCTGGAGAGCTCCTGTTCCACCAGGGCGGCCCGCTCCTCCAGAATGCGGTTGACCCGTCCGAACAGAAGCTTTTTCAGCACCACATACAGGATCAGCAGGTTCAGAACGGTAAAGATCACGGTGGATAACTGAAAATCCAACATCGTGCCTTCCCCCTTACTTCATAAACAGGATCAGCAGCGCGGTGATAAAGCCGAAGATGGCGGTGCCCTCTGCCAGGGCGCAGCCGATCAGCAGGGTGCTGTTGATCTTACCGGCGGCCTCCGGCTGGCGGGCGATGGCCTCGCTGGCCTTTCCGGTGGCGATGCCGATGCCGATGCCGGCTCCGATTCCGGTAAAAACAGCCAGTCCGATTGCAAGCATTCCGATCTCCATGATAGTATGTCCTCCTTTATTTCAGCCCGGGGGCCGATGTCTGATTTATTCTTCCTCTTTGATCCCCTCGCCCACAAACAGGGCTGTGAGGAACACGAATACCACCGCCTGGATCCCGCCGTCAAACAGATCGAAGTAGATGCTGAATGGGACGGGAACCACCGCCGGGGCCATCATCTTGATCAGCTCCATGATGATGAACGCCCCCAGGATGTTGCCGAACAGCCGCATACACAGGGCCAGGGGCCGGATCACCACCTCCATCAGGTTGATGGGAAGCAGCAGAGGCATAGGCTCCATAAATTTTTTCAGCCCGCCCCGCAGCCCGTGGTACCGAAACTGTGCCCCATAGATCAGCACCGCGCTCATGATGGCCAGTGCCGCCGTGACGTTCAGATCCTTGGTGGGGGGCACCAGCCCGAAGATCCCGATGATGTTGCACAGCAGGATGTATAGGGCGATGGTCCCCAGATAGGGAGCGAAGTCCGGTCCGTGGGGCCCCATGTTGTTTTTGGTGAAGCCGTTGAGGAACTCCACCGCCATCTCCAGACACAGTTGCGGCTTGCCAGGGTCACGGAGCTTCAATTGCCGGGTCCCCAGCGCCGCCGCCAGGATCAGCGCCCCCATCACCAGCCAGGACACCACCACAGACAGGGTGACCGGAATCCCCCCGAAGAGCGGGATTGTGAAGGCCACGGGCGTCTGGAGCTCCTCCATCAGACGCACTTTGATCTGTTCCAAAAAACCGCCTCCCATCGACTTCCGACATACGGCACACACGGGCCGCCGTCCGGTTTGACGTCCCTCATTGTACGGCAGATCCCGCGGTTTGGATAGCCTTTTGTAAGTAAAAAAAGTGCGTTTCCACAATTTTGCCTCTCTCCCCTTCAAATGTTTGACACATCTTAACAACCTCCTTATAATAAAGCTAAACCGGTGCCGCACCGGCTGTCTATTTTCCACCTGTCTCTAATTCTGAGGAGGGAACCTGGATGAAAGCACACTCACCCATATCGATCCGCCATAAGCTGCAATCCCTCAGCCTGTTCCTGGTCCTGACCACCTCTATCCTGGGCATGGCCACCACCCTGCTGTTCTCCCTGCGCATGGAGTATCAGAACCTGGACCGCAACCTGATGAATTCCGCCCAGGTGCTGGCCCAGTCGCCGGATGTGGCCGATTTCCTGGCACACAGGGCGGACAGCTCCGTACTCACCCACTACCTGAACGGAACCATCTCTCGGGTCCAGGACATTGACGCCATCGTGGTGGCCGACCACAACGGCGTCATCCGGTACTGCCCGGACCCCGCCTTTGTGGGGACGGTCTACCCGGATGTGGATACGCTCACGGTCCTGCGGGGGGAACTGACCGAGGTGGACACAGGCGCCGGCATCTCCGGCGCGGAGCACCGGGCCCTCGCTGCGGTCCAGGATCTGGACGGCTCCCTGCTGGGCTTTGTATCCGTGGGCATCGGGGTGCGCAGCGTCCACCAGATCGTGCTGGACACCGTGGGCTGCTTCGCCATCCTGACTTTCCTGGCCGCCGGCGTCGCCCTGGTCCTGTCCCGCAACCTGTCCCGCTCCATCAAGGACGCCCTGCTGGGCTATGAGCCGGACGCCTTCCGACAGATGTTCCACCAGCGGGAGGACATTCTGGAGACCCTGGAGGAGGGCATCATCGCCATCGACAAAAATGCGGCTGTGATCTATGTCAATCCCGCGGGGCTGCGCCTGCTCAACGCACAGCAGCTCTCCGACGTGCTGGGCCGGCCGCTGAAGGAGCTCTATCCAGACACCCTTCTGCCCCGCCTGCTCACCACCGGAAAGCCGGAATACAACGTTCATCTCCAGCACGTCCCTGGAAGCAAGGCCGCCCTGTCTGACAGAATGCCCATCTGGGAGGACGACAAGATCGTGGGCGCGGTGGCCATCTTCCAGGACCGCACCGAGGCCACCGCCATGGCGGAGGAGCTCACCGGCGTGCGCCATCTGGTGGAGGCCATGCGGGCCTATACCCACGAGTTCATCAACAAGCTCCACATCATCCTGGGCATGATCCAGCTGGGGCAGGTGGAGCAGGCGGAGCAGTACATCCTGGACATCTCCCAGATCCACCACCAGTCGGTCAGCCGGGTCATGAGCCAGATCGAGGACACCGCTGTGGCCGCCCTTCTGGTGGGCAAGACCAGCCGCGCCGCGGAGCTGGGCATCAACCTGCACCTGGATCCCAGAAGCACCCTGTCCGCCGATGGCCGCTTCCTCCCCTCCGGGGTGCTGGTCACCATTTTGGGCAACCTCATCGAAAACGCCACCGAATCCCTGGACCACTCCACCTGGAAGCAGAAGGAGATCGCCGTCTCCATCCGGGAGAAGCCGGACAGCCTGCTCCTCTGCGTGGAGGACACCGGACCGGGCATCCTGCCTGAGCTGCTCCCCTTCATTTTTGAACCCAACGTCTCCACCAAGGGAGACGGGCACGGCATTGGCCTGTCCCGGATCCGGGAGCTGGTCAACCTGTACCACGGCCAGATCCGGGTGGAGAGCGAGCCAAAATCCGGGACCGCCTTCTTCCTCTCCTTCCAGACGCCGGAGGAGGAGCGGGCGGAAGAGGAACCGTCCCCCAACGAGTAAAGGAGAGCGCCATGCAGGAAACTTATCAGGCCGTGATCGTGGAGGACGACCCCATGATCGCCTCCATCGATCAGAACTTTCTGGAGCGGGATCCCCGCTTCCATCTGGCCGCCAGCTTCCGCAGCGGCCAGGACGCGCTTCCCTGGCTGCTGCGCCACCCGGCGGATCTGCTGATCCTGGACGTCTATATGCCCCGGATGACCGGGCTGGAGCTTCTCCGAGAGCTGCGCTCCTTCGGCGTCACCAGCGGCGTGGTGATGGTCACCGCCGCCAACGACAGCAAGACCGTGGACGCCCTGCTGAAGCTGGGGGTGGCGGACTATCTGGTCAAGCCCTTTACCGCCCGCCGCTTTCAGCAGGCGCTGGATAAGTTCTGCCGCCAGCGCTCCGCCATCGACACCCACAGCAGCGTCAGCCAGGAGGAGCTGGACGCCCTGCTCTCCGGCTCCTCCAGTCCAGAGGACGTCCCGAAGGGGCTCCAGTCCCGCACTCTGGAGCGGATCCGGACCCATCTGGCCCAGGCCCCGGAGGAGGGCTGCACCTGTGAGTCCCTGGCTGCCCAGGCCGGGCTCTCCTCCGTCACCGTCCGCCGGTACCTCACCTACCTCACCCAGCAGGGCGAGGTGGTCAGCCGGGTCAACTATGACACCGGCGGCCGCCCCTCCCTCCTCTATCATCTGCCCAAGGACCGCCCGTGAGGACGGTCCCGCCCCCCGCCTGTCAGACCGCTCTCCCGCCGGTCCGGCAGGCTCTTTTTTTCGCTCTTATCCGCGATGTGGAAATTTTCTCCGGCCCGACCTGAAATTTTGTTGGGCTTCGACTTGCATTTTTTCTCCGGGTCCTGTATAATGTACCCATTAAGCGAACAAGTGTCCATCCAAAGCAGACACTTTTCGCCAAACCAACTCAAGCAAATCGAGAGGAGAATGAACATGAAAAAGTTCCTTGCGTCCGCACTTTCCGCCGCGCTGCTCCTGTCCGCCCTGGCCGGCTGCTCCGGTTCCGGCTCGGGCTCCGCTTCCGGCTCCGCTCCCACCGGCTCCGGCGCCTCTGACGGCGACAAGGTTGTCAAGATCGGCGTGTTTGAGCCCGCCTCCGGCGACTCCGCCTCCGGCGGCAAGAAAGAAATGCTGGGGATGCAGTTCGCCAACTCTGAGACTCCCACCGTGGAGCTGGGCGGCGAGACCTATCAGGTCGAGCTGGTCTATGCCGACAACGGCTCCTCCACCGATAAGGCTCCCTCCGCCGCCTCCCAGCTGGTCAGCGAAGGGGTGAGCGTCGTTCTGGGCTCCTACGGCTCCGGCGTGTCCATCGCCGCCGGTCCCATCTTCCGTGACGCCGGCATCCCCGCCATGGGCGTCACCTGCACCAACCCCAACGTCACCGCCGGCAATGACCACTACTTCCGCATCTGCTTCCTGGATCCCTTCCAGGGCACGGTGCTGGCCAACTTCGCCACCGAGAAGTTCAGCGCCAAGAAGGCCTATCTGCTGGGCGAGCAGGGCAACGAATACGACCAGGGCCTGATCGCCTTCTTTGAGCAGGCCTTCACCGCCGCCGGCGGCACTGTGATCAAGGACAGCTTCCCCAAGAACAACTCCGACTTCACCTCTTACCTGAACAAGGCCAAGAGCGAGGGCGCCGAGGTCATCTTCACCCCCGTCTCCATCGCCTACGCCACCCAGATCATCACCCAGGCCGCCAAGCTGGGCATCGACATCCCCTTCCTGGGCTCCGATACCCTGGATGACAACAAGGTCCTGGAGGCCGCCAAGGGCACCGACGTACAGCTGTATGTCTCCACCTTCTATCAGGAGGGCGGCAACCCTGAGTTCGACGAGGGCATCAAGAACTACATCAACACCAACGCCGACGCCAAGACCGCCAACGGCGGCGACGACACCATCGCCGCTGTCACCGCCATGGGCTATGACGCCTACTATGTGGCTCTGGAGGCCCTGAAGGCCGCCGGCTCCCCCAAGTCCTCCGACGTGCAGCAGGCCCTGTGGGACGTGGAGTATGACGGTGTTTCCGGCCACATCGCCTTTGACGACACCAACGGCGACGCCATCCGCGACACCGCCTATATCAAGGTGTGTGACACCGCCGCCGGCGCCTGGACTCTGGAGAAGTCCCAGACCGCCTAACATAAGCTGTGTGTCTGTTTGGCGGGAGCACGGCCCCCGCCAAACCGCTGTTTCCGGCTCTGCCCCTGATTCTGGGCCGTCCTGAAAGGGACAGCGGGAGGGTCCTTTTCAAGACCGCCCAAATCCGACAACAAGGGAGGAAACCTTTGTGGAATATGCTATTTCCGTACTGCTCTCCGGCATCTCCGTGGGAGGTCAGTACGCCCTGATCGCCATCGGCTACACCATGGTGTACGGTATTCTGCGCCTGATCAACTTCGCCCACGGCGACGTGTTCATGGTCTCCGGCCTGATCGCCATCTACCTGACCACCATGGGGCTGCCCCTGCCCGTCACCCTGGCGCTGGCCGTCCTGCTCACCGTCCTGCTGGGCTTTTTGATCGAGCGGGCAGCCTACAAGCCGCTGCGCTCCGCCCCCAGAATGTCCGTCATGATCTCCGCCATCGGCGTGAGCTATCTGCTGCAAAACACCGCCACCTTCGTCACCGGCGGCCAGCCCATGAACTATCCCACCATCCCCGCCCTGTCCAAAATGGTCACCATCGGCGGGGCCTCCACCACGCTGGTCACTGTGGTCACCCCCATTCTGGTGATCGGCCTTGTGTTCGGCCTGGTACAGCTCATCAACCACACCAAGATCGGCATGGCCATGCGGGCGGTGGCCAAGGACTTTGAGACCAGCCAGCTCATGGGCATCAAGATCAACCGGGTGATCTCTACCACCTTCATCATCGGCTCCGCTCTGGCGGCCCTGGGCTCCATCCTGTACTTTACCAACTACCCCTACATCACCCCCACCGCCGGTGCCATGCCCGGTCTGAAGGCCTTCGTGGCGGCGGTATTCGGCGGGATCGGCTCCATCCCCGGAGCGGTCATCGGGGCATTCCTGATCGGCATCTGCGAAAACATCATCAAGGCCCTTCCCTTCGAGGGGGCCACCACCTTTGTGGACGCCTTCACCTTTGCCCTGCTGATCATCGTGCTGGTCTTTAAGCCCACCGGCCTGTTCGGGGAAAAGGCCACCGAAAAAGTGTAAGGGGGCGGGAATATGTTAGAGAAAAAACGAGTCAATACCGGCGCGCTGCTCGGCCTGTTCGGGGCCGTGGCCGCGCTGGCCCTGGTGATCCTTCTGGAAAACACCATCGGCCCCACCGGCCAGCTGTTCACCGTACTGAAAAAAGGCGCGGTCTATGCCCTGGTCGCCGTGTCCATGAACCTGCTCAACGGCTTCACCGGGCTGTTCTCCCTGGGACAGGCGGGCTTCATGCTCCTGGGCGCGTACACCTACGCCATCCTGACGGTCCCCATGTCCGCCAAGGACACCGTCTATTACCTCTACGGAGGCTCGGCGGTAAAGTTCTCCCTGCCCGACCTGTTTGCCGGGATCTTCGGCGAGGGGATGCTCAGCCTGACTCTGGGCGTCCTGGTGGCCATCATCCTGGGCGGTCTGGTGGCGGCCTTCTTCGCCTGGCTCATCGGTCTGCCTGTGCTGCGCCTGAAAAGCGACTACCTGGCCATTGCCACCCTGGGCTTCGCGGAGATCATCCGCGCGGTGTTCCAGTGGCAGGCGCTGGGCCCCATCACCAACGGCGCCAACATGATCACCCAGATCCCCACCTTCTCCAGCTTCAACATCAAGACGGAGAGCGGCACCATCTACCTCTCCTCCGCCTTCCCCATGCTCATTATGATCCTCTGTCTGGCGGTCATCGTGATGCTCATCAACTCCTCCTACGGCCGGGCCTTCAAGGCCATCCGGGAGGATGAGATCGCCGCCGAGGCCATGGGCATCAACCTGCCCCGCCACAAGATGCTCTCCTTCTGCATCAGCTCCTTCTTCGCCGGGGTGGGGGGCGCCCTGTTCGCCATGTACGCCAGCAACGCCCAGGCCATGGTGTACACCTCCACCATGACCTATGAGATCCTGCTCATCGTCGTCATCGGCGGGATCGGCTCCATCTCCGGCAGCGTCATGGCCACCTTCCTGTATGTGGCCTGCTCCGAGTGGTGGCTGCGCGGCCTGGACTCCGGCTCCTTCCTGGGGATCCAGTCCGACCTGTTCCGCAACGGGTTCCGCATGGTGGTCTTCTCCGTGGTCATTATGATCGTGGTGCTGTTCTTCCGCCGGGGCATCATGGGCGACCGGGAGATCACCGACTTGCTCAAGAAACGGCCCCGCAAGGCCGCAAAGGAGGCCGCAAAATGAGCCAGAACATTCTCCATGTGGAAAATATCACCATGCAGTTCGGCGGTGTGGTGGCCGTCAACAACCTCTCGGTGGACGTCAACGCGGGGGAGATCGTGGCCCTGATCGGCCCCAACGGTGCCGGAAAGACCACCGCCTTCAACTGCATCACCGGGGTATATGAGCCCACCAACGGCCGGGTGGATTTTCTGGGGCAGCCCATGATCCGCAACCATCCCCAGGGCAAGATGGCCAAGAGCTATTCCGGCCAGAACGCCGCCCTCTATACCGCCCATCCCGACCTGGAGGACCCGGAGGCCCTGGCCGCCATCCAGGCCGCCGGGGATGAGGAGACCCGCGGTGCCCTTCAGGCGGCGTACGACAAGGAGCTGGCCGCCCGGACCGAGGCCCTGCGGGCCGCCGATCCCCACGCCTTCTCCGACCATGTGCTCCGGCCATCGCCCGACCGGATCACCCACCTGGGCGTCGCCCGGACCTTCCAGAACATCCGCCTGTTTTCCGCCCTGACCGTGTTTGAAAACGTGCTCATCGCCAAGCATATGCGGGCCAAGCAGAACGTATTTTCCGCCACCTTCCGCTTCAACCGCGCGGAAGAAAAGCGGATGCAGGAGGAGGCCATGGCTCTGCTGGAGGAGCAGGACCTGGCCCATCTAAAGGACGAAGTGGCCGGCTCCCTGCCCTACGGCCTCCAGCGCCGGCTGGAGATCGCCCGGGCCCTGGCCACCCAGCCCAAGCTGCTCCTTCTGGACGAGCCGGCCGCCGGCATGAATCCCCAGGAGACCCAGGAACTCACCGACTTCATCCATAAAATCCGCGACGAGTACGACCTGTCCATTCTGATGATCGAGCACCACATGGATCTGGTCATGCGGATCTCCGACCGCATCTATGTCCTGGACTTCGGCAAGCTGATCGCCCAGGGCACTCCGGCAGAGGTCCAGAACGATCCTCGGGTCATCGAGGCTTATTTGGGGGTGGCAGACGATGCTGAAGATTGATGAACTGAAGGTCAGCTACGGCGGTATTGAGGCCGTCAAGGGCATCACCTTTGAGGTGCCGGAGCGGAAGATCGTCACTCTGATTGGCGCAAACGGCGCGGGCAAATCCACCACGCTGCGCACCATCGCCGGACTGGTCAAGCCCGCCCATGGCCGCATCCACCTCCAGGGGGAGGACATCACCAGCCTCTCCCCTGACCGCATCGTCTCCAAGGGGCTCACCCTGGTCCCGGAGGGCCGGCGGGTCTTCCCCGACCTGACGGTGCTGGAGAATCTGAAGATCGGGGCCTATCTCCGGACGGACAGCCTGGAGGACGATCTGAACTGGGTCTATGACCTGTTCCCCCGTTTGAAGGAGCGGTCCTGGCAGGCCGCGGGTACTCTGTCCGGCGGCGAACAGCAGATGCTGGCCGTGGGCCGGGCCCTGATGTCCCGCCCCAAGATCATTATGATGGATGAGCCCTCCCTGGGCCTGGCCCCCATCGTGGTCAAGGGTATCTTCGACATCATCCAGGAGATCAACCGGCAGGGGGTCACTGTTCTGCTCATCGAGCAGAACGCCAACATGGCCCTGAAGATCGCCGACGTGGGCTATGTGCTGGAGACCGGACGGATCAGCCTGACGGGGTCCGGCCGGGAGCTTCTGGCCAACGAGGCCGTCAAAAAAGCCTATCTGGGCAGCTGACCATCCCATCACTTTGGGCGCTCTGGAAACAGAGCGCCTAATTTTTTGCCTTTGTTGTACGCTTCCCAGCAACAAACCGCCTGTTTTCTGTCTGGAATGGGGGAGCCTTTCCCCACCATTCAACGAAAGACTAACTATTAAAAGTCAAGCCTGAAATGAATGGATTAGCAAAAAATTTT
>OOAU01000528.1_pt1 | contig 24619 bp, 17 predicted proteins | sample 1670931 | NCBI WGS metagenome assembly OOAU01 (sample SAMN06348105, study PRJEB24527) | human gut metagenome | biome: human gut; feature: ankylosing spondylitis patient; material: feces | host: Homo sapiens | place: China | collected 2015-10 | reverse complement strand
TCGCAAAGCAGCTCACTGTCCACAACCGCCGCTCCAATAACTTCCCCATGAGACCGCTCGGTTGGCTTTCTCCTCTGGAGTTCACCGTCCAAGATGTTTGACAAACCTACAAAGAAAAAAGGGGCGTTTTCTCCCTTTCTCTTGCGGCCCGCCCGGTTTTGTGCTATTCTTAGGATGTATTATTTTAAAATTTGATCTTGTTGAGAGACATAAGGGGGAATTTCCGTGTCTGGGGACCAAATATGGCCCATTCTGTTTGGGATCAGTGTACTGCTCAATCTGCTGCTTCTGCTCCGCCGCCCCATCCTTGCCTGGCTGCGCCGGGACAAGGGCGAGGAGCTGGCCGATGAGATCATGGCCATGGTGGAGGAGGGCGAGGAGTCCGGCGCCATTGAACAGAACGAAAAGGAGCTCATTGAGAACATTTTCGAGTTCAACAGCATGACGGCGGACGATGTGATGATCCACCGCACCGACATGGTCACGCTGCCCCTCAGCGCGGATGACAGCACCATTCTGTCCACCATTCAATCCTCCGGTCTGTCCCGTTTCCCAGTATACAACGAGGACATCGATGATGTGGTGGGTATCCTGTCCACCCGGGACTATCTGCTCAACAGCCGCCAGAAGCAGCCCCTCCCTCTGGAAAAGCTGCTGCGCCCCGCCTACTTCGTGCCGGAGTCCGTGCGGGCCGACGTTCTGTTCCGGGATATGCAGAACCGAAAGATCCACATGGCCCTGGTGGTGGATGAGTACGGCGGCACCGGCGGCCTGCTCACCCTGGAGGACCTTTTGGAGGAGCTGGTGGGCAAGATCTACGATGAATTTGACCCCCAGGAGGAGCAGGACATCATCCGGGTCAACAACAGCCAGTGGCGGGTGTCCGGCTCCGCCGACCTGGAGGAGCTGGCCGAGGCCATGGGGCTGGAGCTGCCGGAGGAGGAGCTGGAGGAGCTGGACTGCGACACCGTGGGCGGTCTGGTCTTCGCCCTGCTACCCGTCATTCCGGAGGACGGCAGCCGCCCGGTGGTAGAGGCCATGGGGCTCCGGATCCGGGTGGAGGAGCTGTGGGAACGCCGGGTGGAATGGGCTCTGGCTGAGAAAGCAGCGCCCGCCGGCGAAGAAAACGACTGAATATCCGCAGGGATGGGGCCGCCCGCCGCGCGGCTCCGTCCCTCTTTTTCTCCGTGTGTCAACGTCTTTGTCCGCCGCACGGCTGCAATAAAACGCCGTTCTGTCAGACGGCTCATTCAGGAGGTCCCATGATCCAGGCCATTTTCTTTGATGTGGACGGAACGCTGGTCAGCTTCCGCACCCATACCATCCCCGCCTCCACTCTGGAGGCCCTCCACGCCCTGCGCGCCAAGGGGATCAAGCTGTTTCTCGCCACCGGAAGGCACCAGGCCATGCTCCGCTCCGTTCAGGAGCTCTTCCCCTTTGACGGCTGCGTCACCCTCAGCGGCCAGTACTGCTTCGTTGGGGACCGGGTGCTCCGCAGCAGCCCCATGCCGCCGGAGGCGGTGGAGGAGCTGGTGGCCGCCGCGGAGGGGAACACCTTCTCCTCCATTTTTCTGGAGGGGGAGGACATCTATCTCAACTGCGTCAATGACCTGACCCGCCAGTTCATCCAGGATCTGTACATTCCGATGTCGCCGGTGCGTCCCGCCCGCTACGCTTTGGGCCGGGAGATCTATCAGGCAGTCACCTTCCTCAGCCGGGAGCAGGAGCACCTGCTGCTGGACCGCGCTCCCCACCTCAAGACCACCCGCTGGCACCCCAATTTTCTGGACGTCATCCCGCCCACCGGAGGAAAGGATCTGGGAATGGATGCCATTCTGGACCACTTCGGCATCCCGCTGGAAAACTGCATGGCCTTTGGCGACGGAGAAAACGACCTGTCCATGCTGATCCACGCCGGCATCGGCGTGGCCATGGGCACCGCCAGCGGCGCGGTGAAGGCCCAGGCAGATTACACGGCCCCATCGGTGGACGAGGATGGAATTGCCCGTACCTTGTCCCACCTCGGCCTGCTCCCCTGAACCGGAGTCCTCCAGTCCCAATCAGCCAAAATTCACAAATTGTTACTGGAATTATCCCCGCATCCGATGTACAATATAGACAGATAAGCTGTATCACAGTCTGACTGTTTGATAAGGAGGCATCGGATATGAAGCTCACATTCTTCGGCGCGGCCCACGCGGTCACCGGCAGCTGTCACTGCCTGGAGGTCAACGGCAAAAAGATCCTCATCGACTGCGGCCTTCAGCAGGGCCGGGACGAGCACGATGAAAATGCGCTGGATTTCGCGCCCAGCTACATCGACTACGTCATTGTGACCCACGCCCACATCGACCACTCCGGCCGGATCCCCCTGCTGGTGAAGGAGGGCTTTCAGGGACAGATCTTCGCCACCCGTCTGACCTGTCAGCTGATGTCGGTCATGCTGCGGGACTCCGCCTTCATCCAGGAGAGCGATGCGGAGTGGCAGAACCAGAAGGGCAAGCGCGCCGGCCGGCCGCCGGTGGAGCCTCTGTACACCGTGGCCGACGCCGAGGCCGCCCTTCAGCAGCTCTTCCCGGCGGAATACGGTCAGGTCCTGGACCTGTGCGACGGGGTGCGCATCCGCTTCCGGGACGCGGGCCACCTGCTGGGCTCCTCCATGGTGGAGATCTGGGCCACCGAGGGAGACGTCACCAAAAAGCTGGTCTTTTCCGGCGACCTGGGCAACATCGATCAGCCCATCATCCGCAATCCGGAGTTTTTGGAAGAGGCAGACTATGTGGTGATGGAGTCCACCTACGGCGACCGGAACCACGAGATCCCGGAGAGCTATGTGGAGTCCCTGGCCCAGCTCATCGACGACACCTTCGCCCGGGGCGGCAACGTCATCATCCCCTCCTTTGCTGTGGGCCGCACCCAGGAGCTGCTCTATTTCCTGCGGGAGATCAAGCACCAGGGCCTGGTGAAGAGCTTCCCCTCCTTCCAGGTCTGTGTGGACAGCCCCCTGGCGGCAGAGGCAACCCGGATCTACTCCGGTGACCTGAGGGGCTATCTGGATGAGGAGGCCATCGCTGTCCTCCAGGGGGGAGAAAATCTGTTCACCTTCCCCGGCCTGACTCTGGTACAGTCCACCGACGAGTCCAAGGCTCTGAATATGGACAAAAGCTCCAAGGTCATCATCTCCGCCTCTGGAATGTGCGATGCCGGCCGGATCCGCCACCACCTGAAGCACAACCTCTGGCGTCAGGAGTGCTCCGTGGTCTTTGTGGGCTATCAGGCAGAGGGCTCTCTGGGCCGCCGTCTGCTGGAGGGGGCTAAGTCCGTGAAACTGTTTGGCGAGGAGATCGCCGTCAATGCCCGCATTGTCAACTTCCAGGGCCTGTCCTCTCACGCTGACCGGGACCACCTGCTGGCGTGGATCCAGCACTTCTCCCCCGCCCCCCAGCAGGTCTTTGTGGTCCACGGCGATAGTGAGGTCACCGAGCTGTTCGCCAGGGACCTGAATGAGCTGGGCCTCCCCGCCCACGCCCCCCTCTACGAGGAGGTCTACGACCTGTCCTCCAACACCATGCTGGCCAAGGGCGTGGTGCTGGAGCCCAGGAAGGTATCCGGCGGCGCGGCGGCAGGCTCCCCCGCCTTTGTCCGGCTCCAGGATGTGTCCCGTCAGCTGGAGGCCCTCATCAGCCGCAGCCGCGGCCGCCCCAACAAGGATCTGGCCCGTCTGGCCGACCAAATCCGCCAGGTCATGGAAAACTGGGAGAACTGACCCCGCACTCCGCCATCAACATACCACAGGGAGGATGTCACAATGCCTATGGAAGTCAACCGCCGGGAGTTAAAGGCCCGCGCCCGGGAGCAGCTCCGCGCCTCCCACCCCGCTTTCTGGAGGATCACGCTGGTCTATCTCCTGCTGACCTCCGGCGTGGCCGCCGTGGCCGATCTGGCAGGGGCTGCCCGCATCGGGCTCCCCCCGGTCCACTTGGATACCTTCGCCCTCTTTCTCGCCCTGTTGGTCACCCTGTATACCATGGTGATGGGTCTGGGCTATCAGTGGTGGGCCCTTCGGACCTACCGCCGGCAGCCCACCGGATACGGCGCCCTCATTGACGGCTTCTCTATGGCCGGCCGGGTGATCCTGATGAATGTCGTCATCTTTTTCTCCGCCCTGGGCTGGGCCGTGGCCTTTGCCCTCCCCTCCTCCCTGGTGCTGCTCCTGCTCTCCGGCCTGCTGTCCTCCGGCGGTGGAATGCTGTTCCTCTATCTGCTGGCCATGGGCGGCACCTTCCTCGGCTCTCTGTGGATCGGCTACCGCTATGCCATGGCCCCCTATCTGCTCATCGATCACCCGGAGCAGGGGGCAGGTGCCGCGGTCCGGGAGAGTGTGGCCATGATGCAGGGCTGGAAGTGGGAGTTCTGCAAGCTGGACCTGTCCTTTCTGGGCTGGCACCTGGTCAACGCCCTGCTGTCCCTGGCGGTCACCCTGGCCTTCACCCTCCCCATGCTCCCTTCCCTGCTGGAGGCCGGCATTGACCCCACTCAGCTCCTCTCCATCCAGAGCCTCGCCCTCCCCTGGATAGCGACTCTCCTGTCCAGTCTGATCCAGCTTCCCTTGTCCCTGTGGCTGGAGCCCTATCAAGCCGTGACCTTTGCCGGCTTCTACCAGGCCCGGGTCATGCAGTCCACCCAGGCTCCACCCGTGTGGGAGCGCAGTGATCCCTACGACGTCTCCTGAAAATCTGGTCAAAAAAATGCCCGCGGCTCGCAAAGCCGCGGGCATTTTCATATTCTGAATGCAAAGGACTGCTCCATCCCCTGAACAAAGCGGTCCAGCCGTGACTCGATCCCCGGTGCGGCCAGTGCCTCGCCGGGGGCGTTGGCCGTCTCCATCAGGGCAAAGTTACAGGGCAGGTAGAAGGATTTGTTCATATTCAGGGCAGAGATCAGCTGCCGGGCCACGGTATCACTGCCGGAGTAACCCGACACCACCAGGGCAAACACGGCCTTCTCATAAAAACGGGTCTGCCGGAACAGAGCGGTGAGCCGGTTGATGAAGGCACTGAGGTTGGCGGAGAGGGCGTCATTGTAGTTGGGACACATCAGGATCAGCGCGTCCGCCCGCCGGACAGCGGGATAGACCGCCTCCTGCATCACTCCGCCATAGAAGCAGCCCCCCCGCTCACCGAAGTGGAGGCACATGGTATAGGGGCAGCCGGAGCAGTCGGACAGGGTGCCGTTGCGCAGACCGATCTCCTCCACCTCCCATCGGGGGGAGAGGCGTGCCCGCACCTGGGCCCAGAGGGCCATGGTGTTGGAGGTGTGGTGGCTGGAGGCGTGGAGGGCCAGCAGCCGGGGCCGCTCCCGCCCCGGGAAGGCAAAGGACAACAGGCGTTCCGTCAGCTCACGGACCGCCTCCTGATAGGCCCCCATCAGATCTGTGGAGAGGTTTTTGGCCTGGATGCGGAAATTGAACAGGGAGCCGGTAGCCTCCACCAGGGGGCGGCCCACCAGGGCACACCCCGCGCCGTTCATGGCCAGGGCAAGCTCGGCGGCGGTGGACTTGGTGTACAGCTCCCCGGGGCCGTCCACGATGAGGCCGCCGGTACACCCCTCCAGCAGTCCGGACTCCAGACGCAGCCGGGCCAGCATCCGCTGGTACTCCAAATTCTGCCCCGCTCCGTCCAGGGCCAGGGCAAACAGGACCCGCTCCCCCGGCCTCGGGGCCAGCTCCTCCGCCCGTCGGACCACACGGACCTCCCGGCGGGCCAGCGCGCGGCTCAGCACCCCGTCCAGGCGGCTCTGCCGCTCCCGGTCCTCCAGGGGCGGTACGCATACGTTCAACACCATGGGATCACCTTCCTTATGAATTAGGAATGAGGAGTTAGGAATTAGGAATTGTCCCGATCACACCGCTGGTTCCGGAATTTCACACAGAGCCAGGCCACCAGCTCCACTGCGGCCCAGGCCGCCAGGGCGGCCAGAAGGGCAGAGATCCAGACCACCATTGGCTCAGAGGCCGCCCCCGACATTGTAAAGCCGGGCTCCGGACCGTAGGGACGGAACCCCCGCCACAGCTGGAGCAGGAAGGCCAGGGCTGGGACCGCAAAGCGCAGTATCTTCCTCAGAGTTCGTTTCATCGGATGCTCCTCCTTGTTCCATTGGATCGTTCGGGCGGTGCTGTTACAGGATCCCCTTCAGATGCTCCGCCGCCTCCCGGATATGGCCGAAGAGGGGATCGGGGATCTGGGGCAGTAGCTCCGTCTCGATCCCGGCAGGGGTGTAGCGGTTCTTCACCCCCATATACACACCGTCCAGAAACACGGAGCCGCAGTGCCACTCCCCCCGGAGGGTGAGCAGCAGAGACAGGGCCCCGGAGGACAGGGCGGGGGCCACATAGGGCTTGAAGCCGATCTCCCGCATCTTCAGGTTGGCGGTAACGGTGAGGCGGGTCAGCTCCCGGGACAGCGCCTCGTCATAATGTTCAATAGAATTGGCGATGGTCAGGCCGGTGCCGTGGGGACCGAAGGAGCGGCCCTCGGTGAGGAAGGAGGCAAACCGGCTGTCCCTCTTGGCAAAGTAGGCCGCCCGGGCGTTCATCACCCCCAGGCCGAAGCCCTGGACCTGCTCGGGCCGCAGCCCCTTCCCATCCCATACGCCGTTTTCATCCCGGTTGCTCTCCAGATAGGCGGTCTTGGCCAGGGGGTCCACCGGGTCGGACACGGCGCACCACAGCCCCCGGAACCCCTGCTCTCTGGCCATGCGGGCGTACTGTTTGACGATCCTGGCGTTGTTCTCAAACTGATACATCCGCACGTCCTTCACCTGGGAGCCCACCGGCGGAATCCCCCGGGAGGCCACGAACACGAACACATCGCAGTCAAACAGCTCATCCGGGCGGACCACATAAACCTCCGGGAAGGCGTCGTACGCCCAAGGCAGGCTGATCTGCCCCATCTCGAACTCCCACCGGGCGGTGATCTGGTCGCTGAGGTCGCAGATCCCGATGGAGTCAATCACATCCCCGCCCAGCAGCTTCAGCCCGGTGAGGAGGGTGGAGCCCACGTCCCCGATGGCCAGGATGTTGACCCGCTTCTTCCCCCCGCTGGGGCCCTGGGACAGGACGGCCACCCAGCTGGGGCGGCCGATGTTCACCGCGGTGAGCCGCCCCTCCGTCAAGGCGGCGGACAGGGGCGCGTCCATAGGGAAGTCCGGCAGGCGGGAGGCGTCCAGCACCTCCAGCCCGTGGAGGGCCTTCAGCTGGCCCGGGTGAGTGACCTTGAAGGAGCCCCGGCCCAGCACCGGGTCCCCCTCCACCAGATAGAATACCGGCGCGCCGGGGGCGGGCTCAGCCTTGGAATAGGGCAGATCCCCCCGGTCCGAGGCCAGGATCTTCCCATCCTTTTCGTAATAATAAAACATAATATAACACCTCATTATCATTTCCCGATCAAATTTCTTCGGACAGATCCATAGAAGCTCAGGCGTGGGTCCGCATCAGCTGCTCCAAGTCGTTCTCCAGATAGACCGAAGCCGCCAGGTTGTGGTCGTAGTCCAGGCAGGTGCCCTTGTCCGGGCACAGGGGGAGAATGATGGCCTCCGGCAGGCGGCTGAGGGTCAAATTCCGCCCGTACAGGGACCGGTACTCCTGCTCCAGCACGGAGATCACATCCCGGGCAGACTCCAGGCAGACCCGGGACAGCTGGAACACCGCCTCCTCGCTGCACTCCCCCCGGAAGGAGGGAGAGGCGTAGGGCAGGATGTGGTTGATACCGGGCAGCAGGCCGGGCACCGGGGAGGCAGTCCGGCGGATGGTGTTGCCCCCGATGAAGGGGTACAGGGTGGACTCCACAAACCACTCCCTCAGGCGGGGCAGATAGTACACGCTGTCCACCGGCCGTCCCTGGGCGTCCATCAGATCCCGCCCGTGGCCGGAGAGCAGCCCCACCAGCACAACGCGGATGTCCACCCCCTCCTGACGAAGGATGGGGTCCAGCGCCTGGATGCGGAAGCCGGGGTGCATCAGATCGTCCACCAGGATCACTGGCCGGTCGAAGGATTTGATTGTCCTGATCTGGCTCTGGATCGGGGGGTAGTGGGGGAAGGGCTCCATGGAGCTCTGGGAGAGATCAGGGGTATAGACCCGGTCGGTGTGGATGGTCTTTGTCACCGTATTGGGGACGATCTTCCCCCGGAGCATCTTCCCGTACGGGACACACATATTCCGCCCCAGCTTCCGGGGCTCCGTGGGGACGGAGGGGACCTCATTATAGGCTGTGATCATCTCCAGCAGCCGCTGGTGGATCACACCGGCAGACAGGGTGAGGACCAGGAACCGGGGATAGAGCTGGGTCAGCGCCGTCTGGAGCCGCCGGTGGCCCCGCTGGATGGCCGCCAGCACCCTATGATTCTGGCACAGTGGCTCCTGGATGGTGGTCTCCAGATTCTGGATCAGCACCGTGGGGGCGCTCATATCCACCTCCCAGAGGGAGAGGTCCCCCTCCCTGCACAGAAAGCCCTGGCGGGTCAGCAGATCCTCCAGATCAGGCTCCGGCAGCGCGCCGTAGGGCCGGTACAGGCCGTAGATGCAGTCGTCGCTGAGGGCCCGGGCCAGCACCTCCGTCATCAGCAGCTGAAGGCAGTCCCGCAGGGGATCGCTGGCATCCGCCGCCGCGGAGGTGATGAGCAGGGTGGTCCCCGCGGAGCGCAGGCGGATCCGGTCGGCCAGGCCGGTGTCCCGCAGGGCGCTGAACAGCTGGGTGGCCGACAGATAGCGGTAGCTCACATAGCCCAGCGGCTCTTCTCCCCCGCTCCCCCGCAGAAGCAGGAGGCGGTCCTTCCCGTGGAGGATGCCGGAGCGGACGGCCTCCCGGTCCGGCCGGCCGGCGGTCAGCTCATCCACCAGCTGCTCCTCCGGCTCGTCCACCCACTGGAAGGAGAGGGTCCCCGCGTCCAGCAGCGGCTTGTTCTGGCTGTCCCGGAGGTACAGCCCGTTTTGATAGATGAAGTCCTGGATCACCGGGTCAATGAGGTTGGAGATGTCCCGGTTCAGGTCCACATTCTCCCGGATGCGGGTGGAGCTGATGTCCTCCAGGTGGGGGGGCAGCTGAAGCTGGAGCACCCGGCCGGTGATCCCCAGCCGCTCCTTGGGCGGCAGAGGGGGCTCTCCCGCCCGGCGGAAGATGATGTGGTCCATAGAGTGGATGGACCAGGGCCGCGGCTCCGCCTGGTAGGAGGAGGCATGGGCCACCACATCGCTCCCCACCACCAGATAGACCTCCTGGTGGGGAAAGAGCTCCCGCAGGCGCTTTAAGTCAGAGGGATTGGCGATATTCACAGGAATATCATCGGGGAACAGGTGGACATGGAAGTCCCCCGCCACCGACAGGCTGACGATCTGCCGGCGGATCAGGTGGGGCTGGGCCTTCTTGGACCAGGAGAACTCATCCACCGCCAAATAGACCTCGAAGCCCAGGTCCCGGATGGCGTGGACGATCCCCTTGTGGGACAGGGTGAAGGGGTCGAAGGTGCCGGGGAAGAAGGCCACCCGCCTGGGGCAGGTGAAGGCGAAGGGGCCGTGGTCCATCCGCCACAGGGCAATGAAGCGGTTGATGTGGGCCAGGGCGGCCGCCCGGTAGAAGAAGGTGAGCCCATCGTCCTGCACCGGGGCCTCGTGGATCAGGAAGAGGAGCTTGCGGTAGCTCAGGGCAAACAGCCGGGCCTTCTCCTCCATGGGGAGCACGGGGCTCTCATACAGCAGCTTGCCCGTCACCAGCAGGGCCTCCTGCCGCACCGCGGGCCGGTAGTGGGCCAGCCCCTGGAGCAGCAGGCCCAGCAGCTCCTGGCGGCGGCTCTCAAAGGCGGCGCTGGACTGGGAGAAGCGCTCCCGGTAGGCGGGGTAGTGCTGGAGCAGCACCCCCACGGTGTTCAGCGCGCCGGACACCGCCGAATCGTTTGGAGAGCCCAGCAGGTTTTTCAGCCACAGGACCTGCTCGTCCAGCTCGCTGGGATAGAGGTACAGGGCGGCCTGGCCCAAATACTGGGGGATATATTTGGAGATGGAGTACTGGCCCATCTCCAGTCCCTTGCCCAGCTCCACCACCACCTCGTTGCGCTGTTCCCGGCGGAGCAGGGGCAGGATGCGCACCAGCGCGCCGCCGGCGTCGTGCCGGACCACCACCCGCTCCGACACCTTGATGAGGTTGGAGAAGTGGGTGCAGATGTGGAGGATATGCTCCACCAGGCCGTGCTCCACCTGGTCCCGGAGCAGCTCCACGCCCACTGACTTCACCATCCAGGGGGTGGCCGTCTTGAGGTTGTCCAAAAACACCTCGCTGGTGATGTCCTGATCGTACAGGATATGCCGGTAGCGGCTCACATCCTCCCCCGCCCTGGCCAGGATCCGGTACTGAAGGAAGGTGACCGGCAGGCTGCCGGAGGGAACGGACCGGGCCAGCTCCACGATGCGCCGCAGATGGGGATGTTCCTGGCTGAGGGGGCGCTCCGCCGCACGGAGGAAGAGCAGGGCGGCGGTCTCCAGCCGCAGCTCCCCGGAGCGGAGCCAGTATCCGGCAAATTCGATCAGCCGCTCCCGCTCCCCATCTCCATAGTATTTGGGCGGCAGATAGCGCACCGCGTCCAGCAGGGTAAAGGCGGTATCCGGGTCCCGCTCCTCCGGATCGCGGAAGTAGCGCAGCAGGACCCCGATAAACCGGGGCACATCGGCGGGCCGGGCGTGGGCCAGCATGGAGGCCACCACCAGCTTCAGGGTGTAGCTGATGTGGCTGCGCTGCTGCTGGGTGGTCTTGTGGTCCGGGTAAATGATGCGGTCCAGGTACTGCTCCCACAGGGTGAAGGGCACCTCCGCCGCCGGGTCGCTGGGCACATCGGCGGGCAGCTCCTTGCGGTAGACCAGGTGAAAGCGGGCGATGATCTGGCCGATGAGGGCGGCGGCCTGGCGGCGGATGTCGCCCTCCCGGTGGACCAGCAGCTCGTACAGGAAGGAGAGGGCCTGAGTCTTCTGCCGCACCGACAGATAGGTGAAGTACTCCTGGAACACGTTGAGATAAGCCCGCAGCTGCTTCCAGTCCTTGGTGGAGCGGGCGGCCTCGATGATATTGCCGAACTTGCGCTCGTTGGACAGCATATGCATCAGGCGGATGCTGTGGTCCACAGACAGCAGGGTCAGCCCCTCCACCGTCTCATCCGGGCCCATCAGGGCGGGATCCTTCTCCGGGGCCCGGGGGGCGGGGTGGCCGCTCAGTTCCACATCCACCCCCAGCGAACGCATATAGTCCTCAAAATCGTGGAGCTTTCCATAGACGAACTCATACCGGCGGCGCTTGAGGCTGTCCACATTGTCCAGCTTGGACAGGATGACCTGGAAGGACTGGTCCAGGGGATAGAGCACGGTGGTCTCGTTCCCGTCGGCGTCCCGGTCCTGTTTGGAGCGGAAGTCGGCGTAGATCAGGCACAGGGACTCCACCGACAGGGACTCCAGCTCCAGGTCCCAGGTGGAGTGGTTGGCCGCGATGTGGCTGATCCGCTCCATCCCCCGCTCCAGCAGCCACTGGTCCGTGTAGTAGTAGTGGAGATAGGGGACCCGCTCCCCGGGCCGGCAGCCGAACTTTCCGATGTCGTGGGCCGCCGCCGCACCGGAGATCAGAGCCAGGTCCACCTCCACCCCGGCCTCCCGGAGGCCCCGGGCCGCCGTCATGGCGATGTGGTGGACCCCGGCGATGTGTCCCAGGGTGCGGAAGGGGGTAACCTCCTGCCCCAGGCGCAGCAGCTCATAGATATGCTCCCGGCGAAAGCAGGTCAAAAACCGCTCATACTCCCGGGCGCAGTCGCAGGCGGAGTACTCCTCCGGCGTCAAAAAGTGAAAGTCCATCAAGGGATCAAAGGGCAGTGCCCTGCGCTCCTGGTCCAGCAGCACCTGGAGGACTGTGAGATAAAAGCGGGCTCCGCCGGCGTACTCCTCCCCGTCCGGCGCAAAGTCTCCCGCCGGGTAGAGGGCACCGCGGATATAGCGGTAACAGAAGGAGAGCCAGCCGTCCTCCGGCGCCGGGGACAGCTTGGGCAGGATTGGGGAGCACAGCTCCAGCACCTCGCCGCACTCCATCCGCCGCCGGATAGGCAGCAGCTGGGCCAGCTCCTCCGCCCAGCCCGGTGCGCTCAGCAGCTCCAGCGCCGCCCGGCGGTCCGGGGCAAAGGGCAGCCCCTGCTCCGCCAGGGCCTCCGCCACCTGGGCCGTGATGGTTTGGATCTGTTCCTCATACATGGGACGCCCCGCCTTTCCTGCAAGCTTTCTGGGTCAAGTCTAGCATAAAACCCTCCGGTTGAAAAGAAGAAACCGCACCACTTCTGGAAGTTTTGGGAAATTCAACTGAAAGCCTTAATTTTTCCTGAAAAAGCCCCCGTTCCCCTTGCCGAATCCCGGGGAATCCGATATACTGGTGAAGCATGACCCACAGACAGGAGGGATCACCCTGGCACATACAGATACACGGTCCCAGCGGCGCGCATCCGGCTCCCCCAGCCATTCCAGCCGCTCCGGCCATTCCGAATATCCCAGCCGCGGCAGGACACGCCCCTCAGGCGGACGGAGGGTGCAGCCCACACGGCGGAGCGTCAAACGCCGGAGGCACAGCATCTGGTTCCGCCTGTACATGGTCCTGGTGGTCATCTCCGCCATCATCGTCGCCACCTATATCGGCCTTCATCTGGCCATTCGCGCCCCGGAGATCCCTCAGACAGAGCCGGATCCTCCCCCTGCCTCCGGCAGCCAGACCGGGCAGCCTGCCGCCCCGCCGGAGGAGGATCCCAATGCCCTGGTGCGGAAGGACGGCGTCTATACCTTCGCTCTGCTGGGCAAGGACGTGAAGGGCAGCAACACTGATACCATCATCCTGGCCCGCTATGACACTGTGGCGCAGACGGTGGGGATGGTCTCCATTCCCCGGGACACCGCAGTACACCGCACCTGGTCCAAATACTCCAAGATCAACGCCGCCTTCTACGGCTCCAGCCCGGAGACCCTGAAGGAGGAGATCCAGAACACCTTCGGCATCCCGGTGGACTACTATATCCTGGTGGACCCCAAGGGTTTTATTGCCCTGGTGGATGAGCTGGACGGGGTAGATGTGTATATCCCGGAGGATATGAACTATGATGACCCCACTCCGGGCGAGGAGCTGCACATCCATTATCAGATAGGGACCCACCATCTCAACGGCAAGCAGGCCCTCGAGGTGGCCCGCTTCCGTCACAACAATGACGGCACAGGCTATACCGACACCGGCCGGGCGGAAATGCACCGTCAGATGCTGGTCGCTCTGGCTAAAAAGGTGGTCTCCTGGAACTCGATCCCCAAGGTTACCGCATTTGCGGAACTCTTCCAAACCTACGTCAAAACCGACCTGTCCGCCTCGGATATGCTTTTTTTCGCCACTCAGGCCATGGGGGTGGACTTCTCCTCCGGCATCACTCAGGGAGAACTCACCGGCCGCGGCGACGGCGTGGTAGGCAATTCCAAATGGTGCTATGTGTTCCAGCCGGAGGACATCCTCCCCACGCTGAACGAACAGCTCAACCCGTATACCCGGGACCTCACCGCCGATGACCTGGATCTGCCTCAGCCGGACCGCTATCTTCAGAATTACTGACCCCTCAGGGCCACCCAAAGCTATGGGCGGCCCATTTTTATTTTCTCCACAGATCCCGCTTGACAACCGGGCGGTTTCACGGCATGATGGAGAAAAAAGCAGAGAGGATGAGGCAGTTATGGAACAATGGCAGATCGAGATGGCGGGCTGGTACCCGGAATTCCAGGCCCTGCGCCACCAGCTTCACCGGGAGCCGGAGCGCTCCCTTCAGGAGTATAAGACCACCCAGCTGATCCGGGAGCTTTTGGCTGGCTGGGGGGCCGAGGTGGAGGAGCATCCCGGGCTGGAGACCGGCCTCACCGCCCTCATCCGGGGGGCGCACCCCGGCCCCACCGTCGCCCTGCGGGAGGACATCGACGCCCTGCCTATGGGGGAAAACACCGGGCTGCCCTTCTCCTCCTGCCGGGAGGGCCTCTGTCACGCCTGCGGCCACGACATCCACACCGCCGCCCTGCTCTGGGCCACCAAGGCCCTGTGCGCCCTCCGGGACCGGCTCCACGGCTCAGTCAAGCTGATCTTCCAGTGTGCCGAGGAGGTGGGGGCCGGCGCAGAGCAGATGCTGGCTCTGGGCGCCCTGGGTCCGGAATGTCCCGAGGCGGTGGTGGGCTTTCACTGCGACCCCAAGCTTCCCTGGGATACGGTGGGGCTCCGGTACGGACCCAGCAACGCCAGCTTCGACATTCTCACCTGGCACATCACAGGCCGGGGCGGCCACGGCGCCTATCCCCAGCAGTGCGTGGATCCGGTGATGGTCAGCGGCTATCTCCTCACTCAGCTCCAGACGGTGATCAGCCGGGTAAACTCCCCCACGCACCCCGCCGTCCTCACCATCGGTGAGATCCACGGCGGCACCGCCCCCAATATCATCCCGGACCGGGTGACCATGCGGGGGACCATGCGTGCCTTTGATCCCGCCATCCGCCAGCAGCTTTTGGACGCCATCCGCCGCATCACGGAGGAGGGCTGCCGGGCGCTGGGCGCGGTGGGGACCCTGATCCACGATGTGGGCACCCCAGCCATCCACAACCACCCGGACATCGCGGACCGGATCGCCCGCGCCGTGGAGGAGACGTTTGGCAGGGAACACCTTCAGGTCATCCCGGAGCCCTCTCTCGGTTCAGATGACTTTGCCTGCTGGATCGAGGCCTGCGGCGGCCGGGGCGTCCAGTTCCTGGTGGGCTCCCAGGATCCTCAGATCCCCAACAGCGGTCTGGGACTCCATGTGGCGGAAAACATCTTCGTGGATGAGTGCCTGAAAACCGCCGCGCCGGTGCTGGTCCGCTTCGTTCTGGACTATCTCAGCGCGCCCCACTCCTGAGCTGCGGCCAAATCAGCCCATAGCCCCGCGACAGAATGCGGGCCGAATCGAACAGCGAACCCAGACTGTCAAAAAACGCTCCATCCAAAGGCTTCGGAGGGAAAGATAGTGTGAAAGAAAACCGTCCGGGTTGTCTTTCACGTCCAATCAAACAACTTTTGAGCACTTTTTAACGTGCTCAAAAGTTCGCCAGCTTGTCGAAAAAGCCTTTTCGACAAGCTGAACCGGCGCCTCCGTATCTGGAGGCGCCGGTTCTCTGTTACTCAAGATTTTTGATGCAGGGTTTGACTCAATAGCGCCGGACTACGGCGACCACCTTGCCCACGATCTGGGCGTGTGTGCCGTCAATGGGGTCGTAGGCCGGATTCTCCGGCATCAGCCAGACATGACCGTCCCTGCGGCGCAGGGTCTTCACGGTGGCCTCATCCTCAAACAGAGCCACCACGATCTCTCCGCTGTGGGCCTCCTGCTGGCGGTGGACCACCACCAGATCGTCAGGGAGAATGCCGGCCCCCATCATGGACTCGCCCCGGACCTTCAGGGCAAAATGCTCGCCGCTGAGTCCCTGGGTATCAAATGTCAGGTAGTCCTCAATGCACTCCTCCGCCAGAATGGGGGAACCGGCGGCCACATTTCCCACCACCGGGATCCGGTCTGTCCGGGCGCCGGACTCCTCCGCCACCGTTCGGCGGGGCGCAGCCGGGAGGGTGATGGCCCGGGTCTTGCCCTCCGCCTTGATGATCATGCCCGCCTCCTCCAGGCCCTTCAGATGAAAGTGGACGGTGGAGGGGGACTTCAGTCCCATGGCCGCGCCGATCTCCCGCACGGAGGGGGGATAACCGTGCTCCGCGGTGAAGGACTGGATGAAATCATAGATCTTCTGTTGCTTTGGGGTGAGGTTTCCCATGGTCAAGCTCCTTCCCGCAGACCCGCCGTGGCGGAACACAAGGCCAGTTCGGTACTTACTTTTGGCATTATTATAGCATATCCCCCCGCGAAAGTCAAACGAATGTTCCAAATTCCAGCAGTTTTTCGTATATTATGAATCATTTGTGAATCTTCGCCGTCCTTCCCTTGACATTTCACGGGAAGGTGTTAAAATGTAAACGCATTAATCATTAACGGGTTAACTATCGGAATATGCCGAACCAGGAGGAGGAGCAATGGCGAATTTTGATTTTGATCTGGGCCTTCTGGAGCATCAGCTCCATCTGGCCCGCCAAAATGCCATCCAAACTGAGCTGGCCGCGGCGGGATTACAGGAGGTGGGACACCCCATGCTCATGTGCATCCTGCGCACCGCAGGAGCCAGGGGAGCGGACGGACTGACCCAGCGGGAGCTGGCCCAGCTGCTCCACGTCTCCCCCGCCGCGGTGGCCACCTCGCTGAAGTCCCTGGAGAAAAAGGGCTACATCAGCCGGGAGCCGGAGCCCGGAGACGCCAGACGCAACCGGGTCACCCTGACCGACAAGGGCCAGCAGGCGGTGGACGACTGCTTCGCCTGTCTCCAGCGGGTGACCCGCCGCGCCTTCGCCGGCCTCTCCACCGAGGAGCAGTCCGTTCTGCGGGGATTTTATCTGCGGATGCTGGACAATCTGAGGGGGAACAGCCTCCCCCATCCCATGTCAAAGGAGGAATCTTGATTTGCTTTCCCTGTTTATCACCCATCTCCAGGGCTACAAGCGGCAGGCGGTACGCTCCCCTGTCTTTATTACTCTGGAGGTCATCTGTGAACTGATCCTGCCCCTGATTATGGCAGAGATCGTGGATGTGGCCATCCCCGCCGGGGATACGGCCTATATCTTCCGGCTGGGAGCGGTCATGCTGGCCCTCTCCCTGCTGTCCATGGCCTTCGGCGTGCTCTCCGCCAAATACGCCACCTTTGCCAGCCAGGGCTTCGGCGCCAACCTGCGCCAGTGCCTCTTTGATAAGGTACAGGAGTTCTCCTTCGCGGACATCGACCGCTTCTCCTCGGCCTCCCTCATCACCCGCATGACCAACGACGTCAACGCCATGACCATGATGTTGAATATGGGCCTGCGGATGCTGGTGCGGGCCCCGGTGATGCTCATTGCCGCCCTGGGGATCAGCATTTCCATCAATCCCCGGCTGGCTGTAGTGCTGCTGGTGGTCATCCCGCTGATGATCCTGGCCATCGGCATTTTGATGAAGATCTGCACCAAGCTCTTTGAGGTGATGCAGACCAAGATCGACGGCCTGAACAACACACTGCAGGAGAACCTGGTGGCCATCCGGGTGGTCAAGGCCTTCGTCCGGGAGGACCACGAGCGGAAAAAATTCCAGCGCTCCAACGACGAGCTGATGATGGCCGGGCTGAACGTGGGCATGAAGGTCATTGCCATCATGCCCATTATGATGCTGGCGATGAACGGGGCCACCGTGGCCGTGCTGTACCTGGGCGGAAAGATGGTGATGGCCGAGGGCTTCCTGCTGGGCGACCTCCAGGCGTTCATCAACTATATTTTCCAGATCCTGATGAGCGTGATGATGGTGGCTATGGCCCTGCTTCAGCTCACCCGCGCCCAGGCCTGCGCCCACCGGATCAACGAGGTCCTCTCCGCGGAACCCTCTGTGGAAAACAAGCCCCAGGCGCAGCGTCCCGCTCAGAACGAGCTTCCTGCGCCCAGAGGCCGTGTGGAGTTCCGGGACGTCTCATTCAAATACGCCCGCGCCGGGACGGGAGACGATGTGCTCTCCCAAATCAGCTTCACAGTGGAGCCCGGCCAGTTCGTGGCCATCGTGGGCGGCACGGGAACAGGAAAGTCCTCCCTGGTCAATCTGATCCCCCGGTTCTATGACGTCACCGAAGGCGCGGTCCTGCTGGACGGACTGGATGTGCGGGACTATCCCCTGGAGCAGCTGCGGGCCCGCATCGGCATGGTGCTGCAAAGCAATGTGCTCTTCACCGGGACCATCCGTGAAAACCTTCTCTGGGGCCGCCCGGACGCCACGGAGGAGGAGATGGTCCAGGCGGCGAAGGACGCCCAGGCCTACGACTTTATCATGGGCCTGCCCGATGGCTTCGATACCGTTTTGACTCAGGGCGGCACCAATGTCTCCGGCGGACAGAAGCAGCGGCTGTGCATCGCCCGGGCCATGCTGAGAAAGCCGGCGGTGCTCATTCTGGACGACTCCACCTCCGCCGTGGACAGCGCCACAGAGGCCGCCATCCGCCAGTCCTTCGCCTCCAATCTGAAGGATACCACCGTGATCATCATCGCCCAGCGCATCTCGTCCGTACAGTACGCCGACGAGATCCTGATCCTGGACGACGGCCGCATTGCCGGCCGCGGGACCCACGAGCAGCTGCTCGCCGGAAACACGATCTATCAGGAGATCTATCGATCCCAGCAGGAAGGAGTTGGTAGCTGATGCCGGGACCCAACCGCGCCCCCCGAGGGGGCTATACCAAGCCGAAAAACATGGGCCGGACCATCCACCGTCTGGCGGGGTATCTCACCAAAAGCAAGCTGCCGCTGCTGATGGTGCTGCTGTTCCTGGTCCTGTCTGTCGGCACCAATTTGGGCGGATCCTATATGATGCGCTCCATCATCAACAATTTCATCTGGTCCGGCTGCACCGACTTTGCCGGCCTGGGTCGGGCCGTGCTGGTCCTGGTGGTGGTCTACGCCGCAGGGTGCGCCGCCGCCTATGGGCAGTCCGCCGTGATGGTCCGCCTGGCCCAGCGGGGGATCAACCGACTGCGCAAGGACCTGTTCGACAAGCTCCAGGCCCTGCCGCTGAGCTATTTTGACCAGCATCCCCACGGGGAACTGATGAGCCGCTTCACCAACGATGCGGACAACGTGCAGATGGCTCTGGAGCAGAGCGTGGTCTCCCTCTGCTCCAGCATCCTGATGTTCGCCGGCCTGGTGAGCATGATGCTCTTCATCAACTGGAAACTCTTTCTGGTCACCGCCCTTCTGCTGGCTGTCACCATCGTTCTGTTCAAGACCCTGGGCGGACGCAGCCGGAAATTCTACCGCGCCCAGCAGAGCGCCCTGGGCGACATGAACGGCGAGATCCAGGAGATCATCGAGGGTCTGAAGGTGGTCAAGGCCTTTACCCACGAGGAGCAGGCCAAGGCTGACTTCCGCGCGCTGAACACCGCCTACCGGGACGCCGCTCAGAAGGCGAATTTCTACTCTATTATGATCATGCCCGTCTCCGGCAACCTGATGAACATCAGCTATGCCCTCACCGCGGCCTTTGGCGGACTGCTGTCTGTCCTCCAGGGCTTTGACCTGGGCGGTCTGGTCGTTTACCTGAACTACTCGAAACAGGTGGGCCAGCCCCTGAACCAGATCTCCCAGCAGATGACCACCCTGCTCTCCGCCCTGGCCGGAGCTGAGCGTATTTTTGACGTCATGGACACCCAGCCTGAGGTGGACCAGGGACAGGTCACCCTGGTGGAGGCAGAGAAGGACGCCAACGGCACGCTGACCCCGTTCTCCGGCACAGGACATTCCCACACCTGGGCCTGGAAGACGCCCCGGTCCAGCGGCATGGCCCTGGTCCCTGTACTGGCCGAGGGCGAGACTCTCACCGAGCTGGGGCAGGCCGTCCGGGAGCAGGACGGGTGGAAGCTGCTCCCGCCCGGAACAGATTCCGACGAGGGCATCTGGGTCAAAGTGGCTCCGGACGGCACGCTGACCCAGGTGGAGGACCTGTCCGCCCTGGCCGGACACGGCTGGGCCTGGAAGTATCCGGACCACACGGGCGCGTCCTCCCTCCATCTCATCCGGGGCACGGTGCGCAATGTGCCCGGTGAAGATTATTACCTCACAGAGCTGCGGGGCGCGGTGCGCTTCAGCCATGTGGACTTCTCCTATGTGCCCGGAAAACGCATCCTGAAGGATGTGTCCGTCTATGCCAATCCGGGACAGAAGATCGCTTTCGTGGGCTCCACCGGGGCGGGCAAGACCACCATCACCAACCTCATCAACCGCTTCTATGAGATCGAGGGCGGGCTGATCACCTATGACGGCATCGACGTCAAGGCCATCCGAAAGGATGACCTGCGCCGCTCCCTGGGGGCGGTGCTCCAGGATACCCACCTGTTCACCGGCACCATCCTGGACAATATCCGCTACGGCCGGCTGGACGCCACGGACGAGGAGTGCATTGCCGCGGCCAAAAGCGCCAACGCCCACTCCTTCATCCGCCGCCTGCCCCAGGGGTATCAGACGATGGTCTCCGGAGACGGCGGCAACCTGAGCCAGGGGCAGCGGCAGCTGCTGGCCATCGCCCGGGCCGCGGTAGCCGACCCCCCGGTGATGATCCTGGACGAGGCCACCTCCTCCATCGATACCCGCACGGAGGCCCTCATCCAGAAGGGGATGGACACCCTGATGGAGGGCAGGACCGTGTTCGTCATCGCCCACCGCCTCTCCACCGTCCGCAACTCCAACTGCATCGTGGTCATTGAGCACGGACAGATCGAGGAAAAGGGCAGCCACGACCAGCTGCTGGAGAAGCAGGGGCGCTACTACCGGCTGTATACCGGACAGTTCCAGCTCTCATAAACGCTCCCCTGCCGGGCATTTCTGAAGATGATCCCCGGGATCCTTGCCGTACAAGGGTCCCGGGGGTTTCAGCCTATGAGTCTCAGGACCGCCCCTCCAAGCGGTCCCCCTGCGGGGCAGGCCCGGGCGCTGGCTTTTATGTTTCCGAAAATTTATCTTTCACCTGGGATCAGGGTGGTATTTTCCCAAAAATCCTGATATAATAATTCGGATTTTGCAAAACAGGCGCAGTCACAAAACTTTTTGAAATTTTCGGGAACCTTTTTCCCTGCCCTGCGTCAAAGCTTTTGAAACCCATTCCAGAGCCTGGAACATTTCTTTCGACTGTAAAGGAGTTTATCACATGAAATACCGTACCTACGCCCGCTTCGTGGCCCTGGCCCTCTCCCTGACCCTGCTGACCGCCTGCGGCCCCAAGGGGGAGAGCGGCTCTCAGTCCAACACGGACGGCTCCGTCTCCTCCAGCCAGGGGAGCGCCTCCACCCCCGACCAGTCCCAGCCGGACCTCTCCCTGCCCGATTCCTCTCAGCCCGACGCGTCCCAGCCGGACGCCTCCCTGCCGGACAAGGACCAGGAAGACAGCTCCAAGCCCCCGGTGGAGGAGCCAACGGTAAAGGAGAGCCTGTCCCTGAATTCCTCCGGCTTCTCTCTGTTCAAGGCGGGCGCCGCCTATCAGCTGAAGGCCGAGTCCAAGCCTGAAAAGGGGACCTACACCTGGACCTCCGACAATGAGGCGGCAGCCACAGTGTCCAACAAGGGACTGGTCACCGCCGTGGCCCCCGGCACCGCCACCATCACGGTCACCGACAGCAAGACCGGCCTGTCCGCCTCCTGCATCGTCCGCTGTAAGTTTGAGGCGGACAAGCCCGCCTCCGGCGGCGGCTCCTCCTCCGGGAGCGGCAGCTCTTCCAGCGGCGGAAGCAGCTCCTCCGGCTCCGGCTCTTCCAGCACCCCTGACAGCAGCAGTGTGGACCTGTCCGCTTTTTACAGCACCGTCACCACCGACCATCAGTTCGGGATGCTCACCCTGGCGGACGCGACCATGATCAAGGACGTCTATCCCGGCCTGTCTGACATCAAGACCAACCAGTGCCTGCCCTACATCAACATGATGACCATGAACTCCGGCGAGATCGCCCTGGTGGAGGTGGCCGACAGCGGCGACGTGGACACTGTAAAGGGTATTTTCCAGGACCGCATCGACGCCCAGGTGGCCGGCGGCGCATATTATCCCAGCGCCATTGAGGCGTGGCAGAACAATTCCCGGGTGGTCTCCAACGGCAGCTATGTGATGATGGTGGTCCACGAGGACTGCGACGCCATCGTGAACGAATTCAACGCGCTGTTCTAAGCTCCCGGCCTTCACCCAAGGCTGGCCGCCCCTTGTGCCCCATAGTTTGACCCGGAGCTGCCGCGCGGACCGCGCGCGGGTGTTGTTCCATTGCCGTGAGTTGGGCGGGGACTTCCCGCCCAACTCTGATTTCTGTAAGCTGATCTGAGGAGGACGCCACATGGTCTTTTCCACCCCCATTTTCCTATTTTATTTCCTGGCGCTGACCCTTCTGGTCTACTACCTGGTGCCCCGGAAGCTGCGCAACGGCGTACTGCTGCTCTCCTCCCTGTTTTTCTACTACTGGGGTGAACAGCTGTATGTGTCCATCATGTTCCTCTCCACCGCCATCGACTATGTCCACGGCCTTCTGGTGGAACGGTGCAAGGCACGGGACAACGACCGGGGCGCGCGGATGGCCGTGGCCTCCTCCATCGTGTTCAATCTGGCCCTGCTGCTGTTCTTCAAGTACTGGGACTTCCTGGCTGGCTCCCTCCAGGCGGTGGGGCTGACCTTCATGCCGGTGCTGAACATCCACCTGCCCATCGGCATCTCCTTCTATACCTTCCAGACCATGAGCTATACCATTGACGTCTACCGGGGCGACACCCGGGCTCAGCGGTCCATCATCAACTTCGGCACCTTCGTCACCCTGTTTCCTCAGCTCATTGCCGGACCCATCATCAAATATAAGGACCTGGGGGATCAGATCGACCAGCGGACCTGCTCCACGGACAAATTCGCCTCCGGCGTGCAGACCTTTATGGTGGGCATGGCGAAAAAGGTGCTCATCGCCAACAATGTGGGGATGCTGTGGGAGAGCTATAAGGCCATGGCGCTGGGCGAGCTGACGGTGGCGGGCTCCTGGCTGGGCGTGCTGGCCTTCACCTTCCAGATCTATTTTGATTTCTCCGGCTACTCTGATATGGCCATCGGACTGGGACGGATGCTGGGCTTTGAATTCCTTCCCAATTTCAACTACCCCTATATCTCCAAAAGCATCACCGAGTTCTGGCGGCGCTGGCACATCTCCCTGTCCACCTGGTTCCGGGAGTACCTGTATATCCCTCTGGGGGGCAACCGCTGCTCCAAGCCACGGTGGATGTTCAACCTGCTGGTGGTGTGGGCGGCCACCGGAATTTGGCACGGAGCCAGCTGGAATTACCTGATCTGGGGTCTGTACTTCTTCGTCCTGCTGATGGTGGAGAAGTTCTTCCTTCTGGACCGGCTGAGCCGGGCTCCCGCCGCCGTGGGCCACATTTACACCATGTTTTTCGTTCTGGTGAGCTGGGCCATCTTTGCCATTGAGGACGCCGGGCATCTGGCCGGCTATCTGCGGGTCATGTTCGGACTGGGCGGCGTCCCCCTGGCAGACTCCGCCTTTGGCTACTATCTCACCAGCTATCTGCCCATCCTCTGTGTCGCCGGACTGGCCTCCACTCCCCTGGGAGCCTCCCTGTACCGCCGCCTGAAGCCCCGGACCGCCCAGGTCCTGTGCGCAGTGCTGGTGCTGGCCAGCCTGGTGGTATGTACCGCATATCTGGTGGATGGGACGTACAATCCCTTCCTGTATTTCCGTTTCTAAGGAGGCTGCCCTATGAGCAAAGCATACAGCATCTTTTTGACCGGCCTGTTCTCCCTCTTTATCGGCGGGATCCTGGTGGGCAGCCTGCTGCTCCCCGACCGGACCTTCTCCCCCATGGAGAACCGCAATCTGGCCAAGCCGCCCAAGCTCTCTTGGGAAAATGTAGAGAGTGGGAAATTCATGTCGGACGTGGAGAGCTATGTCAACGACCAGATCATGGGCCGTGACTTCTGGGTCGCCATGAAAGCATGGAGCGAGCGCCTCTCCGGCAAGCAGGAGAACAACGGCATCTATTTTGCCGGGGAAGATACCCTGATCCGCCATCTGGACACTCCATCCCAGGAAACTCTGGCCCAGAACGCCGGCTATATCAACCAGCTGGTGGCAAATGTGTCTGTCCCGGTCTATTTCGGCCTGATCCCCTCTGCTGCTGAGGTATGGGCGGACCGCCTCCCGGCTGGCGCGCCCACTGCCGATGAGCAGGCCATCATTGATGAGATGTACAGGGCCGTCCAGGCCCACACCGTGGACCTCTGTACCACGCTGAACGCCCACCGGGATGAGGACCTCTATTACCGCACCGACCACCACTGGACCAGCCTGGGAGCCTACTATGGCTATACCGCGCTGATGGAGGCCATGGGGCTGGAGGCTGCGCCTCTGGACCAGGCGGGAAAAACCACCGTGTCCGACTCCTTCTATGGCACGCTGTTCTCCCGGTCCGGGGTCCGCTGGATCGCCCCGGACCAGATCGACCGCTATATCTCCGAAGCCGGGGTGGAAGTCACGTCCTATCCTGAGGGCTCCCCTGTGGAGGGCAGCCTCTATGTGGACAGCTTTTTACAGGAAAAGGATCAGTATTCCTCCTTCCTGGGCGGGAACCAGCCCCTCTGCGTGATCCGGACGGAGCACACGGACGCCCCCCGGGTCCTCGTCATCCGCGACTCCTACACCGACAGCCTGGCCCCCTTCCTCACTCAGAATTTTTCTGAGATCCATCTGTTCGATCCCCGCATGAACCTGACCAGCGTAAAGGGCTATGTGGAGGAGAATCAAATCGACTCTGTCGTGGTGCTGTACAGCATCGCAAACTTCACGGCAGAGGGCAACCAGATGTTCGTTTTGGGCTGGTAGACCGGGGCGGTCTACCAAATGTCTACCAAGCATGACCCCCGAAAGCCT